>Ga0256839_1004038_pt1 | contig 14612 bp, 9 predicted proteins | sample 354166metaG_FD_185968 | JGI IMG/M metagenome (GOLD analysis project Ga0256839, IMG submission 185968) | Hydrothermal vent microbial communities from Mid Atlantic Ridge, Atlantic Ocean - 354-166 | ecosystem: Environmental > Aquatic > Marine > Hydrothermal vents | place: Atlantic Ocean: Mid... | reverse complement strand
AGTCTGGGTATGGACTATCCCGAGCTGGGCAATGCCTTGCTGGTGTGCTGTACCGAAACCAAAAGCGATGACGATCTGGAGCAGTTTGTAGCCCTGCTTGATTGGGCGATGGCTGATTTGAGGAGATCCCGATGCTGATATTTGAGCACTCCCGCAGTGGCAGAACCAACCCTGTCCAGGCCCCCCTCGCTGAAAAAACCGCAAACGATATTCCGCAGCGCTTTCGTCGCCGCCAGCCTCCATTGTTGCCGGAAGTTTCGGAGATGCAGGTGGTGCGCCACTATACCCGGCTGTCCCAGCAGAACTACTCCATCGATACCCATTTCTACCCGCTCGGCTCCTGTACCATGAAATACAATCCGCGGGGCTGCAACACACTGGCCAGTTTGCCCGGGTTTCAAATGCGTCACCCGCTCGCCCCGGAGCAGACACATGGTCAGGGTGTGCTGGAGTGCCTGTTTGAGTTGCAGGAGATTTTGAAACAGGTGACCGGCATGCAGGGGGTTTCACTGACGCCGATGGCGGGCGCTCAGGGTGAGTTCGCCGGGGTGGCGATGATCCGCGCCTACCATGAGTCACGCGGAGATGTTACCCGTACCGAACTGCTGGTGCCGGATGCTGCCCACGGTACCAATCCGGCGACGGCGATTATGTGTGGTTACAAGGTGCGCGAGATTCCCACGGATGGTGCCGGGGATGTGGATATCGAGGCCCTGCGTCAAGCGGTGGGACCACAGACGGCGGGTATCATGCTTACCAATCCTTCCACCCTGGGGGTTTTTGAGCGTCGCATCCGTGAAATCGCTGATATTATCCACTCGGCCGGCGGATTGCTCTATTACGACGGGGCCAATCTCAACGCTATTCTGGGCAAGGTGCGGCCTGGCGATATGGGGTTCGATGTTATTCACCTCAATCTGCATAAAACCTTTGCTACGCCACACGGTGGCGGTGGTCCCGGTTCCGGGCCGGTCGGGGTAGGCGAGCGTCTGTTGCCCTTTTTGCCGGTTCCCGTGGTGGGCCGGAAGGGGGAGAGTTACCTCTGGCTGACCGAGCGGGAGTGTCCGCACACTATTGGCCGATTGTCGGCCCATATGGGTAATGTGGGGATTCTGTTGCGCGCTTATATCTATGTGCGTATGGTGGGAGCCGAGGGGATGGAACGCATCGCCGAGTTTGCCACCCTGAACGCCAACTATCTGATGAAAAGGCTGTCGCAGAACGGGTTTGAGATGGCATTCCCCGAGCGCCGCGCCTCCCACGAGTTTATCTTGACGCTGAAGAAAGAGGCTAAACAGACCGGGGCGAATGCCATGGATTTTGCCAAGCGGCTGCTGGATTATGGCTACCATGCGCCGACCACCTATTTTCCGCTGCTGGTACCCGAGTGTTTTCTTGTCGAGCCGACAGAGACAGAGGACAAGGCCACACTGGATGGTTTTATTGAGGCCATGAGCGCTGTCCTCCAGGAGGCCAATACCACCCCGGAGAAGCTCAAGCAGGCTCCACATACATTACCGGTCAAACGGCTGGATGATGTCAAGGCGGTGCGGGAGCTGGATGTAGTATGGAAGGGGTAACGTGACCGAACCATCAATCAACAAACCGGATCACCGGGGGCTGACTCATGTCTTGAAGGCGTTTCAATACTCGGTTCAGGGGCTGCGAGCGGCATTCAGATACGAAGAGGCGTTCCGGCTGGAGTTGCTGGCCTGTCTGTTCATGATTCCGTTTGGCCTGTGGTTGGGGCGCAGCGCCGTGGAGCATGCCCTGCTGTTCAGCAGTCTGTTGCTGGTGTTGATTGTGGAGCTGGTCAACTCGGCTATTGAGGCTATCGTTGACCGGATCAGCGTTGAACAACATCAGCTTTCCGGCCGTGCCAAGGATATTGGATCAGCCGCGGTTTTCCTGAGTCTGTTTTACGTAGCGGTGGTATGGGGTGGGCTGCTGTTGGGGAGACTGGTTGAATAAGCCCATAGCGCTGTCAATGCTGCTCTCAACGGCCTGTTACAGATGCAGCCCGCACTCTGTCTTGGGTGAATCCACCCAGCGTCCGTCCCGATCCTGACCGGGGACGGTGCAGTGGGTGCAGCCAATGGATGAATAGCCCTGCGCCACCAAGGGATGGAATGGCAGCTGGTGCTCCCTGATATACTCATCGCGCTCTTTTTTGGTCATGTCGATGAGCGGATAGAAGCGGACAATGCCGTTGCGCTCTTCAAAAATATCCAGAGTGGCGCGATGTTCTGTCTGCCAGCGCATCAGGCTTGAAATCCATACATCAAAGTGTGTCTTTATCTCATCGAATGGCTCGATTTTGTTGATGGTGCAGCAGAAATCCGGGTCGGTTTTGTAGATCTGCTCCTTTTCGGTGAATTCATGTTTCCAGGCTTCTGCCCGCACATCCACAACATCCAGATTGTATAGTTTGGTGAGTTTTTCCTTGTACTTCAGGGTCTCCGGAAAATGAAATCCGGTATCGATGAAATGCACCTTCTGTTTGGGCGCCAGCCGGGAAAACAGATGCAGGAAAAATGCAGATGTGGCGGCAAAGGAGGAGGTAAGCATCACCTTTTCCGGGTCAAAATCCAGATACAGTTGCCTGACGCGCTCCTCGATTGATAAATCATGATATTTTTCATTGAGCGCAGCCAGCCGGGTGGCTGTATCGGAAGGGGCAGAATCTTTACTCATGGTTGCTTGCAGTACGGGGTCTTTCTTTCATGAATCGGACTCTATACTCTATACGTTTCTTTGGGGCGGGTAAATTCATTTCTATGACAACAGAGCACAATAACAGGTTTCCGTTGCTGGTCGGTGATGTTGGTGGAACCAATGCGCGTTTTGGTCTGCTGCAGGAAGAAGGTGAACAGCCTGCCTTGGTCAAGGTGTACCCCTGTGCTGATTTTGCCGGTATCGCGGAAGCGCTGGAGAGCTATCTGTCCGGAATTTCCGGGCAGCGGCCAAAGCGGGCGGCTATTGCGGTGGCTACCGCCGTTACTGGTGATCAGGTACAGATGACCAACCATGTGTGGCAGTTCTCCATTGAAGCTACCCGCCGGATATTGGGGCTGGAGCAGTTGATGGTCATCAATGATTTTACTGCCCTGGCGATGGCGCTGCCCCATCTCAAAGCAAACGAGGTGCGGAAAACGGGTGGTGGTGAAGCGGTCTCCTCCGCCCCCATTGCCCTGCTGGGAGCGGGCACTGGATTGGGTGTGTCCGGCTTGATTCGGGGGGGAGGGCGCTGGATCCCGCTACAGGGGGAGGGGGGGCATGTTACCTTTTCCCCGGTTACCGGGCAGGAGATCGAGATTTTGCGGTTTCTGCGGAAGCGTTATGAGCATGTGTCGGCTGAACGGCTGCTTTCCGGACCTGGCCTGGTCAATCTCTACCAAGCACATGCGGCGCTGGAAGGAGTACAGCCGTTTCCCTGTAGTCCGGCTGATATCAGCAGCAGGGGGCAAAATGGTACCTGCGGAATCTGCGCTGCGGCACTGGAGAGTTTTTGTGCGATATTGGGGACTGTTGCAGGAAATCTCGTTCTGACCCTGGGGGCTCGGGGAGGTGTTTATATCGGAGGAGGAATTGTACCCAGGCTGGGTGATTATTTTGCTGACTCTCCTTTCCGCAAGCGCTTCGAGCAGAAAGGTCGTTTTTCCGGCTATCTTGCCGCAGTTCCTTCCTTTGTGATTATGGCAAAATATCCCGCCTTGATCGGGGCAGCCAGTTTTTTACTCCAGCAAGATGGTGTTGCAGAGGAAAAATAACCAGATGAACAAGAACAGAGTTGTACTGCCGGGCAAACCCTATCCGCTTGGCGCCACCTGGGATGGCCACGGGGTGAATTTCGCCCTGTTTTCTGCACATGCGGAGAGAGTAGAGCTGTGCCTGTTTGATGAAACAGGGCGCCATGAGCTGGAGCGCATTGTGCTACCCGAGCAGACACATCAGGTGTGGCATATCTATCTGCCGGATGCCGGGCCGGGTACGCTCTATGGCTACCGGGTGTATGGTCCCTATGAGCCGGAGCGGGGACACCGTTTCAATCACAACAAACTGTTGCTGGATCCCTACGCGAGGCAACTGCACGGGAATTTTCGCTGGATTGAGGCCCATTATGGTTACCGTTTTGGCAGCTCCCGGGAGGATCTCTCGTTTGACAAACGGGACAATGCGCAGGCGATGCCCAAGTGCCAGGTGGTCGATCCCGCCTTTACCTGGGATGGTGATCGTTCTCCAGCTGTCCCCTGGCCGCAGACCATAATCTATGAAACACATGTGCGTGGTTTCACCATCCTGCATGAAGGGGTTCCTGTGGCCGAGCGGGGCACCTTTGCCGGAATGGGGCACCATGAGATTGTGGCCTATCTGAAGGCGCTGGGGATCACCTCCGTCGAACTGATGCCGGTGCACGCTTTTCTGGATGATCATTTTCTGGTGAAAAAGGGGTTGCGTAACTACTGGGGCTACAACACGCTGAACTTCTTTGCTCCGGAGATGCGCTACATGAGCCGCCCCGATCTGGCCGAGTTCAAAACCATGGTGCGGCGTCTGCATGATGCCGGCATCGAGGTGCTGCTGGATGTGGTCTATAACCATACTGCCGAGGGTAACCAGTTAGGCCCGACGCTCTGTTTTCGTGGCATCGACAACGCCTCCTATTACTGGCTGGATCAGGATGATCCGCGTTACTACATCAACGATACCGGCGTAGGCAACACCCTGAATCTCACCCATCCGCGGGTGCTGCAACTGGTGATGGACAGTCTCCGTTACTGGGTAACCGAGATGCATGTGGATGGTTTCCGCTTTGATCTGGCGGTGACGCTGGGACGGGAGAGACACGGGTTTGACCCTCACAGCGGATTCTTCGATGCCATCCACCAGGATCCGGTCCTCTCCCAGGTCAAGCTGATTGCCGAACCCTGGGATATCGGTCCGGGTGGCTACCAGCTAGGGAATTTCCCCATTGGCTGGACGGAGTGGAATGATCACTTCCGTGACACGGTAAGGCGGTTCTGGCGTGGTGACAAAGGGGTATTGCCAGAGGTGGGGCGGCGACTGCTCGGTTCCAGCGATCTGTTTGAAAGCAGCGGGCGCAAGCCATGGACCAGTATTAATTTTGTCGCCTGTCATGATGGTTTCACCCTGGCGGATACGGTCAGCTATAACGAACGCCACAACGAGGCAAATGGAGAAAACAACCGGGATGGTCATCACGAAAATTTCAGCTTCAATTACGGTGTGGAGGGTGAAACCGATGATCCGGAAATTGTTGCATTACGCCGTCAGCAACGCCGCAACATGCTGGCCAATGTCCTGTTTGCACAAGGCACACCCATGCTGCTGGCCGGGGATGAGTTCGGTCGTAGCCAACGGGGCAACAACAACGCCTACTGCCAGGATAACAAGATAAACTGGATTGACTGGTCGGCAATTACGGATGAAGAGTCCCGATTCACCGATTATGTGCGTTACCTGATCTCCCTGCGCCGTAATCATCCGGTGCTGCGCCGTCAGCATTTTCTTCATGGCAGACAGGTTTCAAAACGTACCGGATTGCGTAATATCGAGTGGCTGGATCCGTTGGGTGGAGAGATGAGCGGGGAGCGCTGGCATGATATAAACCTCCACTGTATCGGAATGCTGTTGACTGGTGATGCGCTGGAGGGAGCAGTAAAACAGTTCCCGGTAGAGATTGATGATACGTTGCTGATTATTCTGAATGCCGATGACAAGGAGGTCTCTTTCAAACTGCCCGAAGTCAGCAGAGAGAATGGTGATGAGTCTTACTGGATCTATCTGCTTGACACCGCCCAGCCCAATCAGCCTGTTGACGAAAAGCGGGTGATAACCTCTGAAGAGGTGACGGTCAATGCGCGCAGTACTGTACTGCTTACGTTATGCAACAGCGTAGATTCCCTGCACCGTTGAGTCAGGCTGCACCTGCTTCTGTCCGGCTTTTGCTGTTTCCTGAACCGGGGTAGGGAGCGGGTTTGCCTATCCCGTAACCCTGAGCATAATTCACCCCCATTTTTGTTAACAGTTTCAATGTTTCATTGTCTTCAACAAATTCGGCAATGGTCTGGATCTCCATGGCGTGGGCAATCTGGTTAATTGATTCAACCATGGTGTGATCCACGGCGTTATGCACCATATCCTTGACAAATCCACCGTAAATTTTCAGATAGTCCACCGGCAGGTTTTTCAGATAGGCGAATGAGCTGAAACCACTCCCGAAGTCATCCAGAGCAAAGCGGCATTGCAGCTCCTTGAGACGGCATATGAACCGGACAGCTTCAGAGAGATTGGCAATGGCCGCTGTCTCTGTGATTTCAAAACAGAGCCGCCGTGCATCTACGCCGCTCTGTTTGATCTCTTTGACAATATACTCCATAAATCCTTTTTCACAGATCGACTGGCCGGAGAGATTGATGGTGCAGAGGGTAATGTTGGTAGCCCGGGTAGTCAGTAGAATCAAAGTGTTGCGCACTACCCAGCGATCCAGCGTGGTAATGAGATTGTACCGTTCGGCGCTCGGAATAAAGGCCATGGGGGAAATGATCTCTCCCTGTTCACCTACCATGCGGATCAGCGTTTCATAGCAGCTGTTTTTTTTGGTCTCTTCGGGGCAGAGTGGCAAAATGGTCTGGAAATAGAGCCTGAAGCGCTCTTCCTCCAGTGCTTGACGGATACGGGGAACCCACTGCATAAGTCCCTGGTGGCTTGCCAGTGCGCGGTCATCGGAGGCGTATATGTGTATCCGGTTTCGTCCCTGCTCTTTTGCCACATAACAGGCTGATTCGGCTGAGCTCATGATCGCGGCAGGATTATTGTTGGTGCCGTCGATTGCAACCAGCCCGATGCTGACCCCGATATCAATACCTTTGCCTTTCCAGCTGAAACGAAATTCTGCCACTGTTTGCCGCAATCTTTCGGCGATCTCCCTGGCGCGTTCAAGTGAGCATCGCTTCAGCAGTACGCCAAATTCATCACCGCCCAGCCGTGCCAGGGTATCAGCACCGCGTACCTTTCCTTGCAGCATGCAGGTCAACTGTTTCAGCAGCTTGTCACCGGCACTGTGACCGCAGGTATCGTTAACGATCTTGAACTGATCCAGATCCAGATATAACAAGGCGTGGCCTTTGTCTTCAGGAATATTTTCCATGGCGCGGCGCAGGCGGGCTTCAAACTCCTGACGGTTGACCAGACCGGTCAAGGCGTCATGACTGGCCTGATGTTCCAGCTCCCGGGTTATTTTATGAATGGTGGTAACATCCAGGGTATAGATGTGCAGTACGTCGATATCTGCAACGTAGGTGATGTGTTGCTGGTAAACCGAACCGTCTATTTCAAGTTGGCGGACAACGGGATTCCTCTCTCCTTTCCTGAAGTTTTCCATAATCATTCCGAGCCCGGTTAGTAACGGGTGTTTGAGTCCCTTGCTGAGCAGTTCCGGAAATTCTTTTTCGGCGGCCCGGTTGCTGTAACTGACCGAATATTCAGCGTTGATCTCCATGACAGGTATCGGGCTGTGCCGGATAAAGGAGGCCAGTCGCTGATGTTCCCGTTTTTCCTGTATGCGTCTGGAGACATCCCTGATAATGGCGGTGACCAACAGGCCGCGGGAAGTTTTTCGCGGACTCAGGCTGATTTCCACCGGAAAAGTTGAGCCGTCTTTTTTCTCTGCCAGCAGCACATCCTGTTTTTCCATCGACCGGATTACCGGGGCGGTTATATAGCCGTTCCGTTCTCCAATATGGGAAGCGCGAAAAGCCTTGGGTATCAGGATTTCAACAACCTGACCGACAAGCTCATCCCGCTGATAGCCGAACAACTGCTCAAGCTGTTCATTTACCAGGATGATTCTCCCGTCAGTATCGGTGACTACGATGGCATCGGGTGCTGATTCCAGCAGACCACGAAAAAGGATTTCACTATATCTATAGGCATCTTTGCTGCTCTGGTTGATGAGAGGGATAACGGTTTGTTTCTCCGTCATGCGGATGGGTACTCCCGATATGTGTATTATGCTGGCTATATCGGCAAGTGACTGTTATTTCATTAAGGGCATCTCTATAAATGCACTTTTTCCGTGACAGCGGCCTCAGCTCCGTGCTCGAATCCTCATGTATTGCCTTTATACACAGCGGTTCTCCGCGCAGAGCTTCCTCGCTCTCGCGAAAAAAATACTATTTTTTGGGGTGTCTTCAAGAGGTTGGAGACGAATTTTTTGGCGAGTGGGAAAGAGGACATTGTTTCCAGTGTTGCGTACCGGGCGGGGTTTCTTGAGCAGAGAACGACAGACAAAAAAAAGCCCCATGCATCCAATCAGGTAGGGGGGGATGAGGAAGGGGCACGGGGCTTTATAAACTTTTGAACATCTAAATTCTTATATAACCATACAGGATAATACCGGGGCGGTCAACCATCCATTTCGATGCCGGTTCAATTTCAATGGGATGAGTTTATCACAGAGATTATCCCTTTACCTAATGCTGCTCCCAGACGTTCGGCAAATCGATCGAGGTAGTTCGGATGTAAGGTATAGTCAACGATTTCTTCAACCCCTATGACTTCACGGGCAACGTAACTGGTACTGCCGAGAGCATCTACCAGTCCCAGAGCAACTCCTTCCTCTCCAGTCCAGATCAGGCCGCTGAATATTGCCGGATTATCTTGAAGGCGGTCGCCTCTGCCGGTGCGCACAGCGTCGATAAACTGGGAGTGGATGTTATCGAGCATTTTCTTGATATGCTCAGTCTCTTCGGGTTTGAGAGGGGAGAATGGATCCAGCAGGCTTTTGCTTTCGCCGGAAGTAAGCAACCGCCGCTGGATCCCCAGTTTTTTCATTGCCTCGGTAAAGCCGAAGGATGACATGCTGAAGGGACTCATGGTTACTCCAATGGAGCCAACAATGCTGGCCTTGTCCGCGTAGATGCTGTCGGCAGCAGCGGCGATATAATATCCTCCGGAGGCTCCTATATCGGTGATTACGGCATATAGCGGTATGTCGGGATGCTGTTGACGCAAACGCCGGATCTCGTCATACACATAGCCGGCCTGCACCGGGCTGCCTCCCGGGCTGTTGATGCGCAGAATTACAGCGGCCGTATTTCCGCTTCCGAAAGCTGCCCGCAAGGCAGTGATAATGCTGTCTGCACTGGCTTGCGCATTTTCATCAATGACCCCTTGAATCTCGACCAGGGCGGTGTGCTTGCCGGTGCTCGTTTCCAGTTCTCCCCATTCGCCGGAAAACAGGAGAAAAAGCAATAAAAACAGGTAGCTGAATCCCAGTATCTTAAAAAAAACCCCCCACCGGCGGGTGCGGCGTTGCTCGTTGAGACTGGCAAAGGCCAAGCGATTGATAATATCCCGCTCCCAGTTTTCCGGGGTGCTCGCTGATTCGGGTGGCCGGGTTTGTTTCGATTCTTCCATTGCTATCTACCTTACATCACATCGGGCTACAGCTCTGAAACCAGTGGTCCAGTATCAGAGGTTAAGTCAAACCAGTCATGCAGTTCGGGAATGCTGTCAATACATCCAACAGGATCGTATTGTAACAAGCGTTTTCGCTCATGTACTCCATAGCTTACAGCAAGAGCCGGCATATTGGCATATTGGGCCATTTGCAAATCATATACGGTATCACCAATCATCAAGGCCTGTTCGCTCTCGACACCCAGCTCGTCAAGTAGCTCAAACAGCATTTGCGGGTTGGGTTTGGATGCGGTATCACCAGCACAACGGGTTGCCAGAAACATCTGTTCCAGCCCGGTGTCGTCAAGAACTTTTTGCAATCCCGGTCGGCCTTTCCCTGTTGCGACAGCAAGCCAGTAACCACGCTGTTTCAGATCACGCAGCATGGGCACCACGCCGGAAAACAGTGGCGACGGAGTGGAGTCCGCAATCAGAAAATGGTAGCGGTAGCGTTCAACAATCTGTTGTTGTGTCGCTTTATTGTGGCTGGGAAACAGGGTTCGGACCGCTTCATCCAGCCCCAACCCTATAATGTTGCGAATGGCGGCTTTTCCGGGGTTTGGAAGTTTCAGATCAAGGCTTGCCGCTTCCATGCAGGCGACAATCCGGGCTTCTGAATCCATTAACGTACCATCCCAGTCAAATATTAAAAGTTGATACTTCATGTTGATGGACGGCTATTGCCCTTCAAGCCGATCCAGTACAGCTGACAGCTCGTCCTCCAGCGGCGCTGTTACCCGGACAGGAGTGGCATCCGGGGCCAGCTTGAAGTCCAGTGAATGCGCATGTAAAAACAGTCGTGACAACCCCGTTGCGCGTATTATCTTGTTGAAAGCCGGATTACCATATTTTTCATCTCCGGCTACCGGGTGACCGATATGCGCCGCGTGAACCCTTATCTGGTGGGTGCGACCGGTAATCAATTTGACCTCAACGAGGGTGGCTTGCCGGTACCGCCATACCGGTTTAAACAGGGTTACGGCGGATTTGCCTTGTGGATCGACGCGAACAATTCGCTCACCGGAGGAGAGCTGGTTTTTCCGCAGTGGTACATCTACCTGTTGCTTTCCCCCTTGCCATCTCCCTTCAACCAGTGCCAGATAGCGTTTATCGATGCCATCGCGACGTAACAATTCATGAAGGATGCGTAGTGTACTGCGTTTTTTGGCAATGATCAGGCAGCCGGAAGTGTCCCGATCCAGCCGGTGAACCAGCTCAAGAAAACGGATCTCCGGCTGTGCAGCTCTCAGGGTCTCGATTACACCCTGACTTACTCCACTGCCACCGTGTACAGCTACTCCTGAAGGTTTATTGAGGATCAACAGGTTTGGATCCTCATATAAAATGCCTTTACGCAACCGTTTTTCCAGTGCCGGAAGCCGCTGGTTTTGCGGTGTTCCACCCTCGGCAACGCGTATCGGCGGAATGCGCACAATATCCCCCGGTTTAAGCCGATAATCGGGCCTGATTCGCCCTTTGTTGACCCGTACCTCTCCTTTACGAACGATGCGATATACTCGGCTTTTGGGCACGCCTTTGAGTTTGGCAAAAAGAAAATTATCGATGCGCTGCCCTTCGTTGTCATCATTAATCTCAATTTGCCGGACGCGGGAAGGTGGAGTGATATTATTTTCAGTCATCGGACAATAATATCAGGTAACTGCTCGGCTCACCCTGAAACACGCTGCTTCTGCGTTGAAAAATGACTATTTTGCCCGTGTCAGCTCAAATTTTCCGCCTTGCACAGGTAAATTGCCATGGAAATTCGAGCTGTTACACAGGATCCTCGTGAGCCGGGCGGATAATTCTGAATCAGTTTATTATGTAATTGATGTACTTAATGCAAGCTGTTATAATTCTTTGCTACCGCCTAGGCAAGGCGGGTTTTATAAAGGAATACACGGTTTTCTTGTTGTTCCGGATTATCCGGAACAACAAAGAGGGGTTGCCTGGAAACAGGTTGAACTTGAATGCATTTGGAGCCGAACCGCGTTTGTTTGGACTGATTCGGGGCTGGAACCGGGCATAAGATATTCATTGTTCAAGTTGTTGGCACTCAACTCCGGAGGGCTTTTTTTCGCTCGGCCCATCTATGAGCGATCCGGCAGCGCACGCTCCCGTACAGATGATTCGGTTGAGCAGAGCTGGTCAGGGCCTAATGCAGGAACCCCGGTTTATTCGGGTTCGGACTATTTGATTATGTGTATGGCAGCAACGCCTTGTGAGGAATGCAGCCAATACCAAGGTACATTCAAACAGAAGGCAGGAGAGTAATACTTTTGAACTGTTATTACCGGCCGCAAAAGAAAAGTGTGGCAGATTATCCTGTGATTTAATTTAGAGTGTTCACCCGGTTTCGATATTGTTTTCGAACCGGGGAAAACCTTGGGTCGCACAGGCCTTGGTGCAGTGCTCCCGTAGTTGTGTAATTGCAGCGGAGGGCGTGCAGAGAACAAAAAACATGAAGAGAATGTTGTTTAACGCAACTCAGCCAGAGGAGTTGCGCGTCGCGTTGGTGGATGGCCAGCGCTTGTATGATCTGGATATTGAAACCACAACCCGCGAACAGAAAAAATCCAATATTTACAAGGGTAAGATTACCCGTATCGAACCCAGTCTTGAGGCAGCTTTCGTTGACTATGGTGCCGAACGCCATGGCTTCCTTCCGCTGAAAGAGATCTCCCGCAGTTACTTCACGTCCACTCCTGAAGGGAGCGGGCGTGTGCAGATCAAGGAGGTTCTGAAGGAAGGCCAGGAACTTATTGTTCAGGTTGACAAGGAAGAGCGGGGCAACAAAGGTGCGGCACTGACCACTTTTATCAGTCTGGCCGGACGTTATCTGGTTCTTATGCCCAATAACCCTCGTGCAGGAGGTGTTTCCCGGCGCATTGAGGGGGAAATGCGGAACGAGATCCGGCAGGTGCTGAGCGAATTGACCATCCCGGATGACATGGGATTGATTGTTCGTACCGCCGGCGTGGGAAAAAGCGTCGAAGAGCTGCAGTGGGATCTCGATTACCTGGTGAATCTCTGGCGTTCTATTGAAAAGGCCGGAGCAGAACGTCCTGCCCCTTTTCTGATTTACCAGGAAAGCAATGTCATTATTCGTGCCATCCGGGACTATATGCGCCCGGACATCAACGAAATTCTTATCGACGAGCCAGGAATCTACCAACAGGCCCGTGAATTCATGCAGCAGGTTATGCCGCACAATCTTCAGAAGGTGAAACTCTATGAAGATCCTGTCCCGTTATTCAGTCGTTACCGGGTAGAGAGTCAGATTGAGTCGGCTTTCCAGCGTGATGTCAGGCTTCCCTCCGGTGGATCTATTGTCATTGACCACACCGAGGCGCTGGTGTCCATCGATATCAACTCGGCACGGGCCACGAAAGGAGGGGATATAGAGGAGACTGCGCTCAATACCAATCTGGAAGCTGCTGAAGAGATAGCCCGCCAGTTACGTTTGCGTGATCTCGGTGGTCTGGTTGTGATTGATTTTATCGATATGAATTCAAGTCGCAATCAGCGGGAGGTGGAAGGCCGGCTTAAAGAGTCTCTTAAAATGGATCGGGCTCGCGTCCAGGTTGGACGTATCTCCCGTTTTGGGTTGCTGGAGATGTCCCGGCAACGGCTTCGCCCCTCACTGGGAGAGTCCAGCCAGGTTGTATGTCCGCAATGTAACGGGCAAGGAACCATTCGTAGTGTTGAATCATTGTCGCTTTCCATTCTGCGTATTCTGGAAGAGGAGGCGATGAAAGACAAAACTGCTCGGGTCATTGCCCAGCTTCCCGTTGATGTGGCTACTTTTCTGCTCAATGAAAAGAGGCAGATCATCAGCGCTATTGAAGAGCGTCTCGGTATTTCGGTGACCCTTGTTCCCAATGAGCAGCTGGTAGTTCCTCATTACGAGGTGACGCGTATGCGCATTGAGGAGGCCCGGCTGGCAGCGGATAATAAACCCAGTTATCGAATGGCAGAGAAGCCGGATAGCAAGGCAGCTCTTTCCGAAACTGTTACCTCGTACAGGAGTACTGCTGTTGAGCAGCCGGCGGTAAAGGCCGTTGTTCCACCAGCGCCACAACAGAGAAAGGGAGCACCGGAACCGCGGGTCAGTGAGAGCAAGCCCGGGCCGATAAAACGGCTGTTCTCGCTGTTGACCGGCGTTATCTCTGATGAAACTACCGGGGACAAAGAGGAAAAAAGCCATCCTCCCGCTGCCAGGGAGGGGACAAGAGGCCGTGGTCGGGGGCAACCCCGGCGTCGCGGCGGTGCATCCCGAAGCCGGCGTGATTCATCAGCCAATGGACGCAAGGGCGCGGAGAAAAAGCAGCAAGGTTCTAAATCTTCTGTTTCACGAGACAGGGAACAGGAGCATCCCGAGGCAACAACCAAAAATGCCGAGCAAAAACCGGCTCGTTCAACAGGCAACCGCGGTGGTCGCAGTCGGGGTAGCCGCCGTCGCCGTCCGGCCAGCCAGGAAAACCGGGATGACAAGGCAGCAAATACCAGCAACCGGCAGCAGAAAGATGTAACACAACAAAAGGAGAGGCAACGCTCCTCCGGAGAGTCGGTTGGCGGCAAGGAGAGCAATGAGTTATCACCGAAACCGGTCAAAGAGAAACCGGCGGCTCAAAAGACAGAACAGCCTGTAAAGCCGTCGTCATCTCCCGGTTCTGCCCCCGTCAGTCCAAGAAGCAAACCCGCATCTGAAACTGCCCCGGTTGATGGGGATAATTCAGCCACCAAGGAAAAACAGTCTCCCGGGCCGGAGCAGAAAAGAGACAAAAGTCGCAACAGGAGCGTTGCGGGTAAGGCGAGAAAAAAAGCGGGAACCAACCCTGATGGTGGCAAAAGGACCAATAAAAGCCTTTCCGAGGCAAGTGGTTCTGTAGCGTCCCGCCAGAAGGCAAAATCGATATCTTCTGATGAGAAAATGGCTCCGTCAGAAAATCAGCCAGTAAAACCTGCGGCGGCAGAGAATAACGTTGTTATCTCTTCCCCGTTAGCGACTCTCCCTGCGGCAACAAAGAAATCGCCGGAATTGAAGGAAACTAAAAAACTCTCTCAACAGGCAAAGGCTGTGAAAAATTTCCCGGACAACAGAGCAGCAAAACAGGAAGAGGCTGAAT
>Ga0256839_1004037_pt1 | contig 14619 bp, 12 predicted proteins | sample 354166metaG_FD_185968 | JGI IMG/M metagenome (GOLD analysis project Ga0256839, IMG submission 185968) | Hydrothermal vent microbial communities from Mid Atlantic Ridge, Atlantic Ocean - 354-166 | ecosystem: Environmental > Aquatic > Marine > Hydrothermal vents | place: Atlantic Ocean: Mid... | reverse complement strand
GACGCCCATGGCCGCCGTGGCTCGATACGATACGTCTCGTTATGTTATTTCCCACGCCCGGCCCCTGCCACCGAACCGGGCGGGGAGGAGAAGCCCGCCGTGAGTCCCCCGCAAAGCGCCCCCCTCGCCGGCCTTCGCGTCATCGAGAGCTCGCTGCTCGGGCCGGGAGCGGTCACCACCCACCTCGCCGACCTCGGCGCCGAGGTCATCAAGGTCGAGTCACCCTCGGGCGACTACATCCGGGAGATGACCTGGCCCATCGTGGAGGGCGTCTCGCTGCTGCATCTCCACATCCACCGGGGCAAGAGAAGCCTCGTCCTCGACCTGAAGAAGCCCGAGGCGGTCGAGGTGTACCTCGACCTCGTCCGCGGTGCGGACGTGGTGGTGGAGGCCATGCGGCCGGGCTCGCTGGCGCGGCGGGGGCTCGGCTACGAGAAGCTCCGCGAGGTCAATCCGCGGATCGTGTTCTGCAACATCTCGGGCTATGGGGCCACCGGACCGTACAAGGACCTCCCCGCGCACGGGATCGCCTTCGACACCTGGGCCGGCCTCGTGAAGCCCGAGCGGGACGACGAGGGTTTCTGGTCGATTCCCGAGCACCCCTCCATCGGGATGCACGCGGGCCCGCTCTTCGGCGCCCTCGCCATCCTGGCTGCCGTGATCCGGGCCCGCGAGACCGGAGAGGGGTGCGCCATCGAGATCGGCCAGTCCGACGCCGCGGCCTACATGGACTGGTACCGGAGCGAGTCCTGGAAGGCCTACGAGCGGCCGGAAAGCGAGGTCACCGGAAACAAGGCCGACAACTACGAGCGGCGGGAGCCCGGAACCGCCGGGATGCGGGGAGGGGTGCGGTACCAGATCTACGAGTCGAAGGACGGATTCGTGCTCTTCATGGCCTCCGAGCAGGCCTTCTGGAAGAACTTCTGCGAGGGCGTGGGGCGCCCGGATCTCTTCGAGCGCTGGCCGGGCTCCCGCTACGCCGACCACGCCCGCGGCAACCGCGAGCTCCAGCGGGAGCTGGTCGAGATCTTCCGCACCCGGACGACAGCCGAGTGGGTCGCCTTCGGGACCGAGGTGAACACCCCGATCGCGCCCGTCAACACCCCGAAGACCATCGCCGACGACCCCCAGTTCCAGCACCGCTTCCCCTGGCTGCCGGCCTCCGAGCTCGGCGCCGACCAGCTCCCCTTCCCGGTCAAGTTCGAGGGGGAGGAGCTTCCGCGTCCCACCCGGGCACCGGAGGTGGGCCAGCACAGCGAGGAGGTGCTCCGGCGGGTGCTCGGCTACGACGAGGAGCGGATCGCCCGCCTCCGGGCGGCGGGGGCCCTCGGCCGGACGCGCGACGAAGACGCCTGAGCACCGGACCGGCGGGACCCGGCCGGGGCCTCCCGAAAGGCCCGCGCCCCGGCGGCCACCCGGGCTACCCTCCGCCGCGGGAGGGCCCCCATGGCGCGAGGAATCCTCCGGATGCTCGCCGCCCTGGTGCTCGTGGCGGCGCTCGGGCTCGGCGTCCTCTGGATCGCCGCGCGGTCTTCGGACGGGCCCCTCGGGCCCCTCGCCGGGGGGGCGCTGGTCGCGGGAGAGCTCGTCCCGCCCCCCGAGGACTGGTCCTTCCTGCGCGAGGTCGAGACGGTGGAGCTCCAGCTCCTCGAGCCCCCGCGCTCCCGCACCACCTGGGTGGTGGTCAGCGGCGGCCGCGCCTACATCCCCGCCGGCTTCATGACCGTCCCCCTGTGGAAGCAGTGGCCCCGCCAGGCCCTCGCGGACGGCCGGGCCCTCCTGCGGGTCGCCGTGCGCCGCCATCCCGTCCGGCTCGAGCGGGTGGAGGATCCGGGAGAACGCGACCGGGTGGTGCGGGCACTCGGCGAGAAGTACGGCCTCGGGGAGGACCCGGGCCCCGAGGCGCTCTGGATCTTCCGGCTCGAGCCGCGCGGGGAGGCGGCGCCGCCGGGCGGCCCTCCCGCCTAGCCGGATTCCGGAATCTCCTGGCCGAGCCGCTCCATGCCGGTGCGGCACGCGCCGAGCAGGCGCGCCCGCGCCGGGCCCGAGAGCTCCGGAAGCCGCAGCCGCGGAACCCCGCGTACGCGGGCCGCCGCGCGCTCCACCCAGGCGCCCCCGGGATCGGGCAGCTCGAAGAACTCCGCGATTCGCCCGAGCTCCTCCGCGGGGCGGCGCACGAGGTCCTCGAAGCGGACCTCGAGCAGCCGGTCGCCGCCGAGCCCGCGCGCCCCGTCGAGCCCGCGGTGGATCTGGTCGTTCCAGTACCGGCCGAAGACCTCGGGCGGCGGGGGCTCGGCGAGGATCCGCGAGATCCGGTCGCCCACGCGCGGCGGCCGGTGGAACTCCTCGAGCGCCGGGCGCTCGATGCCGAACTCGTCCGCGTAGAGCAGCGCCACCGGCAGCCGGTAGGCCGGGAAGGCGTGCATCGAGAGCGCGACTTCGGGCCCCGAGCGGTGCAGGTGCACGAAGCGCGCGTCCGGAAAGGCCTGCCGGAGCGCGCCCAGATATTCGATCGAGGATCCGGACCGCTCGATGAAGTGCGGCCGCCCGAGCCGCCGCCCGAGCCAGGCGAAGAGGCTCCGGTAGTGGTCGGCCATGGGCTGCGGCGGAAGCGTCCGGCAGAAGTCCATCACCTCGTCGAAGAGGGCGTCGGGATCGTCGCCGAAGCGGGGGAGGCAGCTCACGAGCACCCACGGCATCGCCTCCCCCCGGCGGTAGCGGCCCCGCTCGAAGGGGTAGGTGACCTCCGGGGGCTGGTAGCCCCGGGCCACCACCGCGTCGATGAAGGGCTGGTCGGCGGCGAGCAGCTCCGCGAACCCCTCCCCGGGTACCGGGCCCGGATCGAAGCGGCGGGTCACGTCGAGTCCGTTGAAGAGCTCGAAGACCGAGAGCACCTCCGGGTGCTCACCGAGCATGGTGGAAAGCAGGGTCGAGCCGCAGCGGCCGGTCCCCACCACGAAGCGATCCATGAAGGCACCCTCCCGCGGCGCACGCCGGCCGGGGCGAAGCGCCCCACCGCCCACCGCCGATCGCCGATCGCCGCGCGGGCAGGATAGTGCGCCGGTCTCGGACGGACCCGTCCCGACCGGCCGCGTCCCCGGTCCCGGACCGCTAGGCTTCCGGGGCGCTGCCCGGCCGCGCGTGGCGCCGGGCGAGACGCCACCCCCGGCAGCGCCGAGAGCGAGACCCTCCATGGCCCATGGCCCGCCGCCGCTCGACCTCGCCCGGCTCGAGGTGCTCCTCCCGCGATACGAGACCGCCGGGCCCCGCTACACCTCCTATCCCACCGCCCCCACCTGGACCGAGGAGTTCGGACCCGAGGCCTTCCGCGAGGCCCTCGGGCGCATCGAATCCGGAGCCGAGCTCTCGGTGTACGTGCACGTGCCCTTCTGCCGCAGCCTCTGTCACTTCTGCGCCTGCAACCGCGTCATCACCCGCGATCCCGAGCGCCCCGCGCGGTGGCTCGACCGGGTGCAGCGGGAGATCCGGTCGGTGCGCAGGCTCCTGCCCGAGCGGCTCCGGGTGTCCCAGATCCACTGGGGGGGCGGCACTCCCACCCACCTCAGTCCGGAGCAGATCGAAGCCCTCTTCGGCTCGCTGGCCGAGAGCTTCCCGCCGGGTGCGGACGCCGAGATCTCGATCGAGGTCGACCCGCGGGTGACCACCCGCGAGCACCTCCTCGCCCTCGAGCGCTGCGGCATGAACCGGATCTCCCTCGGTGTCCAGGACATCGACCCCCGCGTGCAGCAGGCCATCCACCGCATCCAGCCGGCGGAACAGACGGCGGCACTCGTCGACGCGGCCCGGGAGCGCGGATTCCTGAGCGTGGGCTTCGACCTGATCTACGGCCTGCCCTTCCAGACCGAGGCCTCCTTCGACCGCACCCTCGACGCGGTTCTCGCCATGCGCCCGGACCGGATCGCGCTCTACGCCTACGCCCACGTCACCTGGGTCGCCAAGCAGCAGCGGGGCTTCGAACGGAAGGATCTCCCGAGCCCGCCCCGCCGCCTCGCCATCTTCCTGCTCGCCCTGAGGCGGCTGCTCGAGGCCGGCTACCGCCACATCGGCATGGACCACTTCGCCCTGCCGGAAGATTCCCTCTCCCGGGCCCTCGACGAGGGCACGCTGCGGCGCAACTTCATGGGCTACACCACCCACGCCGGCGCCGAGCTAGTCGCCTTCGGCCCGAGCGCCATCTCCGAGGTCTCCGCCTGCTTCGCGCAGTCCCACCGCGACCTCGAGGCCTGGGGCCGGGCCGTGGAGGAGCAGGGGCTCGCCACCTTCCGCGGCCACGCCCTCTCCCGCGACGACCGCGAGCGGGGCTTCGCCATCTCCGGGATCATGTGCCGGGGCGAGCTCTCCGCCGCGGACTTCGAGGCGCGCTTCGGCTCGCCCCTGCGCGAGCGCTTCGCCGAGGAGCTCGCCCGCCTCGAGCCCATGGAGCGCGACGGCCTCGTGCGCGTCGAGCCCGACGGCAGCGTGATCCTCGAGCCCCCCGGCCGCCTCCTGGTGCGGAACGTGGCCATGGTCTTCGACGCCTATCTCCCGCGGCAGCGGGAGGGCGAGCGGCCGCTTTTCAGCCGCACGGTCTGAGGGCACCCTCGGGAGGCGTTGACCGGCGCGGCGCTGCCGGCGAGAATCCCACCACCCATCCCGAGGAGGCACCCATGGCCATCGACTTCAGCTTTCCCCCCGAGATCGAGGAGGTGCGCCACCGGGTGCGCCAGTTTCTCGACGAGGTGGTCCGCCCGGCCGAGCGCGAGATCGAGGCCCACGAGGGCGACCGCAAGGTCCTCGTCGAGCAGGTGATCGCCATGCGCCGCGCGGCCCGGGAGTGGGGGCTCTGGCTCCCGCACATGCCCGAGGAGTACGGGGGCATGGGCCTCGGCCACGTGGCCATGGCCGCCGTCTCCGCAGAGGCCGGCAAGACGCGCTTCGGGCCCTTTGCGCTCAATGCCCAGGCTCCGGACGAGGGGAACATGCACACCCTGCTCCACTTCGGCACCGAGGAGCAGAAGGAGAAGTACCTGCGGCCGCTCTGCGAGGGGCGCATCCGCTCGTGCTTCGCCATGACCGAGCCGGAGGTGGCCGGCTCCGATCCCACCCTGATCCAGACCCGCGCCGTGAAGGAGGGCGACGATTGGGTGATCAACGGCCACAAGTGGTTCATCTCCGGGGCGCGGGGGGCGAGCTTCGCGATCGTGATCGCCCGCACCGAGGAGGATCCCGAGATTCCCCAGGCCGCCAATACCGCCTTCCTGGTCGACATGCCCTCGGAGGGCTTCGAGATCGTCCGGGACATCGAGACCATGAGCGGCAGCCACAACCACTGCGAGATCCTGATCCGTGATCTCCGCGTCCCCGACTCCCAGATGCTCGGCAAGCGCGGCCAGGGGCACATGCTCGGCCAGGCCCGGCTCGGACCCGCGCGCCTGGCGCACTGCATGCGTTGGATCGGACAGGCCGAAGTCGCCCTCGACATGATGATCGACCGCGCCATGAAGCGCTACGCCCACGGCTCCTACCTGGCAGAGAAGCAGGGCATCCAGTGGATGATCGCCGACTCCGCCATGGAGCTCTACCAGAGCAAGCTCATGGTGCTGCACGCCGCCTACAAGATCGACCGCGGCCTCGACTTCAAGAGCGAGGTCTCCATGGCGAAGCACTTCGTGGCGAACGCGCTGAACCGGATCATCGACCGGGCGATCCAGGTGCACGGCGCCCTCGGCTACTCGACGGATACCCCACTGGCCCAGATGGCCCAGCAGGCGCGCTGGGCCCGCTTCGCCGACGGCCCGGACGAAGTCCACCAGTGGCGGATCGCCCGGCGTGCCCTCGAGGCCTACGCCAAGGACGGGAGCTCCCGCACCGCCACCGGCGAGCTCCCGCTCTAGCGCCGGAGCGGGAGGCGACAAGGCACCATGGCCCAGGGAGTTCACGGCGAACCCGAACGCCGGGAGAGCGTCCTCTTCGAGCCGGCCGAGCTCGGCCCGGTGCGGCTGCGCAACCGGCTGGTCAAGAGCGCCACCAACGAGGGTCTCTCGCGCCAGGGTCTGGTGACCGACGCGCTCGTCGCGTGGCACCGGCGGATCGCCGCGGGGGGCGTGGGCATGACCACCCTCGCCTACTGCTCGGTGTCACCCGAGGGGCGGACCTTCCGCCACCAGATGCTGATGCGGCCCGAGGCCCTGCCCGGCCTCCGGAGCTTCACCGAGGCGGTGCACGGCGAAGGCGCAGCCGCGGGCATCCAGCTCGGCCATGCCGGATGGTTCGCCAATCCGCGGGCCGCGGGGGCGCGGCCCGTGGGACCGAGCCGGATGTTCAGTCCCTACGCCGGGACCTTCTCCCGGGCCGCGACCGAGGACGACCTGGCGCGGATCCGCGCGGACTTCGCCGCCGCCGCCGGGCTCGCCGCCGAGGCCGGCTTCGACGCGGTGGAGGTCCACCTGGGCCACGGCTACCTGCTCTCCCAGTTCCTGAGCCCCCACCACAACCGCCGCGGCGACCGCTTCGGGGGCTCGCTCGCGGGGCGCGCCCGGTTCCCCCGCGAAGTGCTCCGGGCGGTTCGGGACGCAACCCGCGGGCGGCTGGCGGTGACGACCAAGCTCAACATGGAGGATGGCTTCGCCGGCGGCCTCGAAGTCGAGGACAGCCTCGAGATCGCGCGCTGGATCGAGTCTGACGGGAGCGTGGACGCGATCCAGCTCACCGGCGGCCACACCACACGCACGCCCATGTTCCTCATGCGGGGCGAGGTCCCGCTGCGGGAGATGCTCGCGGGAGAGCGCAGCCTGGTGCGCCGGCTCGGCATGCGGCTGCTCGCCCCCCGCATGCTGCGCGCCTGGCCCTACGAGGAGGCCTTCTTCCTGCCCCAGGCGCGCCGCTTCCGCGCCGCCCTGCGGCTCCCCCTGATGCTGCTCGGCGGCCTCTCCACCCGGGCCAGCATGGAGCAGGCGCGGGCCGAGGGCTTCGACTTCGTGGCCCTCGGTCGGGCGCTCATCGCCGATCCGGACCTCCCCGAGCGCATGCGCCGCGGGGAGGCGTCCGCCTCGCGCTGCACCCACTGCAACCGCTGCGTGATCGAGATGGAGCGCGGCGGGACGCGCTGCGTCCTGGACGACCCGGCGGCCGGCTCCTGAGCGGCCCGCAGCCCCTTGGAACCGCTGCGCGGAGCCGGGGTCCGGGCGCCCCCGGTCTCCCCCGGTCCGGCGTCAGCCCAGCAGGCTCCGGAGCCGGACGTCGGCGACCCGCCGTTCGAAGATCCGCTCCTCCGCGAAGAGCGCCACCAGCCGCTCGTCGAGCTGCCCCGCCGCCGCCTGGGAACGCAGCAGCGCGAGACCGGACTCCCGGGAGAGGGCCGAGCGGTAGGGGCGGTCGGCCGCCGTCACCGCGTCGAAGATGTCGCAGACGGTGAGGATCCGGGCGCGCAGCGGAATCTGCTCGGCCGTCCGGTGCTCGGGATACCCGCTGCCGTCGAGTTTCTCGTGGTGGAGCTCCACGAGCTCGGGAACCGAACGGAGCGCCTCCGGCCAGGGGATCTGCGCCAGCACCCGGTAGCCGTGCTGCACGTGGGCCTCGATCTCGGCCCGCTGCTCGGGGGTGAGGGTGCCCCTCTCGACGAACAGCGATGCGAGCTCCTCGTCGCGGAGCAGGCGCTCCGGCTGAAGCGCCCAGGGGCGCACGAAGACCCGACGCGCCAGGGCCTCGAGTGCGCGGCGCTGGACTCCGTCGATCCCGCTCTGCCGGCTCACCGTGCGGACCAGCTCCTGGGCGGTGAACAGATCCCGGCGGAGCCCCGCGAGCTTCTCCTCCGCCTCCGAGCGCGCGGCCTCCGGCGAGACCCGTCCGGCGGCCACCTCGCCGAGCGCGCGTTCGAAGACCTCGGCCCGGGCCACCGCGGCAGCGAACTCGAGGCGGGAGAGGACCCGCTCGAGCTGCTCCGGAAAGAGCTTCTCGGCCTTCTGCAGCACGCACTCCCGGACTCCCACCTTGCCGAAGTCGTGCAGCAGCGCGGCGTAGGCCAGCTCCACGCAGGCCCCGGTGTCGAGCTCGCGGACCGGAGCGCCGAGGCCGCCGTGCTGCCGTACCGCCTCGGCCAGGCACACCGAAAGCCGCGCCACCCGGCGCGAGTGGCCGCTGGTGGACGGATCCCGGGACTCGATCGCGGCCACACTCGCGTCGACGAAGCCCTCGAACATGCGCTCGATGTCCGCCTGGAACTGCGCCCGCTCGAGCGCGGCGGTGGCGCTCTGGGCCAGCACCAGGGCGAAATCGAGATCCTGGCGCTCGAAGGGCTCGAGCGAGGAGCGGTTGTCGATCAAGAGGGCCCCGAGCTCGCCCCGCTCCCCCATGAGCGGCACGGCGAGGGCGGAGGCGATGGCGTTGGCGATCACGCTCGCCGTGGGCGAGCCGGCGGCGTCGAGCAGGCTGAAGAGCAGTGCACTTCGCCGGTCCACGGCCCGACGGAGGATCGACTGGGAGACCGAGAAGGCGTCGGGGGGAAGCCTCGAGCCGTCCCGATGGGAGGCGAAGCGCACCGCGAAATCGCCGTCCTGCCGCCGCTGGCAGATCGCGAAGTGGGTCGCCTGGGGCAGCGAGTCGAAGACGGTCCGGGCGATGCGGGCCAGCACCGCTTCGAGGCTGTGCAGGGAGTTCAGGTCCCGGGCGAGATCGAGGAGCAGCCCCAGCCGCCGGCTGTCGCTCTCGAGCTCGCGCCGGAGCTCGCTCGCCCGGGCCAGGCGGGTCTCCGCGAAGCGCGCGCGCGCGGGAACCGTGTGCTGGGTGGTGGGCGGGGCTTCCGCCGCCGCCTCCTCCTTGGCCTCGACCCGGAGTTCGATGCCCGGCAGCAACACGCGATCCCGCGGCGAGAGGCGGCGGCCCGCGTAGGCGGGCTCTTCGGTGCCGTCCGCCCCCCGGATCCGCAGCCTCGACCGGGCGCCCCGGGGGCGGAGCTCCACCCCGCCGCCCGGTGCGGGCCGGAGCTCGCCTTCGAAGAGCGAGAGCTCCGGCCCCTCGAGCACGAGCTCGTTTTCGGGCGAAGCGCCGAACCCCACCGGCATCTCCTCGAAGATGAGGATCTCCGGCGCCCGGCCCTCGCGGTGGATCTCGACCTGAAGCACGGCCCGTCTCCCGAGCCCACGGGATCGGTCGGGTGAACCCGCAGCTGAACCCCTGGTCGGCCCCCCGACGCATGCTCGTGGCCGCCGGCGCCGACCTCGGGGCCTCCCCCGAGCCCGCCCTCCGGCCGAACCCCGAGCCGGGGATCGGGGACCCACCTGCTACGCTCGGCCTCGCCGACCCGCTGCGGTGGTGCCGAGGCCCTGCAGGGAGGTGTCCGTGAGCCGAGTCAAGCGCGCGTCCCTCGTGGTCATGGCCCTCTTCTACGTGCTCGCGGGCTTCAACCACCTCGTCCGACCGGAGTTCTACCTGGCCATCATCCCGCCGGGGCTCCCGGACCCCGAGTGGCTGAACCTGCTCTCCGGACTCGCGGAGATCGTGCTCGGCGTGTACCTGCTCGAGCCACGGACGCGGATCTTCGCCGCCTGGGGCGTGATCGCCCTCCTGATCGCCGTCTTCCCGGCCAACCTCTACGTCGCCGCGGAGAACCTGGGCCTTCCGGGCGGCCAGCCGGGGACCGGAAATGCCGCGCTCAACACCGCCCGGCTTCCGGTGCAGGCGCTGCTCATCGCCTGGGCGTTCTGGCACACGCGCCCGGAGCGGGAGCCCTCCCCCGCTCCCTGATCCGTCCGGGCCGGCCGCCGCGCTCGCCCGGACCGCGCTAGAAGATCTGGAGGGTGAGCCGGCGCCGCTCGGTGGAGCGCACCAGCTCGGACCAGATCGCCTCCTCGATCCGGCGCGCGGCCTCGGAGGCCAGGCCCTCCACGTGCGCGTGGAGCTCGATCAGCAGCGCCCGCAGGTCCGCGTTGGTGGCCTCGAGCGCCTCCACCCGGAGGTCGGGATCCCCGCCCTCCGCGGCCTCCCGCAGCCGGGCGGCGAGCGCCGCGTCCTCGACCGCGGCGGCGGCCTCGGCGAACAGGGCCCGGAGGGCCCGGTTCTCGTCCATGCGGCGGGCCGCCGCGCGGCCGAACTCCTCGGCCACGGCGGTCAGCAGGAGGCCGATCACCGACGCCGAGGACTGCTCGTAGGCGGGAAGGAGCGGCGCCGCGCGCGCCATCAGGTGGCCCGCGGCCACCTCGAGGAAGCGGGTGGGATCCGGCTTCACGGCAGCCGCCCCAGGGTGAGCAGCGCGGCCCGGTCCTGGCTGTTGCCCATGAGCCAGCTCGAAAGGGCCAGGATCGGGTCCTGGTTCCGGCCCGTGCTGAACTCCCGGGCCCCGGAGATCCAGATGGCCTGCCCCTTCACACTCGAGAAGAGCTCCCACCACCGGAGCGCCTCCGGGTCGGCCCGCAGGCCGCTGGCCTCCTCCCAGATCCGGATGGCCTCCTCTCGCGGTGCGAGCCCCCCCGCTCGTTCGTCCCGCGCCCAGCGCCACACCGGGTTGAGACTCCAGGCGAGGTCCTCGAGCGGATCGCCGAGGTGGGCCATCTCCCAGTCCAGGATGCCGTGGATCTCACCCTCGGCATCGTATAGGAAGTTCCCCGTGCGGAAGTCGCCGTGCACCACCGAGATCTTCTGCGCGGGCGGCGGCGGATGGCGCCGGAGCCAGCGGATCGCCGCGCGGATGACGGGCTGGGGGCACATCTCGTCCCGATCGATGCGCGCCTCCCAGTAGGCGAGCTCCCGCTCGTGGCACTGCTCCGGCGCCACCGGCTCCATCCGCTCGGCGAGGCCGAGGGCCTTGGGATCCGCCCGGGCGATCTCCCCGAGGATGGTCCACTTGCGCCGCGCCAAGCGCGCGGCGTGGGCCGCGTAGGGCGGCTGGGTGATCGCCTGCGGGCTCGACTCGAAGCCGCGAAGCTCCTCCATGATGAAGAAGGGATGGCCCAGCGGCTCCGGGTCCTCCTCCAGGAAGAGGGCCTCGGGGACGGGGACGGCGGTCCCGTGGAAGGCCCGGTACGCGGCGAACTCCACCGCCCGCTCCGTCTCGATGAGGCTCCCGTCCGGATCGCGCCGCAGGATGAGATGCCGGCGCTCCTCCCCGCCCCCGCTCCGCGTGCGCACGACGAAACGGTAGGTCTCCCGCGACGCACCGCCGAAGATCCGCTCGAGCTGCTCGACGGCGAGCTCGTCGGCATCGGCAAACCGCGGGCGAAGGTAGGACTCGAGCCTCGAAGCGAGCTCGGCGTGCGACGCATCCGGGACGGGAGCGGCCACACCCCGAAGATGGGCCGCACCCGGCGCCCGTGCAAGCGTTCCGGGAGGCGCAGCCGATGGTTGCGCCCCGCGGCGCCCCCCCCCGGCCCCGCGCCCTCAGCGACCCGGGGCCTCCTCGCGTGGCGCGGACTCCACCACCTCGACCACGCGGCCGCCCTGCCGGACGAAGCGCGGCCGCACCGTGGGGATGCTCCGGGGATCCACCGCACGCCGCGCGGCCAGGAAGCTCTCCACGTCCGGAAACGGCCGCAGCATCTCGAGGTGGTGCAGCGTGGGGGAGATCATCGAAAGCTCGCCGGCCCGCGCCCGGCGGAGGGCCTCCTCCGCGGCGAGAAAGAACCCCTCCACGGCCTCGGAACCGTCGTGCTCTGCGCGCTCGCCCGGGGCGAGGGCCGCCGCGAAGAACCGCGTGTCGAAGCGACGCGGCGCGCCCTCGGGTGTGATCCAGTGCGAGAGGTAGACGAGGCGGTCCGCCGCGAGCCGGAGGTCGAAGCGGCGACAGAGTGCGAGCAGGGCCGCCGGGTCGCCCGCATTGAGACGCGCACGCGTCTCGCGCAGGGCCCGGACGAGCTCCCCCCGGGCCCGGAACACGGGTTCACCCGTGCGCGTGGCCAGAAGCGGAACGGCCGCCTCCTCCAGGCATTCGCGGACGCAGGCGACGAAGATCGCAAGGCCTCCGGACGCCACGCCGAGCACGCGGTCCGCCTCCTCGGGCGCCACCCCGGCCACGCGGGCGAGGAGCTCGGGATCCGAGTCGCGCGGATCCACCTGCCCGCCCGGAAAGACGTGGAGGCCGGGAAAGGGCGGCCGCGCGCTCCGGCGGATCAGGAAGACCTCGATCCCGCCCCGCGGCCGCGGGGCGTCGCGGAGCAGGAGGATCGTCGCCGCCGCTGCGGGCTCCGTCCCGGGGCCCCGCCGGCTCATTCACCCCGCCCCCCGGCGGGCCCCGTCGCGAAGGTCGCGATCATCCCGCGCAGCCGCCCCTCGTCGTCTCCGGTGCGCCACGCCCCGAGGAGCGAGGCACCCATGGGATCGCAGGCGACCCGGAGCGGTGCCGAGTCGTCGAGGATGGCGTCGGCGATGCGGCGCGCGGCCTCGGCGGGCTCCACGCCGAGCCCGACCGAGGCCGACCGGGCCTGCTGCACCCGGCTCGCGAGATCCCGGTACGGGCCGAGGGCGGCCGCGGGCAGGGGGTCGGCGACGGCCTCGAGCATCTCGGTCCGAACCGCCCCGGGCAGGACCTCGAGGACGCGGATGTGGAAGGGCGCCACCTCGACGGCGAGCGATTCGAGCAGCGCGCTCACCGCCAGCTTGCTCGCCCGGTAGGCGGAGAAGAGCGGCATGGGCGTCAGGATCGAACAGGAGGTGATCGCGCAGAGCACGCCCCCTCCCGATTCGCGGAGCCTCGGGAGCGCCCGGCGGCTGAGCTCCACGAGCCCGAAGACGTGGGTCTCGAAGAGCGCCCGCCAGTCGGCCTCGCGGGAGAGCTCGAGGGGCAGCCAGTCGCGGTCGATCCCCGCGTTGTGGACGAGGACGCGCAGGCCTGCCGGCGGCTGGTAGTCACCCGGCTCGTCGACGTCGAGGATCCGCCAGCCGACCCGAAGCCCGCGGGCCGCGCCCTCCGCCCGGACCGCCTCTCCCGCCTCCGGGCGCCGCACCAGGGCCTCCACCTCGAAACCGCGGCCAGCGAGCTCGAGGGCGAGCGCCCGGCCGAGCCCCCGGCCGGCTCCCGTCACCACCGCCACCCCTTCCGCCTGCATGGAACCGATGCGCTCCCCTCCCCCGGCCTCCCCGGGCTGGCGACGGACCCGCGGGGCGCCCGCCCCTCGCCCGCCGGCAGGGCTGCCGACTGCGGCGCGCCGGCCCGAATCGGCTGGACGCGCCATGCCTCGTGCCGCGGGCGGCGAGAACGGGGGCCTGGTCCGCCGGCCAGGCCGGCGCCGGTTGCTGCCCGGCCACGCGCCGCGTCCGGCCGGAACCCGATTCTGCCGCATTCGGGCCGGACGACCCACGAACCCCCGGAGGGAAGCGAGCCGCCACCCGGAGCCGGCCGGGAGGGCGGTCCGACACATCGGCCGCGCCGGACCCACCCATGCCCGAGGCCGCCGGGCCCGGCCGCCGCCGGCACGGCCAGGGAGCCTGGGCCGCGGGCGCGCCCGCGGCAGGAAGACAAGCGAGCCAGGAAGACAAGCGAGGAAGGGAGATCGGATTGCGGGGCCGAGCCGAGCACCGCCGCGGGCCCGCGAGGCCGGGGGCGGAGCAGCGCAGCCATCGATCCGCCAGAAGGGCGGCGGCCGCGGCCCGGCTTCCCGCGCTCCTCCTCGCCCTGGCCCCGGGTGCCGCCGCCACGGTGCCCGGCGACCTCTGCACCGGGGATCCCTGCGTGATCCCGGCCGGCACCCATCCGGTGGACACCGGCTCCGTGCTCGATTTCGGCCCCCGCGCAGTGGTCCTCGAGGGCGTGCTCGACCTCGGCTCGGGTGCGGTCACCCTCCTCGCCGAACGCTTCGAGATCCGGGGCACCGGCCAGGTGCGCGGCCGGGGCGGCGCGGGGGCGAGCGGCGGCACGCTGGTCGTGCGCACCACCGGGAACATCGAGCTCACCGGCACCGCCACCTGGGCCATCGACCTCTCCGGCGCCGACGCCGGTGCCCTCACCCTCGAGGCCACGGGCGGGCGCATCACCGGCGGGCCCGCGGGTCTCCTCCTCGACGGCGCCGGCCGCTTCGACTTCGGCGGCGACGTCACCCTCCGGGCTCTCCTCGGAGTGGACCTCGAAGGGCCCGTCCGGCTGCGGGGCGGTTTCGAGGGAGGGGGTGGCGTCCTCGAGGTCGCGAGCTTCGGACCGGTGGACCTCGCCGAGGTGGACGCAAGCGGCGGTGAGGCCGGCGAGATCCTGGTGGAGACCCTGGGCTCGATCACCCTGGGCCGGGTGACCGCCCGCGGAAGGGGTTCGTTCGGCTTCGGCGCGAGGCTGGTGGACCTCCACGCGGCGGGCGCCCTCGACCTTTCCGGCCCCCTCGATCTCTCCGGATCGGGGGACGGCGACGGCGGGGAGCTCTTCGTCGAGGCGGGGCTCGCGGAGGCGCGCGCGGCACTGGGCGTCCTCGGACCCATCGATGTGCAGGGAAACGGCGAGGGCCTCGGCGGCGTCGTGGACGTCACCGCCGGCGATGCGGACTTCGCCGCTCCCGTGCTCGCCGGCGTCCCGGGCGCCGACGGCGTGGGCGGGCGCATGGATCTTCGCGCCGCGAATGCGGCGCTCGGTGAGGTGGACCTCGGCGGCTCCGAGGGGGGCACGCTCGCGGGCGTGGTCGACGGCGCCCTCGACCTCGCGGGATCCGT
>Ga0256839_1004036_pt1 | contig 14624 bp, 13 predicted proteins | sample 354166metaG_FD_185968 | JGI IMG/M metagenome (GOLD analysis project Ga0256839, IMG submission 185968) | Hydrothermal vent microbial communities from Mid Atlantic Ridge, Atlantic Ocean - 354-166 | ecosystem: Environmental > Aquatic > Marine > Hydrothermal vents | place: Atlantic Ocean: Mid... | reverse complement strand
CACGGTCGTCGGAGGAGAGGCTCGCCAGGTAGGCGTCGTAGGACGAGCCGCCGAAGGTGCGATACCCGCGGACGAGCCGTCGCGGGGCGTTCGCCGCCAGCACCGGGATCCCCCGCGTTTTGCACAACTCGATCAGGGCCCGGTGACCCCGGTCGTAGACGTCCGTGCGGTGCGTGCGCTCGCGAAAGGCGGCCTCGTCGAGGGCGCCGGCCAGGTAGGCGTCCAGGTCCGCCTGCTGGTCCGCTTCGAAGAACTCCATCGCCAGCACCAGCGGCCGGTCGCCCCGTGCCAGCGCGCGCAGCAGGTCGAGCTCGTAGCGCGCGCCGACCGGGTGCCCATGCAGCTCGCCGAAGACGACGAAGTCGGCGTCCCCGGCGGCGCCCACGAAGTCGGCAAGGTCCATCGGCGCGCCGGTCCGTCCCTCGTACAGCGCGTGTTCGTTCGCCGGGGCGCGCGTGGCGTTCGATCGCGGCCGGCACGCGACCGGCCCGGCGAGCAGGGCACAGGCCACCAGGAGGGATCGCATGGACATGCCCGTTCGACCCCCGCGCGTGGGACAGGGTTTCCCCGCGCCGGCGACACGGCCGGTGAGAGCGCGGGGCGGAAGGCGTGCGCGATTTCGGTCGATGTAACGTAGGCTCCGTGTCGGGAACGAAGGGGAGAACTCATCAACCTTGACGGAGGCCTACCCGATGCACGTACGTCCATGTCCACTTCGCTTCGTTTCTTGCTGGCTCCTTGGAGCGCTCGTGCTCTTACCTGCGTGCGGCGACGACGGGGGCGCAGGGGCGAGCGCCACGGGGACGGCGAGCGGAACGGCGACGGCGGGCACCGCGTCCACCGGGGCGGCGACGGCGGGCACCGCCGGTGCCACGGGGACGGCGGGGACCGTGACGGCGGGCAGCGCCAGTGCTTCCGGGACCACCGCCACGACCGGGACGGGGACGGCCTCCGGCAGCGCCACCGCGACGACCACCGGCGCGAGCACCTCGACGACCGGGGGGGCGAGCACCTCGACGACGGGCGGCGGAAGCTCCACCGGAGGGGCTTGCCCCGCTCCCCAGCAGCTTTGCGGCCAGGCGTGCGTGGACGTCAACACGGACGTGGACCATTGCGGCGGTTGCGGCAACGCCTGTGCGCCGGGCCAGATCTGTTTGGGCGGCACCTGCGTGGACAATGGAGGCTGCCTGCCGGGGCAGATCCTTTGCGGGCAGGCCTGCGTGGATCCGAACAACGACGTCAACCACTGCGGCGGTTGCGGCAACGCTTGCGCAATGGGTGACGAGTGTATCGCCGGCCAGTGCGTGAGCCAGTGCCCCATCGGATCCATGGACTGCGGAGGTCAGTGCGTCAGCACCGATTCCGATCCGGCAAACTGCGGAGGATGTGGGATCCAGTGCGGCGTCGGGGAGGTCTGCACGGCGGGACAGTGCGCGGCCGGCGGCTGTCCCATGGGCACCACGGACTGTGGCGGCGGCTGCGTGGACACCACGAGCGACCCGCTCAACTGCGGCGGCTGCGGGACGGCGTGCGGTCCGGGCCAGGCATGCGAGAACGGCTCGTGCGTGTGCCAGGCGCCGCTCGTGGGTTGTAACGGGCAGTGCGTGGACCCGATGACGGATCCGAACAACTGCGGCAGCTGCGGTGTGGACTGCGGCGCCGGGGCCGTGTGCCAAGGCGGCGCCTGCCAGTGCCCGATGGGATCCGAGCTGTGCGGCGGCACCTGCGTCGATGTGCAAAGCGACCCTGACAACTGCGGGGGCTGTGGGATCACCTGCGACGGCAACACCGAGGTGTGTGACGCCGGGGCGTGCGTGTGCGCCCCCGGATTCACCCAGTGCGGCGCGGCTTGCGTGTCGGTCTGGAACGACCCGAACCACTGTGGTGCCTGTGGCAACGCCTGCGGGCCGAACGAAGTGTGCGCCGCCGGCCAGTGCCAGGCCGACTGCGGCAACCTGCCCGATCAGTGCGGAGCGGTGTGCACGAACTTCGCCAACGACCCGCTCAACTGCGGCGGCTGCGGCAACCAGTGCAACGCCGACGAGGTGTGCGTCGATGGCGGTTGCGAGGCGTACTTCATCCCGGGGTGCAACGCCTGCCCGTGCAACGAGTGCACCGGCGACCTCAATCAGTGTTGCTTCAACGACTTCGTCAACCACGTGGTGTGCGCGAAGGAGTGCCCGTAGCCCGTCGGGGCGCGAGCCCACCCGCCTCCGGCGCCGCCGGTGCGGTCGCCGTGGGGCGGGTGGGCTACGGCGCCGGCAGGTGGGGCGCGAGGGCGGCCATCTGCGGCCGGTCCATGCCACCTTGGGGTTCGAGGGAGAACATGTCGTCGCCCCACCAGGGACCGGCCGCCCAGTAGGTCCATCCGATCCACACGTCGTCGTTGGCCTCGACGAACGAGAGCATCTGGTCCAGGGCGGCCAGGCACGTCGGATCGCTGCTGCCGGCGAACTCCCCGAGGAAGCCCCGCGCACCGCGCTGGCGCAGCCAGTCGGTCACCACCACCAGACGATCGGCCCCGATGGACGGGCCGACGCACGTCGGTGAGGTCCCGGACGAATCCGCGTCCAGGTACTGGTGTAGTTCGTAGGCGAAATTGCCGGCGGGGTCCACGACGCCGTCCATCACCTCGCTGTTGGGCGTACCGTACCAGCCGTCCGCCCACGCATGGGCCCCCGTGTAACCGTTGCCGGGCACGAGCACCAGGTTCGACGCGCCGGCCGCTCGGATCGCGGCGAGGGCGGCGTTTGCGTCCGACAGCCACACCTCCGTGGCCATGTCGTGGGGCTCGTTCATCAGTCCGAACAGGACGTGTGGATCGTTCCCGAAGATGCCGGCGAGCCGGCTCCAGAAGTCGGTAAACGCCTCGACGGGCAGCGCGGGGCTCCCCACCACGTCGCCGAAGTACCGCGCGTAGTTGTGCGGATCGAGCAGGACGTACACGCCCTGCGCGGTGGCGTCGTCCACCACGGCCGACAATCGGGCCAGCTCCGCGTCGTCGAACGGCGCCATGGGCACCGGCTGGAGGCGCTCCCAGCGAAAGGGCAGGCGCACGACGTTCATCCCCTTGCCGGCGAAGTACGTCACCTCCTCCGGGGTCGGATACGTATAGTCCACGCCGAATATTCCCGGCAACGAACCCTCCCCGAACTCGGCGCCGGCCAGGTTGACGCCGCGGTAGGGAACGCTCGTTCCGTCGCCGCCGGCCGTGCCGCTGCTGCCGCCCGTCCCCGTGGCATCGCCCGAGGTCGAGGTGGTCGAGGGGCCGGTCGCCGTGGCGTCGCCGCCCGACGCGTCACCCGCCGTCGCGGCCGTGGCGCTCGTTCCGGTGGTCGTGTCCGTGGGCCCTTGCCCCGGTGGGCCGGTCGTCGCCCCGCACGCGAGCAGAAGGACGGATGCGCTGGCGGTGGCGACCGGCCTTCGAGGCGCACGTACGCTGGGAGGGAAGGAGCCCATGCACGGTCATCGTCGCATGCTTCGCCGCGTCTCGAAAACCGCCGCCTCGGCCCCGTGGAACGGCGCGCCGCCGACCGCCGTGCGGCGCTCGGTGCAGGCGCGAGCGGCGGCGGGACGCGCCGGCTCATGCATCGGGGCTGGCGGACGTCAAGGGCAGACGCCGTCGGCCGTGCAGCCGACGACGACGCCTTCGCCGCCCTGGTTGCCCACGAACACCACCGCGTCGTGCGCCGGGTCGAAGACGGCGGCGGTCAGCACCTCCACGTCCGTGGGCTCGACCTGCCAGGCCGGGGTCGTCAAGTTCGTCACCGGCAGGTCCACGGCGGCCCCTGCCGCGGTCGCCCCCGCGAAGGTCTGTGACAGGCCGTTCCAGTTGCGCCCGCCGGCGACCAGCAGGCGGCCGTCGGCGATCGAAGACCGCACCCAGCCGTCTCCCATGGGGGTGGGGTCGGCGGTCCAGACGGCCGAGACCGCGCCGGAGATCGGTGCGACGGCGGCGACGAACGCCCCGAGGTCGTTCGATCCGTCCTGCTTCTGGTAGGCGCCCGTGGCGAGTACCTGGCCGCCCGAAGCGGCGAGACCGAGCACCACGGTCTTGACGTTTTCGACGGGAAGGCTCAACGGGGCCGAGGTCAGCGGTGTGCACGGACAGGCGCACTCGGCGTCGAACCGCAGGAAGAACACGTCCGCCGAGGCGTCCACCGCCACATAGACTTCGCTGCCGTCCTCGGAGAAGGCCACGGCGCCGACGTCCCCGGTGGTGTCGGGGCCGAGGTCCAACCCGAAGGCGCAGGCCTGGCCGCCACCGTCGCCCGTGACGAGCCAGGGACGCCGCGTGCCGTCGTCCGTGTAGCCCCCGAGAAAGACGCGGCCGGTCGCCGAGACGTCGAGGGTGAGCAACTCGTCGTCCCCGGTGGAACCGGCCACCGACTGCGCCCAAACGCTCGTGAGCGTCTGCGGCACGAGCCGGGCGAACAGCCCCTCGCGCGGGTCGCTGGCCGCCGGCGCGGACCCGGCGACGAGGAGGTCGTCGCCCAGGGGACGGGCGGCGTAGAGTTTCGTCCCGGCGTCGCCGTCGAGCTGGAGGATCTGCTCGTCGATCTTCGCGCCATCACACGGGTCGAGGCGCACCAGGCGCCCCCCGGCGCCGTCGTTCGTGCCCACCGCCACGATGTCGCCGCCCACCACCGTCACGTCCGCGAGCCAGCCTCCGGGGACCGCCACGCGATAAGGAGGGCCGGCGCAGCCATCGCCGGCGGTCGTGCCCGCCGTCGCGCCCGCGCTCGCCGTGCCACCGGCCGTGTCCGGTCCCACGGTGGCGGCGCCCGCGGTGTCCGTCGTCCCGCCGGCCGGCCCCCGCGAGAGTCCGGAGGCGCCGGAACGCGTGTCGGCCTGGCCGGTGGCGCAGGCCGCGACGGTTGCGACCATCGGCGCCACGGTGGCGAGCAGACGTAGCGAACGCCGTTCCATGCCACGAGGCTAGCACTCCGGCCGGCGAGGGATCACGGGGGCCACCGAGGCGGAGTCGGCCCCAGGTCCGGTCCCTTCGTCGCCCGCGAATCCGTCGCGAGGTCGGGGCCATGCGGGGGGGCGTCGCAGGGCTGGCGAAGGGAACGGTGCATGGCTTTCTAGCCGGGGCGGGGGGCGGGCGCGCACCGTCCGGCCACACAGGCGGCGGGGCGACCTTGCGCGCACTTGCGCTTGCAGCGGCCGCAGGCATCTTCGTACTCGCGGATCCGCGCTCGAAGATCCGACAGCGTCGCATCGCCCGGCAGGTAGACCGTGCAGGGGAAGGGGCAGGCGAAGCCGACCACGGTGCAGTCGGCGTCCTCCTGGCAGGGGCGGGGAAGCGCATCGATCGTGGCCTCGATCCGCGCCCGCCGGGCCGCGCAGCCGGGCTCGTCCGAGATCGTCTCGCGCCCGGCGGTCCCGAGTTGGGCCGGGTCTGCGCTTCGATCCTTTCCCGGCGCCGCGGCGTGGGCCGGTTCGTGTGCGTGTTCGCGCACCACGGGGTCGCGTGGGGCGTCTGCCTCCGGCGCCGGGGGGCGCGTGCAGCCGAGGCACACGAGTGCGGCCATGGATGGCCAGGGCGCACGTGGGGCCGGTCGTCGCCGGGGGCTGGCGGTGTGTGACGGCCCCGTTCCCGTCGCGCCGCCGGCCGCCGCCTTCGCATCGGGCGCGAGGATCGGTTGCTGTTGATGGTTAGCGTGGACGCCGGGGGCAACCTGAGGTGCGGGGCGTTCGCGCACGGCCTCGTGACGTTGCCCGGGGACGGCCGTACGGCGGACTTGTGGGTTGTCCTGCATCGGGATCGATGCTATCAGGACGGTTGATGGATACGTCGGACGAACCGGCCGCCGCACGGTGCCCCCACATGGGCGACTGCGAGATGTACGAGATGTTCGAGCTGGTTGGCACGTTGGCGATCTGGCAGCTTCGGTACTGCACGGGCGCGTTTGCCACCTGTGAGCGGTACCGCCGGTCCGAGCGCGGTGAGGCCGTGCCGCGCAACCTGTTGCCGAATGGCAGGGTGCTGCAGAAACGGGAGCGGGGCGGGTGATCCACGTTTGGGCCTGGCCGCTGGGTGGGGCCGCGCTCGCCGCGGCGGTGGTGCTGCACGGCCTGCTCCTGGGGCGCCTGCTCGGGGTCTCGGGACTCGTCTCCGCGCTGACGGACCGCCTGCGACGTGTGGACGATGCATCGACCGGGTCCCTGGCGAACGCGGACCTGCTCGAAGCCCTGCGAGCCGAGACGGTCGCGGCCTTCGGGGAGGAGGCGGTGACGCAGGCGACGGAACCCGTGTCCCGGCCGCCCGCTCGCCTCACGGCCCCGCCCCTTTCGGGCCGGGCCGCGGCGGCGCTGCTGGTGGGCCTGGGGCTCGGCGGTTTCCTCGCCGCGCTCGGAACGGGCACCTGGTCGTTGCGGCCGGGGATCGACGGGACGATCTTCGCCGCCCTCGTGCCCGCCGGCGCGGCGCCGCTGGTTCTGCTCGCAGGCGGCGTGCTCGTCGGCGTGGGCACGCGCATGGCCGGCGGTTGCACGTCGGGCCATGGCCTTTCCGGGGTCGCGCGGCTGCAACCCGGCAGCCTGGTCGCCACCGCGAGCTTCTTCGGCGCGGCCATCGCCGTCTCGTTCGCCCTTGAGGTGCTGCGATGAGGGCCGTGCGGGCGCTGCTGGTGGGGACGGCGTTCGGCGCCGTGCTCGCGCGGGTCGGGTTCGCCTCGTGGGACGAGGTCCATCGCATGTTCGTGTTCGCCGACCTGCGGCTGTTGTGGACCTTCACGTTCGCGGTCGCGCTGCTCGCACCCGCCCTGTGGGGGCTGCGCCGGGCCCGCCGGATCCCCTGGCCGCGCCGCCCGATCCACCGGGGCACCGTGCTGGGCGGGGCGCTGTTCGGCGCCGGGTGGGCCGTCTGCGGGGCATGTCCGAGCATCGCCTTCGTGCAGCTAGGGTCCGGCCAGCTCGGCGCCGCCTGGACCCTGGCCGGCGTGCTGCTCGGCAACGCCGCGTTCGGGTGGCTCAACGCCCGTGTCCTGCACTGGAGCACGGGCTCGTGCACGGCGGACTGACCCCGCACCGTGGCCGGACCCGCGCCGGCGCCTTCGCGGCCGACGTGGGGTCGTGCACGATGGATGGGACCGAATCGGTCCCTTCGTGGGGGGGCGGGCGCCAAGGGGGCGACGCGGGGATCGTTCACGATGACGATCGATCTCGTCCCCCGGTACGTGGCCGCGCCCGCTGTGCCGGATCCTTCGGGGCCGCGGAGCCGTCCGCCGAAAGGCGGCCTGGTGCGCGCCCGGATGGAAGAAAAGGCTCCGATCGTGCCGGTAAGGGGCGTGTGGGTGCAGGCTCAAAACGAGTCGGGGATGTCCCAGGATAGGATGGGTTCGTTGCCGACCAAGGTCGTGGCCGGGACGTAGTAGAGGCGACCTTCCGGGCTCACCGCGACGCGGCCGAGGGCCGGCATCGTCTCGAACGGCTCGACGTCGCCACTCCAGGGGTCGAGCACCACCACCGCCAGATTTTGTAGGCTGGCGTAGACCACCCCGGCGAACCCGTCGAACTCGAGGGACGTGACGTCCGCGCCGAGGTTGACCAGTACTTCGGCGGTGTTCGTCAGGGTGTTGTAGCGGTAGACGTCGCCGCCTTCGACGGCCAGGAGCAGATGGACCGCCGAGACCGCGGCGCCCGCGGTGATGCGTGCGGCCAAGGTCCCGATCTGGCTTTGGGTCGCGGCGTCGAGGTCGGCCGTGTCCAGGTTGCCGTTCGCGGTGCTGTTGCCCACGTACAGGACGCGGTCCTGGCCCCAGGCAAGGCCCATGGGGCCAGCATTGGCCGATTCTTTGACTCCGAAGGGGCCGCTTCCCTGCGTCACGGTGGCGGGGATCACCAGGGGCAAGGGGTTGTTCGGGTCGGACTCGTCGAGGCGCGCGACGCCCTGGGGCGGGTCCACGAAGCACCCGCAGCCGGCGCAGCAGGTGTAGGTGAACGCGACCTCGCCCCAGTGGTTCGACGGTGCCGGCGGCGCCGGTTGGCTCGCGATCGTGGGGGAGCCCGGGGCGATCCCCGGGGGCGGCGTCAGCGGCTTGAGCACGGCGACCTCGCCCATGTTCAGGTTTGCAATGCCGGGCCACTCCGTCAGCGTGCCGTCGGTCGTAAGGCGCCGGAGATAGTCCGTGCCGCTACGCAGGGTCACCATGAAGGCCGTGCAGTCGTAGGCGAACGCCAGGTCGAAGATGTCCGCGGAGAACGGTCCGTTGAGGGCCTGCTCGTCGGGCAACTGGGCGCAGTCGTGGGTGCGCTGGCAGCTACACGCGCCGCCCCAGCAGGTGCCGTCGTCCAGGCAGGCGACCTCGGCGCAGGGGGCCACCGGCAGGCAGGCGCCCTGGCCGTCGCACACGCTCCCGGGGCCGCACGTTCCGGCGCCGCAGGGTTCGTAGTCGCCCGACAGTGAGCACGTCGCGCCCGGGTCCACGCACTCGCCCGAGATCACGTCGCAGACCTGGTTCGGAGCGCACGGGTCCGGCACCTGCCCCTGGCAGGTGGTCACGCACACGTCGTCCACGCACTTCTCGTTGGGGCCGTCGCAGAAGGCGCAGCCGGGCAGGCCGGTCGAGGCGCCGGTGTCCGAGGCCGCGGTGGTCGTGGTGGCGCCGGTGGTGTCCGTGGTGGATCCGCCCTGCGTGGTGCCCGCGGTCTCGGTGGTGGCGGTGGTGGCGGTGGTGGCGGTGGTGGCGGTGGTGGCGGAGCCGGCGGTGGTGCGCCCGCCGCCGCCGCCGCCACAGGCCGCCGCCGAGGCCGCCGCCAGCGCGAGCACGCGCCCAAACCCTCTCTGCGAAAGCGTGTGTGGCATGGTTCCCCCTTGCCGGAAGGCTAACAAGGTGGGCCGCGACGAGCAAGTCTCGCCCGTTGGGCCCCCTTAGGCTCCACTACAGAACGAAATCGAGGTTGCCGGGCACGGTGTCGGGCGTGCCGCCGAGGTCGTCGGTCGCGCCGTGTCCGAGCTGCCCGCGGTTGCCACGCCCCCAGCACACCATGCGCCCCGCGTTGCTGAGCGCACAGGTATGCCCCCCCGGACCCGGCCGGATCTCCTTGAAGCCGGGGGCGTCGAGGGCGTTGCTGCCGTCGTAGCCGGCGCCGCCCGATGGCCCGGCCCAGTCGCTTTCGCCGCCGTATCCCAGCTTGCCGAAGTCGTTCGCGCCCCAGCACCAGGTCGAGACGAAGTCGAGGGCGCAGGAGCTGTCGCCGCCGGCGAAGACGAGTCCGTCGAACCCCCCCCCGAACCCAAGGGGGTTGATCATCGCGGGGGTTTGCACCTTGTTCGCAGTGTTGCCGTATCCGAGTTTGCCTCGGTCGCCCGAGCCCCAGCACGCGATCCCGAAGCCGTCGAACGACCCGCAGGTGTGCTCCCGTCCGAGGGCAAGCTGCTGCACCGGCGCGTCCGTCATGCCGTCGGTCTGCTTGGGCAGGGCGAGCGCCGGGCCCACGGGCTCGTCGTCACCGATGTTCTGCCCGGTCTGGGCGTTGCCGAGTTGTCCGCGGTGGCCGCGACCCCAGCACACGGCCGCGCCCTGCATCCCCCACAGGCAGACGTGATACTGGCCCGCCACGATGGCCTGGGGCGAAAGCGAGAGGTTGGGGTCGAAGGTCACCGTCGCGCCGTTTTGCGCGTCGGTTTGGGGATCGGCATCGTCCAAATAAGTACCAAGCTGTCCATACTCGTCCCCTCCCCAGCAGCGAACGTCGCCATTGCCGAGGATGGCGCAGGTGAAGTTCTCGCCCGCCGCCACGGACACGACGTCTTGCAGGACGTGGCCGAAGAGCGCGGGGGTCAGGTCGTTGCCCACGTCGTCCAGGCTGCCCGTCCCGAGGGCGCCGTCGCCCCCGTACCCCCAGCAGTAGAGCTTTCCGCTCTCCGTGACCGCGCAGGTGTGCTTGTATCCGACGGCCAGCCCCACGGCCCGCTCGGGCCCCAGGTCGATGGGCGGCAGGCGGGTGGGCACCGTGTCCGGTGCGTCGCCGCGGTCCTTCGTGTCTCCGTAGCCCAGCCGGCCGTTGGCTCCGGCGCCCCAGCAGCGTACCTCGCCGTTGCTCAGGAGGGCGCAGGTGTGCTCCAGACCGAGCCCCGCGGTCTCCACCGAGAACTCGGCGCAGATCCCGTCCTCGCAGGCCTTGCCCATTTCGCAGGACATGTCGCAGCCTCCGCAGTGGGCCGGATGGGTGTCGATGTTCACACAGTCCGCGCCGCATGCGACAAGTGGCGGCATGCAATCCACGGCCGTCGTGGCGGTTCCGGTCGTGGTGGTGGAGGTCGTCGAGGACGACGTGGTGGCGGTCCCGGTGGTGGAAGGGGCGGATGTCGCGCTGGTTTCCGTCGAGCCCGTAGCGCCCAGGTTCGGGGAGAACGGAGGCAGACAGGCGGCGCAGGCCAGGGCGCCGACGGCCCATGGCGACCGGGAGCGAGGCATGAACACGATGACGAGTGGAGGATAGCACGGGCGGGGGCGGAACGGTGTATGGACTCCGGTCGCGTCACGGCGGTAGGATGGGTTCGTGTCCTGGCCGGTCTTGCTCTTGGTTGCCTGTGTCACCGGGTCCGCCGATACGCCGGACGGGCATGCGGAAGCCCCGGCGGGCGAGGTGCGCAGCGAGGCCGAACGGCTTTACCGCGAAGGGGTGGTCCGGTACGAGGCGGCCGATTACGCCGGGGCCATCGACCGCTTCACCCGGGCCCTCGACCTGGTGATCGAGCAGGAGGGAGCGCCTGAGGTGCGCCTGCGGCTGCTCTACAACATCGCGGTGGCTCATGAACGCGCGTACGAGATCGACCAGGACGTGACCCGTTTACGGAAGGCCCAGGTGCTGTACCGCCGGTATCTGTCGTTCGCGCAGGAGACCGCCGACCGTGCGGCCCGCGCGGACGTCGAGCAGCGGCTGGCGCGGATCGAGGCGGCGTTGGCGAAAACGGAGGTCCAGGACGATGTGGTCGATCGCAAGGGACGTGGGGCCGGTGCGGCGCTGGCCGCCGCGGGGGGCGGTGTCCTGGCGGTGGGCGTGGGGCTGGCGGTGGCCGGCGGGACCTTCGCGGGTCGGGCGCAGGACCGGGTCGATGGGTTCTTTGCCGCCAACCCGGTCCCGGACGACCACCCCGCCCGCGCCGAGGGCGAGGCGTACGTGGATGAGCAGCGCCGGCGCGGGCGTACGTGGATGATCGCCGGTGGGGTCCTGGCGGGCGTGGGGGCCGGCGCGACGGTCGCGGGCGTCGTGCTGCTCGTGCGGCGGCGGCCGCGTTCGCGGCTGGCGGTGGCCCCGTTGTTCGGGGGCCGGGTGGCGGGCGCGGTGGTGTCCGGGCGGTTTTGACGTCAAGGGTCGGCGTCTCCTTCGCGCTGGTGGGCCCGTCGGCGGCTCGGCGGGGCAGCGTCCGATCGCGACGATGGGGCCGAGGTCGGTCGAACGGGCCGCGGCGGCGGGGTATCGTGGGGGCCGGCGTCGTGGTCGGCCCGGCGTCGAACGAGGACCCATGTGCGCGGAACACGGCTTTCGCAGACCCACCGGGCGCTACACCCAGGCGCGCCGACTCGTCGAGCTGTACGACCGGCTCCATCTCGGCGGCACCCTGCACGCGGGGGGGCTGGCCGAGGAGTTCGGCCTGTCCAGACGAACCATCGAGCGGGACCTTGCGGTCCTGCGCGAAGTGCTGGGGCCTCGGTTGACCTATGAGGAGCGGGGCCAGCCCGGCTGGCGGCTGCGCGGCCGCGTGCCGCGGTGGTCGGCCACCCGCTGGCAGGTCCTGGCGGTCGCGGTGGGGGTCCGAATGGTGGGCTTCTTGTCGGGCCGGCGGTTTCGCACGGACGTGGGCCCCTTGCTGGACCGCCTGCGCAGCGCGCTGCCCGGGATCCAGGGCCACCGGGTGCGCACCCTCGAGAAGAAGATCCACGTGGTCGAGCGTGGTTACAAACCGTACCGCGACGACCCCGCGCTGCAGGAGCGCCTTACGGTCCTGCTCGACGGTCTGCTGCGCGACCGGCCCGTCGATCTCACCTATCTTTCGTCCGAACGCCGCCGTCGCGGCGACGGGCCGCGGACCTTGCGTGTGCACGTCCTGTGCCTCGTGCTCCACCGCGGGGCGGTCTACTTCATCGTGGACCTGTTGTCGGCCGGCGCGGCGCGCGGCCCCCGGCGCCTGCTGGCCCTCGACCGGATCCACGCGGCCGACCTCGACGCGGCGGCGGCCCCCCTGTCCCCGCCCGGCGACCTCGACCCCGGTGCCTTCTTCGCCGGCGCCTTCGGGATCTGGACCGGGGACGCCGAGCACCCCGTGGAGGTGGACATCGCCCCCGACTACGCCATGTTCGTGCGGGAGCGCCGCTGGCACCCGACGCAGACCGTCGAGGCGCGGCCGGACGGCTCGATTCGGCTGCGCATGCGCCTTTCCGACCTGCACGAGGTGACCGAGTGGATCCTGGGCATGGGCGAGCACGCCCGGGCCGTGGGGCCGCCGGCCCTCGTCCGGGCGGTCCGCGAGCGCCTGGCCCGGGCGCTGGCCCAGTACGAGTGAACCGGCGAGCGACGTATTCTGTCGCATGGCGAGGTAGCCTGGGGACGGACATCGAACGATCGAGGAGGCCGCCCCACCATGTACCTTTCCGACGTCGATCGGGCCGCCGTCGCAGCCGTGGTCGCCAAGATGCCGGACGTCTTCCACACGCGCGACGTGTCGGAGCACCCGGAGGTGGTGGCGGCGCATCCCCAGTCGCGGGACTGGAACTACCACGCCATGATCGGCAAGGCGCTCGCGAGGATGCCGGAGCTCGTGCGGCGGGCCGGCGGCGGCGGAGGCCGCAAGGGGGTTCGGTGGGTGAAGGTGGGCCGCGCCGGTGCGCGTGCGGTCGCCGGTCCCGTGGTGCGGCGGCGGGGCGGGCCCGGCGGCGGCGTCCTGGGCCCCCAGTACGCGGGTGACGATGCCTTCCGGCGGCGCATGCGGCTGCACCAGAGCTGGTACCGGGCGTTCGTCCTCGAACGGCCCTACGGCACCGGCCCGGGGCCCCGCGACACGAGTCAATACGGCAACATGCTCACCCAGGAGGACGGGGCCGCGGGGCGGAACTTCCTGACGCCCCAGATCTTCGAGGTGGTCCAACGGCGGATCGCGCAGGGAACCGGGGCCGTCGAGCCCTACCGCCTGCTGCACAACATGCTGTCGAGTCAGCCCATGTGCTTCAACCTGTTCGGGCCGCTCGCGGACGACCTGGACCTCGCGACCCGGCTGACCCGCGCCCTGTGGGGGAAGAAGATCGCGAAGGTCACGCATGTGGCGATCGAGTGGGCGCCGTCTCCCAAGCGCGCCTTTCTCGACGACAACACCGCCTTCGACGCCTTCATCGAGTACGTTCGAGACGACGGCGGCCGCGGTTTCATCGGGATCGAGACGAAGCTGACGGAGCCCTTTTCCCGCGGGGCCTACGACAAGCCCGCCTACCGGCGCTGGATGACGCCCGACGGCCCGTGGCGTTCGAGCGCGGCCCGGGCGGTGGCGCAGGCGGAGCACAACCAGCTTTGGCGCGATCATCTCCTCGCCTGGGCGCTGCTCCGGCACGAGGCCTCGCCCTACGCCGAGGGGCGCTTCGCCGTGATCTACCACCCCCAGGACCGGCGGTGTGCGGAGGTGATCGAGCGTTATCGCGGGCTGCTGCGCGATCCGAAGGCCATCGACGCCTTCACCCTGGCGCAGGTGGTCGAGGCCTGGCGCAGGGAACTCGAGCCCGGCTCGTGGCTCGACGCGTTCCACACGCGGTACCTGGACCTTGCGCGCAGCGAGCAGGCCGCTGCGGCTGCGCGGCCGATGGAGGACCGTGGCAAGGAGGACCTCCTTGCCTGGTTCGACGGGGCGGGCGAGGCCCCGATGGCCGCCGGCAGCGTGGGCGCGGCGGCCCTGTTCGACGGGCCCGGTGGGCCGACCCGGGCTCCGGGGGTCCTTGGCGCGACGGGCCACGGGCCGGTCCGGCGCGGGCATCTGCGTTGCCTCGAACAGCTCGAACATCGCGACGCCTACCGCCGCGCCCGCGCCCTGTACCGAAACGCCCTGGGGGGCGTGGACGTGTACCTGCGGCCCACGGACAACGGCTTTACGGTCCTGGCCCTCGACGCCAAGGGGTGCCGGTCCATGATCGGCGTCGGGGGGCGCGGCACGAAGGACCACCTCGTGCGGGCGTTGCCGCCGGACCCGGGCCACGTGGAGCGGGCGGTGCGCGGATACCTCGAAAAGCGCCGGACGCTGCGGCGCGCCTCGCACGAGGAGCGATATGCGCTGGAACTCATCGATCACGCGCTGAAGAATCACCTCGTGTTGCCGCGTGGGGACGCCTGCTTCGTCACGCAGGAGTGGCGCCTGCCCTCGGGGGACAAGATCGACATCCTGGCCGTCCGCCCCCGGTCGAGGCGCCTGGTCGTCGTCGAACTCAAGGCGAGCGCGGCCGCGGCGGCCGAGTACGACGCGAAGAAGGGGGGCGACGCCCGGGAGCAGGCGAAGGCCTACGCCCGCGAACTGTACGCGCACCGGGCCGTGCTGTACCCCTTCTTCCAGCGCCTGTTTCGCGCCCTGGCGCGCCACCACGGTGCGCCGCCCCAGGTGCAGCAACTCGAGCTCGACCCGGACGCACCCCCCG
>Ga0256839_1004035_pt1 | contig 14627 bp, 13 predicted proteins | sample 354166metaG_FD_185968 | JGI IMG/M metagenome (GOLD analysis project Ga0256839, IMG submission 185968) | Hydrothermal vent microbial communities from Mid Atlantic Ridge, Atlantic Ocean - 354-166 | ecosystem: Environmental > Aquatic > Marine > Hydrothermal vents | place: Atlantic Ocean: Mid... | reverse complement strand
AGTTGGAGCTGCCTAATATGGCGGCTCTTTTCTCTTTTTTTGCCAGTAGAGCCAAATATAATAATATTAGATATTGCTAATCTTAATCTTCTTGTTAAGATGCCGCTTCATTAACATTTGAATGGACACTTAACTTAGGAGTTTAATGATGGAAATAAGTATTGAAGACTTTCACCATAAAGTAGAAACAGGTGATTTTGATTATTGGGTGGATGTGCGCACGAAAGAAGAGTTTGCGGCAGTTCGCCCGGATTGTGTTTTGGTGAAAAATCACCCGTTGGATCAAATTGATAGCCTGGATTTGCCTAAAGATGCCGTAATTTATCTTTCGTGTCGCTCAGGTGCACGATCGGGGCAAGCGCAGCGCTTTTTAATGCAAAAAGGTTATACGCATGTGACCAATGTTATGGGTGGTATTATGGCTTGGGAGGCTGCAGGTTACCCCGTCATTAAAGGCGAATGATAGTAAAACCCAGGAGTTAAATGATGTTACTACGGCAATTGTTTGATGAAGCAACATGGACTTATACATACTTGCTTGCAGATGAACAGAGTAAGGAAGCTATCATTATTGACGCTGTGCTTGAACAAGTTGAGCGGGATGTTCAACTTATCCGTGAGTTGGGTTTAACACTTCAATATGCTGTGGATACCCATGTTCATGCTGATCACATTACAGGTGCTGGGCAGTTGCGTGAGCGCACAGGTTGCCAGGTCGGTATTGCGGCCTGTGAAAATGTCGCTTGCGCTGATATCGGCTTGAAGGATGGCGACAGTCTTCAATTTGGTCGGCATACGCTTAAGGTCTTGGCGACACCTGGTCACACTTCAGGCTGTTTAAGCTTTGTTTGTGAGGATAAGGTATTTACAGGAGATGCTCTGTTTATTCGTGGCTGTGGTCGTACAGATTTTCAGGCTGGTGATGCGGACACTTTATACACTTCAATCACTGAAAAGCTGTTTACACTTCCTGATGCTACCATTGTTTACCCTGGGCATGATTACAAGGGTATGATGCTTTCGACGATTGGGGAAGAAAAAACGCACAATCCCAGGTTAAAGTTGGGAAGAGAAGGGTTTGTGGACTTGATGAATAATCTAAACCTTGCCATGCCTAAGCGTATACATGAGACTGTTCCTGCCAACCAGAAGTGTGGGTTAGTATAAACAACATCAAAAAGCCTCTTTTGCAGAGGCTTTTTGTTGATGGTTAAGCCCTTAAAGTTAAAGGAGTGGTGTGAGTGGAAGTCATGATGGTGTTGGGGCTTGCCGCAGCTTTATTGATGGGTGTGACCCTTGGTGTTTTTGGTGCTGGGGGCTCAATTTTAACAGTACCTATTTTGGTGTTTCTTATGGGTGTTCCAGCATCTGAGGCTACAGCGTATTCGTTGTTTATTGTTGGTATAACCGCTGTATTTGGTGCGTACACATATCATAAGCAAGATTTGATTCAGTTCAAAATTGGATTTGTGTTTGCCATGCCAGCTTTTGTGGGTGTGTATGCGGTTCGCCTGTTTCTTATGCCCGCGTTGCCAGAGCATATTGCAAGTTTTGGTCGTTATGACTTGAGTAAAGATGCTTTGGTACTGATTGTTTTTTCATTGATTATGATGATGGCAGCATATGCCATGATTCAACCCTCCAAACCTCAACCCTCAGGTGAAGCCAAAGCATTAAGCTTTCCTTTAATTGCGGTTGAAGGGCTTGTTGTGGGCGCAGTGACAGGCTTTGTGGGCGCAGGAGGAGGTTTTCTTATTATTCCTGCCCTAGTGATTCTTGCAGGGCTTTCAATGAAACAAGCAGTGGGTACATCGTTGATGATTATTGCCTTCAAATCATTGCTCGGCTTTGTGGGTGATATTCAAGCGGGTTTGGTGGTTGATTGGGTGCTATTGCTTGAAATGGTCGGGTTATCCATTATGGGTGTATTGATTGGTGAGCGCATTGCGAGAAAAGTGGATGGTCATAAGTTAAAGCCTGTGTTTGGCTACTTTATTTTATTGATGGGACTATCCATTTTAATCAGAGAAGCTGTTATATAAGTGAGATATAAGGAGTAATCATGCGTCTAAAAGCAGTATTTGAGGGGAAGAGTCGTTTTACTGTTGCATGCCGTTCACACAACCGTTACGGTTGATCAACCTCAAAATCATGGCGGAGAAGATTTGGCTATGACACCGCCTGAAATGATGGCAAGTGCTTTGGCGAGTTGTATTGGATGTTATATTGTGCGTTATTGTGAACAAGCCAATATTGATGCTTCTGGTATGGTGGTGTCTTGTGATTGGGTGGTCAGTGAAAAGCCCAAGCGTATTGAAAGCTTTGGTGTGCAAGTCGATTTACCGCATTTGCTTGAAAAGCGTCGTAAAGCCATGATGCGGGTAGCACAAAGCTGCTTGATTCATGCCACACTTGAGCGACCACCAGAAGTGCACAATCGTTATCATAAACCTTGATTGTTATAGCTTATGTTGAGTGCTGTATGGGTTTGGTTATATACATGTGTTTTTGCGCTGTTGCATAGCCTTTTGGCAAGCAATAAGGTTAAAGCAAAGTGCTATGCCAAAGGTCTGGCTGCACATCATTACCGCTTCTTGTATGTTATAGTTGCTGTTATTGCTACTATTGTTTGGTTATGGGTGATTGATCAGCTTGCTGATGCACCTTTGTATCAAGTTGATGGTTTTGCGGCTTATATTTTATATGCCACGCAAATCGTGGGCTTGATGCTTGCAATAGCAGCATTGATACCCATTGATGGCGCAGTGTTTCTTGGTTTGAGGAAAGCAGAGCAAAGCCATGATCCCTTTATCGTGCAAGGTGTGTTTAAGTATGTGCGACATCCGATGTATGCGGGATTGATGTTGTTTTTATTGGCAAAACCTGAGCAGACAGAAGTCGGCCTTCATTTTGCCTTGGCAGTAAGCTTGTATTTTATTATAGGTTCAAAACTAGAAGAAAAACGAATGCTTGCCGAACATCCCGATTATGCCGATTATCAGCAGCGTGTGGGCGCATTTATCCCCAAATTATTTTCACGGAGTTAATCATGCCAGATTGGGAAAGTTTATATCAAGCGCAAGACACAGGTTGGGATAGGGGAGAGACTAGCCCTGCATTATTAACCTTTATAGAGAAGGGTGCGCTTGATGATGCTAAGGCTGTATTCATCCCTGGCTGCGGGCGTGGTTATGAAGTGGTGGAACTGGCACGGCGTGGCTTTGTGGTCACCGCTTTAGATTTGGCACCCTCAGCCGTGATGCACCTCAAGCAAACACTCAAGGCGGAAGGTTTACAAGCTGAGGTGCTTTGTATGGACATGTTTGAATATAATATACCTCAAGCTTTTGATGTGGTGTATGAGCAAACTTGCCTGTGTGCGATTGAACCATCCGAACGCAAAGCATATGCGGCTAAGCTGTATGAGTGGTTAAAACCCAAAGGAAAGTTATTATTCAATATGATGCAAACAGGGGATGAAAGTGGGCCACCCTTTCATTGTGATTGGAGGGATATGCGCAAACTTTTTCCTGTTGAACAATGGGTTTGGCAAGAAGAACCACCGTTTATGACCCGTCGCAACCGTCAGTCACCACGCTTTGAGTTGGGTTATATTTTGGAGAAAAAAACATGAAAGATTTTATCAAAAGTCTGCCTTATCCTTTACTGATTCTGATGAGTATTTTTATGCTGCTTGCGCCATTTCAGCCTGAGCCACATTTGGTGCAAAAATTCAATATGTTGATGGCGGGTAACCTTACCAAACCTTTGGATATGTTTGATGTGGTTTGGCATTTGCTGCCTGTTGGCTTATTGATTGCCAAGCTCATGATTTCAAGGAAAGACGAGGCGTAACCACTCTGCTAGTCTTGCGGCATGAACAATAATGTAGTATTCAAAAAAGTTTGTATTGCTAATGGTTTGAAGCAGTTTGAAATCAAAGACATCTTTGAACTGGGCGGTTTATCATTGAGCAGCAGCGCCATCAAAGCCTTGTCGGCGGGTGTGAAGAACAAGAATTACGAAAAAATGAGTGATGAGCAACTTGAATCATTCATGAATGGTTTGATTGTTTACTGGCGCGGTGAGAAGGGCGCAGAAGGCGCTATACCGCAGGGTTTGGAAAATCTCATCATGAATGCAGATGCGGATACGCTGACCGAGCTTGAAAGCTTGGTTGCGGAAGCGAAAATGGCGTTAGACGAAGACAGCTAATCCATGCCTGAGCAACAAACCACCGCTTCCAATGTATCTGCGAATCTATCACAGAAATTATCACAGAACTTATCACAAATCGGGCTTGCCTATGATTTGGCAAAACGCGTCAAAAAAAGTGCGCGATTGCATGTGTGGATTTGCCCTGATGTGCGTTCTTATCGCATTTTAGCTGAAGAATTATCCTTTTTTCTTCAAGATAAACCTGAATTGTTATGGCGTTTTCCTGCTTGGGAGGTATTGCCTTATGATAGGGTAAGCCCGCACCATGCCATTGTGGGGCAACGCTTTGCCACGCTTGGCAGGTTGATCAACGCACCCAACCCTCGGGGCATATTGATCACATCTTTACCCGCATGGTTACATCGCATTGCCCCGCAAGCCACTGTGGCAGCACATGTATGGCAGCTTAAAGTAGGGCAAGATTTGGATGTAAGTAAGCTCACCACACAACTTGCTGAATCAGGTATGCAATCGGCAGAGCGGGTATTGGTGCAGGGTGAATTTGCGGCAAGGGGTGGTTTATTGGACATTTGGCCTGCCACTGAAGCTAAACCTTTGCGCATTGATTTGTTTGGCGACGAAATTGAGTCTATTCGCTACTTCGACCCTGAAACACAACGCTCTGGCGAACATTTGGATGGGTTTACATCCGTACCTGTACGAGAAGTCATTTTGGATGAGCAGGGCATTACCACCTTCACCGCAGCATTTCGCGCAAGATTTCCGCAACATCGTAAGCACCCCATGCTGGCATCGGTGCAAAAAGGTCGAATGCACCCTGGCATTGAAGCTTTGCTGCCATTGGCGTATGAAAAAACGGCACGATTGACAGATTATTTGCCCAAATCGGCACAGATTTACAGTGTGGATGATTTGGAAGATAAACGCGAAGGTTTTGCCGAGCAGGTGCGTGGTCAATATGAAATGGTGCGCATGAATGGTGAGCCATCCATTTCACCGCAAGAGTTGTATGCTTTGGACACCACAACCCAAGTGCAACACATGGCAACTGAAGCACATATTCAAGCCGCACCCAACTTGTCGCGCTTTCAATCTGAAGCCAAACCAGTGCAAGCTATGGTGGATTGGTTAAAAACCAAGTTGGATGATGACTGGAAGCTGATGTTGGTCAGCCACAGCGTGGGGCAGCAAGCGCGCATGTTGGATGTGTGCAAGCCGTTAGCCAAAAATATCTATGAAGTTGCAGGTTTACATGACTGGAAAGCCAAGAAGGTGGTCGCAAGCTTAGGTTTTCTTGAATCAGGCTTTGTGCTTGATGATGAGAAAAAAATCGTGCTTACGGGGCAAGAGTTATTGGGGCAACGCCTGCCACGCCGCTGTAAAAGTGCCGTTACGATTCGCGCTGATTTATTTAGCTCACTGCAAGAGCTTAAAACTGATGACCCCGTGGTGCATGAAGACCATGGCGTGGGTCGCTACAAAGGTTTGGTTGCCATGGAAGATGATGGCATTGAATCGGACTTTTTGCATATCGAATATGCGGGTGGCACAAGCATTTATCTGCCTGTGGAAGAACTGGATAGGCTGCACCGTTATACAGGTGATGATAACCCGCCGTTGAACAAGCTTGGCTCGGATAAATGGAAGAAAACCCGCGAGCGTGTCAAAAAAGATTTGTTAGCCATGGCGCATGAACTGATTGCCATTGATGCAGCACGCCAACAAGCAAGGCGAACACCCATCCATATCGCTGATTTTCAAGAAGATTATGATGCGTTTTGTGCCCGCTTTCCCTTTGAGGAAACCGATGAACAATTACAAGCCATTGAAGCTACTCTTGATGATTTAAGCAAAGCCACACCCATGGATAGGGTGATTTGCGGGGATGTGGGTTTTGGTAAAACAGAAGTAGCGATGCGCGCTGCGTTTGCTGTGGCAAGGTCGGGCAAACAGGTTGCCATTTTAGCGCCAACCACTGTGCTGGCTACCCAACATGCCGCAGCGTTTGCGGATAGGTTTTCTGGCTTTTTTGATGTGGCACTGCTTTCTCGCTTACAAAGCAAAAAAGAAAGCGATGCCATTATTGATGGCTTAAGAAGCGGAGATATTCGTGTGGTGGTGGGCACACATCGCTTATTATCCTGCCAATCTGACTTCGCGGATTTGGGTATGGTGATTGTGGATGAAGAGCAACGCTTTGGTGTGAAGCACAAAGAACAACTGAAAAAGTTACATGCTACAGTTGCGTTATTAACACTCACCGCCACCCCCATTCCACGCACCTTGCATCAAACCCTTTCTGGCTTGCGCTCTGTATCCATTATCAGCACACCGCCTGCGGAGCGAGAGCCAATTCGCACCATGGTTTGTCAGTTTGATGTGCACTTGGCAAATGAAGCTATTCGCCGCGAATTGTATCGGGGTGGGCAAGTGTATTATTTGCATAATCATGTCAAAAGCATACACCGCATTGCCGACAGGCTGCGCAAGGATATACCTGAAGCGCAGGTGGGTATTGCCCACGGGCAGATGTCGGCAGCGGAACTGGATACACAGATGATGGATTTTTATGAAGGGCGATTGCATGTATTGGTGTGTACCACCATTGTGGAATCGGGCTTGGATGTTGCCAATGCCAATACCTTGATTGTGGAGCGGGCGGATATGCTGGGTCTATCTCAACTGCATCAAATTCGTGGGCGGGTAGGGCGTTCACACCGCCAGGCTTACGCTTATTTGTTTACACCCGACCAGCGCGCCATGACACCGGATGCTAGAGATAGGCTGCAAGCCATTGCCGAGCATTCGGAGTTGGGCGCAGGCTTTATGATTGCGAGGCAAGATATGGAGATTCGTGGCGCGGGCAACTTGCTTGGTGCAGAACAAAGTGGGCGTATGGATGCTGTAGGCTTGGATTTGTACATGGATATGTTGTCCAAAGCTGTAGCCGAAGCTAAGGGGCAACTTGTTTTAACACATCATACTGTAGATATAGAGATGCATGTGAACGCAATTTTGCCACCTGATTATGTGCCGCAAGTGGGCGAACGCTTGGCTTTATACCGCCGTATCGCCCAGGTAGAAAGCGATGAGCAGGTGTCGATGTTGTTTGAAGAGTTAACCGACAGGTTTGGCAAACTTCCCGATGAAGCTTTGTATTGTCTGGAAAATGCTCGTATTCGTTGGCGAGCGCAAGTGTTGCGCTTAAAAGCCGTGGATGCGTTGCCCAGTGGTGTGCGCTTTACTTTTACGGAACACTCACCCATAGACCCCATGGAAATGATGAAAAAAGTGCAACAAGAACCCAGCCGCTTCCGCCTTACCCCTGATGGGCAACTCACGCTTTTAACCCAAGCGAAAAAGCGTGAGCTGCTACAACAAACAGTTGACTTTTTGGATACTTTGTTGAAGTAAATATATAAGCTATGATGGCATTGCACTTCGGCTAAAGCGTTGATATAAGCATGGCAGTACAAACAATGTAAGTATTGTCGATGAAAACAAGCCACCAACCACAACAGTGGCCAATGGTTTTTGGATTTCAGAGCCAACGCCTGTCGCCAAAAGTAGAGGGACAAGCCCAAGCCCTGCAATGAGCGCTGTCATCAACACAGGTCTTAACCTGCTTTCTGCGCCATGACGAATGGCATCATGGAAGTTGCTTCCATGACTGATGTGCCTGTTCATGGCATCCACCATCACCACGCCATTGAGCACTGCCACACCAAAGAGTGCGATAAAACCAATGCTGGATGGCACGGATAGATATTGCCCTGATATAAGCAATGCCAAAATACCACCAATCAATGCCATAGGCACATTGAGCATAATCAGTGCAGCTTGACCCATCGAATGGAACATAAAGTAGAGTAATAAGAATATCATAAGCAAGGATAAGGGAACTACAATCATCAATTTGGCTTGCGCCCGCTGTTGGTTCTCAAATTGACCACCAAACACTACGGAATAACCCGCTGGCAAATCAATTTCAGCTTGAATACGCGCGTCAAGTTCAGCCACAATGCTACCCATATCACGACCTTCCACATTGCTTTGAATCACAATGCGCCGTTGCACATCATCGCGTTTAATCATGGGAGGGCCTTGTTCCACACCAATGCTAGCCACATCTTCCAAGCGCACCCAGGCGCCTGATGCTGTTTGCAGAATCAGTGCGCCAATGGCTTCGCTACTGTTGCGATAATTTTTATCCAAACGCACATAAATATCGTAGCGTTCATTGCCTGAAATCACTTGCCCTGCCGATGTGCCGCCAATAGCATCAGCGACTAAGCGCATCACATCATCTACAGCAATACCATATCGATCCAGCTTGTTGCGGTTTGGTCGAATGACCAACTGTGCTTCACCCGCGATTTGTTCCATTTCAACATCCCGCGTGCCTTCCACAGACTTAACCAGTTTTTCGATTTCCTTGCCCTTTTCAGCTAAGATATTGAGATCGTGACCGAACAACTTAATAGCAAGGGTGGCTTTAACGCCTGACAATAGTTCATCCACACGCATGGCAATGGGTTGAGTGAAGGATAGTAACAAGCCTGGCAACACCTCCATTTTTTCACGCATTAATGCTTGCAAGTCTTGCCGATTGGATGCGCTTGTCCATTCATCGACCGGTTTTAGACCAATAAATAGCTCTATGTTTGATACAGGTTCAGGGTCACCACCAATTTCCGCACGACCTGTGCGTGCTGAGACATAAGTGATTTCAGGAAAGTTTTCAGTTAAAATCTTTTCCAGCTTTTCACCAGTAGCTTTGGCAAAAGTTAAAGAAGATGATGGTGCCAGGGTGACACGCACAGCAATGGTGCCCTCTTCCAATTCAGGTACAAACTCTGTGCCCAAGTAAGGTATAGCCGCAAGTGTTAGCATAAAGGCAAGAGCCGCACCACCAACCACAATATTGCTTTTACTCAGCGCTGCTGCCAACAGCTTGTGATATAAGTTTGCGATGGGTTTTAGCACAGGGCTTTCCTTATGCTGTACACCTTGGGTAAATAAATAGGTGGCGAGTACTGGCATGACAACCAATGCCACCAAAAGTGAGGCAAACATGGCAAAGCCAATGGATAAAGCCATGGGTGTAAACATTTTACCTTCCACACCTTCAAGGGCGAAGAGGGGGGTGAATACCAGCAAAATAATCAACACCGCAAACCAGACAGGGCGCGCTACTTCCTTGGATGCTTCAGCAATGATTGAGACAATATCACGGCTATCTTTTTTGGTTTTTTCCAGATGTTTGAAGATATGCTCTACCATCACCACAGAGCCATCCACCATCATGCCAATGGCAATCGCAAGACCCCCCAGGCTCATCAGGTTGGCTGAAATACCATAATGTTCCATCACTGCCAATGCTGCTAGAATTGAGATAGGCACGGATAAAAGCACCAACAACGCAGCTCGAATATTCATCAAAAACAACAATAAAACGATGATGATAAGCGCAAAGGCTTCAAGTAGAGCCTTTTCAACTGTCCACACGGCTTGGTCAATCAGCACCGACTGATCATAAAACGGCTGAATGGTTACGCCTTCAGGCATAGACTTCTGCACGATTTCGAGCCGCGACTTTACATCATCAATAGTGTTTTTGGTGTTGGCGCCAAAGCGTTTCATCACAATGCCAACCACCACTTCACCAAGCTGCTTGATGCTGCCATCATCCAAGCGCTCTGTCATGGTGACCACACCTTGGCGAATCTCTCCGCCAAATGTGACATGAGCAACATCTTGGACACGGATGGGTGTACCATCCACGGTTTTGACGGGAATCATGTTGATAGCCCGCAAGCCTTCATCACCACTAGGAATCCAGCCCACGCCACGAATCACCAGTTGTTCATCACCTTGCTCCAAATACCAGCCGCCAGCATTGCGGTTATTGGCTTCAATGGCGCGTGCCACATCATCCACATGCAAGTTGAATGATAATAAAGCATCAGGATTGATATGAACCTGATATTGGCGAACTTCACCACCATAGGATAAAACCTCAGTTACGCCCTCCACAGGCATAAGCATCAGCTTGACCACCCAATCATTAAGTGCTCTGAGGGTTAGTGCATCATAGTGTGCATCAGGGTCAGCCTTAATAATATATTGAAAGACTTGCCCAAGCCCTGATGTATTCGGACCAATTTGGGGTGTCCCCGCCCAAGATGGTACGGTTTGCCTTGCATCTTGCAGCCTTTGGAATACCAGCTGCCTGGCAAAATAAATATCCGTGCCTTCTTTGAATGATACGGTGATCACGGATAACCCCGTTTTGGAAATGGAGCGCACTTCTTCCACATCAGGTAGCGCATACATCACCGCTTCAATGGGATAGGTAATCAGTTGCTCCACCTCTTCAGCAGCCAGACCCTGGGCCTCAGTGTTGATTTGCACTTGCACATTGGTGACATCAGGAAAAGCATCCATGTTTAATTTTGGCACTACAAACATGGCGTATGTCATCACTCCAAGCAGTAATAGCAGGATTAAAAAACGATTTTGTATTGCTGTATCAATAATTTTGGAAAACATGGATCAACCTCAATGGTTATGCACGGCAAAGCCAGATTTTGCCAGCTCTGAAGCCAGTACAAATGCGCCTTGCACAACAATATTTTCACCTTCATGAATACCTGAAAGTACAGGCATCATTCCCAAGCTTGACTTGCCCAACTCAACCTCTCGGCGTTCAAAATGTCCTGGCTTCTCTTCCACAAACACAATCCATGCATTGCCTTGCTTTTGCGCCGCGCTTGTTGGAATCAATAATGCTTCTTCGCCATCACCAATTTCAATTTGTGCGGTGACAAACATGCCAGGATGTAAAGTATCTTCAGGATTTTCTGCTTCCAAGCGCACGCCTATGGTACGCGTGGTATGATCCAGTTGGTGATAAAGGTTGATTACTTTGGCAGGATATACATTGCGCTTATTCTTTAACATGACCACGGCGGCTTTGCCTGTGTGAACCTGTGTGATTTGATGCTGAGACAGTTTGACCTCAACCCAAACCGTGGATTCATCCGCGATTTGCATCAGTCGAAAGCCTGCGGTGATGTGTTGACCCAAGCGAAAATCATCTGCGGTGATAGTACCTGATGTAGGCGCACGCAAGGTGAGTTGACCATATTCAGTGATTTGACTGAGTGTTTGAATATCGTGGCTACGCATGCCGTATGCCGATAGGGCAGCTTTGGCCGCGGCAAGGTTGGCTTTGGCAGTTTGTAGGCTGCTTTGTGCTTGCTGGAAGCGTGCTTCTGATACGATTCTATCATTCACTAATTTTTCCAAGCGTTGAACATCCATGTTTGCTGTGTGATACACGCCTTCAGCTCTTAAGTATTCCGCTTGAGCTTGCGCCAAAGCAGAGCTGTTGAGCGTAAGCAATGGTTGCCCGCGTTTGACCATATCGCCAAGGCGTACAAAGCGTTTTTCAATGATACCATCCACTAAAGTGGTCACATCTGATAATTTGTAGGCATTAAATGTCACGGTACCTGGTGCGGTCATGTTTTGTTTGATACTTTGGTGGAAGACCTTTTGCGTTTGAATGCCAGCTTTCTGGATTTGGGCAGGGCTTAATTGAATCACTGAAGCTTCCATGTCATGTTCTTCTTCATGCTCATTGTGCTGGGCAACAGGCTCATCATGCCCATGCCCGCCTTCGTTAGCCAGGGCGGGTGTATGCGCCATGATGTATAGTGCGCTGATCATTAGGATAACATGTTTCATGGTTGAACTCCTTGTAAAATATACTCTGGGTGACCCAGGGTGTAGGCAAGGTGTATGCGAGCTATCCATGCCTGTGTGGTGAGGTTTAAGCGGGTGAGCTTGGCATCCAATGCCTGGTTGATATGCAGAACCAAATCTTCAAGGCTTAGTTCACCAGCATCAAAAGCTTTTTTTGCCAAAGCAATACTATTGTTTGCTGATGTTTGTTGTGTAAACATCTGCAATACTCGCATGTTTTTTTGGTGGTTACTGATGGCCGTAAGCACATCTTGTTTTAAGCGTTGCTTGAACCATACCGCTTGGTTTTGGCTGGCTTGCACTTGGACAAGTGAAGCCTGATACATATCTTTGTTGTTGTTGGATAATGGAATAGGAAAGCTAACCCCTAATTTCAACAGCTTTTCACCAGCCTCTTTCCCTGTCATAAAGCTGATGGTTGGATCCACATATCGTGTGGCATTGGCCAAATTAGCTTGGGCATTCGTATATTGCGTTTGCGATTGCAGCCGTTTTACTTCAGGGCGTGCTGCAAGTGCAATGGCATAAGCATGTTTGGGGGGATGCCATGTTGTATTCAATATGGGTAAGTCTGTATGTATAGGGTGGGTATTTAACTGTCCAGCAGCTTGAACATATTGATTTAAGGCAAGCGTCGCGGCTTGTTGAGCTTGGCCCAATGCCGATAATGCTGCTGCATACGCTGATGCGGCAAGATTGGCTTGTAGGACATTGGCATTACCAACATCAAGCTGACGCTGTACTGCTTGATAAAGCTCCAGATATAAAGTGCTTTGCTGCTGACGAATGGTAAGCGTTTGATTGGCTTCATGCAGTTGCACAAAAGCTGTGGCAATATCACGAATAAGCTGCAAGCGCAGTATTTCAGTATCATATTGGCTGATTTGCAGCTTGGCTTGTGCAGCTTGCTTGCGATAATCTACTTTGCCACCCGTCTCTATACTTTGGGAGAGACCAATGTAGTAGTCTGTGTCTTGCCCGCCATCATTCAGCTTTCGATTTTGTAGCTCCAATGATAACTCAGGGTTATAAGCGTAAGCACTTGCTGCAGATAGCTGTGATCGTGCTGTATCCTGGTTGAGCATGGATATTTGCAGCAACGGATGTTTTTTTGCCAAATTGATGGCTTGTGTCAAGGTTGTTGATTGTGGTTTGTTTTTGCTTTCAGCATAGGCTGATACGCATGGGGTGCTGCATATCAGCATGAACAGTATCAAGATCTGTTTTTGCACAGTTTCTCCTTGGTTTTGATTTGGAATAAATGGAGAAAGACCGATGAAAAACGCACGGATTTCGCGTGTTCATATCCGTGTGTTTTGCAGCATCAGCCATAACTATGCTTTCGGTGGGTTTTCGATAGGAAAGGGTATTTTTCTGATGTTGTTTGTCGTTGAAATATACTGGAGTTTGGCTGCCATGAGGGTAATTGTAGTGATGTTTTTCGACACAACTTCAACGAAAGTGTGTGAAGCATGCACATGGCAGGCATGGTTATCAGTATTTTGATGCGCTGCTCCATTATCATGCAAGTGTTGCGCAATATGCCCAAGGTCGGTATTGGTGGTATGCACATGGTCATCAAAGCCACATGTCAACACCGATAACTGGAGGGCAACAAAAGCGATAAGTGCAACAATGCGCATAGCCGTAAGGTAAGGCATTGGTTTCCTGTTGACAAGAGTTGCCTTGCAGTCGGGCAAGCTGTTGTTAGGTTGCGCCAAGTTTTAAGCATTGTAAGCAAGAAGCATTGGGAGTGATAAATATGGTAACGCGAACATATTGTGGTGATTTTCGCAAGTCTCATCTGGGACAACAAGTTAAGCTTTCAGGTTGGGTGGAAACGAACCGTGACCATGGGGGTGTTGTTTTTTTGGATGTGCGTGACCGTTCAGGTATTGTGCAAGTTGTAGCACATCCTGACACCCCAGAGGTACACAAGCTTGCGCATTCCATGCGTCAGCAAGATGTGATTGAAGTGTATGGTGAAGTGATTGCACGAGATGATGAAGTGATCAACCCCAAGTTGGCAACTGGTGAAATTGAAATCAAGATTGCCCAGTTGGTTGTGTTGAACCGTGCGCAAACTCCCCCCTTTGCGATTGATGATGATTGTAATACAGGTGAACAACACCGTTTGGAATACCGTTATTTGGATTTGCGCCGCCCGAAAATGCAACGCAACTTAATGCTGCGTCATAAAGTGACCCATGCCGCGCGCAACTACCTGAATACGCAAGGTTTTCTGGATATTGAAACACCGATTCTGAATAAATCCACACCAGAAGGAGCACGGGATTATCTTGTGCCTTCTCGCATTTACCCAGGTTCATTTTATGCGCTGCCGCAAAGTCCGCAGTTGTTCAAACAATTGTTGATGGTGGCAGGTATGGACAGGTATTATCAAATTGCGCGATGCTTTCGCGATGAAGATTTGAGGGCAGACCGCCAGCCTGAATTTACCCAAATTGACTTGGAAATGTCGTTTGTAAGCCAAGATGATGTGATGGAACAAGCCGAAGGTTTGATTTGTGCCATGTTTGAAGCGGGTATGGGTGAGAAGTTGCAAACACCTTTCCCTCGTATGACTTATGCGGAAGCTATGGATAAATATGGTTTAGACCGCCCTGATGTGCGTTTTGGTTTGGAACATATTGATGTGACAGATTTGATGAAGTCGG
>Ga0256839_1004034_pt1 | contig 14630 bp, 11 predicted proteins | sample 354166metaG_FD_185968 | JGI IMG/M metagenome (GOLD analysis project Ga0256839, IMG submission 185968) | Hydrothermal vent microbial communities from Mid Atlantic Ridge, Atlantic Ocean - 354-166 | ecosystem: Environmental > Aquatic > Marine > Hydrothermal vents | place: Atlantic Ocean: Mid... | reverse complement strand
CAAGGCCTACCTGGCCCGGCTCCCCTTCGACACGGTGGACGTGCTGGTGGTGCGGGACCTGGGGAAGAACATCTCCGGCACCGGCATGGACACCAACGTCATCGGCCGGCTGCTGATCCCCCGCCAGCCCGAGGAGTTCGGCACCACGGACGTGGCCGTCATCGTGGTGTTGGACCTGACCGAGGAGACCCACGGCAACGCATCGGGCATCGGCCTGGCCAACGTGACCACCGCCCGGGTGGCCCGGAAGATCGACTGGGCCGCCACCTACACCAACGCCATCACCGCGGGGATCTTCGGCATGTTCCGGGTCCACCTGCCCATCACCATGGCCGACGACCAACGGGCCCTCCAGGTGGCCCTGCGCGGCTGTGCCGAGCCCCCGGAACAGGCCCGGCTGGTCTTCATCCAGGACACCCTCTCCCTGGCCGACCTCTACGTGAGCCCCAGCCTGCGGGCCGCGGTGGAAGCCCACCCCCGACTCACAGTGGTCGGGGAGGTGCCGCTGCGCTTCCAGGAGGGGACGATGGTCAGCCCCTGGCGGATGGAACCATAGATCCCCCGGGCCGTTTTCTGCGTCTAGATCCAGTGAACACCGCGATCGTGAGGCGTGGCCCCATCGGACCCTGGCCGGGATCCCCCTGGTTGCCCCCGAGACCAGGACCCCACCGACCCACGTGGGAGGATCCCCAGGCCGGATCTGCGCATCCAAGGGATCCGATGGGTGGTAGCTGCACCGGACGGCCCCCATGAAGCCCCTGCATCTCGGCGTGCTCCAGGCATTGGTCTACGCGGATGTCTTCGACTACCCGCTGACCCTTCCGGAGCTGCACCGCTACACCGTAGGGGTAGCGGCCTCCCTGTCGGAGGTGGCCCAGACCGTCTCTCCGGGTTCACCCCTGGCCCCCCTGCTCCACCGAGAGGGTCCCTTTGTCATGCTGGCCGGCCGGGAGGAGCTGGCGGCCGTGCGTCGGGCACGTGCTGCCCATGCCCACAGGCTCTGGCCTCGGGCCCTGGCCTATGCCCGGCACCTGGCCGGGCTCCCCTTCGTGCGCATGGTGGCCGTCACCGGGGCCCTGGCTGTGGACAACGTGGAGGCAGAGGACGACCTGGACTACCTGGTGGTCACCGAGACCGGCTACCTCTGGCTCTGCCGCGCGCTGGTGATCGGGCTGGTGCGGCTGGCCGCGCAGCGAGGCGACGTGCTCTGCCCCAACTACTTCCTCTCCACCGCCGCGCTGCGCCTGGGGGACCACTCCCTCTTCACCGCCCACGAGCTGGCCCAGATGGTGCCTGTGGTGGGGTTGGATGTCTACGCGCGCATGCGTCGCCTGAACGCGTGGACGGCCCGCTTCCTGCCCAACGCGGTCGGCCCACCTCGGACCTTCCACGCAGGGTCGCGGCGCCGGCTCGCCCGGGCCGCCGAATGGGCGCTCCGTTCGCCCCTGGGGCGCGGCCTGGAACGGTGGGAGCGCAACCGCAAGATCCAGCTCTTCGCCCAACAGGGCCGCGGGATCCCCGAGGTCCACTTCTCCGCGCACCGCTGCAAGGGCCACTTCCACCAACATGGCCGGCGGACCCTGGAGGCCTTCCAGCGCCGCTGGCAACGTGTGACCGCAGCCCTGGGCCACCCTGCGGAAATGCTGTCCCTGTGAAAGGAAGGGAACCATGCCACCGGACATCACCCTCGTCCATCCCCTCTTCATCAGCAAGGACCCTGTGGAGCAGCGGCTCATGACCCCCTACTTCCCCCTGGGGCTCATGTACCTGGCCGGGGTGCTCCGCCAGCAGGGCTACACCGTGGAGCTCTTCGACTGCACCTTCCGCCAGGAATACGGGGAGTTCGAGGCCTACATGCGCCGGGTACGTCCCCGGGTGGTGGGCATCACCTCGCTCATCACCGTTCGGCGCCACGCGCTGGTGTTGGGCGAGATCGCGAAGCAGCACGGCGCGACGGTCATCTTCGGCGGCCCCGACCCCACCGGGATCCCCGAACGCTACCTGGCCCACCGGGGCAGCGGGGACTTCGTGGCCGACATGGTGGTCTTCGACGAGGGCGAGCACACCCTCCTGGACGTGATGGACGCGCTCCACGGCCGGGGCAACCCGGCGGAGAGCTGGCAGGAGATCCCCGGCCTGCGGCTGCGGGGCGAGAACGGCCAGGTGGTGGCCACGCCCCCCCGCCCCCTCATCCCCGACCTGGACGAGCTCCCCTTCCCCGCCCGGGATCTGGTGGACATGGACGCGTACCGGGAGGCCTGGCTGGCGGCCCACGGATACTGGTCCCTGAGCCTCATCAACACCCGGGGCTGCCCCTATGGCTGTGCCTGGTGCCAGAAGGCGGTCTTCGGCCGCACCTATCGCTCCCGCTCGCCCGAGAACTCGGCCGCGGAGATGCGCTTCCTCAAGGAGACCTACGCGCCCGACATGCTGCGGGTGGTGGACGACATCACCGGCGTCCGCCGCCAGTGGGTGCCCCGATGGCGGGACGCCATCCTGGCGCGGGACGCGGTCATCCCCTTCGAGTGTCTCACCCGGGTGAACCTGGCCACCGAGGAGATGTTGGCCGCGCTCAAGGAGGCCGGATGTGTCAAGATCTACTTCGGCGCGGAGTCCGGCTCCCAGAAGGTGTTGGACGCGATGGAGAAGGGGGCCCGGGTGGAACAGATCGAGCGCGCGGCGGCACGCTGCAAGCGGCTGGGCATCCGCACCTACTTCTTCATGATGGTGGGCTATCCCGGCGAGGAATGGGAGGACCTGTTGCTCTCGGTGCAGCTGTTGCGCCGCACCCTGCCCGACGAGTTCAGCACCACCATTGCCTATCCCCTGCCCGGTACCAAGTTCTACGAACAGGTGCGGGATCGACTCATGTTCCAGTCCGAGTGGAACCTGGACTGGGAGTACACGGCCCAGAACCGTCTCCTCTTCCAGCGGGATCGCTACAACACCCGGTTCTACCGCTGGGTGGTCCGTTGGTTCCACAAGGAATGGGAGGATGCCTGGCTGGCGGCCGGAAAGCCGGCGCCCTGGTATGAGCGGGGCCGCATCAAGCTGGGGCTATGGGCCATGCGCCTCCTGGTCCGCCTCTTGGCCCGGGTTCCCGGCACCGGGTCGATCCGCTTCCAGCCCGCGCCGGGCCGGTGAGGTGGGCCATGTCCGTGGCCTGCCCCCGGGAGCTTGCCCGGGCCGCCTTCGACGGGCTGGCCCCGGTGTACGACGCACGCTACTCGGCCGCCCAGAACGGGGTGATGGGCTGGCTGCGCCGGGAGAACCTCGCGCTCCTGCGCGCGCTCTTCCCCCCGGGCAGCACCCTCCTGGAGATCGGGTGTGGCACCGGCGAGGAGGCAGTGGCCCTGGCGGGCATGGGCCACACCGTCTGGGCCACCGATCTGTCCCCCAGGATGGCGGCCCAGACCGCTGCACGGGCCCTCGCCGCGGGCGTCGGCCACCGGGTGCACCCCCTGGTGGTGGCCGCGGGCGATCTCCAGGCCCTGGATGCGCCTGGAAAGTTCGACGGCGCATGGGCCAGCTTCGGCGCGCTGAACTGCGAGCCCAGGCTCCAGGCATGGCGGGACGCCCTGGCGGATCTGCTGCGCCCCGGAGCGCCGCTCATCTGCTCGGTGCTCAACCGCTGGTGCCTGTGGGAGATGCTCTGGTTTGCCCTGCACGGCCGCCCCCAGGACGCGCTGCGTCGGCGGGGGCCGGGCTGGCACCTGGCCGCCGTCTCCACGGCCCAGGGCACCATGCAGGTACCGGTGCGTTACCCCAGGCTCGGGGAATGGCTGCACCTGCTGCGCCCTCGCTTCACGGTGGAGAGGGTGATGGCCTGGCCCCTGCTCCTGCCCCCGCCCTACCTGGACGAGCTCTACCGCCGCTGGCAGGGGCTGTTCACCCGGCTGGAAGGAGTGGAACGCCTCCTCCGCGGCCGTCGCCCCTGGCGGAGCTGGGGCGATCACCTGCTCCTGGTGGCCCGGAGGCGGGACGGATGACCCGGGAACGTGGCTGGCAGGCCCACGGCCCCATCAGCGCGGCCCCGGCGGTGGCCGACCTGGACGGCGATGGCCGGCCCGAGATCGTGGTGGCCGCGGACGCGCTCTACGCGTGGCGCTGGGATGGCTCCTGCCTGCCGGGTTTTCCCGTCTTCGGCGGCAACGCGTTCGCCTCCCGCCCGGCGGTGGCCGACCTGGACGGCGATGGTCGGCCCGAGATCGTGGTGGGGTGCGACGACAACCGGCTCTACGCCCTGAACCTGGAAGGAGATGCCCTCCCGGGCTGGCCGGTCGAGACCGATGGCGATGTCTACAGCTCGCCGGCAGTGGCCGACCTGGACGGGGATGGCCGGCCTGAGGTGGTGGTGGGCTCGGATGACGGGCACGTGTATGCCTGGCGGGCAGACGGGACGCCCTGCCCGGGATGGCCCCAGCGCACCCAGGGCTTCGTGGCCGCATCCCCCGCGGTGGCCGACCTGGACGGGGACGGGTGTCCCGAGGTGGTGGCCGCCTCCTGGGACGGACGGGTCTATGTCTGGCAGCGCGACGGCGCCCTGTTGCCTGGGTGGCCCCGCTCTACCGGCCATTTTGTCTGGGCCTCCCCCACGGTGGGCGATGTGGACGGCGACGGTCGGCCGGAGATCCTGGTCGCGTCCGACCGGGTCTATATCTGGCGGGTCGATGGCACGTCGCTGCCCGGATGGCCCCGGCCGACCCGGGGCTACAACGTGGCTGCCCCTCTGCTCTGCGACCTGGACGGCAATGGCCGTCCCGAGGTGGTCCAGGTGGGAGGCGCGGCCCACGCGTGGCGCGGGGACGGCCGTCCTCTGCCGGGCTTTCCCGTGCCCTTGCCGGCCTTCGTGTGGGGGCAGCCGGAGGCGTGTCCCCATCCCTGGGGGGCAGAGCTGGTCTTCGGTGCGTGGGATGGCGGGGTGTACACCCTGGACGGCCGGGCGAAGCTGGCCCGCCTGGCCACCCGAGAGGCCCCTATCTTCGCGCCGGTGGTGACGGTTCCCGCCCAGAACGGGGAGACCGGGTGGCTGGTGGCCGACTGGCTGGGTCGGCTTCGGCTGACACCACCGGGGAAGGCCCCGGGGGCGGGCGCCCGGGAACCTGGGAACGTGCCGTGGGTGGTGCGCACAGCCCCGCCCACCCCCGGCCCCCTGCCCGATGTGCCCGAGGATGTGGCGCCGTTCCTGGCCTTCCCCCTGCATCCCGGGGAACGGGCCGTGCTCTGGTACCAGGCCCACCACGAGGCCGTCTGGCATCCCGTTCCCCTAGTGGTCCATGGGGAGCGGGTGATGGGGCTCATCCAGCCTTTCCCCGCGGGCAGACGCGTTCGCCTCTTCGTACAGATGTGGCCCGAGGAGCTGGCGGAAGCGCCTGTGCCCGGCCGGCTGTGGTCGGACCCCCCTGCCGTGGCCGGTGCCCGCCGCCTGCCCCGGGAAGGGTTCTGGACCTATCGGGTGCGCGCTCGATGGGGGGCTCGACTCCTGCGTCGGCTGCGGCGGTGGCGGGTGGGAAGGCAACGGATCCGGGGAGGTGAGGGAGCATGAGGGCTCGATTGGAGCAGGGGGCCTTCGGGGCCCTGGTGCTGTTGGCCCTGCTCTTTCCGTTCGAGTTCGTCAAATCCCCCTGGCGGCCGACCTCCTGGCTGACCGTCACCAACCTGGAGGCGCTCCTGTGGTTGGCCCTGGGGCTGTGGGGGCTCGCGGCCCTGGTCCGGGGACGGGTGGCGTGGCCTCGACCGCTGACCTGGGGTCTCCTCCTCTGGCTGGGGGTGGGGCTGGTCTCCGCCTGGCTGGCCCCATCGAACCGGCTGGACGCCCTCAAGTTCGTGGCCCGAACCGCCCAGGCGGTCCTGCTGGGCCTGGCCACCTACGATCTGGCCCACACGCCGGCCCGCCGGGCGAAGCTGTTCGCCGGGTTGGCCGTGGCCGGTATAGCGGTGGGAGGACTGGGGTTGGGGGAGGCCCTGCCGTGGCCGGCTCTGGACGAGTGGTTGCTCCGTTTCAAACACGCGCCCACCCGGGTAGGCGAGCTGGTCCGGGTCAGCTCCACCCTGGTGTACGCGACCATCGCCTCCATGGTGCTGGAGCTGGCCGCGCCCCTGATCCTGGCCTGGGTGGCCGTGTGGCGGGGGCCGTTCCTCGGCCGGGCCCTCTGGGCCCTGGGCGCGACGGTGGTGCTCACCGCCCAGGTGCTGACCCTGACCCGTGCCGGGTACGTGGCCCTGCTGGTGGCGTTGCTCTGGCTGGTGGGGACGGCCTGGCGGGCCCGACTCCCGGGCCTGCGGCTGGCGGCCCTGGGGGGGGTGGTGTGGATGTTGGGGATCGTGGTGGTGTTGGCGTGGGCCCATCCCATCCTGGGCCTGCGGCTGCGGGGGGAATCGGATCGGGTGTGGTACCAGGCCCGGTACTCCGCGCCCTCCACGGCCACTGCCCAGGCCGGCCAGGTGGTGACCGTGACCGTCCAGGTACGGAACGAGGGGGTCCGCACCTGGACGCCGGAGGGGGAATTTGGCTTTGCCCTGAGCTACCATCTCTTCCAGGGGGACGGGACACCGGTCACCTACGATGGCCTGCGCTCCCCCCTGCCCCGGCCGGTGGCGCCCGGCGAGGAGGTCCAGGTGAGGGCCCGGATCCAGGCCCCGCCCGAGGCCGGCCGCTACCGGGTGGAGTGGGACATGGTCCAGGAAGCGGTGACCTGGTTCAGCTGGAAGGGGACCCCTCCGGCAATCACCTGGCTGGAGGTGGCGCCGGCCCCGGCCCCGCCGCCCGTGGCGCTGCCCCCCACCCGCCCGCCCCAGGACGTGCGCCTGACCGTGCCGGCTCCGGGGCGGCTGACCCTCTGGCGCGCCGGGTGGCGCATGGTCCAGGCCCATCCACTGCTGGGGGTGGGGCCCGACAACTTCCGGCTGGTGTACGGGAGGTACGCGGGGGTGGGGGAGTGGGATCGGGCCATCCACGCCAACAGCATCTACGTGGAGTGGCTGGCCGACACCGGCGTGCTGGGTTTCGCCGCGTTCCTGCTCTCATTGGCCTTCCTGGCCTGGCACGTGGGGCGAGGCCTGCAGCGGGTGGATGCCCTGGCCCGGCAGGAACGGAGCTGGCTGTTGGCCGGCAGCGCTGTGCTGGTGGTCTGGTTTGTCCACGGGGTGCTGGACTCCTTCTACGAGTTTCTGCCCACGCTCATCCCCTTTTGGATGGTGGTGGGCCTGAGCGTGCGCCTGGGCGATGAGACGGTGGAGGACAAGGGGATCCCATGCGGATCGGCTTCGACGTGACACCCCTCTGCGGGGCACCCACCGGTGTGGGGGTCTACACTGCGCAGCTCCTGAGACACCTGCAAGCCCTGCTGGACGAGCCGCCCCTGCCGCTGGTCCACCGGCACAACGGCCTCCTCGGCCATGGCCGCGTTCGGCCCCCTGGCCGGGTATTGGCCTCTCCCCTGCCCCTGAACAAGACCCTGTGGATGCAGGCCATCCTGCCCTTCCAGGTACAGCGTGTGGGGGTGGACCTCTGCCACTTCACCAATGGGGTGGCTCCCCTGTTCTGCTCTGTGCCCATGGTGGTGACCCTGCACGACGCCAGCCTCTGGCTCTATCCCCAGTACCACTATCCCCGACGCCTCCTGGCCATGCGGCCGCTCATCCCCTGGGTGGTCCGCCGGGCCCGGGCGGTGATCACCGTGTCGGAGAGCGCCCGCCGGGATCTGGTCCGGGTGCTCGGCCTGCCCACGTCCAAGGTACACGTGGTCTATGAGGCGCCGGCCCCCTGTTTTCGGCCCCTTCCGCCGGGTCGGTGGCAGGCCCGACTTCGGGCCCGCTATGGCCTGCCCGCCCGGTACGCGCTCTACGTGGGCACCATCGAGCCGCGCAAGAACCTGGTCCGGCTGATCCGGGCCATGTCCCTGTTGCACACCGGCTATCGGCTGGACTGTGGCCTGGTGGTGGTGGGGCCGCGGGGCTGGAAGGACCGGGCCGTGTTCGACACCGTGGCCCGCCTGGAGCTGGCGGACCGGGTACGCTTCCTGGGCTACGTCCCCACGGAGGACGTGTGCGCGCTCTACAACCTGGCGGACGTGTTCGTGTTCCCGTCCCTGTATGAGGGCTTTGGCCTGCCGGTGTTGGAGGCCATGGCGTGTGGCGCGCCGGTGATCACCTCTCAGGTGGACGCGTTGGCCGAGGTAGCCGGTGGGGCCGCTGCCCTGGTGGATCCGCGGGACGAGGGCCACATCGCGGCGGCCATGGCCCGGGTGCTCACGGATGGCGCATACGCCGCGGACCTGCGGGCATCCGGCCGTGCCCGGGCGGCCCAGTTTGGGTGGGCCCGGGCGGCCGCGGAGACCCTGGCCGTCTACCGCCACGCCCTGGCTACGGGCTGACGGGGATCGAGCTCAGGAGGTTGGCTGCCTGCTCCACGATCTGGAAGGTGGCCTGGGGCCGGCCCAGGGCTCGGGCCCGGGCGGCCATGGCCTCCCGTTGAGCCCGGCCGGGTCCCAACCAGTGGCTGACCTGGGCCGCGACCTCCTCGGGTTCGGGCAGATAGACCCCCACCCCCTGGGCGGTCACATAGGCCACGTTGCCCTCCTCCTGGCCCGGGATGTAGCTGAAGAGCACCAGGGGCAGGCCACAGATCAGGGCCTCCGCGATGGTGCCCGGCCCGGCCTTGGTCACGATCACGTCCGCGGCGGCCATCCACCCGGGCATCTCCTCCACAAAGCCCAGGACATGGACGGGGAGGGGCCAGGCACGCTCCAGGAGCCGTCGCCGCAGCCGGCGATTGCGCCCGCAGATCACCACCATCTGGGCCGACCGCCCATCCCGGCTCAGGCGTTCGGCCAGGGCCGTCGCGATGGCCGCCAGGGGCCCCACCCCCTCCCCGCCTCCCATGAGCAGCACGGTGTCCCGGTCCGGGGCCAGGCCCCGCTCCGCGCGGAGGCGGGCCTTGTCGGGCAGGGGGCGGGCAAAGGCAGGGCGCACCGGCAGGCCCACCAGCGCCACCTGGTCTGGGCCCAGCCCCAGGGCAAGGGCCTTCTCTCGGGCCTCCACGCTCGGCACCAGGCAGCAGGTCACGCCCGCGTGGAACCAGGTGGCGCTGACCGAGGCCAGGTCCGTGACCACGGTGAGGAAGGGCACCCGGGGATCATACCGCCGCAGGGCCCGGAGGGCCGGGTGCTGCACCAGGGGATGGACACAGATCACCAGGTCCGGGGCCTGGGCCTGGTAGAGGCGGAGCAGGGACCGCTGGGTCAGGAGCCCCATCAGGGCCAGGACCGGGCGGGCAATCCAGTTCCGTTCCCCCAGGATCCAGAGGGCCTTCCACAGCCAGGGGGTATAGTGGACCATGGGGCCGTAGATCCGGGGCAGGTGGTGGATGGGCCAGGGCGTGTGGTCGCTCCAGGGATCCACGATCTGGACCTGAAGCGCCGGCCCATAGCGCTCGGCAAAGGCGGCCTGGAGGGCCTCCGCGCTGGCCCGATGGCCGCCTCCGGTCTCGCTCATGAGGACCAGAACCCGGGGCATGGTCAGTACGCTCCTCGGCCCAGCAGGACCTTGGGAACGGTGCTGAGGAGGATGTAGAGGTCCAGGCCCAGGCTCCAGTTCTCCGCGTAGTAGATGTCCAGCAGCACCATCTCGTCGAAGGTCAGGTCGCTGCGGCCTCGTATCTGCCACAGCCCGGTGATCCCGGGGCTCACCGACAGGCGTTTCCGATGCCAGTCCTGGTACTGGGCCACCTCTTCGGGCAGATTGGGGCGTGGGCCCACCAGGCTCATCTCTCCCCGCAACACGTTGATGAGCTGAGGGAGCTCGTCCAGGCTGAGGCGGCGCAGGAGCCGGCCCACCCGGGTCTGTCGGGGGTCGTTCCGGATCTTGAACAGAGGCCCAGTGGCCTCGTTCAGGTCGGCCACCTCCTGGCGACGTTCGTCGGCATCCATCACCATGGAGCGAAACTTGTACATCTCGAAAGGACGTCCGTCCTTGCCGATGCGGGTCTGCCTGTAGAGGACCGGGCCGGGGGAGTCCAGGCGGATGGCCAGGGCAATGAGGAGCCCCAGGGGGAGAACCGCCATGCCGATGGCCAGGGAGAGGGCGATGTCGAAGGCGCGCTTGAGGAGGAGGTTCCACCCGGTGATGGTCACGTCCCGGATGCTGATCAGGGGGATGCCGTTGAGCTGTTCCACCTCCATCTGGTTGCGGGTGATCTGGAAGAGGTCGGGCACGATCTGGGCCCGGACCCCCACCTGTGCGCACTCGTGGAGCAGGCGGGCCACGGTCCGGTGGCTCTGCCAGGGCAGGCAGATGATGGCCAGGTCCACCCGGTGGGTCCGCAGGATCTGGCCGAAGTTGTCCACAGGGCCCAGGGCCTTGAAGCGCCCGATGTCCCGGGAGTTCTTGGCCGGGTTGTCGTCCAGGAAGCCGATGAGCTGGTAGCCCAGGTTCGGGCGGGCCGCGATGGTCCGCATGACCATCCGCCCGATGTCCCCCGCACCCACCAGGAGCACCCGGTCCACGGCCACACCGTACTGCCGCAGGTACCCCCGGACCAGGTGGATGGCCATCCGGCTCAGGCCCAGGAGGCCGGTGATCAGGACCACCGTGTAGAGGAAGAGGAGCCGGCTGTACAGCAAGGGGCGAAAGGCCAGGTTGATGACGATGAGGATCACCACACCCAGGGCCGTGGCCCCCGCGATCGCGTGCACCTCCTCCAGCCAGGAACGGTCCCGACGATGCCGGTAGACTCCGGAGAAGTGGAAGGAGAGCTGGAGCAGGACCAGCAGCGCCAGGCCCGACGGCAGGTAGGTGGCCAGATCGGTCTGGAAGGCCGGATCCACGGCCCGGAACCACTGGAGCCGATAGCGGATCCAGTAGGCCAGGACAAAGGCCACCCCGATGAGCAGGGTATCGCTCAGGCGGAGCAGATAGGGCCACCAGCGGGGATCCACCCGGGCGATCCAGGCCACCAGAGGGGGACGGGCCGGACCGTGGAGCGAACGGCTCCCAGATTCCCCCGGTTCCGAGGGGCCAAGGCCGGTGGGCACAGAGGGAGACATGGAGGATGTCCGGGTCAACGGCTTCATGGGCGGCGGTGGGATACGCTGCGGCCAACGGCCTCGTACACAGCGGCCGTCTCCTGGGCAGTCCGCTGCCACGAGAACATCTGTGCACGGGCCAGACCGCGCCTGGCCAACTGCGTCCGAGCCTCGGGATCTGAGAGGAGACGGGCCAGCCCCTGGGCCCAGGCCTCCGTGTCCTGAGGGGGCACCGTCCAGGCGGCGTCCCCGACCACCTCCCCCAGGCTGGCCGTGTCGCTGCAGAGCACCGGGGTACCGCAGGCCATGGCCTCCAACACCGGCAGCCCAAAGCCCTCGAAGAGGCTGGGATAGACGAAGACCGTGGCCGCCCCGTACCACAGAGGGAGCTCCTCTGGGGGCAGATAGCCGGGAAAGCGGACCACCCGCGTCAACCCCAGGCTCTCGGACCGGCGGAAGACGCTCTCGTAGAACCATCCTCCAGCGCCGGCCAACACCAGGACCACATCCTCCTCGCCTGGGTGGCGGCTGCGCCAGAGGGCAAAGGCCTGGAGCAAACGCTCCAGGTTCTTGCGCGGTTCCAGGGTGCCCAGGTAGAGCACATAGCGTTCGGGCAACCCCCGAGCCCGGCGGAAGGCAGCCGCCTGGGCCGGGTCGGGTGGCCGAAACCGGTCATCCACTCCATTATACACGACATGGACCCGGCGAGCCGACACGGAGAAGGAACGCACCACGTCCTGTCCCGTCTGGCGGCTCACCGCGATGACGGCCCGGGCCCGGCGCACGCTGGCCCGGCAGAGGGCCCGGAGGTAGAGGCGTTTGGCCCAGGGCAGCGCGCCTGGCAGGTGGAGAAAGCTCAGATCGTGGACCGTGACCACTCCGGGCACCGGCGTGGCCAGGGGCAACACGTTGACCAGGCCGTGCACCAGCTCCACCCCACGTGCGGCCAACATCCTGGGAAGGACGAGCTGTTCCCAGAGGATCCGGGCCAGGGGCCGATGGGTGGGCCACCGGGTCCGGACCAGCTCCACGCCCGGGGCTTGGAAGGCCGGATCGCGGACGTAGGCCTCCAGATGGTGGGGGAGCTCCAGTCGTCCTAGGCCCTGGACCAGGCATTGGCTGTACCGGCTCACTCCGGCCGCCCGGTATCCGGCGCCGGTGGAGATGAGCTGGGCGTTCAGAGCGATGCGCATCCTGGGCGATCCTGGACGTGGGCGGTGTGGGCACCGGAGAGGAGCAGACGGTACACCTCCGCGGTCCGCTCGGCCACCTGGTCCATGGTGAAATGGGCCAGGGCCCGTGCCCGGCCCTCCTGGGCCAGGCGTTCCCGGAGGGTCGGATCCGCGGCCAGGCGTTCCAGACAGCGGCGCAGGGCCTCCGGGTCCCCATCGGGAAAGGTCCAGCCTGCCTGGCCGATCACGTGGGGGATCTCGCCCGAACGGCTGCCCACCACCGGAATGCCGCAGGCCATGGCCTCCACCAGGACCCGGCCGAACTGCTCCTTCCAGTTGGGCCGGGGGCGGCTGGGCAGCACCAGCACGTGGAGGGAGCGGTAGAAGTCCGGCATCTCCAGGCTGGAGAGCCGCCCCAGCCAGCGAACCCGGGGCGAGATGCCCAGCTCCTGGGCCAGGGCCTGGAGGGACCGGGCCGCGCTCCCCTCGCCGGCCAGGAGGAGCTGCCAGTCCACCTCCAGCCCGGCACAGGCCCGCAGCAGCAGGTCCACCCCCTTTTCGGGGATCAGTCCCCCCGCGTAGCCGATGCGAAAGGGGGACGTCTCCGGGGGAGAGGCGGCCGGCGTGAACCGGGTCGGGTCCACGCCGAACTGGGGGATCACCCGCACGATGCCCGGATAGCCCTTCGCGGCCAGCACCTGGGCCGCGGCCTGGCTGCCGGCAATGGCCATCGGGCAGGCTCGATGGACCGCGCGCTCGAACCATCGAAAGGGGGGCGGATAGCGGCGCAACAGGTTCTGCCAGGTGAAAAAGAGGGGCCGGGCGCCGATCCGCTGGGCCGCCCGGACTCCCAGCCAGGTGGCCAGGTTGTAGGGTTCCTCGTCCATGTGGACCACCTGGGGGCGCAGCCGGGCCAGCTCTCGGGGCAGGGTGGGATAGAAGTGGAGATGGTAGCTGCCGTTCCATACCAGGGGAACGGTGCGCAGGGTGTAGCCCCGGGTGTGGGCCCGTTCCAACATCTGGGTTCCGCGCCGATCGCGCCAGTAGGCCGGCACCAACACCGTCAGCTCCACGCCTCGGCTCGCCAGGGCCTCGGCCTTGCGTTGGTAGGCTCCCACCACCAACGCCTTGCTCACCATCACCACCCGCATGATCCCTCAGCCCCGCCACAGGTTCACCGCGTCCCGGAGCATGGCCGCCGCGGTGGGCAGGGGATCCCGTTCCCAGATCTTGTGGTACATCCGGCCATAGAGGTCGCTGTGGAACTCCACGCCCATCTCCCAGCCGGCGCATCCGCCCAGGAAGCTGAACAGGGGCAGCTCGGTCGGAGCCACCTGGAGGCGGTAGCTGCCGTCCTCCCGGCGTTGTGCGGAGGCCAACAGCTTGATCACCTTGCCCTCGCCGCTGAGCAGATCCAGATGTTCCGGGGTCAGGCCGGTGATCCCCTCCACGCTCACCTCCTCCAGCCGAGCCGGATAGCCGAGCACCGCGTTGGCCACGATGACCAGCTTGTTGGCCGCGTCCCATCCCTCCACGTCCAGGGTGGGGTCCGCCTCCGCGATGCCCCGGCGCTGGGCCTCGGCCAAGGCCTCCGCGTAGCTGCGCCCCAGGGTCATCTCGGTCAGGATGAAGTTGGTGGTGCTGTTGAGGATCCCCTGGAAGAGGGCGATCTCCCCCCCGATCAGGTCCCGCTGGCCGATGTTGATCACCGGGAGCGCGCCGCACACGGTCGCGCTGAAGGCCAGGCCGGCGGCATGCTCCTGGGCCAGTTGCTCCAGCTCCTGGAAGGCCAACACCAGGGGAGCCTTGTTGGCCAGTACACAGGGAATGCCCAGGGAGAGAGCCCGCCGCGCCAGGGGAAGGCCAGGCTCTCCGGTCTCCAGGTTCACCGGCGAGGCGTCCAGCAGAAGCCGGCAGCCGGACGACTCCAACAGCTCCGCCACCGAGGCATTGGGCAGATACTCCGCCAGGTCGGCCACCCGTCCCCCGGCCTCCTTGTGGGCCCGCAGCGTCCCGGGCTCGAAGCCCTGGGGGCGCAGGGCCACTCCGCTGCTGTCCGCGACCAGGATCGGGAGGAAGACCAGGCCATAGCGCGCCGCGAGCACCGGGGCTTTGGTCTCCAGGATGCGCAGGAAGCTGCGTCCCACGTGGCCCAGGCCGATCAGGGCACAGGGGATGGTGATGGGCTCCATGGTCGGTGGCTCCTCGGTGTGGTGCACGACGACAGCTCTCCACAGGCAACGAAGGTTGCGGAGGAAATTGTACACCACAACCCGGGTTCTGAGGTAACGGGGTCCTGTTCCTGGGGCAGCCCCCGCGCGGGAGGCCGCTCAGGGGCATCGTCCCCCACCCGGCCGTGCATGGAGCGACAAGATGGCCCATCCTGTGCCGGGGTTCCGGCACGAAAGGCCCTGGGTGCCCCTTCCCGCTCCTC
>Ga0256839_1004033_pt1 | contig 14631 bp, 12 predicted proteins | sample 354166metaG_FD_185968 | JGI IMG/M metagenome (GOLD analysis project Ga0256839, IMG submission 185968) | Hydrothermal vent microbial communities from Mid Atlantic Ridge, Atlantic Ocean - 354-166 | ecosystem: Environmental > Aquatic > Marine > Hydrothermal vents | place: Atlantic Ocean: Mid... | reverse complement strand
GCGAGTTTAAGGCCGCTCAGCCAAGAGAGGCCAAGGCCGGGAATTTTTCAAGCAGCCACCAGGAAAACGCGCTGAACGCACCGGTGACCAAGGCGACACCGACAATGATCAGCAAGACCCCCATCGCCTTTTCGATGGCGCCCATCCAGGGCTTGATCCGGTTCATCAGCCCCAATGAACGCTGAATGAACACGGCCGCCAGCAAGAACGGCAGGCCCAACCCGGCGGCATAGACACCCAGCAACACGGTTCCCCGGGTCACCGAGGCTTCTGATGCGGCAAGTGACAGGATCGCACCCAGTTGCGGGCCGATACAGGGTGTCCAGCCGAAAGCGAAGGCCAGGCCGAGAATGTAGGCGCCAAAGGACGAACCGCCTTTGGCGCCGGCATCCAGCCGGGCCTCGCGGTCAAGCAGCCCGATGCGGAAAATGCCCAGAAAATGCAGGCCGAACACGATCACGACGGCCCCTGAGATTTTTGCGAACAACTCTTGATTCTGCAGAAAAAATGCCCCGAATGCCGAGGCTGTGAAACCGAGAAAAAGAAAGACCGTCGACAGCCCGAGCACAAAAAACACCGCCGGCAGAATTGCCTTGCGGCTGGCCCGGTTGCCCTCGGTCATGTCTTTCATCGTGATGCCGCCCATATAGGCCAGATACGGCGGCACGATCGGCAGCACACAGGGGCTGACAAATGAAAGCAGGCCGGCCAGCATCGCCACGAACATGGCGGGCAAGAGAGAGGCGTCTATGATCTCGATTCCAAACATCTCTCAGACATAGCCCGGCATTTCAGGCACGTCACCCGCACAAGCTGTCACATCTTTGTGGACATGCTGAAAGTTCATCGCTAACCCGCTTGCTCATGACATTTGACGAAGATCTGGATGCAGTCGGCCTGCTTTGCCCGTTGCCGGTGCTGAAGGCGCGCAAGCGTCTGGCGGGTCTGCGCTCTGGCGCGGTGCTGCGGCTGCGGGCTGATGATCCGGCGGCAGTCATTGATGTGCCGCATTTCTGCACCGAAAGCGGGCACCAGTATCTCGGGTCGCGCAAGAGCGGGCGCGAAACACACTATTTCATCCAGAAAAAATGATGCCGGGCCCCTGACCCGGCATCACGATGTTCACATCCGCGACCGCTATTTCCCGAGCGACCACCAGCCCTTTTTCTTCGGCTTGCCGGCGGTCTCCGGTTTCTCTGCAACCTCGGCCACCGGGACCGGTTCAGGCGCTTTTTCCGGCGCAGGCGGGGTCGGCTCGGCAACGGCAGGCTCGGTTTGAGCCGGGGGCCGGGCCGCAGCGGTTTCCGGCTTTGGCTTCGATTTGGCCCGGCTGCGGGTCGCCTTTTTCGGCTTCTTTTCCTGCGCCGGTTCGGCTGGCTCTGCATCGGGGGCCGCTTCAGTGGCCGTTTCGTCAGACGCGCCTTGTGCGGCGGCATCTGCGGCTTTCCTGGTCGTGCGTTTTTTGCGCGTCGTCTTGGCCTTCGGCTTTTTCGGCGTTTCGGCTTCGTCCACCTCAGCCACCGTGTCAGCGTCCTCCGTGGCCGCCGGCGCAATTTCAGCCCCGGCAACCGGCTCGGACGCCTTGGCGCCGCCAGCGCGAGACCGGCTGACCTTGCGCGGCTTTTCTTCGGCAACGCCCGGCGCGGTCTCGGCAGCCTTTTCGGCTGTTTCGCCTGCCTCCGGGGCCTGTGGCGCTATCTCGGCGGTGTTTTCAGCCGCATCTGCATCCGAAGCCTCGGCCTGGGGCTGGGCATCACCGCCACCAGAGCGCCGCCGACGGCGCCGACGCCTGCGCTTTTTCGGCGCGGCCTCTTCGGTGGTCGGCTCTTCGGGTGTTTCGGCTTCCTGTTCCTCATCCTCTTCGGACATGATCGCGGCATCCACCGACACAACCGGCGCCGAAACCTCGGGAACCATGCGCGTGGCGGTCTTGAATTTCTCGATCGAGAAATCCGGTGAAATCAGGAACGGGTCGGCTTCGATCCGCACCGCCATGCCATAGGCGGCCTCGATGCCGGCAATATGTTCGCGTTTCTGGTTCACCAGGTAGTTGGCAATTCCGACCGGCACCTTGACCAACGCCTCGCGCGAACGCCTGCGCGTGCCTTCTTCCTCCAACTGGCGCAAGATGGACAAGGCCAAGCTGTCATCCGACCGGATCAGGCCGGTGCCATGACAATGCGGGCAAGGCTGTGTGGTCGCCTCGATCATGCCGGGGCGCAGACGTTGGCGCGACATTTCCATCAGGCCGAACCCGGAAATGCGACCCACCTGAATGCGCGCGCGATCATTTTTCAGCCGTTCCTTGAAACGCTTTTCGACCGCCGTGTTGTTGCGCCGCTCTTCCATGTCGATAAAGTCGATGACGATCAGCCCGGCCAGGTCGCGCAGGCGCAATTGCCGGGCAATCTCTTCGGCCGCCTCAAGGTTGGTCTTGAGCGCGGTATCTTCGATCGAGCCTTCCTTGGTCGAGCGGCCCGAGTTCACGTCAATGGCCACCAGCGCCTCGGTCACGCCGATCACGATATAGCCACCAGATTTCAGTTGAACCGTCGGGTTGAACATCGAGGCCAGGTAGCTTTCGACCTGGTAGCGGGCAAAGAGCGGCAGCGATTCCTTGTAGAGCTTCACGTTCTTGGCATGCGAGGGCATGATCATCTTCATGAAGTCCTTGGCCACCCGGTAGCCGTCTTCACCCTCGACAAAGACCTCGTCGATTTCCTTGTTGTAAAGATCGCGGATCGAGCGCTTGATCAGATTGCCCTCTTCGTAGATCTTGGCCGGTGCAATCGACTTGAGCGTCAACTCGCGGATTTGCTCCCACAGGCGCAGCAGGTATTCGTAATCACGCTTGATTTCGGTCTTGGTGCGTTGTGCCCCGGCGGTGCGAATGATCAGGCCGGCCCCATCCGGGACCTCGATGTCATTGGCAATTTCCTTGAGCTTCTTGCGGTCGGCCGCGTTGGTGATCTTGCGGCTGATGCCGCCGCCGCGGGCCGTGTTGGGCATCAGAACGCAGTAGCGCCCGGCCAGCGAAAGATAGGTGGTCAGCGCCGCCCCCTTGTTGCCGCGCTCTTCCTTGACGACCTGCACCAGAAGGATCTGCCGCACCTTGATCACTTCCTGGATCTTGTATTTGCGCGGTCGCACCTTGCGCGGACGGCGAATTTCCTCGGTGGTGTCGTCGTCGGCGACCCGCTCGATGTTTTCATCCTTTTCGGCCGGGTCGGCCTGCGCCTCGGCGTCGCCGTCTTCGACGACCTCGACTTCGGCGACAACATCTGCGGCAGTGTCCACCGCTGGGGCGGGCGTTGTCTCGTCGGAGGCGGGTGTTTCCACGGGTGTTTCGGACGCGGTGAAGGCAGGTGAAAGCCCTTCGTCGTCCGAATCGACCAGATCAGGGGCGTCGATCTCGATCACGTCCATGCCTGAGGCCGAGACCTCCTTGGTCGCCACCGCATCTGCGTTCCCGGCATCGGCGGCCTTGGCGCGCGACCGCGACCGGCCACGCGAACGCGACCTGGAACGCGACGCCTTTTTTGATTCGCGCTCTTCTTCTTCCTCGGCCAGCGCCTTGGCGTATTCGCGTTCTTCTGCAAGCAGGGCCTCGCGATCGGCCACCGGGATCTGATAGTAGTCCGGGTGAATCTCGGAAAACGCCAGGAAACCGTGCCGGTTGCCGCCGTAATCGATGAAGGCCGCCTGCAGCGACGGTTCGACCCGGGTAACTTTTGCAAGGTATATATTGCCAGCTAGCTGGCGCTTGTTTTCCGATTCAAAGTCGAATTCCTCGACCTTGTTTCCGTCGACCACCACAACGCGGGTCTCTTCCGCGTGGGTGGCGTCGATGAGCATTTTCTTTGCCATTTGATCTCTTGCTGCACCACGTCCAAGGGTGCCGCCCCGGGGGGCGCCAGTCGTTGCAGGTGGTGTCTTGTTGAAGCGATATCCGGCGCGGCGACAAGCCTGGCGACACCGAGTTCGGAGTCTGACTGGCTTGTGATGTGATCTGCGCGCCTCATCGCGGTTTTTCTCCAGAGCGGCAAGGCCACCCCATTTTCAGGCTCTTTCCCTTGTTTTTCAGGGTTGAGCTAACAGTTTTGGCCTTCCGGCCGTTCTAGTCTGTCTCGAAATTCCCGCGACCGTATGCCTGCAGGAGAAACGAAATCAGCGAAACTTATTCGGGTCCAAATCTCAGTCGAGTATCCCGTCCCTGCAACATAAAGGTGTTATCGGGGGGATTACAATCTCAAAATGGGCAATCTGCGCGGACATGCCGCCACGAGCACTCAGAGATAGTCTGAGCGCTGCAACCCGTATTTCGCCATTTTTTCGTTGAGCGTGCGTCGGGGCAGGCAAAGTTCATCCATCACGGCCACGATCGAGCCCTTGTGCCGGCGCATCGTGTTGTCGATCAACATGCGCTCGAACGCCTCGACATATTCCTTCAGCGGCTTGCCCTCGGTCGTCATGGTGGCTTCGGCGTCGTCGTCTTCCGACATGAGCAGCGACGCAATCGAACCCGTGCCGCGCCGCGCCTGCAAGACCGCGCGCTCCGCCACGTTCGAAAGTTGGCGGATGTTGCCCGGCCAGGGGGCCTGCAACAGCTGAGCGGCCTCTTGCGCGGTCACTTCGGGCGCCTCGCAACCGTATTCCTCGGCCGATTGTTCCGCAAAACGGTTGAACAGGGTCAGCACGTCTTCACCGCGGTTGCGCAGCGGCGGCAGCGTGATTTTCATCGCCGCCAGCCGGTAAAACAGATCGGGGCGCAACACGTCCTCGCAGGTCTTGCCCTGTTCCTGAAGGTTCGAGATCGCAATCAGCCGGGTTTCGGCCGGGGTGCCCTGTTCGTTGATCCAGGTCAGAAGCCGGGCCTGCAGTTGCTGTGACAGCGCCTCGATGTCTTCCAGAACCAGGGTGCCGCCGCGGGCCTGTTCGATCAGCGGCAGGCTCGCCCCTTCCTCGGTCGGGCCAAACAGCTTCCTGGCCAGCGTTTCCTCGTCATGGGCCGAGCAGGATGCCAGAACGAATTTCTTGCCCGCCTTGGCGCCAACCGCATGCAGCGCGTGCGCAACCAGTGTCTTGCCCGTTCCGGTTTCGCCATCAATCAACACATGGCCGTCGGCCTGACCCAGATCCAGGATGTCTTCGCGCAGCCGCTCCATCACCGGCGATGACCCGATCAGCTTTTTCATGATCGTGGAGCCATCCGAAAGCTCCTGGCGCAACGCACGGCTGTCCAGCGTCAGCCGACGGCTGTTGGTGGCGCGCTTGGCAAGTTCGGTCATCCGATCGGGGTTGAATGGCTTTTCAAGAAAATCGAACGCGCCAAGGCGCATGGCTTCGACGGCCATCGGAACATCTCCGTGGCCCGTGATCATGATCACAGGCAGGGCGCTGTCGATGCTCATCAGCTTTTTCAGCAACTGCATGCCATCCATGCCCGGCATCTTGATGTCGGTCACGACAATGCCCGGATACTCCGATCCGATCGCTTTGGAAGCAGCATCCCCGCTGTCGAATGTTTCGGTTTCGAACCCCGAAAGCGCCAACCACTGGCTGATCGACTGGCGCATGTCCTTTTCGTCGTCAACGATTGCTATTTTCATCTTGCGTTTTGGCATCCTATTCCGCCGCATCCATTCTGGCATCAAGCAACGGGAGTTTCATTTCAAAAACGGCCCCCCCACCGGAACCGTTCCGCGCCATGAGGCGCCCGCCGAAATCGTTCACGATACCCGAGGAAATGGCAAGACCAAGACCAACCCCGTCTCCCGGTGCCTTGGTCGTGTAGAAAGGCTCGAAGAGACTGTCCAGATCCTGGATTCCATGGCCGTTGTCCCGCACCGAAAACACCGCCGTTTCACCAGCCGAAATGATGACTTCGATCGATGGGTCTTTCGCATTCTTGATGGCGTCCATGGCATTGCGCAACAGGTTGATCATCACCTGTTCCAGCCGCACCCGATCCGCCATCACCATGACCGGTTCTGTCGGAATATGGCGGATGATCTCGACATCCTGACGGCGCAGCTGCGGCTCCATCATCGACAGGGCCGATGAGAACGCATCCCTTAAATCCAAGGGCTCGAAGGCATCCCCGCCCTTGCGCGCATAGCTCTTGAGCTGGCGCGTGATCGAGCCCATCCGCTCGATCAGATCGTCCACCCGCTGAAAGGAACTGAGCGCTTCGTCCGGCCGTTTTCGGCGCAACAGCAGCTTGGCGCCGGCAAGGTAGGTCTTCATGGCCGCCAGCGGCTGATTGAGCTCATGGCTGACCGCGGCAGACATCTCGCCCAGAGCGGCAAGTTTGGACGACTGGGCCAGTGTCTGTTCGGCGATGTTCAGGTGATGTTCGGCCTTCTCCCGTTCGGCGATTTCCCGCTGCAACGCATCGTTCAACTGGCGGAGTTCTGCCGACTCCTGCTGATACTCCACCGAGCGCGCCCGCGCCCGCCGGCTCGCGAAATAGAACGCGACAGCCAGCAGGATGGCAAACCCCATGATCTCGAGCGCCAGCACCCCGTTTACCCGCTCACGCACCGACGCATAGGGCGTGAAACTGGTCATGGTCCAGCCCTGAAACGGCACCCGGGTTTCCATCCGCATCACGGCCTGGCCCCGGATGAACGCGTCATAAGGCAGTGTCGTCCAGTCAACCGCGGCCCGGATCGCCCGGTCAATCGCGGAAGGCGCCGAGGTGGTCTGCAACGCGTCTTCCTGCTTCAGGCCGCGCCAGCGCGGTTCGGTGGACAGGACGACGGTTCCCTCGCTGTCGGACACCATGACAACATCGTTGATGCCAAGCCAGCTGTTTTCAAATCGGCCCAGATCGGCCTCGACCACGATCACCCCGGCCAGATCGCCATCGTTTTCCAGTTTGCGGCTGTAGTTGAACACAAATGCGCCGGCTTCTGTCTGAGAGGTGGTAAACACCGTGTCGCCAGAGCGCAGCGCTTCGACAAAATAGGGCTCCTGCCGGTGGTTTCCGCCGATTTTCGAACGATCTGTCGCGGCAACGACCCGACCGTTTGCGTCCAGCATCATCAGGCCGGCGGCGCCGATCTCTTCGGAATAGTAGATCAACTTTTGCGAAGATTGCGAAAAATTGCCGGTCGACAGGGCGCTGATCAAGCCCGGTTCGCGCGACAACAACAACGGCACGACAGAGTTTCGCTGCAACTCGGAAATCAGGTTGCCGGAATACAGGGCCTGCCGGACAGCGGCCCGGCTTCGGGTGTCTTCGGTAAAGCGCTCGCTCAGCCACTGGTTTGTCCACAAGACCACCGTGACCCCGATGAGGGTGACCAGCAAGACGTTGAAACGCCCAAGCCATGACATGGCGGGACGCGTGCTCTTGCCGGGTTTCATCGAGCCTTGGGGCATGCACCCAACCTAAGCGCCATTGACGCCAGTCTCAAGGCGTAGCTCAGGCGTTTTCCAGCAGGGCGCTCAAAGCCGCGAACATGGGCGCGCCGTCGCTGCTGCCCTGCAGGCTGTCCACCGCCCTTTCGGGGTGCGGCATCAGGCCAAGGACCCGTCGGTTCTCACTGAGAATTCCGGCGATGTCGCCGACCGATCCGTTCGGATTGTCCACATAACGGAAGGCGACCCTGTCTTCTGCCTCGAGATGCGCGACAAGCGCCTGGTCGGCGACATAATTGCCGTCGTGATGCGCGACCGGGTAGCTGACAACCTGGCCCGCCTGGTAGCCGCCGGTAAACACGCTGTCGCTGGTGACCACTTCAAGATCTGCAGAGCGGCAAACGAATTTCAGGCCAGCATTGCGCATCAGCGCGCCGGGCAGCAGACCCGTCTCTGTCAAGATCTGAAAACCATTACATATTCCAATGACATAGCCGCCCTTCTTCGCGTGGTCAACAAGCGCCGAAGAAACCGGCGACCGGGCCGCGATGGCGCCGCAGCGCAAATAGTCGCCAAATGAAAACCCGCCCGGCACAGCCACCACGTCAAGCCCCTCGGGCAAGCTGCTGTCCTTGTGCCAGACCATCGTGACATCGGCACCGGCGGCGCGCAACGCCTCGGCCAGATCGCGGTCGCAGTTCGAGCCGGGAAATACGATGACACCGGCACGCATCAGCCGATCTCCACGCTGTAGCTTTCGATCACGGTGTTGGCCAGGAGCTTTTCGCACATTTCGCGCACGCGGGCTTCAGCGCGTTCCCTGTCGGTCTCGGCAAGCTCGATCTCCAGGTATTTTCCCTGACGCACGTTCTCGACATCATCGAAACCCAGGCTGCCCAAGGCGCTGCGAACCGCTTCGCCCTGCGGGTCGAGAACACCCTGCTTGAGCATGACATGAACCATAGCCTTCATGGTTTTATACGCCTTTTCAGTTTGTTATACGGCCTAGTTGATCAAGGTCGGCTTCGGTGAATGGGTCACATTCGACGGCATGACGCCAAGCCTCTTGGCCACTTCCGTATAGGCATCGGCCAAGTCGCCAAGATCACGACGGAACACATCCTTGTCCAGCTTGCGCCCGGTTTCCTTGTCCCACAGGCGGCAACTGTCGGGGCTGATCTCGTCGGCGACGATCAGGCGCATGAAATCGCCTTCCCAGATGCGCCCGACCTCGATCTTGAAGTCCACCAGCTGGATGCCGACGCCATGCATGACGCCCGAAAGGAAGTCATTGACCCGCAGCGCCAGCGCCACGATGTCGTCCATGTCCTGCTGCGATGCCCAGCCGAAGGCGATGATGTATTCCTCGGGCACCAGCGGGTCGCCCAGCTTGTCGTCCTTGTAGGAAAACTCGATGATCGGGCGTGGCAGTTGCGTGCCCTCGGCCATTCCCAATCGTTTCGACATCGAGCCGGCAGCGTAGTTGCGCACGATGATTTCCAGTGGAATGATCTCGACCGCGCGGATCAGCTGTTCGCGCATGTTCAGCCGCTTGATGAAGTGAGTCGGCACGCCGATCGATGACAGCCCGGTCATGAAAAATTCGCTGAGGCGGTTGTTCAGCACACCTTTACCGTCGACGACAGCCTTCTTTTCGGCATTGAACGCCGTGGCGTCATCCTTGAAATACTGCACATAGGTGCCCGGTTCGGGGCCTTCATACAGGATCTTTGCCTTGCCTTCGTAGATTTTCTTGCGCCGTGCCATCTGCTCTCCGATCGCGCCGGGGCGAAACATCTGCCGGCCCGCCCGTTCGGCGCCCGTATATGCGATGATATTGCACGGGGCAAGGCAGGCCTGCGCACTTGCACCTGTGCGCAACAATGGGCATATCAGGACCAACATCCGGCAAGAGCAAGGAGCGGGCCATGTCAACCTTCGACGAACGCGAAAACGCCTTTGAGGCGAAATTCGCCCACGATGAGGAAATGAAATTCAAGGCCGAAGCCCGGCGCAACAAGCTGCTTGGGCTCTGGGCCGCAGAGCTGTTGGGGCTGACCGGCGACGACGTCCAGAAATATGTCACCGAGGTCATCGCCTCGGATTTCGAGGAGGCCGGGGACGAGGATGTCTTTCGCAAGCTTGCCGGTGACCTTGGCGACAAGGCCGATGAAACGACCATCCGCGCCAAGATGCAGGAGTTTCTGGCTGAAGCCAAAGCACAGTTGATGGCGGAAATCTAGGCCGCACCCCGGCTTGCCAGAAGCCGGGCACGGCGACAGGGCGCGCGGCAGGGTTCCGCGCGCTTTTTTGTTTGCATTTTAATTGTTAAGCTCTGCTCAGCTTCCTGCCTCTAGCCTTCTCGTTGACGATGGCTGGAGGGCGGAATGAACAAGATCAGGACGGCAACACGAGCAAAATCCATACCCGTCGGGCTGCGCCCGATGTTCGGGCGGCAATTGGTCGTGCTTGGCATTGTGGCCCTTGTTCTCTGGATGCTGCGGGAAAAGCTCCCGGCGCTCGATATTTCCGAGGTCTTTGGCACGCTTGAGCGCATTCGCCCGGCACAATGGGGGCTTGCGGCACTGGCCACGATCGCGAGCTTCTGGGCTGTCGGCCGCTATGACCAGGTCTTGCATGGCCTGCTTGGAACCGCGGTTGACCCGAAACGCGCCCGGTTCAGCGGCACCGTCTCGATTGCCATCGCGCAGTTTGCCGGGTTTGGCGTGCTGACCGGGGCCCTGGTGCGCTGGCGCATGTTGCCGGAACTGACGCTTCCGGCAGCCTTGCGGGTGTCATTTGCGGTCTCGGTGTCCTTCCTCGCCGGCTGGGCGGTCGTGGCCGCGCTGGCAGTCGTGGTCGGCGGAACCGGGCCTTTCGGGCTGCGCCTGGCCGCCATTTGCGTCCTGGCCCTGGCTGCCGGATTGAGCATTCTGCTCCTGATCGCACCGGGCAAAAACCGGAACTGGCCTTCACTTGGTGCCTGGGGCGCGATTGCCGCGCTCGCCCTGGTCGACACCATGATGGCGGCCGGGGCGTTCCACATCTTGCTGCCGCAAGGCATGGTGATGCCCCTCACCCTGTTCATCCCGGCCTTTCTGCTGGCATTGGGCGCGGGCCTGATTGGCGGCACCCCCGGCGGGGTCGGCCCGTTCGAAGTTTCACTGCTGGCGTTTTTGCCACATGTGCCGGCGGATGCGCTTCTTGGCACGGCGCTGGCCTTTCGCATGGTCTACTTCCTGGTTCCGGCAGCGCTGGCGCTGGCAGCGCTGTTTCGGGGCGCCGGCAGGCAAGACTCCGAAAGGGTAGTTACCCTGCTTGGCCCGCAACGCTCGGCCTTTCTGTCTCCGGAACTGGAAGCCCTGGTCTGGTCGGCCCCTCGCGCCGAAGTCAGCCTCTTGCGTCAAGGGGAGATCGGCGTGCTCAGATGTGGCGCGCAGGCCCTGGCCCTGGCGGCCCCGGTCGGCCAGAGCCTGGTCATGGTGCTTGATCCACTGGAGCGCACCGTTGGCGCGGTGACGCGGACGCTCGTGTCTTTTCAAAAGGCTGCCCGACTGCGCATCCGGGCGCCCCTGATCTACAAATGCAGCGCCAGGACTGCGGTGATCGCCCGGTCGGCCGGCTGGAAAACACTGGCCATAGCCCAGGATGCCTGGCTTGATCCCACGAAATTCTCGCAGGAAGGGTCGCACCGTCGCCAGTTGCGCCGCATGTGCCGAAAAGGCGAAAAATCGGGCGTCACCGTTGTCGAGGGCGGCCGCTGTCTGCCGCTTGACGACATGCAGGCCGTTGCCGAGCAATGGTCCAGGAGCCACGGCGGAGAGCGCGGGTTCTCCATGGGCCGGTTTGGTCGGGACTATGTGAACTGTCAAAGGGTCTTTCTGGCCTACCGGGGCGATGAACTGGTCGGTTTCGTCACATTTCACGAGACGCGAAGCGAATGGACCCTGGACCTGATGCGCCACACCGATCAGGCCCCGGATGGCACCATGCATCTTCTTGTCACTCAGGCCATTTCCAGCGCGGCGGCCATGAAATGTACGCGCCTGTCATTGGCCGCGGTCCCATATGACGCGCCCGACACCTCCTGGCTGGTTACACGCATGCGCCAAAGCGTTTCAAAATTTTCCGGCGGAGCCGGGCTGCGACGGTTCAAGACAAGCTTTTCACCACATTGGCAGCCGCTCTATGCAGCCGCCCCCGGCTGGTGGGCGCTTGTGCTGGGGCTTGCGGCCGTGGCCCGGCGCACGGGCACCGGTCGGCGTTAGCCCCCAGACACTCATCATCTTCATGACGAGTTTGCATTTGCCGTAGCGGGCGTTTCGTGTCATTTGCCTGCCACAGGCATCAATCCTGGCATGCCGCCAGATCAACTTCTCGGAAGACCCGCTGACATGACCGACGCATTGACACGACTGCTGACAGAACGCGACTGGCTGATGGCCGACGGCGCCACCGGCACCACGCTTTTCAACATGGGCCTGCAATCGGGCGATGCGCCCGAGCTGTGGAATGTGGAACACCCGGAAAAGATCACCGCGCTCTACAAGGGTGCGGTCGATGCCGGCAGCGACATATTTCTGACCAACAGCTTTGGCGGCAATGCCTCGCGCCTGAAACTTCACGATGCCCAGGGGCGCGTTCAGGAACTGAACCGCATCGCCGCGGAAATCGGCCGGGACGTGGCTGACCGGGCCGGCCGGACCGTGATCGTCGCGGGCTCCATGGGGCCGACCGGCGAGATCATGGAGCCGATGGGAACGCTTTCCTATTCCTCGGCCGTCGAGATGTTCCACGAACAGGCCGAAGGGCTCAAATCGGGCGGCGTCGATGTCTTGTGGGTCGAAACCATCTCGGCGGCAGATGAATACCGGGCCGCGGCGGAAGGCGCGCGACTGGCAGATATGCCGTGGTGCGGCACGATGAGCTTTGACACCTCCGGGCGCACCATGATGGGCGTCACCTCGTCCGACATGGCCGCGCTTGTCGAAAAACTCGACCACAAGCCGATCGCCTACGGCGCCAACTGCGGTGTCGGGGCCTCGGATCTGATGCGGACGATCCTGGGCTTTGCCGCACAGGGACCGGAACGACCGATCATTGCCAAGGGCAATGCCGGCATTCCGAAATTCGTCCATGGCCACATCCACTATGACGGCACGCCCGAACTGATGGCCGACTACGCGGTGCTTGCGCGCGACGCCGGCGCGACCATCATTGGCGGCTGTTGCGGAACCACACCCGAACACCTTGAGAAAATGCATGAGGCCCTGACCACCAGGCCGCGCGGCGCGCGCCCGACGCTCGATGAAATCAGCGAGCGGCTTGGTGGGTTCTCATCGGCCTCGGACGGAACCGACGGCAAGCAGCCCAAGGCCCGCGAGCGGCGCGGCAGGCGGCGCGGCTGACCGGCTCGGCCGGCTCGCAACGGGGCCGGTGACACGTCACGGCTGCCGGACGATGGCCTTTCATCGCGCCCCGCTCAGAACAGGCTCAATTGCCGCGCGCGACCCGGGACCTGGAACAGGTCGCACCGAAGAGCCGCCCGCTTGCGGGTCAGCCCGGCACGGCGGGTGGCCAGGTCGAACCGGCGCGCGATCATCTGCGCATACACGCCTTCGCCGCGCATCCGGTGCCCCCAACGGGTATCGTAGTCCTTGCCGCGGTGCATTTCGCGCACCCGCGCCATGACCTTGCCGGCGCGATTGGGATAGTGCCGCGCCAGCCATTCCTTGAACAACGGGCTGACCTCGGCGGGCAAACGCAGCATGATCCATTCAGCCGAGCCCGCTCCGGCATTGGCCGCGGCCGCGACAATCGCCTCGATCTCGTGGTCGGTGAGCCCGGGAATGACCGGCGCCGCCATCAGCCGCACCGGACAGCCGGCCGCCGCAAGCGCGGAAATTGACGCCAGCCTGCGCGCCGGCGTGGGCGCGCGCGGCTCCATCCGGCGCGACAGTTCCTTGTCCAATGTGGTCACGGACATCCCCACCTGCGCCAACCCCCGGCGCCCCATGTCTGCCAGAATGTCGATATCCCGCTCGACCAGCGCTCCTTTGGTCACGACCGTCACCGGGTGCGCGAAGGCCTGCAAGACCTCCAGAACGGCGCGCATGGCACCAAACCTGTGTTCGATCGGCTGGTAGGGGTCGGTGTTCGTCCCGATGGCAATCGGCGCGACGCGGTAACCCGGCGCGGACAGTTCTTTTCGAAGCACCTGCGCCGCATCCGGGCGCGCGATCAGCCGGGTTTCGAAATCGAGCCCCGGCGACAGGCCCAGAAAGGCGTGGCTCGGGCGTGCGAAACAATAGATGCAGCCGTGTTCGCAGCCCCGATACGGGTTGATCGACCGGTCGAAATGCACATCCGGCGAGCTGTTGCGCGAAATCACCTTGCGCGGCGTCTCGATCGCGACTTCGGTGCGCAGCAAGGCCTCTTCCTCGGCAATGTCCCAGCCATCGTCGACGGTCTCGCGCCGACAGGGCTCGAACCGCCCGCTCGCATTCGATTGTGCGGCCCTCGCCGGTCGGCGCAGATGGGCGGGAATGGTGCGTGACGGTTCGCTCATGCGTCCAGTATGGAACAAAAAGGGAACGCATGCCACCCCGACGACCGGCAGGATTGGCGCCAAGGTCGGTCAGATGTGCGCCAATGTCGCAATCGGGCAAGTTGCTTCCCCACTTCCGCCGCATCTAGTAAGTAGGTCAGAACAAATTCCGGCGCGGAGGCGGCCCATGTCCGACGAAGAAGAGATCATCCTGAGTGAACTCAGTGACGAAGAACTGAACCTGCAGATGCAGGATGACCTCTATGACGGTCTCAAGGAAGAGATCGAAGAAGGTGTCAGAATTTTTCTGGAGCGCGGCTGGGAGCCGTATGACATCCTGACCAAGGTTCTGGTGGCCGGGATGACCATTGTCGGCAAGGACTTTCGCGACGGCATTCTTTTCGTGCCCGAGGTTCTGTTGGCGGCCAATGCGATGAAGGGTGGGATGTTCATCCTGAAGCCGCTGCTGGTCGAAACCGGCGCGCCGCGGGTCGGCAAGATGGTGATCGGCACCGTCAAGGGCGACATCCACGACATCGGCAAGAATCTGGTCGCCATGATGATGGAAGGCGCCGGCTTCGAAGTGCTTGATCTGGGCATCAACAATGCAGTTGAAAGCTACCTGGAAGCGCTGGAAAAGGAAAAGCCCGACATCCTCGGCATGTCCGCCCTTCTGACGACCACGATGCCCTACATGAAGGTCGTGATCGACACGATGG
>Ga0256839_1004032_pt1 | contig 14631 bp, 15 predicted proteins | sample 354166metaG_FD_185968 | JGI IMG/M metagenome (GOLD analysis project Ga0256839, IMG submission 185968) | Hydrothermal vent microbial communities from Mid Atlantic Ridge, Atlantic Ocean - 354-166 | ecosystem: Environmental > Aquatic > Marine > Hydrothermal vents | place: Atlantic Ocean: Mid... | reverse complement strand
GGAAGAGGAAGCGCTCTTCTACATCTGCATGCCCCCGCCTCCCTCACCCTGGGCCATGAGCATGCCCATCATGCCGAACTGCATGTGGTAGGGGAACATGCACATGAACATCCACATGCCCGGCTTGTCGGCGCGCACCACCATCACCATGCGCTCCTTTGGCAGCAGGAAGCTCTGCTCCGCGATATTGTCGTGTTCGGTGAGGTTCCAGTCCGCGCGCGCAAGGCGATAGTTCACCCCCTTCATGGCGGCGTCCGCCATGATCATGAATTCGTGGGGGATATTGCCGGTGTTCTCGATCACGAGCGCCACCGTCTCGCCGGTGTTCACCTGGATACGTCCCGGATCGAACCGCCACTCGCTCATGGCGATCTCGATGGTGCGGTCGACCTCGAGTGCGGCGAGCTGGTCCTGGACCTCGCTCTCGCGACCGAGCAAGAGGACCTCGAGCCCCTCGCCCGCCCCCTCGGGCACCCGGAGCGCATCCTCCTCCGGTACCTCGAAGACGTCGTGCTCGAGCTCCTCGTCCTCCTCATAGTGGTCGGGTTCGGGGACGAGCCCGGCCTGCATGAACTCCTCGACAAAGCTCCCCGGACTCGCCTGATAGGGCGGAGGCGATCCCGGCAGCGCGAGATACCAGGCCACCGCCAGGACCACCGCGGTCGAGATCAGCCACAGTCGCAGGATCATGGCTTATTCTCCCGGAGCCGGAACGGGTTGGGGCTGGGGCGCCGCCGCCGGCCGGATGGTCCAGGGATCGCCCTGCACCACCTCGCCGTGGCGGTAGCTGCGCAGCAGGTTCCAGGCCATCACCAGGAAGCCGAGGCCCACCAGCACCACGCTCGCGGTGAGCCAGAACTGCAGCGTGCTCCAGATCGGGATCGGCAGATAATCCACCACCCAGCGCGGGAAGAAGGCGTAGCCGAGCGCGTACATGGTCATCACCTGACCGAAGATGCCCACCTGCCACAGCCAGAAGTGGAGGTTGGCCAAGCGCTGATTGTACATGCGCCCGGTCCAGTAGGGATAGAGATAATACACCGCCGCCATCCCCACCTGGGCGCAGAAGCCGAGGAACATGGCGTGGAAGTGGCCGGGGATCCAATAGGTGTTGTGGATGAACTCGGTGTTGATGGCGATCTGGGCGTTGATATAGCCGACCACCCCGCCGAGGATGATGAAGAAGATCGAGCCCATGAGGAACTTGAAGGGCACGGCCCGCCGTCCCTCATCGGGAATCGGCCCCTCGAACAGGCTCGCCACCCAGTTGAACACGTGCAGGGTGCTGGGGATGAAGATCAGCAGCGTCATGATCTGGAAGAAGCGCTGCACCCAGGTGTGAACGTTGACCGCCGGCTGGAAATGATGGTGGAAGACGCCGAAGGAGAGCACCAAAAGGGTGATGAAGGCGACGATCGCCGAGATCTTGCTCCACAGCGGCCGCGCCAGAAACCTCGGCAGCAGCGTGTAGACCAGCGAGATGGCCGGAACGAGCGGCAGATAGACCGCGGGATGGCCGTAGAACCAGAACAGCCAGAGGAAGGTGGTGGTGCTGCCCCCGCGCGAGGGGTCGAACACCGCGGTCAGCTGCAGCCAGTCGGTGAGCAGGATGAGGCCGACCAGGGCGAGCGCCGGAGTTGAGAAGAGCAGCATGATGCCCTGGGTCATCATGCCCCAGCCCATGAGCGGCCAGTCGCGCAGGGAGCCGGACCATTTGACCGCGCTTTTGAGCAGCACGAGGCCGGCCAGGAACTCAGAGATCGCCACGAGCGCAATGGCCAGGTAGCCCATCCACACGAGCGGGCCGCCGACCCTGAGGCTCATGGGCGCATAGAAGGTCCAGGTGAAGTCCGGGCGGCCGATGATGAGCAGCACCGCGGCCACCACCAGCAGCCACCAGCTCGCGTGCGCGAGCGCCGGCCATTCCAGCTTTTCGGTGCCCAGCACCCGGGGCATGACATAGTAGCAAAGGGAGATCACGAACGGGATGAGAAAGCCGAAGACCATCAACATCCCGTGCAGGGTCATGAGGTTCATGTACGGCCGGGCGCCGAACAGCTGGATGTCGGGAAAGGTGAGTTCGGCCCGGAAGGTGAGGCCGAAGGTCCCGGCCAGGGCCAGCATCATCAGCGACAGCAGCACGCCCTTGAGGGCGATCACGCGATAGTCGTCGGAAAACAGAAAGGTCCTGAGATCCAACTCCGCCAGGAAATCCCGCACCTCCCAGCGGGCGGCGTCGACGTCCCGGTTGTTCTCGATTGTTTTGGCGGTCATCGTTCAGGCCTCCTCGTCTCCAGCCTCCTCTCCCTCTTCGGCCACCACCAGCCACGCCTTCATCTGCGCGTGGCCGAGGCCGCAGTAGTTCAGACACTGGATGAGATAGCGGCCCGGCTTGTCCGGCGCCCGCAGCCAGAGGTAGTAGGTCTCGCCCGGCTCCAACTCGGCGGTGATGCTCGCTGCCGGAACGTTGAAGCCGTGGATGACGTCGCTCGCCCCGAGCTGGAACAACACCCGCTCGCCGGGCGGCACCTGCACCACGTTGCGCAGCGCCTTGTCGCCGTCGAAGAAGATGAACCCCCATTGGAAGGCCAGCACCCGCACTTCCTTCGCGAAGGTGCCCGGAGGCGGCTCGTCGCCCACCCCCATGTCCCCTTCCTGGGGGAAGAGCGCCTCATAGGCGCGGTAGGTTCTGGTGCTGGTGGTATCCCCGTAGATGAGCAACCCCACCAAGAGGGCCACGAAGGCCACCTCGGCGCTGTAGGGGAGGCGGAACTTCCGCGACCAGAACAGACCGGCGAAGAGCGCCGCGATGCCCGCCACGCCCAACGCCAGCATGATGCCGATGAGCACGGCCCGCTCCGTGCCGAGTCCTAAGGCTTCATACATGCTCTCCTCCCGGCTTTGTGATTATGAGAAAGATTGAACGTTACCCCAGGGGGAAGGTCAATACCCGATGCCCCATGCATGTTTCCATCAGGAGAGCGAGCCGCCGCCAGGGGCGTGCCGACCCGCAGAGACGGATCCCCGCCGGTGGGTCGGCCCGAACGGCTTCGGCCCCGCCGGGGGCGGGGCCGTCGCCTGAGGAGGGGAAGGGCGTGGCGTTCAGACGTCGTAGTAGAGCACGAACTCGTAAGGGTGCGGGCGCAGGCGGATCGGATCGAGCTCGTTCTCGCGCTTGTAGGCGATGTAGCTCTCGATGAAGTCCGCCGTGAACACGTCCCCTTCCATCAAAAAGCCGTGGTCGCGCTCGAGCGCCGCGATGGCCTCGCTCAGCTGGCCCGGCACCTTGGCGATCTCGGCCGCTTCTTCCGGCGGCAGGTCGTAGATGTTCTTGTCGATGGGATCGCCGGGATCGATGCGGTTGCGGATGCCGTCGAGCCCCGCCATGAGCATCGCCGCGAAGGCGAGATAGGGGTTGCAGGAGGGATCCGGGCAGCGGAACTCCACCCGCTTGGCCTTGGGGCTCTCCGAGTACATCGGAATCCGGCAGGCGGCCGAACGGTTGCGCATCGACCAGGCGAGGTTGACCGGCGCCTCGAAGCCCGGCACCAGGCGGCGATAGGAGTTGGTGGTGGGCGCCGCGAAGGCGAGTACCGCGGGCGCGTGTTTGAGCAGGCCGCCGATGTACCAGCGGGCGATGTCGGAGAGACCCGCATAGCCGCCCTCGCCCGCGAAGGTGGGCTTTTCCCCCTTCCAGATCGACTGATGCACGTGCATGCCCGATCCGTTGTCCCCGTAGAGCGGCTTGGGCATGAAGGTGGCGGTGAGACCGCGCTGGCGGGCCACGTTCTTGACCACGTACTTGTAGATCATGAGGTTGTCGGCCATGCGCACGAGGGTATCGAAGCGCATGTCGATCTCGCCCTGCCCCGCCGTCGCGACCTCGTGGTGGTGGCACTCGACGGGAATGCCGAGCAGCTCCATCACCCGCACCATTTCGCTGCGCACGTTCTGCAGCGTGTCCGAGGGCGGCACCGGGAAGTAGCCCTCCTTGGGCCGGATCTTGTGACCGAGATTGGGCGCCTCCTCGGCGGTGGAGTTCCAATGGCCCTCCACGGAATCCACCTCATAGAGGCCGTAGTTGACGTCCTGGCCGTAGCGCACGTCGTTGAAGACGAAGAACTCCGCCTCCGGTCCGAAATAGGCGGTATCCCCGATTCCGCTCAGGCGGAGGTATTGCTCAGCCTTTTTGGCGATGCCGCGCGGATCCCGGCTGTAATACTCTTTGGTCACCGGATCCTTGACATCGCAGATCAGAACCAGGGTCTTGTGCTCGAAGAAAGGATCGAGAAAGGCGGTGGTGGGATCGGGCACCAGCAGCATGTCCGATTCCTGGATCTGCTGGAAGCCGCGGATGGAGGAGCCGTCGAAGCCGAGTCCCTCGGCGATCGCCTCCTCGTCCAGGGTGGTGGGCGAGAAGGAGGTGTGCTGCCACATCCCCGGTACGTCGGTGAACCGCAGGTCCACGATCTGCACCTCATGCTCGCGGATCGCGCGCAGCACGTCCGCCGCCGTCTTGCAGTTCAGCTTCATCGCAACAGGCTCCCTTTCGTTGTGGATGCGAATCCGATCCCGCAGCCGTCGGCCCGGAACACCGCCCGAAGCGGACACGGGCCTTTCGGTGGACGGCGCTTTCTAGAGCGCGTCCTTGCCCCGCTCGCCGGTGCGGATGCGCACCGCCTCCTCCACCGGCAGCACGAAGATCTTGCCATCGCCGATACGCTCGGTGCGCGCCGCCTGCTGGATCGCCTCGATGGCGCGCTCCACGAGATCGTCCTCCAGCACGATCTCCACCTTCACCTTGGGCAGGAAGTCCACCACGTATTCCGCGCCGCGATAAAGTTCGGTGTGGCCCTTCTGCCGGCCGAACCCCTTCACCTCGGTCACCGTCATCCCTTTGAGACCCAGCTCCTGAAGGGCCTCCTTCACCTCGTCGAGCTTGAAGGGCTTGATGATCGCCTCGATCTTCTTCATGGCACCTCGCTTCAGGGAGGCGGGGCCGGGACGCCCGGTCCGAGGCCCGCCTGTGGCCGCTCATCCCCGCTCTGCCCCAAGCAGCTCCCGTGCCAACCCGCGATCACCACCTCTTCCGGCCCCCCATCGGACGGCCCGGCCTTCTTCTGCCCAACGATTGGGCAGGCTGCTCAAGATGTGAGCATGCGCCGGGACCGTACGCTGCCGCACGCCGCGCACGGATGGCCAGCTCCGCGTGCGGATCAATCCCGCTTGCGCGGCAGGAAGCGCAACGCCAGCGAATTGATGCAATAGCGCATGCCGGTGGGCGGCGGTCCGTCGGGAAACAGATGGCCGAGGTGGGCGTCGCAGGCCCGGCACAGCACTTCGGTGCGGACCATGCCATGACTGCGGTCCTCGCGCAGCGCCACCGCCTCCTCCGCCACGGGCGCGAAAAACGACGGCCAGCCGGTCCCGGAATCGAATTTCGTGCTGCTCGCGAACAGCGGGCTGTTGCAGCACGCGCACAGGTACAGCCCTTCGCCCTTGTGGTTCCAGTAGCGTCCCGAGAAGGGCGGTTCGGTGGCGCCGCGACGGGTGACGTAGTAGACCTCGAGGGGCAGCAGTCGCCGCCATTCCGCGTCGCTTCTCCGGACCCTGTCCGCCATCGCGTCCCTCCTTTTTTGCGTACGAAGGATAGGGGCTTCGGCGTAGAAAACCCAGCGCCGATGCAGCCAGGGGAAGAGGATCATGCGCAAGCTCTACGGATATTGGCGCAGCTCGGCCAGCTACCGCATCCGCATCGCCCTCGCCCTCAAGGGCCTCGCCTACGAGACGGTGGCGGTCGACCTCCGCAGCGGTCAGCACCGGCAGGACCCATATCTCGAACACAATCCCCAGGGGCTCGTCCCGTTGCTCGAGGACGGCGAGCGCCGCATCAGCCAGTCCATGGCCATCCTGGAGTATCTCGAGGAGCGCTATCCGCATCCGCCGCTTTTGCCCGCCGATCTCCTGCAGCGGGCCCGGGTGCGCAGCCTGTGCGCCCTGATCGCCTGCGAGATCCATCCGCTCAACAATCTCCGGGTCCTCCAGCATCTGCGCACCGACTGCGGCTGGGAGGAGGATGCGGTGGAGCGCTGGTATCGACACTGGATCCGGGAGGGATTCGCCCTGCTCGAGCGCGAGCTGCGCGCCTGCGCGGGACGCTATTGCGTGGGCGATCGCATCACCATGGCCGACGTGTTCCTGGTGCCCCAGGTCTACAACGCCCGCCGCTTCTGCTGCCCGCTGGACCCCTTCCCGACGATCCTGCGCATCGATCGCGCCTGTCAGGAGCACATGGCGTTCGCTCAGGCCCATCCCGACCGTCAGCCGGACGCACCGGGAGCGCTCCCCGGTTGAGCCAGGCACCGGCGCCGGCCGGCGAGCGCTCGCCCCCGGGCCCGGTGGCCTTCCAAGCAGGCGCGATCAGTCCTCGGCCGAAGCGGAACCGCAATCCTGCGTTCGGGCCGCAGCCCCTTCCAGCGCCTCCGCGAGGGCCACGAAGGGCAGACGCACGCAGTCGTGCCGGCTGCGTATGCCGGCCACCGGCCGGAACATGGCCAGCTCAGGCCAGCGCGGATCCGGATCCTCGCCGGCGAGAATTCGTTCCACCGCCCGGCGCAGCAGGCGGACCTCTTCGAGGCCGTATCCCACGGCAAAGCGCGCCACCATAGCCGACGCCGCCCGGGTGAGCAGACAGCCTCGGGTCCTGTGGGCCAGCTGGGCGATCCGCTCGTCCTCGAGCCGCAGCTCCAGGCGGACACGATCGCCGCACAAAGGATTGTCCTTGTCCACCCGCACGTCGGCATCGGCGAGCGTCTCGGCCGCCGGCCGTTCGCGCGCCGCCTCGAGGATCTGCCGGTTGTAGAGCTCCTCGCTCATCGCAGCCTTCGGATGGTCCAGCGCAAGCCCTCCACGAGGGCGTCGATATCCTCCTCGTCGTTGTAAGGTGCGAGGCTCGCGCGCACCGTCGCCTCCACCCCGAAGGCGTCCATGAGCGGCTGGGCGCAGTGATGGCCACCGCGCAGACACAGGCCCAACTGATCGAGCATCTGGCAGACGTCGTGGGGATGGACGCCGTCGACGACGAAGGCGACAATGCCGACCCTTCCCTCGCTTTCGCAGGGCCCGACCAGGCGCACGCCCGACAGCCGCGAAAGCTCGTGGAGCAGCTTGTCCAAAAGCGCCCGTTCGCGACCGCGGATGACGGTCCAATCCAGCCCCATCAGCCACTCGGCGGCCGCACCCAACGCCAGGATCGGCCCGATCGGCGGCGTTCCCGCCTCGAAACGGCGCGGTGCTTCGGCATAGCGGGTTTGCGGGATGGTCACCCGCGCCACCATCTCCCCGCCTCCCAAAAACGGAGGCAGCTCGTCCAGCAGTTCCTCCCGAATCCACAGCACCCCCGCCCCGGTGGCGGCGAACATCTTGTGCGCCGAAAAGGCATAGAGGTCGCAACCGAGTTCCCGGACCAAGAGCGGACCGTGGGGCGGGCCCTGGGCGCCGTCCACCACCAGAACCGCCCCGACACGGTGCGCCGCCTCGGCGACCGGGCGCAGATCGGTGATCAGTCCCGTGACGTTGGAGATGTGGGTGAGGGCCACGATGCGCGTGCGCGCGGTGAGATGTCGCTCGAGTTCCGCGATACGGATGCGGCCTTCGCGGTCCACGGCAAGCGCGGTCAGACGGGCACCCCGGCGCTCTGCGGCCATCTGCCAGGGCACGAGATTGCTGTGGTGTTCCGCCACCGAGACGAGGATGTGGTCGCCCCGGCCGAGGCGCGGCTCCAGCAGATGGGCGGCCATGTTGAGCGCGAGGGTGGCCCCTGAGGTGAAAACGATCTCCCGGGGCTTGCTTGCGCCGATGTAGGCGGCGATCCGGCTGCGCGCCTGTTCGTAGGCCCGGGTGGCGGCGTCCGCGAGCCGGTACACACCCCGTTTGACATTCGCCCGCTCCTGGCCCTCGAAGCGCAGGAGGGCCTCGAGGGCGGGGCGGCAGATCTGACTGGTGGCGGCGTTGTCGAGGTAATGGAAGGGACGCGGCGCCGATGCGAAGATGGGAAAAGCGGCCTTGAGATCGTCGACCCCTGGGTTCACCTCGCCCTCTCCAACAGCGCCGAGAATTGTTCGGGCGTGTCGACGTCGAGGTGGATGGCGGCATCCTCCACCTCCACCTCCCGCACCGCCTCCGGAAACGCGGCGAGCAGGGAACGCGCGCCGACATCCCCTTGGAGTGCGCGGATGGCGTCGAAGAAGGCCCGCCCGAAGAGCACCGGATGGCCCCGCACGCCGCCACGCACCGGTACCACGATGCCGGCACCCTCCTCGGGCCGAAAGGCGTCGATCAGCCGGTCCAGAAGCGGTGCGGTGATACGCGGCATGTCGCCCAATACCACCACCACCCCGTCCACCTCGGCCGGCAGCGCCGCCACACCGACCTGGAGCGATCGGGCGAGGCCCGCATCGAAATCGGGATTGACGGCCACCTGGACCCCGAGATGGGCCAGAGCCTGCACCACCCGTTCGCTCTCATGGCCGACCACCACCACCACCGGCCGGGCCCGGGATGCCAGCACCGCCTCCACCACGTGGCGGATCATGGGTTTGCCGCCGAACGGCAGGAGCAGTTTGTTGTCCGGTCCCATGCGGCGCCCGCGGCCCGCGGCCAGCACCACCGCGCCCACCCGCAGAAGCTCGCGTTCCGCAGGAGGCAGCTCGCGCGGGCGCGGCCGGCTCGGGATCTCGCTCAACAGGCCTCCGACCCCCATCTGGGCGATGCTCGAGGAATCGACCGGAACGCCGGCGGCGATCCGCTCCATCACCCAGTCCACCCCGCTGCGCTTGGGCGAACGGGCGGAGCCCGGCAGCGCCAACACCGGCCGCCCGTCGAGTTCGGCGAGCACCAGAAGGTTGCCCGGATCGACCGGCATGCCGAACCGCAAAACGCGCCCTCCGGCGGCTTCCAGGGCCATGGGAATGACGTCTCGCCGGTCGGTGGTGGCCGACGCCCCGATCACCAGAAGCAGGTCGAACCCCTGCCGGCGCGCCTCTGCCATCGCGGCGGCGAGCGCCCCCACCTCATGTGGACAGCGGTTGTCGGAGAGCAGCGCGCCTCCGAGTCGGGCCATGCGCTCCTGCAGCACCGAGACGGTCTTGTCGAGCACCTTGGGCGGGGTGGCGGGCAGCAGCGTCTGGATGAGCCGCGCCTCCATCCTGCGGAAGGGACGGAGCTCCAGGGCGCCGCTGCGGGCGGCGAGCTCCTCGGCCCGTCGGACCAACGGATCCGGCAGAGCGAAGGGGATGATCTTCACCGTCGCCACCAATTCCCCCGCCGACACCGGGGCGTAGGGCGGAAGGGTGGCAAGCGTGATGCCCTCATGCAGGGCGTTGAGCGCGTGCACCTTCGGTTCGTCGATCAGCACGAGCCCGGCCCGTTCGGCGTGGAGGTTGCAGCGGCCGGTGAAGGCCTGTCCGGCGCTGAGCCCGGACACCTGCAAGGCACGCGCGATGCGGGCCGCAGCCTCGTCCTCCCCCACGTCCCCGGGATCGAGCCGGGCAGCCGGCACCTCCCGCCACCCGGCTTCGCTCAACAGGGCCACGTCCGCCGCCGACAGGCGCTGCCCCTTCTTGAGCACCCGCCCCTTGACCGCGATCCGGTGGGCGAGAATGGCGCCCACCGCCTCCTCCGGGGAAAGCAAGCCGAACCGCATGCGCTCACGCCTCCCCAGTTGCCGCCGTCCGATCCCGCTTCGGACCGCCGCGCAGCCGGCAGGTGATTTCGGCCAGGATCGAAAGCGCGATCTCCGCCGGACTCACGGCACCGATGTCGAGGCCGATGGGCGCGTGGATGCGGGCGAGCTCCTCGGTATCGAGGCCCATCGCCCGCAGCCGGGCGATGCGCTTGGCGTGGGTACGGCGGCTTCCGAGGGCGCCTATGTAGAAGGCGTCGGAGCGCAATGCCGCGATCAGAGCCGGATCGTCGAGCTTGGGATCGTGGGTGAGCACCACCACCGCCGTGCGTCGGTCGGGATCGAGGGCCGCGAGCGCCTCATCCGGCCATTCGTCCAGGATGTCTGTTCCGGGAAACCGCTCAGAAGAGGCGAACGCCCGTCGCGGATCCACCACCACGGTCCGGTAACCCAGAAGGTGCGCCATCGGGACCAACGCTTGGGCGATGTGGACGGCACCGACCACGATCAGCCGCAAAGGCGGCTGGAACACCTGCAGAAAGAGCCGCTCACCCCCCAGTTCCCAAAGCCGTCCGCGCCCCTCTCTGAGCGCCCTTTTGATCTCGGCCTCGAGCTCGGGCGCAAGCGGACGCGGCGACGTCCAGCGCCCCTCCACCCAAAGCCCCGCCTCCCCGCTGTCCAACCACCGCACGAGGCATGCCTCGCGCTTGTGCCGCAGGGCTTCGAGCAGCTGTTCGAGCAGATCGGGCTTCATGCCAGAGGTTCGACATACACCTGGATGCGGCCGCCGCAGGCGAGCCCCACCTCCCAGGCCCGCTCGTCCGACACCCCGAACTCGAGCAGCCTGGGAGGCGCGCCGCCGAGCACCGCGAGCGCCTCCTGCACCACCGCTCCCTCGATACAGCCGCCCGACACCGATCCCAGCATGCGCCCCTCCTCGTCCACGATCAGCTGGCTTCCCACCGGGCGCGGCGACGAGCCCCAGGTGGCCACCACGGTCGCGATGGCCACCCTGCGTCCTCTACGGTGCCAGGCCAGCGCCTGTTCCAGCAGCTCCGCCTCCTCATTCATCCGTCCACCTCCGCCCGATCCGCCATCCTGAGCCACCGTGCCATGTCCGCCGGCCGCCGAATGCCGTCGCGTGCGAGCGCCGCCGCGAGCTGCTGCAGACTTTCCAAATTGTGTACGCTTCGGAATTCGTCCACATGCCGGATGAGGATGCGAGCCCCCTTCGAGATGGGCGCGTAGGCGTCGAAACGCAGCAAGGGATTGAGCCAGATCAGCCGCCGCGCGCTCTTGTGCAACCGCTCCACCTCCGCCTCCAGCCCGCGTCCCGCGTCCCGGTCCAGGCCGTCCGTGATCAACAGCACCACCGCGCCCTGGGCGAGCACCCGCCGCGACCACAGCCGGTTGAACTGCCGCAGACAGCGGCCGATCCGGGTGCCGCCGCCCCAGTCCTGCACCACCTCTCCGACCCGCTCCAGGGCGGCGTCCACGTCCCGCTTGCGGAGATAACGGGTGATGTTGGTAAGGCGGGTTCCGAACACGAAGCTGTGCACGCGCTCGCGACAGCCGGTGAGGGTGTGCAGAAACAGGAGCAGCATGCGCGAATAGCGCCCCATGGAGCCGGAGATGTCGCACAGCACCACCAGCGGCGGCGGCTGCACCACCGGACCCCGGCGCACCAGTTCGATGGCCGCAGCACCTCCCCGAAGCGAACGTCTGAGGCTCCGCCGCAGGTCGATGCGGCTCCCGCGCGGATGGGGTGCGAAGCGGCGGGTGGGAACGGCGAACAACATCAGGGCGAGTCGTTCGATCTCCCGCCGGGCGAGCGCCAGCTCCTCCGCCGTCATCTGCTCGAAGTCCTTCTTGCGGAGCTGCTCCCGGTCCGACCAGGTCATCCAGGCGTCACGCTCGACCTCAGGCGGCCGTGCCTCCTCCCCGGCGTCCGTTCCACGTCCTCTGGGACCGGCGAAGGCCTCGGCGACCCGGCGCAGAGCCCTTTCCTCGGGCTGGGGTTGCAGATCGGGAGCGAGCTCGGGCAGCAGGAGCCGCATGAGCCGCTCGAGGATCTTGGGATCGCGCCAGAAGATATGGAAGCACTGGTCGAAGATCTCGCGCTGGTCCTGGCGATTGACGAACACCGCAAACAGCGTCCAGTAGAGATCCTGGCGCGAACGCACCCCCACCGCCTCCACCGCGCGCAGAGCCTCGACCACCCGTGCGGGTCCGACCGGCAAGCCCGCCGCCCGCAGCGCCCGCGCAAAATGGAGGATGTTGCGGGCGAACCGACCGTTGCTCGCGAACAGCGGCGCTTGCTCGTTCATGACACGGCCTCAGAGCGCAGCTTGGCGCGCACCTCCTCGAGGATTCTCGCCGCTTCCGAACCGCGGATCTTGAGGATGTCGTCCTGGTACTTGAGCAGCGTGCCCAGGGTGTCGTGCACCACCTCCGGCGTGATCTCCAGCACGTCCAGCGTCGTGAGCGCCCGCGCCCAATCCAGGGTTTCGGCAACCCCGGGCAGCTTGAACAGATCACATGTGCGCAGCTGCTGGACGAAGGCCACGATCTGCCGCGCAAGCCGCTCCTCCACCCCGGGCACCCGCAGGCGCACGATCTCCAGCTCCCGCTCGGGGGTCGGATAGTCGATCCAATGATAGAAGCAGCGCCGTTTGAGGGCGTCGTGCACCTCCCGGGTCCGGTTGGAGGTGATCACCACCACGGGCGGCCGCTCGGCGCGGACGGTGCCGATCTCGGGGATGGTGACCTGGAAGTCCGAGAGGACCTCGAGGAGGAAGGCCTCGAACGGTTCGTCGGTGCGATCCAGCTCGTCGATGAGAAGCACCGGCGGCCCCTCGGCATGGGGTTCGAGGGCGAGCAGCAGCGGCCGGCGAATGAGGAAGCGGGGATCGAAGATGTCCCGCCCGAGCACCTCCCGATCGGTCTCCCCCGCCGCCTCGGCGAGGCGGATCTCCAGCATCTGGCGGGCATAGTTCCATTCGTAGAGCGCCGAGGCGACATCCAGACCTTCGTAGCACTGGAGCCGGATCAGGCGCCGGCCGAGCACATGTGCGAGCACTTTGGCGACCTCGGTCTTGCCGACCCCCGCCTCCCCTTCCAGGAACAGCGGCCGCTCGAGCCTGAGGGCCAGGAACACGGCGGTGGCGAGCGGCCGGTCGGCCACATAGTCGCCCTGCCTCAGCCACGCCTCGACCTCGTCGATGGACTCCGGTGTCTTCAATGCCATGGAATGGACCGATCCGTCGCTGGTGGTTGTCCCGATGCGCAGCGGGAGATAGGTTGCCGGACCGGCGGCAACCACTCCTCCCGGCATTCCGCCCCTGATCCTCGCTGACCCGCCCTCCTCGCTGCACGAAAGCCGGGTGCAGCCTGCCGGAAAGGGGCGCGGAAGGAAAGGGAGGAGGAGCAAACCGCCCGGAATCCGACGTCGGGGAGCCTACGGATGCGCGGTCTCGGAGCCCGGCGAGGGGGAAGCCCCGAGCGGGATCATCTGGTGATCGGCCTCATCACCCTCGGCCACTTCTTCGCCCATTTCTACATCATCGTGCTGCCGCCCCTCTTTCCCGTCCTCGCCGAGGCGCTCGGTGTCGGCTACACCGAGCTCGGCATCGCGCTTGCGCTGCTCAACCTCGTCACCATGCTCACCCAGGCCCCGATCGGGGTGGTGGTGGACCGTTACGGACCGGCCGCCATTCTCATCGCCGGCCAGGCGCTGTTCGCGCTTTCCACCCTCGGCATCGGCCTGTTTCCCAGCTACGCCGCGCTCTTGCTGTTCTGCGCCCTGGGCGGTCTCGGCAACGCCGTCTACCATCCGGCCGACTACGCCATCCTCAACGCCCGGGTGACGCCGAAGCGCATGGGCCGGGCGTTCTCCTTCCACACCTTCGGCGGCTATGCCGGCTTCGCCGCCGCTCCGCCGGTGCTGGTGGCGCTCGCCGCCGCGCTGGGTTGGCGGGCCGCGCTGGTGATCACCGGTCTCGCGGGTCTGCTGGTCGCCCTCTTGATGTTCCTCTGGCGCCGCGAGCTGCACGTGCCGCCCCACCCGAGCACCGTCAAGGGCGAAGGCGGGCTGCGCCGGGACCTGTCCCTGCTCCTAAGCCGTCCGGTGCTGCTGAGCCTCTTGTTCGTGACCTTCTACGCCACCGCCCACGGGGGTTTCAACAACTTCACCGTGGCCTTCCTCGAGAGCGCCTACGGCTTCGCGCTTGCGGCCGCGAACGCGCCGCTTACCGCCTTCCTGGTCATGGGAGCGCTCGGGGTATTGGCGGGCGGCATGATCGCCGACCGCATGCCGCGCCACGAACGGGTGGTGGCGCTCTGCCTCGCCCTGGTGGCGGCGGTGGCGGTGCTGGTGGCGGAGTTCCGCCTTCCCCTCCTCGCGCTCGTGCCCCTGTTCGCGCTCGCGGGGTTCGCAACCGGCGTGGTCGCACCCTCCCGCGACATGCTGGTGCGCAGCATCACCCCGCCAGGCGCCATGGGCAAGGTGTTCGGCTTCGTCACCACCGGCTTCAACATCGCCGGCCTCGCAGCCCCGCCGCTCTTCGGCCTGGTGCTGGACTACGGCCGCCCCGCCCAGCTGATGTGGCTGGTGGCCCTGCTCGCCATCGCCACCCTGCCCGCGGTGTTCGCCACCGCCACAAGCCGCCAGCCGGGGCAGCCCACCGCAACAGCCGGCCCCTCTTCGCGCCAATGAACGCCGCGGTCAGGGCAGCCTCTGGCTGTGGGCGAAATCCCAATAGAGCTCCCGTGCGCGGCGGAAGATCGGCCCCGGCTGCAGCTCGCGCTCCTCGATCTGGGTGATCGGCAGCACCTTGCCGTAGTTGCCGGTCGAGAAGAGCTCGTCCGCGGCCAACACGTCCTCGCGGGTGACGGCCACTTCCCGCACCTCGATGCCATCCGCCCGCAACAGCTGGATCACGCGCCTTCGG
>Ga0256839_1004031_pt1 | contig 14632 bp, 14 predicted proteins | sample 354166metaG_FD_185968 | JGI IMG/M metagenome (GOLD analysis project Ga0256839, IMG submission 185968) | Hydrothermal vent microbial communities from Mid Atlantic Ridge, Atlantic Ocean - 354-166 | ecosystem: Environmental > Aquatic > Marine > Hydrothermal vents | place: Atlantic Ocean: Mid... | reverse complement strand
TTAAAAATGGGCGGGAAATTGCCCATTGAAATGGATGGCCCAGCATTTCATCGGGCAAATGAAGCCCTGGCTCAGGCGAAAAAGCGCAAGTGCTGGAGTTGTCTGGTTACCCCCGATTCCGAAGTGGATTTATTGGTCAATACCATCCTTTATTTAATTCAGGGAATTCGTTCCAAATGGAGTGAGCGGCATTTTCGCTTGTACTGGAGTTATCTGGATCTGGGGACATATCGCGAAGTTGCCGAACGCGAGCGGGTAACCCCGCAGGCTATAGGAGATATTTTAAAAAATTGCCGCGCTATTGAAGTAAAGCATGCCGAAGAAAATTTAAAGCAGTTTTTTGATCATATTGGCACGCGCTGGTTTCAGGATGTTCAGGGCTCTATTGCGGAATTGGAGGATCGGTAATAGCTATCCAGCCATCGAATACTTCCAAAAATTACTGCAATAGCCAGCAAGGAATATACCGGATTAACCTGTTGATGCCATTCATAACCCGGTAGGTGAAGGGGCAGGTTCCAGTTGTAAAAAAGTACAGCAATAAAATTGTTAATGGCATGTAAAATAATGGTGGGAAGAGTGCTGTTGAGTCGCCAGGCCACGTAGCCGATAATAACACCCAGGATAAATATTTGAATAGCCCAGTTCATAATACCATGAATAATGGCCCACAGCAAACTGGCATAAATAACACCTTTGGTTACGCCAATAGTGTGCTCAAATGCCTGTTGTAATGCGCCACGGAATAGCCATTCTTCCACCACAGGTGCAACAATGACACTGCCCAGAATGAGCATGGCCAATTCCAGCGAGGTGGTTGCTTTCAATAAAGAGGCCAGCTGGGTTGTAATATCGCTACTGGGTATAATAATTTGTATGAGGCGATCCAGAGCATCACCAGCGATTGCTAAGGCGATCCCCAGAGGTAGCATCAGCAACAAAGGAGGCAGCGGCACGCGATGAATGCGAAATAGGCGGACAATGTTGGGTAGCCGTCGATATAAGAAAAATAAAACAAACAAAAATAGATTGATCTCTCCCAGGGTTATTATCACTTTTGCTAATAAGCGCTGGCCATTGAGATCGGTTTTTAAGGCAGGAAATATCGCAATACTAACCGCAGAAAGTAAAGCGGCGGATGCCAGACTAAAAATGAATCCCAGAAAAATAATCAGGCCGATGTACAATGGTGATGGAAATATGGGTTTGTTCTCCATAGGGTTACCTTTTTGGTAAAATCTGGTTTGCAATATGGTTCATAAAAATACCGCCGGCAACAGCAACATTTAAGGATTCAGCAGCGCCGAACTTCCAGATGCGCACTGTTAAATCCAGCTTTTTGAGTATGTCCTGGCGAATACCTTCTGCTTCGCTGCCCAGCACTAACGCAACAGGTTTTTTCAGTTTAACCTGATGCAAAGTGCGCCGGGCTGTTAATGCTGCACCCAGGAGAAAAAAGTGGTTATTACGTAGGGCACCGATTGTTTTCTCCATGTCATCTACTTCAAACACCGGTAAGTGGAAAATGGACCCCATGGATGCCCGGATAGCCTTGGGATTAAATGGGTCCACACAGTCTGGCGACAGCAGAAGCGTGTCTACACCAAACCAGTCGGCAGTGCGAATTAAAGTACCCATATTACCGGGATCCCGAATACCGTCCAGCACCAGCGCAAATTTCCGTTTGGAAAGATTAATTTTATCCACCGAAGGATATTTTTTGTGAAGAACCAAAAGAATGCCCTGAGGGGTCTGGGTATCGCATAACTTTTTGAAGTTTTGCGGACTGATCACCCGTAATGGAATGTGCCGTTGTCGCAAGTATTCGTCAAATTCTGACCAGTGGTTACTTTGCTTAAAAGCTTCGGTGACGTAAGCCACTTCTATTTTCCAATCCGATAAAAGAGCCTCTTTGCAAAGGCGAACCCCTTCTACTATAAACTGACCGCTTTCATCCCGCCCTTTTTTTCGGGTTAGTGGCAGATATTTTTTCCAGCTTTCGCTCATTTTTTTCTTTTCCTACCTTTTTCCAGCAATGGTGCTTTACGGTAAAAGCGCATCAAATCATCCCGGTAAACAACGCCCAGCAAACGTCGCGGATTTTTCCGGCTAACAACAGGTAGCATTTCAGCATCGGTTAAATCAAATAAGCGTAAAACATCCGCCAGCGATTGGTCTGGGGTAATATAAACATAATCTTCCCGCGCAATATCCCGAGCAATTAATAATGGATATACCTGTTCTTCGAATAATAAGGAACGAATATCCCGTAAGGAAAGGACACCTACCAGCTGGTTTTTGCTATCTACCACTGGAAAGGTAGCATGTTTGGAGGTGCGTAAAGTTTTAAGAATATCTTTTAGTGGCATGTTTTCTGGAATACTTTCAAACTCCCGTTGAATGTGTTTCCGGATGGGAATGCTCTGCAGCAGGGTAAGATTACGCCCTTTAAATATATATTCACCGCTAAGGGAAATGGATTTGGTGTAAATGTTTTCTTTCATTAAAATGCGGGAAAAGAGGGTGGCCACAATGGTTCCCAACATGAGGGGGAGAATAATTTGATAATTGGAAGTAATCTCAAAAATCAATAACATGGCTGAAAGGGTTGCATGGGTGGTACCGGCTATAATGACCCCCATTCCGACCAGGGCATAGGCCCCGGGTGAAGCAGTAACTTCCGGAAAAATGGCATTAACGATGGCACCAAATAATGCACCAAAAGTTGCCCCGATAAATAGAGAGGGGGTAAATAAGCCACCTGTTCCTCCGGAACCCAGTGTTAAGGAAGTGGCAATAATTTTGATAATGAGCAAAGCCAACAGCGCCAATATGGTATGGTGGGCAATCAGGGCAGAATAGATGGCGCTATCGTCAAAACCATAAATTTCTGGATAATACAGGGCAATGGCTCCCACAATAAGGCCTCCAATGGCCGGTTTTATATAGGGGGGGAGCTTTTTGATACGGGCAAAAAAATCTTCCGTAAAGGTTAAGATTTCCGAAAAGAAAACGCTCACCAGTGCTCCGATAATACCCATTAAGAAATACAAGGGAAACTCGTAAGCGCTTTCTAAGTAATAAACCGGTATTTTTAATACGGGTGAACTTCCAATAAGGTAATGGGAAATCGTGGTAGCAATTACGGTAGCAAAAATAATAGGACTGAATGCATTAATGCTAAAGTCAGCCAGAATAACCTCCAGGGCAAACAGCACCCCTGTAACCGGAGCATTAAATACCGCTGCCAGTCCTGCTCCTGCTCCAGTGGCCACCAGTACTTTTAGCCGTTCAGATGACACGCTAAAAAATTGCCCCACGGAGGAACCAATGGCGGCACCAATTTGAACAATGGGACCTTCCTTCCCCACCGATCCACCAGAACCGATGGTTGTACCTGCCGTTAAAACAGTAATAATACTCACGCGCGGTTGAATATAGCCACCCCGGTTGGCCACAGCTTCAATCACAGAAGGTACCCCGTGTCCGCCGGCCTCTTTACCGGCAAAGTAAATAATGAAACCAACTACCAATCCTCCAATGGCGGGATAGCTCATCCGGGCCAGGGTTTCGGCATAGGATTGTGTCATCAGGCTATCCAGCTGAACAAATAAGAGGTGGTTGACCATTTCGACAAATATATTCAACAGGTAAGCCCCAAACCCAGCCAGAATGCCAATTAGCCCTGCCAGAGCCATCATGTAAAAATCAGATGGCAGATTAATTTTTTGAATGGCCTGTAACAACCACTGCCGCGTTTTCTGGCTTAAACGTTTTGGGGTCATGTATGATTTAGCCATTTTGAAAACCCAAAGATAGCAAAAATCCACAGGGATTTAAACCAAAACATTTGTTTTTTCAGGTATGCGTGGTGATTGTTTTCAGCGATTAGAAGTGATCCACAATAATGGTCAGAATCTCACGAGCGCGTGCTTCGTGTTCAGCAGGAACGTACAGGTAAACACCATCGCTCAGGTGTGTAGCCCCTTTAATACTGTAGGCACTGGCAAGTGCATCCGGGATGATACGTACGGGAATATTTTCTTTTTGCAGGGCTTCTGCCACCATTTCGGCGTAAATGGAACCTGGTAGGGGACCAATTTTTATCCATTGGATTTTCATTTTTAAAGGGGTTGTCGTAATCCTTTTACGTTATCAACGGGAATGGTAAACAAAATGCCGTTACCGGGTTCATCCAGCGAACCGACAATTTGTTCAATACTCTGGATGGTCGGTTCAACCAGGGCGTCATCTATTAAGGTTAGAATAGTTTTATTAGCCGGTCGGCTACCTTCCAATAGATTGCGAAATCCGGCAAAAATGGGAATGTCGTGGGTTAAAATAGCGCCCATTCCAACGCTATCGATAATAGTAGCACCGGGAATTCCCAGTTCCAGGAAGGCTTCCAGTATTTCTTCCAGCAGCTCTTCTTTATTTAAAACAAAAAACAGGAGTTTCATCCCGCAATCTCAAAAAATTTGCTTTCTTCTTCTTCCAGTATGTTAAAAATTGCCTGGGGGGATTGTTGTGTCAGCAACTTCTGGCGCACCGCAGGTTTGGAGATAATGCGGGAAATGCGGCTTAATAGGCGGATATGCAAACCGGGTTTGTCTTCAGGGCCGACCAGTAAAAAAATGAGATGAGCAGGCTGATTGTCAATCGATTCAAAATCAACACCTTGTGGATGAATACCCAGGGCAATGGCAAACTGGCTACAGCTGGTGTGTTTACAATGGGGAATTGCCACACCGTTTCCCACACCGGTGGTCATAATTTTTTCGCGTTCCAGCACTGCTTGAAGAACGGTTTGGGCATCGGTAAATAACCCCTGATTGGCCAGAACGGCAATGAGTTCCTGGATGACACCCTCTTTGGAGGTAGCAGTAAGTGGTATTTTTATATATTCGGGCTTTAAAACATCAATTAACTTCATAACATCCCCGGACATTTTAAGCAAAATATACTCAAAATTATCGATAAATCCACCCAAAAGGTTATTGGACACCCCCGATGACCAAAGTAACTTGTTGAAAACTTGTTTCGTTTGGCGGAATGGTGTTATTTTACGGAATCACTGAAACGGAAGCAGAAAAGGGGAAGCAATGGCACAACATGTTCTGGCCCATGTGATATCTTTTATAATTCAAAAAGGGGGGTGTGGTAAAACCACAACCACGGCAAACACGGCCAGTTACCTGGCAATGAATGGATTTAAAGTACTGGCTGTGGATATGGATCCACAGGGCAATTTAACCCAGCATTTTGGTTATGATACCGATGCTATTGATGATACCATTCTCCATTTACTGTTGAAAGAAAAAACTTTTGAACAGGTGGTACAACATCGGTCAGCGAATCTGGATCTCATCCCCAATAATATCGAAACGGCTGCATATGAATTTAGCCTGTATAAATCCATGGCACGGGAATTTGCCCTGCGGGATGTGCTGGATCCCTTTCGCAAGCAGTATGATTTTATTTTAATTGATTGTCCACCAAACCTGGGTATTTTTTCTTTAAATGCCCTGGTGGCTTCCACTGAGTTTGTGCTGGTGGTAGCACCGGAGTTTTTTCCTATGCGCGCCATCAAACCATTTTACGAAACCTACCAGATGGTAAAAAAGAATTTTAACCGCACTTTAAAGTTTAAAGGGGTGTTGATGACCATGTGCGATTTTCGCACCCGCCATAGTCAGGAGGTGCGCCAGATTTTGGAACGGAATTTCCCCAGTAAATTATACAGATCCTATATTCGGGTTAATGTTACTTTAAAAGAAGCTGCCAGTGCCGGACAAAGTATTTTTGAATATGCACCCCAATCCATTGGGGCGTTTGATTACCGCAATTTCGCGGAGGAATTTATTCGCGATCACCAGGCCGTGCAAAAAAAGCGGCAATACTACGAATCGAAGTTTCGAGAACTTTCCCCCTCGGAGCAGGAAGAAATATTGTCTTTTGCTCGCAAAAATTTATCTGTTTATGCCAACCAGCGCTTGCAAGGGGAGGCCGATGATGCTATTTTAAATGAAGCGTTGATCATTGAGCGCAATAAAATATTGGAAAAGTTGTTTCCCTATCGGCATCATCAAATAGCGGAAAATACATAAATGAAGCTGGTATGGGCGCTGGTACTGAGTAGCCTGGTTTCTTTGCAGGCCGCTTTTAATCAAATGGCACCCATCCCGTCCCTGGTGGGTACCGGATTGGCAGGAGTGGCTTCCCGCCACTTACCTACCGCTTTTGTGTTGAATCCGGCATTGTCCGCAGTAAATCCACAATTTTTTACCCAGCTGTATTATGCCAGCTGGTTTTCCATGAAGGAGTTACAAACCAGTGGCTTAGTGGTGCGTGGGAGGCTGCGGCATGTTGCATTGGGTGGCTATCTAAATACCTTTGGAAATGGATTGTATCGGGAAACCACGTTTCAAATAGTAGCTGCTCGGCGGTGGTTTGATGACCGTTTGGCTGCTGGCTTAGCAGTGCAGTTGTACCATCTGAACATTCACCAGTATGGTGTACAGTTAGCTACTGGAATTCATCTGGGATTCTGGTATCAGGTTAGCGCAATCGTAAGCCTTGGAGGTGTGGTTACGAACATTAACGAACCAAGGTTGTCCGGCAGTGTAGAAGAAATTCCCTACCGATTGTCTGCCGGGATAGCATTGCATCCCATATCGGAAGGTGAAATTGTTGTTGGGGTAAGTAAAACCAGTTCCGAAGCGGTGGAATACCGCATTGGCGTTTCATATTGGGCCAGCGATTACCTTTCCATCTACACTGGCCTTAACAGTATCGGGCCTCAGCCAGCTGGTGGTGTGGCTCTACGCCGGGGAGGATGGGCATTGCATTACACTTTGCAGTATCATTTTGTTCTGGGGCCCACGCATTTATTTAGCGTTACATTTTCCCGGGGTAGCCATTAATGAAACGTCAATTATTGTTTATAATGTTGTTGTTGACGCTATTATCGGCACAAACCAGTCGGCAGGCACTCCAACAGCAGCTCCGAACCATTCAACAAGAAATCCAGCAGCTGGAAAAGGACTTGCAGCAGGCCAATCGCCAATTACAAAATGAATTAAAAGTTCTCCGCATGCTGGAAAAACAAATTCAGTTAACCCACCAGGCCATTCAATTGCTGACGGAAAACATGAAGTTGACGGAAAAAGAAATGAAAACCACCCGTGGTCAAATTCAACGGTTAACGGAGAAAATTCAACGATTGCAGACCGTGTTTAAACATCAGGTAGTGTTTGCCTATAAATTTAGCCGGTTACAGCAGTTGAACTGGATTCTGGGGGCGCGGTCGTTTAACGAAGCTTATCGTCGGTATTATTATTTCCAGAAAATTAGTGCCAGTGCTCGTGCGGTATACGATGAACTGGTTGCTGCACGTAAAACCAAACAGAACCTCACCCGCAAACTGGAAGACCAGTTGGCGGAACAACAAGCCATTGTCCGGGAAAAACAAGCGGAAGAAAAGCGATTGGACCAACGGCGGCAAGAACGGCAGCGTGTGGTGAAACGGATTAAGCGCAACCGGAAGCTTTTGGCGCAGGCCATGCAAGAAAAACGGCGCGCATTGAAACGTATTCAAGAAATGATTGCTCGTTTGGAACAGCGGCGCGCTCGGCAGGCCATTACACGCAAACAGGATGAGCGGTGGGTGCGGTTGTCGGGCCGTTTTGGTCGGCTAAAAGGTAAGCTGAATTGGCCGGTCCGGGGGAAAGTAATCCACAAGTTTGGACGATACCGATCCAATATTACCGGTAGTGTATTAACCAGCAGTGGCATCGATATTCAGGCGCCCCGTGGTACGCCTGTGCGTTGTGTGCATTCGGGGCAGGTGGCAATGGTGGCTGCCATGGCCGGGGTGGGGTATATGGTTATTGTGGACCACAATGATGGTTATTACACCGTCTATGCGCATCTGGAGCAGGTGAATGTTCAGGAAGAGCAATTTATTGAGGGCGGAGCTGTGCTGGGCACAGTGGGCGAGCTGGGATCTCTGGAGGGACCCAAATTGTTGTTTGCCATTCATAAAGGGAAAAAACCCTTAGACCCCTTAAAATGGTTACGGCGCCGGTAATTAATTGTGCATATCTGAAAAGAAACCCTCATTTGGACATTTGCTTTCTATTTACTAATTTGATTTTATGATACAAAGATCCCGCGAAAATTCCCGCTGGTGGGGGTGGGGAGAATTATCGGAAACCTTTGATTTAACCAGCCGCCCATTTTTCTGGCCTTACCTGCAACAATTTTTCCGCTTACCGCAGGAACCCATATTGCTCCCTCCTGAAGTGGAACGATTTGCGGTACCACCCAGTCGGTTGACCACTGCAGATATCCAGGCGCTTCAGCAAATTATTTCAGCTAATAGCGTGTTGCGCGATAATGCCAGCAGGGTACAGTATGCGGTGGGGAAAAGTTACCGCGATTTAATTCGATTGCGATATTACCAGATTGATCATTATCCCGATGCAGTGGTGCTTCCGGCCAATGAGCATGAAGTTGCTGCAATAATGCAGTGGGCGGTAGCCCGGAAGATTGCCCTTGTGCCGCGGGGTGGTGGTACCAGTGTTGTGGGTGGGGTGGAAGCGCTGAGAGGTCATTGTCGGGCAGTGGTGGTACTGGTATTGCGCCGATTGAACCGCGTGCTCAAAATCTGGCGAGAATCCCTCCTGGTAGATGTACAGGCGGGCATTTTGGGGCCTGAACTGGAAGCCAGGCTCCAGGCCGAGGGATTAACTCTGGGACACTTCCCGGAATCCTTTCATTATTCCACAGTAGGGGGGTGGGTTGCTACCCGCTCAGCAGGGCAACAGTCTACAGGGTTCGGGAAAATTGAAGATATGGTGGAACGGGTGTGTGTCATTACCCCCAGTGGTTCATTTTGTACACCGGGTTTTCCCGCAGCAGCAGACGGCCCCGAAGCGCATCGATTGCTGGTGGGGTCTGAAGGCCGTTTGGGTGTCATCGTTCAGGTGCGTTTGCGGGTGCGCCCCCTGCCTGCAAAACGGTATTATACCGCCTTTTTAATGCCGGATTTTATCAGCGGTGCCGAAGTGGTGCGCCTTATGATGCAACAGGAACTACAACCTGCCCTGGTCCGTTTAGCAGATCCGGTAGAAACTGAATTTTTCTTTGCATTACGTAAAAAACATGCCCATCTAAGGGGATGGCTGCAGGAACAACTAATAAACCGATATTTACCGCTCAGGGGGTATAAAAAAAATAAACGCTCATTATTACTGGTGGGTTTTGAAGGCAGCCAGGTGCAGGTGAGAGAGCAGCGCCGGCAATTACACCGGTTGTTACGGTCATCGCCTCATCTCTCTCTGGGAACCGCAGTGGGGCGTAACTGGTACCACCATCGTTTTCGCAACCCATATTTAAGAGATGTGTTGCTGGACTATGGCCTGTTTATTGATACGCTGGAAACGGCCACCAACTGGCACCACTGGCAACATTTATACCAGAGTGTGTGTCAGGCAATTGAAAATGCATTTGCCCACTTAGGGATTCCCGGGGTGGTGATGGCCCATATTTCCCATGTGTACCGCAGTGGAACATCCCTATATTTTATTTTACTGGCACAACCTCCAGAGGGTGAAGCATTAAATACCTGGGATTATGTAAAGCGTATAGCTTCCCGGGCAATTGTAGAAAATTTTGGAACCATTAGCCACCATCATGGGGTAGGAGTTGACCACCGCCCCTGGATTCGCCGGGAATTGGATGTTCACCTTTTACAGATGCTAAAAGCAATGTGCCAGAAAGTAGACCCTACCGGCATTTTAAACCCAGGAAAATTGTTACCAGAAGACGACGCTTGAGGTCAAAAATGGAATTCTCGTTTCGTACCCGAAATCAATGGTTGCAGGAGCTGGCGCAAAAAGAACTGGATATTCTGGTAATAGGTGGGGGAATTACTGGCGCAGGTATTGCCCGTGAGGCCGCTTTGCGGGGATATGCGGTGGCATTGGTGGAAAAACACGATTTTGGTAGTGGTACCAGTAGCCGTTCTTCTAAGCTGGTGCATGGCGGCTTTCGTTATATGGCACAGTGGCATTTTGGTCTGGTGCACGAAGCCCTGGTAGAGCGATACCATTTAATGCAACTGGCGCCACACCTGGTGCATCCTCAGTCCTTTTTATTACCCATTTATCGTAACCAGCTGGTTTCTCCCTGGTTGATCCACCTGGGCTTGTTTTTGTATGACTGGCTAACGTTTGGTAAAAACATTGGTCGTCATCAAATGTTAACGGTTGATCGCATAGCTAAGGAAGTCCCCTTATTGAGGCGAGAAAATTTGCAAAAAGCGGCACTTTACATGGATGCCCGGGTGGATGATTTCCGATTGGTGTTGGCTACCATTAAAGCAGCGGTATTTCAGGGAGCCATAGCTGTGAATTATGTCGAAGCACGCCAGCTGGAACGTAAAGAGAGCCCTTTTTTGGTGCAGCTAAAGGATCGCCTTACCGGTGAAAAAATTACCGTTCGTACCCGTGCCATTGCCAATGCCAGTGGTCCCTGGTGTGATGCCGTGTTGCAACAGTTCACTGGCCACCCCAGGCGTCACGTTCGGCCTACAAAAGGGGTGCACCTTTTGCTGCATCAGGATCGGTTTCCCATTCGTCATGCCATAACACTGTTTAACAGGAGGGATGGACGCCCAATTTTTGCTATTCCATTTAGTCCATTTGTAGTATTGGGAACAACTGATACAGATTTTAATACCACACCGGAACAGGTGAGCACACATGCCGCAGATGTCAAATATTTGCTTCAGGTGTTTAATGATTATTTCCCAGATGTTCAATTGCAATCTACGGATATTATTTCCACTTATGCCGGGGTTCGCCCTTTAATTTATGAACAGAACAAAAAAGCCTCTGAAGTGAGCCGGGAGCATCAAATATTTCAATCCCCACCGGGATTATTTTCCATTATTGGGGGAAAACTGACCACTTATCGAGTAATGGCGCAGGATATGGTGGCTTTATTAGGAAAATTTTTACGCCAGCGCTATGGCGTGCGGGGGCGCGCTGACGATTTAAGTTTGCAGATTCCTTTGTGGGGTGGGCGCATTGCACACTGGGAAGAATTTTATCGGCAATATCAGCAAATAATGGTGCAGGAAGGTTTTTCACCGGAAGCCGCTCATCATTTATTAACCAGCTACGGAAGTGATGTGGTAGAAGTTTTGCAGGTAATCCGTCAGACGGCGGACGGTGCCAATCGCATTCATCCGGAATTGCCTTACCTCTGGGGAGAAATTGATTACCACCTTCATCAGGAGATGGCGCTGCGGGTAGAGGATTTTTTAGTCCGACGCTTACACATCTATTCACTGGATGCCCAGCAGGGCAAAGGGGTATTGCCCGCCCTTATTCAGCGTATTGCTGCTCAATTGGGGTGGCATCCCCACCAGCAACAACGGGAAACAGAAAGGTATCTGGAAAAAATTCACCGGGACAATCAATGGCGGCAAGTCAGCATTTAACCCATACACGTTTCATTGTAAATCCCGCCGCGCGTAATGGAAAAACCGGTACTACCTGGGGGCAAATTTGGCAGCACATTCAAAAAATATGGCCCCATAAGGTGGACTATCAGCTAACCCGTTATCCCGGACATGCCATTTCGCTATCACAAAGAGCTCCTGAGGAGGGTGTGCGTACTGTAATTGCCGTTGGGGGTGATGGTACGGTAAATGAGGTGGTAAATGGCATAATGCCCCTTCGGGGAAACACAACCACGCAACCGGTACTGGGAGTGCTGGAATTGGGTACTGGGGGCGATTTTGCCCGTACCCTGCAAATGCCCCGTGGTGTTCGAGAGACGCTGAAATGGCTACTGGATGCGGTGCCCCGCCCCGTGGATGTTGGGGAAGCAGTCTGTCGTGCACGCACAGGGGAAATGTGTACCCGTTATTTTATTAACATTCTGGATTTTGGGCTGGGAGGTTCGGTGGTACAGTGGGTAAACTCCCATAGCAAACGGCTGGGGGGAACCATAACCTTTCTTACCGGCATTTTGATTAATCTGGCAAAATACCGCAATAAAGAAATTCGCTTTCGTGTGGATGGGGCTGAATGGCAACACTGCCGCGTGAACAACGTAATTCTGGCAAATGGCCGTTATTTTGGCGGTGGTTTACTGCCGGCACCCATGGCAATGATCCATGATGGTCAGCTGGAGGGCATTGTTATTGGTGATATTGGCCGAATAGAAGCGGTATTCAACCTGAAACGCCTACGAGAAGGACGGCATCTGGCACATCCTAAAATTATGCACTTTGCTTTTCAACAATTCCAAGCAGAATCGATGGAAACTGTATATGTGGATGCCGATGGAGAACTGATAGGCACACTTCCCCTATCAGTACGTGTGCTTCCTGGTGCACTTCGGGTATTGTCTAAAAAGGGATTATTCCGGTAGAATTTTTACCCATACACTGCGATGGCGTGGGCCATCAAATTCGCAAAAGAAAATGCCCTGCCAGGTTCCCAGCAATAAGCGGCCATCTTCAACCATAACATTTGTCTGACAACCGACTAATGTAGATTTAATATGGGCAGCAGAGTTGCCTTCCAGGTGGGCATAATTGTCCGTAAAAGGGATTACCTTGTTGAGTTCCTTTAAAATGTCCCGCGCCACGTCGGGGTCGGCATGTTCATTAATGGTAATGCCTGCAGTGGTGTGGGGTACCCAGATAACCGCAATACCATCCCGAACACCGGATTGGGTGACCACCGTTTGAATCTGGTCTGTAATATCAATGAATTCAGTTTGTTGGTGGGTGCGAACAGCTAACTTGTGAACCATTAGCGCCTCCTCATGTTTTCAATTTTTTCTTTTTAGCAGCAGGGAACAGAATGTTATTAAGAATCAGCCGATACCCGGGAGAATTTTTATGTAGCTCCAGCTGTGTGGGGGGATCGCCCACGGCGTGGGTATAATCTTCAGGATCGTGCCCACCGTAAAAAGTGAAGGTGCCTTTCCCAAGATTACCGTGAATGTATTTTACCTCATCCGTACCCGGAACTTCTCCCAGCACCACAATAGAGGGTTTCAGTTTTTGCCGATTAAACATAGTGGTTTGTCCCATAAAGCCCTTAATAACAGCCACATGGTTCTGGGTGAGCATGGTGGGGACGGGATCGTATTTGGCAGAGAACTCAAATAGCTGAAAAAAGTCGCTTTCAGGATCGCGCACCCGGGGAGCAAAGCTTGGTGGAATGTCAATATCGGAATACTCATAGAGATTCGGATCGGTGTAAAGCTTAAAATTCTGGAAGGCCAGTGTTTTGCTAAAATCTAATTTTTGCTGGTACTGGGGATCAGGTGGGGTACCGTCAAAAGGAACGTCCACGATGTCTACCCCCTGGGCAGCAAGGGCAATGTCCAGCGCATCCGTTGCCGAACACATGGCAAATAAAAAGCCCCCGTTTTTTACATATTCCCGGATCTTCCATGCGACTGCTTTTTTGAGGTCGGAAACACTTTGAAACCCCAGTTTATGGGCCAGGGCTTCGTTGGTACGCACTTCTTCGATGTACCAGGGCGCGTTTCGGTAAACGGCATAAAATTTCCCATATTGCCCCGTGAAATCTTCATGGTGCAGATGCAGCCAATCGTATTCACTTAATTTTCCGGCCAATACAGCTTCATCATAAATTTTGTCGTAAGGTACCTGGGCATAGGTAAGTACCAGGGTAACCGCATCATCCCAGGGTTGTTTGTTGGGGGGTGTGTACACAGCAATTTTGGGTGCTTTTTCCAGTAATACCCGCTCCATATTTTCATTTTCGATGGTGGCATAAATCTGATTCACCTGCGTTGCCGAAACGGGTTCCAGGCTAACCCCGCGTATGCGGCACTCCTGTTCTAATCCTGGGAATTGCTGGATCAGAAATGAACCACCACGGTAATTGAGTAACCATTCCACATTTACGCCTCGCTCCAGGCTCCAGAACGCAATACCATAGGCGCGCAAATGGTCGCTTTGAGAAAGATCCATGGGAATTAAAACGTACTGGCCCCACATGCTGGACCAAAAGGTCATCAGTAATGCAGCGGTCAGGAGCAATGTTTTCATGGCATTAGGTCCGGGTTTTGGGTTCGTAGTTGTTGCATAAGGTCCCTGGCTTCATCCTGAAAAGGAGTATCAGGAAATTCTGCCAGCAGGCGATCCAGCAGTTGAAATGCCTGCCGGGGGTCATTCATGGAAAAGGCCATTATTTGTGCCAGGCGATACAGCGCCTCGTCGGCATATAGCCGGAGTTCCGGTGTTTTTAATATGAGGTTGTAATAGCGAATTGCTGCATCTGTTTTTCCCAGTTTCCTGGCCAGACGCGCGGCATGGAGGGCAATCTGAGCACGAAAATCTGGCGGTGTTTGTGGGGTCAGTAATTGTTCCAGTTTTTCCAGCGCCAACGCATATTTTTGCTGGTATTCCAGGAAATCGGCCTGGGCATATTGTTGCAGCAAGCTATCGTTGTTGTTTTGATAAGTTAAAAGCATCATTAATGCCAATGCATCGTTGGTAATATTATTTGCAATACCTTCCGTGCGAATGATTTCGTTTATCCGTTTTCGCACTTCCTCCCATTTAAATTGCCAG
>Ga0256839_1004030_pt1 | contig 14633 bp, 9 predicted proteins | sample 354166metaG_FD_185968 | JGI IMG/M metagenome (GOLD analysis project Ga0256839, IMG submission 185968) | Hydrothermal vent microbial communities from Mid Atlantic Ridge, Atlantic Ocean - 354-166 | ecosystem: Environmental > Aquatic > Marine > Hydrothermal vents | place: Atlantic Ocean: Mid... | reverse complement strand
TTGATGAATAAAGAATGTTTTCTATCTACTCGACAACTATTTACGCTAAAATATATCAACTACAAAAAAACTTGGGGGAGTGAAGCGTGGCATTTACTGAAGCAGATACCAGAGCTAAACTTATCGATCCTCAGATTAAATCTAGTCATTGGCTAGAATCTCACATCGTCCGTGAGTACTACTTCACAGATGGGCGTAAGCTCATTGGCGGGAAACGCGGGAAGCAGTATTATGTAGATTATCTGCTGACGTATGAAAATACCAATCTTGCCATCATCGAAGCCAAAGCTGAGAACAAAGACCCACTTGATGGACTGCAACAATCCATCAACTATGCTAAAAAACTTAAAATAGATTTTGTTTATGCAACCAATGGACATAAGATTTTTGAACACAACCTAATGACAGGTAAGGGTGACTGGGTAGAAAACTTTCCTGCACCTCAGACACTTTTTGAGAGAAAATTCCCTACTATCACGTCTATTACAGAGAAGATTATCAAACAGCCTTTTCATTTTGAAGGCAATATGAAGCCACGCTACTATCAGCAGATAGCCGTGGATAAAACCCTTGAAGCCATCGCCAAGGGCAAAGACAAAGTACTGCTCACACTTGCTACAGGTACTGGTAAAACATACATCGCCTTTCAGATAGTCTATAGGCTCTTTGAAGCCAAGTGGAGTAAAGCAGGAGCAGATAGGCGACCTAAGGTGCTTTTCTTAGCAGACAGAAATGTACTAGCCGACCAAGCCTTCAACACCTTTAATCCACTAGAAAAAGATATCGTCCGTGTCAATGGCAAGGAGATACGTAAACGCGGTGGCAAAGTCCCTACCAATTCCAATGTCTTTTTCGCTATTTATCAGTCCATCGCGGAGCGTAAGTCAGATGAGTTTGATGAAGAAAACGATGTGACTGCTTACTACAAGCAGTACCCAGCAGCATTTTTTGACCTCATAGTTATAGACGAATGTCACAGAGGCTCTGCTAACGATGAAAGCTCATGGCGAGACATCTTAGACCACTTCTCCTCTGCCGTACACTTAGGACTTACTGCTACACCCAAAAGAGATGACAATGGAGACACTTACAAATACTTCGGAGAGCCTGTCTATGAGTACAGCCTTAAAGAGGGTATAAACGATGGTTTTCTTACGCCTTACAAGGTAAAACGCATCAAAACAAACATTGATGAGTATAAGTTTAACCCTAATGACATCGTGCAAGGTGAGCTAGAAGAACAGATAGTTACACTGGACAAGTTTGAAAAACAAGTTATCATCCCTAAGCGTACAGAACTGGTTGCCAAGACCATACTCGAGCAGATAAACCCTATGGACAAAACCATCGTCTTTTGTGTGAACCAAAAACACGCCATAGACATGAAGATAGCCATAGACAAGTACAAAACCGTCAAAGACAACGACTACTGTGTACGTGTCACTTCTGATGAGGGAGAGATAGGGCGTGACTTTCTCGAAGCTTTTCAAAACAATGATAGAGACATCCCAACCATCTTAACCTCTTCTAAGATGCTCACTACTGGGGTAGATGCAAAAAATGTACGCAATGTCGTCCTCACGGCTCCTATTCGCTCTATGACCGAATTTAAACAGATTATCGGGCGTGGTACAAGAGTGTATGAGGGGAAGGACTTTTTTACCATCATCGACTTTGTGGGTGCGACGAATCTGTTTTATGATGATGCTTGGGATGGGCTACCTGAAGAACAGATAGCTGCTGAAACAGTTGAATCAGACAACAAAGGTGAAGACAAGGTCAAAGAGCCAAAGCCTCCTTATGGGGCTTCGACAAGCTCAGCCGACGATACGGTGCCTGAGCCCGTCAAAGGCAAGAGTAAAGTCACCATCGATATACGAGGACGCAAGCTTAAAGTTATAGATATCGAGACTACCTATGTAGGAGAAGACGGCATTCCTCTAAAAACCCATGAGTTTTTAGAGTTCTTAGTAGGCATACTCGACACGTTCTTCCACGATGAAGCACAGCTCAGAGAGCTATGGTCAGACCCTCTAAAGCGTGAAGAGCTACTAAGTAAACTACGAAGTATGCAGATAGATGAAGTCCAACTAGAAGAGCTTAAAGCTATCTTTGATGCAGAAGAGAGTGACATTTACGATGTATTGGCGCATCTGAGTTTCAACCTCGACATCAAGACACGAAGCGAGAGGGCGTTTGCTGTGCATTACCGAAAGTACATAGAGAAGTATCATAACGGTAAGGTTAAAGAGTTTTTGAATTTCATCCTGGAACGCTACGAAAAAGATGGTGTCAAAGAGATGGGAAGCGACAAGCTTTCATCGCTTATCAAACTGAGTGGCTTGGACAGAAATGAACTCAAAGAGGCATTTGAAGGTGCGGCGAATATCCGTGAGGGGTATTTTGGGTTGCAGAGGGAGATTTATAGGTGAGTAATACAAATGCTGATGATAAATTAATAGGATTTGAGTATCAATTTTATTATTTCTTTTTAACTTTATTAAAAATGGGTAAAGATGAGACCGTTGGGTTTGAGGTTAAAGAAGATGTGCACAAAGAAGTAGATGCTGAACTTACTTTATATCAGTTAAAACATACTATTCAAACTACGGCATCAAATGTACCTAAAAATTTAACTATATCTGATACAGATTTATGGAAAACATTATCTTTATGGATTGAAATTATCAAAAAACAAACAGATAGAGAAGATTTTATAAAAAATACAAAATTTGTTTTTGTATCTAATAAATCAGATAATGAAACTAATAGGTTTTTGTTAGAACATAAGAATTTTATTGTCACAAGTAATTTTGAAAAGCTGGAAGAATTTTTGAAAAATTATAAGAATGAGGCAAGTGAAACAAATAAAAGTTATCTTGAAACAATAGTTAATTTTGAAATAAAAGAGACTTTTTTTAAAAATGTAGTGTTTGAATTAAATTTAGACAATATTATAGAACAGATTAGGAGTGAATTGCAATATGGGAAAAGCATTAAAATTTCAAGAGTTGATAGTTTATTTTATGAATTAATAGGTTTGTTAAAAGAAAATTTTTTTGAAAAAGTTAAAAATAAAGAATCTTTTGGGTTTACTGGAGAAGAATTTTACTTAAAAACTGTTGCCTCTTTTAACAAGGCAATAAGTGAACGTTTACCGTTCCAGAATTTAGAATCATATTCCAAAGATATAAATGTAAAGGATATGGTATTTGCAAAGCAACTGTTAGATATAAGTTTTACTGATTATAAAATATATGAATCTGATTATAATAGATTATTGATAGAAACAAATTTGATAAAACTATATCAAAATGGGGAAATCACTAAAGATGATATAGATAGATTTGAAAGAAATACTATTGAATCATGGAAAGAATATAGTGAAGAGGTTTATTTGGAAGAATCAGATAGAAATATTGATTCGGCAAAAAAACTTTTTTTAAATATTATGAAAATAGACTTAGATTTGGCAGGACAAAAACTTGAATGGAAAGAAGCATCCAAAGGGCAATTTATAAGTATGTCCAATATTCCAAGAATTGGGTGGAAACATGATTGGCAAAGCGAGTATATAGATGAAGATTGAGAATTATAATAATGTTGGCATAGGCTTAGTGGCTTTATTATCGGTTGTAAGGTATTTTGAAGACCTTGATTATACTAAAGCTTTATTAATACAGCCACTTTTATTGCATAACCCTTTAGTAAACTATGTAAAAAAATCTAATGTAGTAATTAATGGAATTGAAGATTTAACACTATCTAAAGTTGAATATTTTTTAAATTATAACGATCGTTACTTTTCATTACTTCCTCTAAGCATTAATACAATTTTAATAGCAGACAAAATGAACTTTTTAAAATTAGAAGATAATAAAGTTGTTGTAAATCAATCAAATATAGAAACTTTCGATTTTAACGATAAATCATTAGGTATAAGAGCAAAAAATATAATTTCAGCTTCAGAAAGAATATCACAATTATTAAAAGAAGACAGTAGTGAATTATATTTTAAATTAAGGGTAGAAGTATGAAGTTTTATATAAATTCAATTCATTTATGGTTAGATAATGACAAACATAGAGAAATAAAATTCTTAAAAAACAAAGTAAATGTTATAACTGGTCAACAGTCAAAAGGAAAATCAACCATTATCGAAATAATTGATTTTTGTTTTTTTGCATCTTCATGTCCTATTGCAGAAGATTTTGAATACTTAAATAGAGTTAAATGGTTTGGAATTAATTTTACTATTAATAATAAAAATATAACAATAATAAGGCATTATGAGAACTTAAAAGATTATTTTTTCTCATCATCTGGAGAAATTCCATCCAAACCATTTCCCAATATAAAAGAAGAAAATATAAAAAATACAATTATGGTAGAATTTGGTATAAACGATAATGTCGTATTTCCTTTTGGTGGTAAGGAAATTAAGAAAGGCAGTAAGATTTCGCCAAGGTACTTTATGCTTTTTAACACTCAGCGTAGAAATACATTATCAAGTGATGAAGTTTTATTTGATAAGCAAACAATATCAAAACAGCAGGAAGCCTTAACTAGAATCTTTGATATAGCAATCGGTGCTACAACAATTGAAAATTTAATTAAGCAAGAACTATTGCTTAGTAAACAAAAAGAATTAATAAAACTTGAATCAAAAGAAGAAGGTATAGCTAAACAAATAGGATTATATGATGATGAAATAAAAGAAATTGTACAAATGTCAAAAAAACTAAACCTAGTAGATTTATCTCAAAATGATGATAATGCAATTGATACATTAAAAGAATATTTTATAGATACTGAAAATAAAAAAATTATTAATAATCAAATTGAAGTGCAATTTTTAGAAGAAAAAAAATTAGAAAAATCTATACAATTAACCAAATACAAGAAATATATTAAACAATACAATGAATATAAAAAGCTCTTAAAAAATGACTTAGATAGTTTGAAACCTATAGAATATATTACAGAAAATTATCAAGAAATTTTACAAACAGAAAACTTAAATAATTTTATGAAATCTTTGAATACTGAGTTTAATGAAATTAAAAATTTTGTTAACAAAAGAACTTTACCATCTATTAAGAATCTTGAAGATGAAATAGGAAAATTAACAGATGAAATAAATTTATTAATTAAAAAAATAGATAACATTAAGGATAATGATCTTAGTCAGCTTAAAAATGAACAATTGATGTTTCTGGGTGAAGTGAAAGTTAAGTTAAATTTATATAATGAGAATAATGAAGAACAAAGTTACACAACACAAATTAAGAAACTTCAGAATGAAATTAAGAAGCTTGAAAGAAGTATTGAAAAAATAGATAGATCAGATATTTTAGATACTTTAAGTGAATATATGCAAAATGTTTTTAAAAAAGTTGACTTCGAATTAAGTGGATATGGTGGATACAAACCTATTTATGACTATAAAAGTAAACTTATTCATTTGAAAAAAATAGATAAAAAAATAAGTTCAAAAGATATAATTAAAAATATTGGAAGTTCTTCAAATCATCTATTTTTGCATTTATCATTTTTTAGTGCAATACATAGATTATTTATAAAACAAAATGTAAATTTCGTACCGCAATTTTTGATACTTGACCAGCCAGATAGCCCATACTATGAGACATCAAACAAAAATAGTTTTGAGAGAAAAGTATTTTTTAAAGCATTAAAAGTGCTAGATAATCATATTGAATTATTTATTCAAACATTAAAACAAGATTTTCAAATAATTGTATTAGAGCATGTAAATTGGAGTGAAATACAAGAAGAAGATTTTAAACATTATCATCTTGTAGAAGAGTGGAGAGGTGAAAAGGATGGTTTGGTACCTAAAGATATGTTAGGTGGTGAGAATGAAACTAACTAACCTTCCTTTAACTACACCACCAGAAACCCAAAAAGTCCTAAAAAAAGCCATTTCCGCCAACCGTGCTTTGGCGAAGCTCAATGGTACGGCGAAGATCATACCCAATCAAAATATCCTTATAAATGCTCTTGTGCTTCAAGAGGCTAAGGATAGTTCCGAAATAGAGAACATCATCACTACGCATGACGAGCTGTTTCGTGCGGGGTTAGACATAGAGTCGGTGACGAATGAGACGAAAGAAGTACAACACTATAGAGAGGCTCTCCTAAGAGGGTATGAGATAGTAGAGAAGCAGGGCTTACTACTCAAAAGAGACATCATAGAGATGCAAGGCATACTCGAACAAAACGATGCAGGAGTCAGACAACAGAGTGGTACAGTGCTTCGCAACATGGCTACGGGGGAAGTGGTGTTTGAACCGCCACAGGAGTATGAGGTCATTCAGGAGTTACTGAGCAATCTGGAGCAGTATATCAACGAGCCAAATGACATAGACCCCCTGGTCAATATGGCGATCATCCATTATCAGTTTGAGAGTATCCACCCATTTTATGATGGCAACGGTAGAACAGGGAGGATTATCAATATCCTGTACCTTATCCTCAAAGGGTTGCTTGATGTGCCTATCTTGTACCTGAGTTCGTACATCATACAAAACAAGGCAGACTATTACCGACTGCTTCAAGAGGTACGGACGGATGATAAGATGGAGGAATGGATACTCTATATGTTAGATGGGGTGGAGCAGACATCATTAGCAACAACCAATCTCATTCAGGATATTCATGAGCTGATGCATGAGACGAAAGTGGAGATCAAAAGTGAACTACCTAAAATTTACAGCAAAGATTTGGTAGAGATACTTTTTATGCATCCCTACACTAAAATAGATTTTTTAGTAGAAGGCTTAGATATATATCGAGATACAGCGGGGAGATATTTGAATAAATTAAAGGCATTAGGTATTGTGGAAGAGGTTAAAATCAAAAACAGCAAGTTTTTTATCAATACTAAACTCTTTGAAAGATTACAAGAAGGTTTAATGATGTAATAAACTATGTTGTAAAAACAGTAAAAATACAACATTCCATTAAACCTATGTTGTAAAAATGCAAAAAATACAACATAGGTCACAAGCTATGTTGTAAAAATGTTAAAAATTCGACATATATTCAAATTGACATGTAAAGAAAATGCAAAAAACTTTACACGTTATTTCTATATGTAAAGAAAATGGAAAAAAGTTAACATATCATTTGACTTAGGGGTAAAAAAGTCAATAATTTACCCATAGGTTTGACTCTTTGTGTAAAAAACAGTAAAAATTACCCATAGAAAAATAAAAAGGCAAACATTGGAAAGCAAAATCAACAGAATAACCGACATCTTACGCCGTGACGATGGTATAAGCGGTGCGATGATGTACACAGAGCAAATCTCATGGATACTATTCCTCAAGTTCATCAATGACCTAGAGATAAACAAGGCAGAAGAAGCTGAGCTTGATGGTAAGTCGTACAGCTACATCATAGATGAGAAGTATCGTTGGGATGTTTGGGCTTGTCCGAAAGTCAAAGATGGGAAAGACAAGGGTAAGCTTGACCTGATGAATGCTCTGAGTGGGGATGACTTACTGGACTTTGTGAATGGGGAGTTGTTTCCGTATCTCAAAGGGTTTAAGTCTATTACCGCAGATGTGAAGTCGGTGAAGTATAAGATAGGGGCTATCTTTGAGTTCATCGACAACCGTATAGCCAATGGGCATACGCTTAGAGAAGTGCTAGACATCATCGATGCGATGGACTTTCACTCTCAGTCTGACTTGTTTCAGCTCTCACTCATCTACGAAAAACTGCTCAAAGACATGGGGAGTGATGGGGGTAACTCTGGGGAGTTTTATACCCCTAGACCACTCATCAAGACCATCGTCGATGTGGTGAACCCTAGCATAGGAGAAAGCATCTATGACCCTGCTGTGGGGTCGTGTGGGTTTCTCATAGAGGCGTATAACCATATACGCTACACTGACATAGAAGCCAACAAACAAAGAGAACTTTCTACCTCTGAATTGAAGTTCCTAAACGAAGAGACTTTTTCTGGTAACGAAAAGACACCGCTGAGTTATGTGATGGGTGTGATGAATATGATACTGCATGGTGTAGAGTCTCCAAACATCGCTAAGACCAATACTCTCACCAAAGACATACGAGGGCTAGAGGAGAAAGACCGTTATGACTGCATACTTGCCAATCCGCCTTTTGGAGGGAAAGAGAAAGAGCAGATACAGCAAAACTTCCCTATAAAGTCTAACGCTACAGAGCTTCTGTTTCTCCAACACATGATGAATCACCTCAAGTTAGAGGGTAGGTGTGGTGTGGTCATCCCTGAGGGTGTGTTGTTTCAGACGAACAAAGCATTTCAAGCCGTGAAAAAAGAGCTGTTGGAACGTTTCAATGTGCATACTATTCTCAGTCTGCCTGCGGGGACATTTCTCCCGTACTCCGGGGTCAAGACCAATGTGGTGTTTTTTGACCGCAAGGGGAGTACCTCTGAGATCTACTACTACGAAGTTAACCCTGAGAAGAAGTTGACCAAAAACAGACCTATTCAAAATGAGCATTTTGCAGAGTTCTTGGAGTCTTGGAAAGAGCGAAAGCTTACCGACAACTCGTGGATAGTCCATGTCAATGACATAGTAGACTACGACATCTCTGCAAAGAACCCGAACTCTGTGGAGGTAGTGGAGCATAAAGCACCGCTAGCATTAGTGGAAAGCATCAAAGTAAACCATGCCCAGATAGATGTGCTGATGGACGAGATAGAAGCTGTGTTACGAGAGAAAAAGATAGATGAGTGAGTTGTATGAACTTCCTGAGGGGTGGGAGTGGAAGAAGTTAGTAGAAACTGCGACTATCGCGAATAAAACAGTGACTATTACGGATAAAAAAGATTATCATTGCATTGGTCTTGAACATATAGAATCTAATACAGGGAAATTAATTGATTTTACTTTATCTAATGGAGAAGAGATAAAAAGTAATAAAGTTATTTTTGAAAAGGGTATGGTCTTATATGGTAAATTACGACCATATCTTAATAAAGTATGGACAGCAGAATTCGATGGTATCGCTACTACTGAAATTTTACCATTTATGCCGATAGAGAATGTATTAAATTCAGACTTTTTATCTCATTATCTTAGAACAAATTATTTTATAAACAATGCCATGAAAAATATTAGTGGTGCAAGAATGCCAAGAATTACCACTAAGTATTTAAAAAATGAAGTGAAAATCCCCCTCCCACCTCTCCAGGAGCAAAAACGCATCGTAGCCAAGCTTGATGCACTCTTTGAGAAGATAGACCAAGCCATCACCCTACATCAACAGAACATCGATGAAGCGGATGCTTTTATGGGGAGTGTTTTGAATGAGGTGTTTGGGGAGTTGGATAAAATTAAATTGGTTCCATTAAAAGATATTACCTCAAAAATTGGAAGTGGTTCAACTCCTAGAGGTGGACAAAAATCGTACAAAACAGAAGGTATAAGCCTTATAAGAAGTATGAATGTTCATGATGCAGGTTTTAGAACAAAAGGTTTGGCTTTTATAGATAATGAACAAGCAAAAAAGCTTAATAATGTCACTGTAGAAGAAAATGATGTTCTGTTAAATATTACAGGAGCATCTGTTGCTCGTTGTTGTATCGTAGATAAAGTTTACTTACCTGCAAGAGTAAATCAGCACGTTTCTATAATTCGGCTAAAAGAAGATATGCTTCCTAAGTTCTTGCATTATTATTTGATTAGCCCATCAGTAAAGGCTGATTTATTATTTAGCTCATCAGGTGGAGCTACACGTGAAGCAATAACAAAAAGTATGCTCGAAAGCTTTGAAGTGCCTTTTATCCCCCTAAAAACCCAACAAAAAACAGTCACCTACCTAGACAAACTCTCTGACAAAACAGAACAGGTCAAAGCCCTACAAACACAGAAGATGCAGAGCCTGAAAGATTTGAAAGCTTCTATTTTAGATAGGGCTTTTAGAGGGGAAATGTGATGGATTATAGGAGGAGAGATTATGAAATGTAATGAATTATTTGTTGGTAGAGAAAAAGAACTGGAATACCTCTTAGAAGGTTTTGAAAATGTAAAAAATGGTAATCCTACCATTAGCGTTCTCATGGGAGAGACGGGATTGGGTAAGACACGTTTAATTCAACAGTTTTACCAGAGTATTGCAACTGAGATGAATGAAAGTGCTTCCAGTAAATATTGGCCCGATATGCTACAAGCAGGTAAATCATTATCTTTAAATCCTGAATTTTATAATACACGAAATATGCAAAATAATATGCCTTGGTTTTGGTGGGCGATGAGAGGAATACAGCCTAGTCAAAGAAATGCTAGCGAGGAAACTTCTTGTGTGCTTATAAAGTCCTTACACCACCTTACACCACATGTAAAGCTGATGCAAGAGAAGTCTAATGAGCATGAAGAAGAGTGGTCCTTTGCAGAAAATAGTATTAAGGTAATCGCAGCTTTAGTTGACTTGTTTACTACAGGTGGAGTTATTACAACCGGAGTAGGAATTTATGGCACGATACAAGATTCCAAAGCAGTAGTGGATACTGCTAAAAGTATTAATAATAAATCTAGTTTTAATCATATATCTGAATATAAGGATAATGAACAAAAAGAGTTTACTGAAATTGTTCAGGATTTTTTTGAAAAGATAATACTGAATGATTTAAATGTTCCGTTGATTTTGGTTGTCGATGATGCACAATGGATTGATAGTGATAGTGTTATGTTTTTAGAGAAACTATATAGAGTTGCTTTAGAAAATAATTTACCTCTTTATATCATCGCAACACATTGGTCTGCTGAATGGTATAGTAATAAAAATAAAGAGAGTACATTTTCAAATTTATGTCATAAAAATAAAATTGATCCATATATAATCAAACCAATAACTGACCATAGTGATGTAAATAAAATTTTAAATGCTTGTTTACCAGGTCTTACTAACTTACAAAAAGAAAAAATTATTCATAAGACTTCTGGAAATTTCGGCTATTTGTATGATTTGATTTTTTATTTTTGTGCTGATGAGAATAAAGATTTATTTGTTGAAGACAATAATACAAAACAGTTAAATAAATATGGTGAAGAAGAGTTAGAAAATATTATTACAGAGTTAGATCATGTAGCACTTATTCAGAAAAGATTTAATCACTATGATGAACCTATTCGTAAAATTCTTATGTGGAGTAGTTTTCAAGGAGAAGAATTTTTTGAACTTTTAACGAAAGAAGTTGGGAATAGAATTGATAATTTTATAGATGTCCCAGAAGAAATAAGTAAAGCAAAAATACAATATAACGCTATTGAAAGTACTTTGGAAAATATAAGTGCATTCCCTAATCGTGCATTATTTGAAGTTGCATTCAAAAAATTAAAGTCAAGAAAATTTGATATATTTACAGATCATTTCCTTACTATAATGAATGATTGGTTTGATCATAAAAAGTATGAACAATATCCTGTCAGTGTAGAAACTTTTTTGTTGCTATTTAAATCTCTTACAGAAAAAGAAGATGATAAGTACTCTTTAATTTTAGTTGAGTTGCTTCTGAACTACATGAATACAAGACAGTTTGCAAAACTTGATTTATTAACGATGGAGCTTGTAAACCTTGACACCACGAGTTATCTAAATAAAAAGATATTAAAAGCTACAGCAGAGACACTTGAATGGAACTCTTATTTTGAAAGCACAATAGCTTTGTCTGACTTACTTATATCTCAAATAGATACCAAATCTACAGATATAGAAGAATTACATAATATATCTCAATATTTGTATATAAAAGCTTCAGCACAGTTTCATAGAGGTGTCGGAAATGATTTAGAAGATGTACAATTTAATGTTACAAAGGCTATTAATTTGATTAAAGATTTTGTTTTTGATGCGGCAATAGATTTAGAATTATATTATTATATAGATCTTTCAGACTATTATGATTTATTGGGAACTATTTATTTGAATGTTCATTGTGAAGCTTCAATAGTTAATTATGAAAAGTCTATATCACTTTTACAAAACAACATTAATAGAAGTGAAGAACGATATCGAGTAACTCTTGATATACAATTAGCTAATAGATTTGGGAATGTTGGGTTAGCCTATGAGAAGCAAGAGAATTATAATGAAGCATTAACCTTTTATAAAATGCAAACTTCTATTTTTAATAATCTGAATCTTGATTTATTAAATGTTGGAGATTTGTATATATTGCAGAATTTTATGGCTAATGCAGAGTTAAATATAGGGGTTATATTTTTAAAAGCAACAACTATGGATAAAGATAAATATTTGGCATATTTGAATTTTACTTCATGTATCGATAGGCTTAATGCGTTAAAAGATGAATTAGGAAACATGTTTGCACAAACAATGACATTAAATCTTATGAAAGCATATACATATCGAGGTCAATATTTATTGTTAGAAGGAGATTATAGTGAGGCAAAAGAGAATATTGAGATAGCCATTAAAGTCGGAGAAAATATTTCTAATTTTTCTATGTTTGTTATCAATGAGATATTAGCAAATGCATATTTTTTAATGATAGAAGTAAGATTATCACTAGGTGAGGATACATCGTTATTAATTGAATTAGATAAGGGTTTAGATCTATTAAATAAAATGAAAAGTGATTCTTTTGGGATGTTTAACCCACGTTTACATTACTTAATAAATAGTTTTTTTAAGATTAAGACTAGGATGGAGTCTATCAAAATTGAAAATGAACACAGCTCCAATAGTGAAAAAATAATCCAAGAACTCATAGTACTAAAAAATAAATTTCCAAGCTATGATATAGTATTTGTAGATACTTTTCTCGGTAAGGCAAATGTAGATTCTGCAGCACATTGTAATACAATGATTACGAAAGAAATTGAGACTCAAAATACTATAGAACCTATTTTATATGATTCACTTATCACGGATGTTGATAAATATGCGGATAATGGACTAGCGATACTACTGAATATAGTAGATAAGATACAGGAAAATATAGATAGTGGCATTAAAGATATTTTTTATACATCTCTTGCACGAGCATATAAATTTAAAGGTATCGCGCGATATATGAGTCAAGATGGTAACAAAGTGGAAGCAGTTAAATATTTTAATATGTCTATTGAGAGCTATGATTATGTTGAAGATAAAGATAAAAATTTTTATTTTTATCTGGAAAATGTAAAGCAACTCAGAGAAGATTGTCTTAGATTAACTTAACTTCGTATGAGGCTGATTTATAGTGTCAATTTGTTTTAGCAAAACAGTTGTTCTAAGTGGGTTTTATAGAATAATTTAAACTAGAAAAAAGAGAAAATACAGAGCCTCTAAAATCTGAAAACTTCGCTTTTGGATAGGGCTTTTCGAGGGGAGAGAGATAGTCTTAATATTCCAAAATTTAAATGATAATTATGATAGTTTAATGGATATTACGATATAATAATACATATATCGCACTGTGTGTGCGGGCTTTTAATAGTCAATATCTCCTGTCGGTTTTTAAAGACTTGCAAATCCTCCACCACGCTCAGTGGGGAGTTAACCAATCTTGAAAAAGAGAGGTAAAACAATACGTAGCACATCTGTGTTTAACGCTCCTCATCCACGTATGTATGCATATTTATGCTTGCGCAATATATACGTATATTTGGAAAAACCCTCATTAATTAAATTTGAATTTTAAAATTCAATATTCTCCACAATATATTCCATCACTTATTATTGTACTTTTACGATTTTGGATAACTCTTATAGATAAATTAGTACATTTATTGCTGTTTAAAAACATAATAATGATTGTTTTTGCCATTTTTGGATTTTAAAGCCTGTTTACCATTATGGTTCTGGTTGCAACCACAACAATCGCGCCTTTTTTATCCTAAAAAGGGAAATAATAAATGCAAAACATTGAAAAAGAAATAGAAGAACTATTCAGGACTAACGGTGGCAAAATTTTGCTTAAAACAAAAGAAAGTGCAAAAGTATTAGAGTATTCAAAATATTGGATGGATGCACGTGTAGCTCAAGGCAATGGTGTTATATATGTTGAGTTAAATACGCAAAAAAAATATAGAATAGATCATATCATATGTTTTCGTCTTCAAATTTCAGAATTAAAAAAATTCGAAATAAAACAAATGTTGAGTATGCTTCTTATTGATAGGTATGGTTCAACATTAAGTACAAAACAAGTGGCTAATGTTTTTGGTATGTGCAGGACAACATTTGATCAGCATAAAGGCAAAGGGTTTCTCCTCCAAGGTATACAATATGTAGATGGTGGACACTATAGTTTTAAAGTTGAAGATGTAGTTAATAGCATTTTACAGCTTGATTATGTAAAAACCTCTGCATTTAACTAGGAGGGTTAATTATCTTTCTAAAATAGATATCATGTACTCAGAATATGTCACTTTGGTAAATTTTTGGGTGCAAGGTATCACATAGGTATCACTTTGCATTCAATCAGAAACCTTAAAGTAGCTATTATATATCGTTATTTAGGATCATATGTAGGGTTTGTAAATTTTATGGCTGAGAGGAAGGGATTCGAACCCTCGGTGAGTTACCCCACACAGACGTTCCAGGTCTGCACCTTCGACCACTCGGACACCTCTCAATTAAAAGAACACTTTTTGAATAGAGTTCAATGA
>Ga0256839_1004029_pt1 | contig 14633 bp, 14 predicted proteins | sample 354166metaG_FD_185968 | JGI IMG/M metagenome (GOLD analysis project Ga0256839, IMG submission 185968) | Hydrothermal vent microbial communities from Mid Atlantic Ridge, Atlantic Ocean - 354-166 | ecosystem: Environmental > Aquatic > Marine > Hydrothermal vents | place: Atlantic Ocean: Mid... | reverse complement strand
GAGCCAAGTTGGTATCCATTCGCTGTGGATCGGGGTGGACGGCGGTGGACTCGGGAGCCTTGTGCGGCAACGCTCCTGGACTCCTGTGGACGCTGGTGGACGGGTCGTGGGGATCTGCGGATCAGAAGGTTGGGGGTTCGAGTCCCTCCGGGCGTGCGGGCGGTGGGGCGGGTCGTCGAGTCGAGGTGGCCTGCGGGAGCCATTCGACGGCGTCAGAGAAGTTCGAGGAACCCTTTCACGGTGAGGTCGGCCTGCCGCAAGATGGAGCGCAACGTGCCCCGAGCCAGCTCTCGATGCCGTGGCACGATCACCGTCTTCCCTGCCGAGTAGCGGAGCTTCACGCGACTGCCTCGCCGGCTCACCTCACCGAATCCCGCCTTGGCCAGTGCGCGGACGACGTCACTGCCGGAGACGACGGGAAGCGCTGGGCTCACGCGGGAATGTCGACCGGCGCGATGATCGGCGTCTCGAGGTGCTCAGGCAGCGGTTGATCCTCGAAGTACAGCCCGAGCGCCTCCCGAAGATTCTGCAACGCCTCTTCGACGGTCTCTCCCTGGCTGGCGACCTCGACCTCGAGGCAGCGGACAACGTACCAAGGCTCCTCGTGGGTCACGGCAGCGGTGAGTCGCACGGGTGTGAGTCTACGGCGCCCGGCCGTGTGCGTGGAGCAGGCCGTTCTGGGAGCCGAGTCGGGAGCCATTCGCTCGGGACGGGGGCGCACGGGTGGCGGCCGTCGGACGGGCCGACGACCTCCGTCCCGATCCCGACGTCATGGTCGGCCAGATCGAAGGCTCGTCCCGAGCGCTGGGGCCCGCTACAGTCCCGCCGACATTCCGACGACCCCGGAGGTTGGGCATGGTACGCCCCTACCCGGTGGCCGCTGCGCTGGTGCTGATGCTGGCGCTTGCCGGCGCCTGCACAAGTGTCGATGGTGACGACGCACCGGCGGATGACACCTCGACCTCGACCACCACGGCGGAGGAGCTGACGCCGAGCACCGACGGGGAGCCCGCGACCGATGGGGACGGCGTCGGTGCAGTGGGCTGGGTCACGGTCGACGGCGAGGACCGCCCCCTCGACCGGATCGTGGGCATGACGTCCTGTCGGCTGGATGGCTCCGGCGACCTCTCCATCACCGCCAAGTCCGACGCGGAGACCAAGGACGGCGGCACGTACTTCAGCCTCCGCATCTACGCCGACGACCCGTCCAGCGACGAGGTCGCCGTGATCGTGGGTGACGCGGAATATGTTTCGGCGTCCCCTGACGCCATCGAGTACGCCGTCGACGGGGAGGTGGTGTCCGGCACGGCGGCCGTTGAGCCGCTGTTCGAGGAGGGCGCCGCCCAGGAGGTGGCCTTCGAGGTCGACTGCGGCGACTTCTGAGCGCTCCGCCCGACCTGGGAACGGCCCCCGCCATCTCCGACCGGGCGATGACCGACCGACCGACCTGATCCCATCCTCCGCATGCACGACCCAGGGAACCTTCGCCTGTGTGGCGGCAGCCGTCACATCGCGGGCTCTTCGGATCCCAGCATGGCGCGACGGTGTCGAAGTGGTCGCAGTTCGGTCGCCGGACGTCGAGCGGGACGGGCAGACGGTGGTGGGCGAAGGAGCGGAGCTCGAAGCCGAGGCACGGCGCGAACCGGAACGTGGTGCTCGGGGCGATCGCCCGCCGGGACGTCACCGCTTCCGTTGGTGGGAATTCCGGATAGTGTTGGGTGCCGGTGAAGGACACGTAGCGCCCTGGTAGGGAGGGTCAGAATCGAAGTACCAGCGGTCAGATTCGCTCCGGCGAGAGGGGCGCGGTTGGCCTACCAGGCGTGGGGGGACGGCCCGGCCACCATCGTCGCCATCCCGCCCTTCGCGCAGAACATCGAGGCTGCGTGGGGCTGGCCGGGCCTCCGTGCCATGTTCGAACGGTTCGGAACCTTCAGCCGCTACCTCCATTTCGACAAGCGGGGGACCGGCGCTTCGGACCGCACCAGTCGCAACCCGGGGGTCGACGAGCGGGTAGATGACCTGCGGGCGGTGATGGACCATGCAGGGATCGGACGGGCGACGCTGTTCGCCCAGTCCGACGGTGGGTCGACGGCGATCCTCTTCGCCGCCACCTATCCCGAACGGGTCGAGCATCTCGTGTTGTTCGGAACGGGGGCGAGACCCTACCTGTCTGTGCCGGAAGACCAGCGGATCGTGATCAGGGACTACATCGCGGACGTCTGGGGCACCACGGACTCGGTCATCGTCGACCGGTTCGCCCCGTCACTGGCCGCCAACCAGGAGTTCCGCGACTGGCATCAGCGTTACGAACGGCAATGTGCTGGGGCCGCCGACGTTCGGGATCTGCTCGACCTCGTCGCCGAGATCGACGTGTCCGACGTCCTCGCCACCTTGGACGTCCCCACCCTGGTGATCCACCGCCGCGACGAACTGGTGATCCCGGTCGAGGCAGCCCGGGAATTGGCAGAGGCGATCCCCGGGGCACGGCTGCTCGAACTCGACGGATGCGACCACTTCGCCTACGTCGGCGACCTGACGGAGTGGATGCCCCAGGTCGAACGTTTCGTCACCGGCCGCGTCCGTACACCAGCGACGGAGCCCGCCACCGGCCACGACGTCCAGATCACCACCCTGGGACGGTTCGCCGTTCGTCGTGGCGGCGAAGAGGTTCCCGTCTCCGCCTGGGGATCCCGAAGGGCCAGGCAGCTGTGCAAGCGGCTGGTCGCCGCTCGAGGTTGGCCGGTGACCAGAGACGAGCTCATCGACCTGCTCTGGCCCGACGAGTTCGACATGCGACGGCTCGGAGCCAGACTCTCGGTGCAGCTCTCGGCGGTGAAGCGGATCCTGCGGGGAGGCGTCGTCGCCGACCGCCAGACCGTGCGCCTCGATCTCGACGCCGTCACCACCGACGTCGAGACCTTCTACAAAGCCGGCGACGACGCCGCCATCGTCGCCGCGTACGGCGGCGAGTTCCTACCCGAGGACCGCTACGAGGACTGGACCGAAGCGCTCCGTGCCGAAATACGGACCCGCTTCGTGGTGGCGGCACGGCGAGAAGCCACCAGGTACCACGAGCACGGCCGGTACCTGGAGGCCGCGGCGCTGGGCCGACGCCTCATCGAGGTCGACCCCTACGATGAGCAGGCGCATCGGATCGTGGTCGATGCTCTCGTAGCGGCTGGTGAGCGTCGGGAGGCAGACCGAGCCCACACCCGCTTCGTGGCGGCGATGGCGGAGCTCGGTGTTGTTGTTGAACCGTTCAAGGGTTCATCGTAAGGTTTTCTGAAGGGTGGGATGGCATCGTCCGTTGCGTGAGTAGGGAGTTCACCGTCTGGCGGGGAGTCTGATGGTCGTCGTGGTGGGACGCCGCCTCGCGCGGTTGTTGGTGGTTGTGGGGTTGATGGGGGCGATGCTGCTTCCGGTGGTGGGGTCTGCGGGTTCGTGGTCGGTGTCTCGTTTGTCGGGGAGCGATCGGTTCGGGACGGCTGTGGCGGTGTCTCAGGAGATGTATCCGTCGGGTGCTGATCGTGTGTATGTGGCGTACGGGTACGGGTTCCCGGATGCGTTGGCGGCTGGTGGTGGTTTGCCTGGCCCGGTGCTGCTCACTCGTCAGGACAGTGTTCCTGGCAGTGTGGTCGCGGAGATCCAGCGTCTCGATCCGGCTGAGGTGTTCATCGTTGGTGGCCCTGGCGTGATCGACCCGGCCGTTGTGTCTCAGTTGGGGTCTGCGGGTTCGTGGTCGGTGTCTCGTTTGTCGGGGAGCGATCGGTTCGGGACGGCTGTGGCGGTGTCTCAGGAGATGTATCCGTCGGGTGCTGATCGTGTGTATGTGGCGTACGGGTACGGGTTCCCGGATGCGTTGGCGGCTGGTGGTGGTTTGCCTGGCCCGGTGCTGCTCACTCGTCAGGACAGTGTTCCTGGCAGTGTGGTCGCGGAGATCCAGCGTCTCGATCCGGCTGAGGTGTTCATCGTTGGTGGCCCTGGCGTGATCGACCCGGCCGTTGTGTCTCAACTCACCAATGCTGCACCACCCAGCACCAGCACAACAACCACGACGACGACCGTTCCTGCCCTCACCGAACGTGAGATCCTCGAAGCGCTCTATAACGCCACCGATGGGGACAACTGGAACACCAACACCGGATGGCTCAGCGCCGGGGATGCCTGCGACTGGTACGGCATCACCTGCGTCAACGGCGACGTCACTGGAATCAGCCTCAACAGCAACAACCTGGTAGGTACGATCCCGTCGGAGCTTGGGAACCTCACGGCACTCACGACCCTGTCGCTTGCCGGCAATCAGTTGTCGGGGACCATCCCGTCGGAGCTTGGGAACCTCACGGCACTCACCAACCTGTGGCTGTACGGCAATCAGTTGTCGGGGGCGATCCCGTCGGAGCTTGGGAACCTCACCAACCTCACTGTCCTGTACCTCTCCGGCAATCAGTTGTCGGGGGCGATCCCGTCGGAGCTTGGGAACCTCACGGCACTCACGACCCTGTGGCTGTACGACAATCAGTTGTCGGGGACCATCCCGTCGGAGCTTGGGAACCTCACCAACCTCACTGTCCTGTACCTCTCCGGCAATCAGTTGTCGGGGACCATCCCGTCGGAGCTTGGGAACCTCACGGCACTCACGACCCTGTCGCTTGCCGGCAATCAGTTGTCGGGGACCATCCCGTCGGAGCTTGGGAACCTCACCAACCTCACTGCCCTGTACCTCTTCAGCAATCAGTTGTCGGGGGCGATCCCGTCGGAGCTTGGGAACCTCACGGGCCTCACCAACCTGCGGCTGTACGGCAATCAGTTGTCGGGGGCGATCCCGGCAGAGCTTGGGAACCTCACCAACCTCAAAGCCCTATACCTCAGCTTCAATCAGTTGACCGGGACCATCCCGTCAGAGCTTGGGAACCTCACCAACCTCACCAACCTGTACCTCAGCGACAATCAGTTGACCGGGACGGTCCCAACTGCGTTCAAGGACCTCGACAGCCTCCAATACCTGGTGCTCAGGAACAACGACCTGTCCGGGGTGCTCCCCGATCAACTGTTGGAACTCCAGGACACGGTCACCCTCCTCGAGCTGTATGGGCAGTCGGGATGTTTGACGGCTGCGAGCCCTGGCCTTGCAACCTGGCTCGGCTCGCTCGACACCAACTGGAATGACGGCTGTCCGTGACGTACACCGGCCAGTGAAGACCCTCGGCGAGGTCACCGGTGACGACGCCTGGGTTCCGGTGAGCGCCGAGCATCTTCCAGTGCGGGCACACCGGGTCGGGGTCGACGCTCTCGTAGCGGCTGGTGAACGTCGGGAGGCGGAGAGAGCCCAGGCTGGTTTCGTGGCGGCGACGGTGGAGCTCGGCATCACCGAGGAACCCTTCGGGGAACCCTCGTAAGGTCTTCTGAAGGGTGGTGTGGCATCGTTCGCCACATGAGTAACGAACCCACTCTCGCCAACCACTCGGTCGTGCTCGCCGCCGGCGAAGGGCAGCACTTCGAGTTCCTCAACCACATCGCCACCGTCAAGCTCACCGGGGCCGCCGGCCAGTCGATGAGCGTCGTGGAGTTCCACGCCCCCCGGGGCTTCGGACCACCCGAGCACCGACACAACCACGAGGACGAACTGTTCTTCGTCACCGACGGGGAGCTGCGGTTCTTCACCGGAGGCGCACAGATCGACACGAGTGCCGGGGCCTTCACCTACCTCCCCCTCGGGATCCCACACACCTTCCAGGTGCTGTCGGAGACGGCGCGGTACATCAACGTCACCGCCTGCCGGGACGGAGTGCCCCGCTTCGACGAGATGGTGTCTTCGCTCGGCGTCGCGACCGGATCGACGACGATGCCGGAACCCGGCTACATCGACCCGGCGGAGGTCGCGGCGGTCTGCGCCGCCCACGGCATCGACATCCTCGGCCCGCCACCTCCGCCGCTTTGAACATGAACGACATCGTGACGATTTTCCCGAGGAGAACCATGGACACCAGGCACATTCCACGACGAATCCGACTTCTCATCCTGATCGCGGGGGCCGCCGGCCTCCTGGCCGCCTGCGGAGGCGCGTCCTCCGAACCGACGACGGTGGAGGTCTCCGCCGTGGACTTCGCCTTCGAGGACCTCCCCGCCACCGTCGCCGCGGGCAGCACCCTCACGTTGACCAACAACGCCGAGAAGGAGCTGCACGAACTGGTGGCACTCCGCCTCCCCGACGATGAGAACCGATCGGCCGCCGACATCGTCGCCAACCCCGGGGACGTGGTCTCGCTCTTCCCGAGCGTCGAGACGGTGCTCATCGCCCCTCCCGGGGAGGACGGCGTGCCCGTGGTGGGAACCGGGACGCTCACCGAACCCGGCCGGTACCTGATCATCTGCGCCATCCCCACCGGAGCCGACCCCGGCGAGTATCTGGCGGCCGCCGCCGAGAGCGAAGGCGGCCCCCCCGACGTCCCGGGCGGTCCACCCCATTTCATCAACGGCATGTACGGCGAGATCACGGTGGAGGGGTGACGGTTCCGGGAATGCCGCCACCGCGGCGTAGCCGCCTGTGGGCCTTCGGGTGCAGCGCATCCGAAGGCCCACAGAAGACGCCGAAGGAGGAGACGATCGTCGATCCCGGCGCCGTCACTCGGGGCTGACGCTCCGAACCCGACCCGAACCGTCCGGGCCCTTCGACCGTGGCGGAAGGTGGCGGAGTTGGAGAGGATGGGTCCGAGCGTCACGGCTCCTCACGATGCGGACCAGCGGACCTCCCTCCGAGGGGACCGTCGAGGAAGGGCCGTCCACCGCCTCCTCGGACCACCCGCCCGGCTCGTCTAATCTCCGGCGCCCGGCGAGAGAGGAGCTGCATGATCATCACGACCACGCCGACGGTGGAGGGCCGCACCATCACCGGGTACAAGGGGATCGTCACCGGCGAGGCGATCCTCGGAGCCAACATCCTCAAGGACCTGTTCGCCGGGATCCGGGACATCGTCGGAGGGCGCTCGGCCGCCTACGAACGGGAGCTGACCAACGCCCGTGAGACCGCGTTGAGGGAGATGGAGGAGCGGGCGGCCGCCCTCGGAGCCGACGCCATCGTCGGGGTGGACCTCGACTACGAGGTGCTGGGCCAGGGCGGAAGCATGCTGATGGTCTCGGCCAGTGGCACCGCCGTCACCCTCGGCTGACCACACTCCCATCTGGGCCTCCCCCGGTGAGCGGGGTAGCCTTCGGCGGGCGCACGGTGACTCGAGGGAGACGGGTGAACCCGACCGAGGAGGCCCTCGATGAGAATCGCGATCGTCTACGACAGTCGGACCGGGACCACCAAGGCCGCCGCGGAGGCGATGGCGGATCTGGCCCGGGAGGCGGGCCACGACGTCACCGTCAGCGCCGTCGGCGAAGCCTCGGCCTCCGATGTCTCGGCTGCCGACGCCGTGTGCATCGGAAGCTGGACCGAAGGCCTGTTCTTCATCCTGCAACACGCCACCAAGGCGACGATGGAGTTCATCGGGTCGCTCTCGCTGCAGGGGACCCCGGCGGCGGTGTTCTGCACCTACAAGACCTCCCCCGGCAAGATGCTCGACAAGATGGCAGCGGCCCTGGAGGGACGGGGTGCCCGGGTAACCGCCAAACTCCGGGCGCGTGGCCCCCACGTCCCCGACGGGTTCCGCGCCTGGTTGGAGTCGCTGCAGCAGACCTGAGCCGTCACGGTGCGAGCTCGTCGAACCACTGCTCGACGATCAGCCCATGCTCCACCCGGAACCTGCTTCGGCGGGGGGTGCCGTCCCGGGGATCCCGCCAGGTCACCTCGGCACCATCGTCGGTCGCCTCCACGTCGAAGCCCCGGACGTGGCGCAGCTCGGCGAGGAGGTCCGGGAGGGTCCTCCGTCCCTCCTGGATCGTGTCGCCGCGGTGGATCTCCACCGCCGGGTGGTAGAGGTGGGCGGCGGTGGCGACGTCACCGGAGGTGATGAGCCGAACCCAGGTGCGGGCCACCTCCAGAGGCCGGTCCTCCAGGGCGAAGCTCTGCTGGGGATGATGCCGAGTCAGGGCGACGTGACCCTTCTCGTCGGGGTGGTGGGCCCCGGCCTGGTCACCGAAGCGGCCCTGCCGGGGTGAGACCCGGGTTCCCGCGCGCAGGACGACGTTCACCGCCCGTTCGGCGCCCCGCTCCCGCACGATGTCGAAGTGCACCCGCGCCCCCGGTACTCGGGCATGCCGCTCCATCTCGGCGGCCTTCGTCGGGTACAGCTTCGCCCCCCGGGCGATCATGGCATCACCGGTCTTCGGGTCGAACCACTTCACCACGCCGTCGGGCATCGTGATCCACCTCTTCTCCCAGGATCCCCGCCGACGCCACCCTCCGCCAGGGACGATCGTCCCGGAACGCACCATGCCGCCACGTAGGGTGCAGACGACATGACGTCACCGAGCATCGGCCTCATCGCCAACCCGGCGTCCTCGAAGGACATCCGGAGACTCGTCGGGCTGGCCCGGGTCGTGGACGTCGAGGAGAAGGCGAACCTCGTCGCCCGCTTGCTGGCCGGTCTGTGGGCCGGTCCACCCACCCGGGTCCTCGCGCTGGACGACGCAGGCGGCCTGGTCCGACGTGCCCTGCATCTCACCCGTTCGATCCCGATCCCGCCGGTCGAGTTCCTCCCCGTCGAGGCCGAGGGCCGCGAGCACGACACCCGCCGGGCAGCCTCCGCGTTGGCGGACGCCGGCGCCGCCCTGCTCGTCACCGTCGGTGGGGACGGGACGGTCCGCTCCGCGGTCGAAGGCTGGCCCGAGGTGCGACTCCTGCCCCTCGCCGCCGGCACGAACAACGCCATCGTGACTCCGGTCGAGCCGACCATCGCCGGGTACGCCGCCGCCCTCGCCGCCCACGGAGACCCGGCGAGCGACCAGGAGCTCACCCTCCTCCGGGTCATCGGAGGGGCAGATGGTCCGGCGGTGGCGGTCGTCGACGCGGTGGGGGTGCGGTCCCGGTGGGTGGGGGCGAAAGCCCTCTGGCAGACCGAGGCGTTCGTGGAGGCGGTCGTCGCCAACGCCCGGACCACGGCGGTCGGGATGGCGTCGGTGGCGGCGGCGTTCGGTCCGATCCCGCCCGGCCACGCCCGCCACGTCGTCTTCGGGACGGGGAGACGGATCCGGGCCATCCTCGGTCCGGGGCAGGTCGCCGACGTGGACGTGGCTTCGACACGCCTCGTCCCGATCGGTCAGGCCGTCTCCTTCTCGGACGAGACCAGGGTGGTGGCTCTCGACGGAGAACGGCGGATCGTCACGCCGGGGACGGCGGTCGAGGTGGCGACGGGACCGCGCCTGATCGCCGTCACCGAGATTCTTGCGAAGACGCGAAAACCAGGTTTCGGTTCTGGGTCCGGAGAGGGCGCGGAGGGGTAGCTTCGGAGGTGCCCGGCATGGGCACGTCGGCGGTGGCCCACCGTGCCCGACCATCGGTGGACCACCCTGAGACAGGAGGTCGCCGGATGGAGATACCCCGAGACGATCTGGTCGCCATGTACGCGGCCATGGTCAAGATCCGCTATTTCGAGGAGCGGATCCGCGAGATCTACCTCGACGACAAACTCCCGGCGTTCGACATCGCCGCCGGACGCATCCCCGGGGAGATGCATCTCGCCGCCGGTCAGGAACCGGTGGCCGTCGGCGTCATGCCCCATCTGAAGGACGGGGACGCGATCACCGCCACCCATCGGCCCCACCACATCGCCATCGCCCAGGGAGTCGACCTCCAGCAGATGGCGGCGGAGATCTTCGGCAAGGACACGGGCCTGGGTCACGGGAAGGGTGGGCACATGCACCTGTTCTCGATTCACCCCGAGTTCGGATGTTCGGGGATCATCGCCGAGGGGATGCCGGTGGCCGTCGGGGCCGCGCTCGCCTTCAAGAAGCAGGGCTCGGACAACGTCGCCCTCTCCTTCTTCGGTGACGGTGCCGCCAACCAGGGGGCGTTCCACGAGTCGTTGAACCTGGCGGCGTTGTGGAACCTCCCGGTCGTCTTCATCTGCGAAGACAACCGGTACGCCATCTCGGTCCCGAAGGAGGCCTCGACGGCGATCGCCGACAACAGTGACCGGGCCTCGGCCTACGGGATGCCCGGCGTGTTGGTCCCCGACAACGACCCGGTCGCCGTGTATGAGGTGGCCAGGGAGGCCATCGCCCGGGCCCGTGACGGGGGAGGACCGAGCCTGATCGAGGTCGAGACGGACCGGCTCTGGGGGCATTTCGAAGGCGACATGGATGCCTACCGGAGCGACGAATTCAAGGCGGCGATGGCCGAGCGGGATCCGATGAAGACCTACCCGGCGCGTCTGCTTTCCGAAGGGGTGCTGACACCCGAGGAGCAGGAGCAGCTCATCAAGGAGGCCCACGCCGCAGTGGACGAGGCGATCGCCTTCGCCGAGTCGAGCCCCTACCCCCGCCCGGAGGACGCCCTCCTCCACGTGTTCGCCTAGGAGGCCGGTGATGACGACTCTGACCGAACGGAAACTCACCACCCAGAAGGCCATCGCCGAGGCGATCGCCCAGGAGATGGAGGCCGACGAGTCGGTGTTCGTGATGGGGGAGGACGTCGGCGTCTACGGCGGCATCTTCGGGGCGACCGAGGGACTGCTGGACCGGTTCGGCCCCGACCGGGTGATGGACACGCCGATCTCGGAGACCGGGTTCATCGGAGCTGCGATCGGGGCGGCCATCAACGGAATGCGCCCCATCGCCGAGCTGATGTTCGTGGATTTCTTCGGCGTCTGTATGGATCAGATCTACAACAACATGGCGAAGATCCACTACTTCAGCGGCGGCAACGTCAAGGTCCCGATGGTGCTCACCACGGCCTGCGGAGGCGGCTACTCCGACGCCGGCCAGCACTCCCAGACCCTGTGGGGCATGTTCGCCCACCTGCCGGGGATGAAGGTCGTCGTGCCGTCCAACCCCTACGACGCCAAAGGCCTCATGATCGCGGCCATCCGAGACGACAACCCGGTCGTCTACATGTTCCACAAGGGCGTGCTGGGCCTCGGCTGGATGACCCCGAATCCTCGCGCCATCGGGCCGGTCCCGGAAGAGCCCTACACGGTCCCCCTCGGGAAGGCGGCGGTGGCCCGGGAGGGCACCGACGTGTCGGTGGTGACGGTCGGGCTGACGGTGCACCGTGCTCTCGACGCCGCCGAGACGCTGGAGGCAAAGGGCATCTCGACGGAGGTCGTCGACCTGCGGAGCCTGGTCCCCCTCGATCGGGAGGCGATCGTCGCCTCGGTTCGGAAGACGCACCGGCTGCTCGTCGTCGACGAGGACTACCGCAGCTTCGGCATGACCGGTGAGGTGATCACCACCGCCATCGAAGGTGCCTTCGACTACCTCGACGCTCCCCCGGCGAGGATCGCGGTGCCGGACGTCCCGATTCCCTACAGCCGCCCCCTCGAACAGTTCGTACTGCCCGACGCCGACAAGATCGTGGCCGGCGTCGAGGCGCTGATGGCCGGGTAGTCGGGAGTGCCGATCGACGTCCGCATGCCCGTCATCACCGAGGAAGGTGAGGACGGGGTGGTGACCGCATGGCTCGTCTCGGACGGGGACCGGGTCGCCGCCGACCAGCTCATCGCCGAGGTCCAGGCGGAGAAGGTGGCGGAGGAGGTCCGGGCTCCGTCGGCGGGGATCGTGCGTGACCTGGTCCCGATCGGAGAACCGGTGCCCCAGGGAGGCGTGATCTGTCGGCTGATTCCCGCCGCGGAGAAGCCTGGTGCCGTCCCGCCGCCGACGACGCCAGACCGTCCCCGCGCCTCGCCGGCGGCCCGGCGGGTCGCCCGGGAGCTCGGGGTCGATCTCGGTACCGTCGTCGGGACCGGGCCGGAGGGTCGCATCACCGAGGCAGACGTGCGGTCCGCCGCCGCCCGAAGCGAAGGGGCGGCCCTGACGGGCCTCCGGGCGGTGATCGCTCGGAACATGCGAGAGGCGGTCCGCTCCACCGCGGCGGTCACGCTCACCTGCACCGCCGACGTGACCTCGGCGCCGAGCGGGAGCGTCACCGCTCGGGTGATTCGGGCGGTGGCGCAGGCGCTCCCAAACCATCCCGACCTGTGGGGCACCCGGGACGGTGACCGTTTCATCCCGGCGAGGTCGACCGACGTCGCCGTCGCCATCCAGACCGATGAGGGTCTGGTCGCGCCGGTGGTGCGGGAGCCGGGGGAGAAGACGGTGGAGGAGATCGCCGCCGAAGTCGCGTCCCTGGCCGAGCGGGCTCGGTCGAAGAGCCTCGCCGCCGCCGACTACCGGGGCGCCTGTTTCACCGTGACGAACCTCGGCTCCTACGGTGTCGAAGCGTTCACTCCGATCATCAACCCTCCTCAGGTCGCCATCCTCGGCGTGGGCGCCATCCGCACCGTCCCCGGTTTCGGGGAGGGGGGACAGGTCGAGGCGCGGCGACAGATGGTGCTGAGCCTCACCTTCGACCACGCCTTCGTGGATGGGGCGCCCGCCGCCGAGTTCCTCGCCGAGGTGCGGAGGCTCCTCGAGGGCCGGACGGGCTGAGATCGGCCCGAGACCTTCGGCCCTGCACGGGAGCCGTCCGCCCGCGTAGCGTGAGGGCCATGAGCGGGCCACGCCGCCGTGTCGTCATCATGGGCGCCGCCGGACGCGACTTCCACGACTTCAACGTCGTCTACCGTCACGACCCGACCGTGGAGGTCGTCGCCTTCACCGCCACCCAGATCCCGGGGATCGCCGACCGTCGGTACCCACCCGAGCTCGCCGGGGATCTCTATCCCGAGGGGATCCCCATCGAGCCCGAGGAGCGACTCGAGGAGCTGATCGCCCGGTTCGACGTGGACGAGGTCGTCTTCGCCTACTCGGACGTCTCCCATCTCCACGTGATGCATGCGGCGTCGCGGATCATCGCCGCCGGTGCCGACTTCACCCTGCTCGGTCCCGGCGCCACCATGCTGACCTCGTCCCGGCCGGTGATCTCCGTCACCGCCATGCGGACGGGGTGCGGGAAATCCCAGACGTCGAGGTGGCTCTCCCGGCATCTGCGACAACGGGGCTTGAGGGTGGCCGTCCTCCGCCACCCGATGCCCTATGGAGACCTGGCCGCGGCCAGGGTGCAGCGGTTCGCCACGCCCGACGACCTCGACGCCGCCCATTGCACGGCCGAGGAGCGGGAGGAATACGAACCGCATCTCGCGGTCGGGAACGTCGTCTACGCCGGAGTCGACTACGCCGCGGTCCTCGCCGCCGCCGAACAGGAAGCCGACGTGGTGATCTGGGAGGGCGGGAACAACGACGTCTCCTTCGTCGCCCCCGATCTGGGGATCGCCGTCGTCGACGCCCTCCGACCCGCCCAGATGGACCGGTTCTTTCCGGGCGAGGCGGTGGTACGGATGGCCGACGTGGTCGTCGTCAACAAGGTGGATGCGGCACCCGACGAGCTGGTCGTCGAGGCCGTGGACCGGGTCCGGGACCTCAACCCGGAGGCGGTGGTCGTGAAGGCTGCGTCCCCCGTCCGGCTCGACGACCCCGAGGCGGTGGCGGGGCGGAAGGTGCTCGTCGTCGACGACGGCCCGACGCTCACCCATGGAGGCATGCCGTACGGGGCGGGGTTCGCAGCCGCGGTCGCCGCCGGAGCGGCGGAGATCGTCGATCCCCGGGTCTCCGCCCCGCCCGAGATCGCCGCCATCTTCGAGCGCCACCCCCACATCGAGCGGGTGCTTCCCGCCGTCGGCTATGCCGACGACCAGCTCGCCGCCCTGGCCGAGACGATCAACCGGTCCGACGCCGAGCTGGTGGTGTCGGGGACTCCCATCGACCTGGCGGCCCTCGTCTCCCTCGACAAGCCGGTCGTCCGGGCCCGCTACGACTACGCGGACGCCGGGCTGCCCACCCTGGGATCGATCGTCGATCGGTTCCTCACCGAACGCGGCCTGGGGTGACGGGCCGCAGTTCTGGGCTCCGAAAGAGCGAGCCGGGCATGCCGACGGGGACGGGGACGATGCCCGACGTCGTCGGCAGGAGCCCCGCGATGGCCACGAGTCTGCTCGAACGCCTCACCTGCGAGGACCGCCAGGTCCTCCTCACGGTCCTGACCGACGAGCGGGACTGGGAGGCCTTCTGCGAGGAGGTCGATGGCCGACCTTGGCGGCTCGTCGACCTCCTCGCCCATCCCGACCTTCTCGACGCGGTCCTCGATCCCCGGGTCGGTCCGGGTGCCTCCGTGTCGCCGGGGCTGCTCTTCGCCGTCTTCGTCTGTCACGCCGCCGACGAGCTCCGGACGGCGGGACATCTCACGGAATGGGCCGGCCCCCGCACTCGGGTGCCGGTGTTCGAGGTCGACGAGGTTCGGGAGTTCCTGGAGTCCCCGGGCCGGATCCTCTATCTGGTGGATCTGCTCGCCTCCTTCGCCGAGCACGGGTTCGTCGGAGACGTCGATGACCTGGTGGCGCTGGCCGAGCGGGCGATCGACGCTCCGTCGTGGTATCGGCGGCTCGGCGACCTGCTGCTCTTCCTCGCCGGGGTCTTCCCCGACCGGACGTTGCGACGCCCCTACACACCCTCGGAGGCGGAGAAGCTGGGACGGGCGGCGGGGATGAGCGCCGGGGAGGTGTTGGCGGTGCTGGCCGACGCACCGGCCGGCACGATCT
>Ga0256839_1004028_pt1 | contig 14634 bp, 11 predicted proteins | sample 354166metaG_FD_185968 | JGI IMG/M metagenome (GOLD analysis project Ga0256839, IMG submission 185968) | Hydrothermal vent microbial communities from Mid Atlantic Ridge, Atlantic Ocean - 354-166 | ecosystem: Environmental > Aquatic > Marine > Hydrothermal vents | place: Atlantic Ocean: Mid... | reverse complement strand
TCAAGCAGCCGATAGAGTTGTTGTTCTTCCGCTTTGGAGAGGGGGCGCACCCTCACCATGGGGATCACCTCCGTCGGGAGGATACCCTATTGGTGAAGGACGCGTCTACCCTTTACTGAAAGGCGCAGTTACAGCTTCCGCCATCGTATCCTAGCCCTTCATTTGCAGAAAATGTTCTTGGATTGTGTTCCGATCTCCTATCCTCTATATCAGTGTATGAAATTTCTTTGTTTTCCAAGGCCACGGGATGCACCCCCCGCCCATAGCGCTTTCCCTGGAACTCGAAGGGCTAGCGGGCGTAGAGTACCCCTATCAAGAGGAAGCGCTGCTCGTTCTGCACAAACGCCTGCGCTCGCCGTTCGATCTCGTCTGTTACCCGCACCGGTAGGAAGACCGCCCGCCCCTGAGGATCGAACACGGCCCTCTCGAAGTCGAAGTCCGCCGGGTTATACCCCGCTTCGACCATCGCCCCCAGCGCCTCGGCCAGCAGCCCCTCCCGCGGGCTCGCGCCTTGCCCGGGTGTCAGAGTTGTCGTCCCGCCGTCTAGGGTCTGCGCTTGAGCCGGAACCATCGCCGTCCCACCCGCAAGTCCCACCAGCGCCAGCAACATCACCGCCAACGCCGCTACGCTACCGCGCCGTACGCCCGATGTCAACACGGTATCTACCTCCTCTTGGTGAGATGAATTGAGTTCTGTGGAGGAGCTTCGAGCGCTCCGCGTGGATGGGCCGCTTCGGTAGGAGATCCCCTCCCTTCCCGGCCCTCGGATTCGGGGAGCGCTCGGCTCTCCCGCCTCGACCTTACCCCCACCCCGGCCCGGAGAACCATCAACTTCTTGACGGGAGAACCATCGGCTTCCCGAAGGATGATCCATCAAGTTCTTGAGGGACAGAGGGCACGAAGGGTGAAAGACACAGTGTCTTAGAGGGCTGAGTCAAGGCGGTGGCAAATGTAGCGAGAAGCGTACTGGAGAGATTTCAGGCGGTTTTGCTTGGAAGGCAGGAAATCACAATCCCGGCTCACAGCGGACTCGGGCCTTGCGGCGGCTGAGGAAGCGAGCGCGGAGGGACAGGCCCAGCAAGTACAATCCGAGGATCAAAAAGGGAACCCCTAGAAGGCCTATCGCCGTCAAGCCGTCCACCGTGGAGGCAGGCGGTGCGGACGAAGGAGTGACCGTAGGAGGGGAGAAATCCGTCTCGGGCTCGGGACGTAGGGGTGAGGGAGAGGCTTCGTGTTCGCGACGATGGGCATCGACACCGACATCCGCGATATCCGCAGGTATGCCCAGTGCCAGGATCGCCCCTGCAAGCTCCCCAAGGGGGATCTCGCCGGTCACCCGTTGGAGTTCCGGGTTGGCGCTGCCCGGCAACGGGACCCACCGCCCATCCCGATCCCGAAACACGAGGAGCCGGAGCTTTTCCGGAGCCAGCTCGGGAGGTTGGTCCTCCTCACGATAGAACACCTCGATCCTCGCGATGCCGGCATCGAGCCCTGCAAGGGCGACGGCGTAAAACCCCATCTCCGCGTCCAAGGGAGGAACCCCTTCGGGCCGTTCGGCATATCGGCCCACGATAAGGACGCCCTCGGCGCTCCACTCCGATCGTCCCGGGAGGCTACGGCCGGGGGGATAGAGGGTGATTCGGAGCCCCAAGCGGTCCGTGGCATCCAGCTGTATCCGCGATCCGCGGGGCGAGTCCAGCACGAGCGAGGCCATCGAACGCAGGAGCAACGCGTCAGGATCGGCGGGCAACCACGGCGTCACGTCCTCCCGGGAGAGCCCGAGCACGGCGTCTCCGCGACCGGTGTAGAACCCGGAGGGTCCGGTCTCATCGCCCCAGAAGTTGCGGCGTGCCTCGATCCCCTCGCTCGCCAGGACGTACAGCCCAAAGCGGATGTTGCTCGCCACGCGGTTCCTCTCGAGGTCCCCCAAGACGACGCGCTCTACGTGAACCCCCCCGGCGCCGTTCGCCACGATCGTGTTCCCGAAGAGCGCTACCTCCCGAGCCTCGACGAAGGCCGCACCCCGCTCCCGATTCGCACGCAACTCGTTCTCCTCGAGGACCACCACCTCGGCGCCGCGCAAGAACAGCCCATCCGCCCCGTTTTGCGCGATCTCGTTCCGTTGCATGCGGAGAAGCCGTCCGCCTTCGATTCGAACCCCTTCCCGGACGTTGTTGACGACCTCGTTCTCCGCAAGCGTGATGCCCACCGCCCCCTGCAGCACGAGGCCCGCTGCCCCGTTGCCGTAGATCGCGTTTCCGACCAGAAGAGCGTCCTGCGCTCGGTTCAGCGCCATCCCCGCGCCGCCGTTGGCGTAGATCTCGTTCGCCTCGAAGCGGTCGCCCTCGCTGCCCACCACGAGCCCCTCGTCGAGGTTCTCGTAGATGCGATTTCGCACGAAGCGGTTTTCCGTCGTCCCGGGGTCGAGGAGCGCGCCGACCCAGTCGGAGCGGGCCAGCTCGTTCCCCGCAAAGACGTTGCCCGAGGGCCCGCCCGTCTCGTTGACGCCCAGCAACACCCCCAGGCTGTTCTCGAGGATACGGTTGTCCTCGAAGCGGTTCTGGGAGACGTCGCCCACGAGGCGCAGCCCCACCGCCCCGCGACCCTGGTTGCCCCGGATGAGGTTCTCGGCGACGACGTTGCCCTGTGAGCGGTTCTTGAGCCCCAAGCCCACGACGCTCAGACCCCGGATCTCGTTGCGGCGGATCTCGTTCCCCGAGGCGTTCAGCAGCAGAATCCCCGCCTCCCCCGATGTCACTCGATTCTCAACCACCTGGGAGTCCGTGGTCTCTTCTAATAAGAGCCCCACGAGGTCGTTGTTCTCAATCGCGTTGTCCTCGATGAGGGCCCCCCGGACGCGCTTGAGCCACAGCCCCCCCATGCCGTTGAGGGCGATCTCGCTCTTTAGGAGCGAGATCTCTTGGGAGTTCTCCACCCAGGCGCCGAGGCCACCGTTGCCCCGAAGCTGTGCCCCTTCCACGGTGACGGCCCACGCGTTCCGGAGGACGAGCCCGTCCTGGGCGTGGTTGTAGATCCGGACGTCTCGGAGGAGCACCCGTCCTGCGCCCTCGATCGCGATCCCCACCCGCCCCCCGGAGACGCGGACGTTCTCGATCGCCGCCCCGTCGGCCCCGGCTTCGATCGTCAGGCCCGTGCTCTCCGGCGGGGCCTCGATCGTGACCCCTTCCAGGCGGACGTCGCGGGCGCGGACGATCACCCGGCCGATCCAGACGGTTTGAGCGGGCCCCCGCGTGGCCCGGACCGTGACCCCCTCCACCTCGAGGACGAGGTCCTCGCGGTAGCGGCCGGGATCCACCCAAATCGTGTCGTAGGGCTGGGCGTCGGAGAGGGCCGCCGTGAGGGTGCGGAAGTGCAAGTCCCCATCGGCATCTTCGGCGGGTGGAGCCGAGACGTCCACGTATCGCTCCGGACCCCGATGGTTCGCCCATGCCACCTCCTGGAGAGGGCCGGGAGCCCCGATTCCCCCCGCGACCACAAGGCCGAGGAGAAGGAGGATCGGTGCGGGGACCCTGCCTGAGCTCGACGGCAAAGCCCCCGCCGCCTGCCGCCTGCGAACGGGCCCAGGTCGGAGACGCTCGATCTCGCCGCGAGGCGCTTCGTTGCTCCTGGGCTTTCCCTCGGCCACCACGATCCTCCTTCCGACCCCGGATTTAGGGAGCCTGCGGTGCAAGCGCGATGATCGCTCCGGCCCGCAATCGCGAGACGTCGATCTCCCCTTCTACGAGGTTCACGCCCTGGAGGCTCTTGCCCGGAAGCGGCACCCACGCCGAGCCGTCCCAGTAGAAGAGCCGCAAGGCCTCCTTGATAACCCCTTCCGGAAGCTCCTCGTCGGCGTACGTGACCTCCAAGAGGGCGGTCCCCGTGCCGAACCCGTTGATGAGCACCCCTATCGTTTTAAGGGCGTTGGCCAGCGGGGCCGGACGGTAGATGGAGTCCTCCGCGGGCAGAGCGGTCGCGTACTTCGCTACGATCGCGATCCCCCGTGCCTCTTTCCCCACGCGGAAGAGCGAGATCCGCACATCCGTGCGGTCCATCGCATCGAGCTCGACCTTGCCGGGACCGAAGTCCGCAAGCACGAAGCCGCGCACCGACCGCTCGTGAAGCTGGCCGACCCGGTCGGTAAGCCACGGGAGCAGGATCCGAACGACCTCGTCCTGCTCCAACGGGAAGCTGTTCCCCCCCCGGACCCCGATGAGGACCACGGCGTTGCCGCTTCCCTCGTAGACGCCCGCGGGCCCCTTGGGGTCGCCCCACCAGTTCCGGCGGGCGGAGAGGTCGGGCACGTTCTCCGCCCACAGGCCGAAGCGCAAGTTCTCCGTAATGTCATTCCTTTGGAGGTTGGCCCCCTCGCAGTCGGCCAGGAAGATCCCGCCCAAGCCGTTTTGCGTCACGACGTTGCCCTGGAAGTCCGGTCTCCGACACCCCCGAATCGCCAGGCCCCGCTCGCGGTTCGCGCGGAAGAGGTTTCCTTCCACGAACAGGCCTTCCAGCTGTTGCCCCTTAAGGCCGTCTTGCTGGTGGCGCTCCACCGTGTTTTCCATCACCTTGACGTTCTTCGACTCCAGGATGAGAAGCCCGTTCGCCTCGCCGTCGTGGAGGAGGTTCCGACGCACCACGGTGCTGTCGGCCCGCAGGAGGACGATGGCGCCGCCGTCGGTGAGCCCGCCGGAGTTGTCTCCGCCCCCGTTGCCCGTGATCTCGTTGCCCTCGAGGGTGTTGCGCGGGCTGTCGACCACCCGGATCCCGTCGTCCCCGTTGTCCTCAATGATGTTCTCGGCGAAGGTGTCGTTCCCCATCCCCCCCCGCACGTGGACGCCGATGCCGTTGTTCGCGGCAATCCGATTGGAGCGGAAGAAGTTCAGGCCGAAGCTCGCCTCGATGCGGATCCCGTCGGCATCGTTCTCCCGAATCTCGTTGCTGTCCAGGGTGTTGTTGCTCGGCTCCCCCTCCGTGACGTCGCTGCGCGTCAAGCGCACCCCGATGCTGTTGCGCACGATCGTGTTCTTGAGGATGATGCTCCCGGTCACGTCCCCTTCCAGCAAGATCCCGGAGGCCCCGGACTGGGTGCTCTCGGAGATCGTGTTGCTCTCCACGGTGTTGCGCTGTGCGGGCACGGCGTTCCCCCGCAGGGCCACCCCGCCCGCTCGGTTCCCCGTAAGCGCGTTGGAGCGCACCTCGTTGTTGTCGCTCCCCACGAGCGCCACGCCGAAGAGACCGTTGGAGACGATCTCGTTGTTCACGATGACGTTGTTGTTCGCCTTGTCGAGCTTCAGGCCCTCCAGCCCGTTGGAGGCAATCGTGTTGTTGGTGATCTGTCCCCCGTCGGCCCCCAACACCAACACCCCGGTGCCCAGGTTCAAGCGCACCTCGTTCTCGGAGATCGTAAAGCGATCCGCGTTCCCCTCCAAGACGATGCCCGAAGCCCCGTTGCTCTGCACCCGATTGCGAGCGATCTGGAGCCCTTGGCTCTCCCCGAGCACGCGGATCCCGATCCCGCCGTTGTTGAAGAGCTGGTTTCGGGTGAGGGTCACGTTGTCGCTGGCCTCGGCGACTTCGATGCCGTGGGCCGCTGCCTCGCGGATGATGTTGTCCGTTACGATCACCTCGCGGTTCGCGATCGTGACGGCGTTCTCGCAGTCTTGTTGGTCCTTGGCGTTGACGTCGAACCCCCGCAGCTCGACCTGCTTGGCCTCCAGGACGAAGCAGCCGTTGATCTTGGTCCGCTGAGCCCCGCCGCTCGACTGGACGACAAGACCCTTAACGCTTACGACGAGCCGCCCCTCGTCGTAGACGCCGGGGTCCACGATGACGATGGCGTGCTCCGGGAGGGCACAGTTCTCCAACGCCGCTCGGAGCGTGCGGAAGTGCGCATCGCAGTCTTCATCGGCCTCCGGGGGGTTTTTGATGTCCACAAAGACGATCGGGCCGCCGTGATCGGCCTGTACCGCCGGTGCCCCGAGGAGATTCCCCAGAGCCCAGAGGAGCCCCCCCAGGAGCACCCCGGAGCGGGAATGGCTTCGCAGGATAGGCGTCATGCACGTCACCTCGCTTCGAGATCCTGATTGCCCGTCGGTCTCCCGTCACCTCGTCGCAGGACGGCTGAGCTCATTATAGGGGAAATGTGTCCGAGAGAACTGTAATCGCAATCACTCCAACGCGGAAGTTGCGCATCCCAAGGGGCTTGCTATAATGCCTCTTGGGTGGAGAGGATCGCTCAAAGGTTCGGAAGAGTCGTCCACGAGGAGGAAGCGATGGCACAGGCAGAGCGCGGGACGTTCCGGGTGAAGTCGGGTCTGGCCGAGATGCTCAAGGGCGGCGTGATCATGGACGTCACAAACGCCGAGCAGGCGAGAATCGCCGAAGAAGCCGGAGCCGTGGCCGTGATGGCCCTCGAGCGGGTCCCCGCCGACATCCGGGCCGCCGGCGGCGTGGCCCGAATGGCCGACCCCAAGAAGATCAAGGAGATCATGGACGCCGTCACCATCCCCGTGATGGCCAAGTGCCGCATCGGCCACTTCGTCGAGGCCCAAATCCTCGAAGCCTTGGGGGTGGACTACGTCGACGAGTCGGAGGTCCTAACGCCCGCCGATCCGGAGAACCACATCGACAAGTGGCAGTTTAAGGTCCCGTTCGTCTGCGGGGCGCGGGACCTGCCCGAGGCTTGTAGGAGGATCGCCGAGGGCGCGGCGATGATCCGCACCAAGGGCGAGGCCGGGACGGGCAACGTCGTAGAGGCCGTCCGTCACATGCGCTTGATGAACCGCCAGATCCGCGAGGTCGTGGGCGCCTCCGAGGAGGAACTCGTACAGCTATCCAAGCAGTGGGGCGCTCCCCTCGAGGTTCTAAGGCTCATCAAGCAAGAAGGCCGACTGCCCGTAGTGAATTTCGCCGCAGGCGGGATCGCCACCCCGGCGGACGCGGCGCTGATGATGCAGCTCGGCTGCGACGGGGTCTTTGTGGGCTCGGGGATCTTCAAGTCCGAGGACCCCGAGCGCCGGGCGCGGGCCATCGTCGAGGCCGTCACCTACTACAACGACCCGCAGAAGCTCGCCGAGATCTCCGAGGACCTGGGCGAGCCCATGAAGGGCCTCGAGATCTCGGAGCTAGCCCCCGAGGAGCTCCTCCAGACCCGAGGCCACTGACCCACAGAAGATGGGACATCGCGTAGGGGTGTTGGCCCTCCAGGGCGACTTCCGCGAGCACCTCGCGGTGCTCCGACGCCTCGATGTGCCTGCCCAAGAGGTCCGCACGGCGAAAGACCTGGAAGCGGTGGACGCGCTGATCCTCCCGGGGGGCGAGAGCACCACGATCGCCCGCCTGATGGCGAAATCGGGGCTCGATCGAGGGATTAAAGAACGAGGACGGGAGGGGATGCCCCTCTACGGGACCTGCGCCGGTCTCATCTTGCTGGCCAAGGAGCTTCTAGAAGATCGCCCGCAGCCCTTGGAGCTCTTGGACGTCACCGTGGACCGCAACGCCTACGGGCGGCAAGTGGACAGCTTCGAGGCCGACATCGAGATTCGGGATTTAGGGGAATTCCACGCCGTCTTCATCCGGGCTCCGAAGGTCACCCGGTCGGGGCCTGCGGTGGAGGTCTTGGCGGAGCACGACGGCGCGCCCGTCCTGGTGCGCCAGGGGAACGTGTTGGCGAGCAGTTTCCACCCGGAGCTCACGGACGACACCCGGATTCACGAGTTCTTCTTGAGCTTTTTGGAAAAGTCCTAGCAGAAAGGGGGCTGGGAAGATGGGCAAGACGGTGCTGGTGATCGGGACGGGGACCATCGGGGAGCCCCTCATCGGGCTTTTGGCCGACATCCGGAAGGACGTCGGGATCGACGAGGTCATCTTCAACAAGCACACCCCCCTGGTGCACGACCGCACGAAGGTGATCTATCTCATGAGACGTGGAGCCAAGCTCGCCGTGGACGAGGAGAAGATCCCCCAATTCCAAGAGCTGGGCATGGAGCCCACCTACACCAAGCTCGAGGCCCTCGATCGGGCCGACGTCGTGATCGACTGTACGCCTAAGGGCTTCGGGATGGAGAACAAGCGGGAATACTACAAGAACTTTGAGCACAACACCTTGGGATTTATCGCCCAGGGGAGCGAGTTCGGCTTCGGGAAGATGTACGTCCACGGGGTGAACGACGAGGCCCTCGTCCCCGGGGAAGATCGATACATCCAGGTCGTAAGCTGTAACACACACAACCTGGCGGTGCTCATCCACACGCTCGCCTTAAGCGGGGGCCCCGATAATCTAGTGGAAGGACGCTTCGTCTGCATGCGCCGGGCCAACGACATCAGCCAGACGAGCTCCTACGTGCCCTCGCCCACGGTGAGCGAGCACATCGACCCCCGGTTCGGGACCCACCACGCCCGCGACGCCCACCACCTCTTCCAGACCCTAGGCTTGGAGCTCAACCTCTTCTCTTCCGCCATCAAGCTCAACACCCAGTACATGCACACGATCTGGTTCCACCTCTCTTTGAAGCGTCCCACGACGCTGGAGAGGGTCCACGAGCTCCTACACGAGAACCGACACATCGCCGTCACGCACAAGAAGAGCGCCAATCTCGTCTTCTCCTTCGGGCGGGACCACGGCCACTACGGGAGGATCCTCAACAACACCGTCGTGGTGCTCCCCTCGCTCCACGTAAGCGGGGACGGCAAGGAGATCCACGGCTTCTGCTTCACACCCCAGGACGGGAACTCCCTCTTATCGAGCGTGGCCGCCACGTTGTGGTTCCTCTACCCCGACGACTACACGGAGCGCCTCCGGGTGCTGGAGCCGTACTTCTACCAAGAGATCTGATCCGATGGGTTTAGCGACGCTGCGACGGCTGGTCCAGGAGACGCTCTCCGGCGCGCTGGGGCTGCTCTACCCCCCAGAGTGCGCGCTGTGCGGGCGGCCCTTGAACGACGATCTCCCGCAGGGACCCTCGGGTTTTTTGTGCGAGGGGTGCCAACAGGAGCTCGGGCGCGAGCGCCTGAAGCCCCCCTACTGCGTCCGCTGCGGGGAGCCCCTCCCCCCTAGCGGGATCGACCTCTGCAGGGGCTGCGCCCTGGGGAGGGTGCCCTTCGAGAGGGCCCGCTCCTACGGGCTCTACGAGGGGAGGCTTGCCCGGCTGGTGCGGCTCTTTAAATATCATAAAGAACCCGCGCTCGCGGGGGCGCTTTCTTCCCTGCTCGCCGAGGTCGTCGCCCGCGAGGGGCTCGAATTCGAGGGGATCACGTACGTCCCCCTCGGTCGAAGACGCCTGCGGGAGCGGGGCTTCAACCCGGCGGAGCGGCTGGCCCGCGCGCTGGGGAAACTCTGCGGAAAGCCCGTCTTCCCCGCGCTGCGCAAGGCCCGGGAGACCGTCCCCCAGGAGGCGCTCTCCCGGCGGGAGCGACTGCTCAACCTCCGGGGCTCGTTCGCGCCCCTAGGGAGAGCCCGCTGTGAAAGCGTTCTGCTGGTCGACGACGTCTACACCACCGGGGCCACCGTCCGCGAGTGCGCCTCGGTGCTGAGAGAAGCGGGCTACGAGCGCGTCTTCGTGGTGACCGTCGCCCGCACGCCCCATCCCCGCTCCTCCCCCGCCGAGAGAGGAAGCCCGGAGGAGGTCGAAGCGTAGCCCATGAACGCCGAGATCGAGATGCACGTCGAGACCCTCGTCCTCACGGAATACGCCTCCAACTGCTACATCGTGAAGTCGGGGGGCGAGGCGATGATCGTCGATCCGGGAGAGCCCAGCCCCTTGATCCTGGAGCGCGTTCAAGGCTTGCAGGTGAAGTACATCGTCAACACCCACGCCCACCCCGACCACATCGGGGGGGATCCCTATTTGAAAGAGCAGCTGGGAGCGCCGTTGGTGCTCCACCCCGACGACCGCGAGCTGTTCCAGGCCCTCTTGGGCGACGCGGTGGAGCCCGACCTCTGGGTCCGCGAGGGGGACGTCCTCGAGCTGGGGGAGCTTCGATTCGAGGTGTGGCACACCCCGGGCCACACGCCGGGGAGCATCACGCTTATGGAGCCGAAAGAGCGGGTGCTCTTTACGGGAGATCTTCTGTTTGCGGGCTCGATTGGACGGACGGATTTCCCCGGCGGGTCGGACACCCAGATGCGGAAATCCTTAGCGAGGGTCGCTATGCTGGAGGGCGACTGGCGGGTCCTCTCGGGCCACGGGCCCGAGACGAGCCTCAGCCACGAGCGCTGGACCAACCCCTTCTTGATGGGGTTGCCCGAGCTGGAAGCCTGACGGCCCCAGCACGAGGAGAGAGGGGAAGGGGGAGCCGGATGCCCACGCGGGAGGAGATCGAGGAGATCCGGGCGCGGGTGAACATCGCCGACTTGATCGGGCGCTACGTCCACCTCAAGCCCCGGGGGAGCCGCTACGTGGGCATTTGTCCCTTCCATCCCGACAAGAGCCCTTCTCTTACCGTAAGCCCCGAGAAGGGGTTGTATCACTGCTTCGGCTGCGGCGAGGGCGGGGACGTCTTTCGCTTCCTGATGGCCATCGAGCGGATCGAGTTTCCCGAGGCCGTCCGCCGCCTCGCGGAGGAGGCGGGCGTCCCCCTCCAAAGATCCGAGGGGGGGACGGGTCAAAGGGAGCGCCTCCGAGCGCTCTTGGAGCGGGTGGCGCGCTTCTTCGAGGGGAAGCTTTCCGAGCCCGTCGGACGCCGGGCGCTCCGCTACCTTCGCGAAGCCCGCGGCTTTACGGAGGAGACCGTGCGAAGGTTCCGGCTGGGGTACGCCCCTCCCGGGGATCTCGTGCTCCAAACGTTTCTGAGCGAGCTGCCCGAACTCCAAACGCTGGGGTTGGTGCTCGAGGGGGAGCGGGGGCGGTGGAGCTTCTTCCGCGACCGGGTGATCTTCCCGCTCTTGGACGCCCAGGGGCGGGTGGTGGGCTTCGCAGGGCGCGCGCTGCGAGACGAGGAGCCCAAATATCTCAACACGCGCGCTACGCCCCTCTTCGAGAAGGGGCATCTGCTCTACGGCCTCGCGCAGGCCCGCAACGGGTTAGCGCAACGGGGCTTTGCGCTGCTCGTGGAGGGCTATACGGACGTGATCGCGGCCCACCAGCACGGCTTTACGAACGCCGTGGCCAGCATGGGGACGGCCTTTACCCCGCAGCAGGCGCGGCTCTTGCGGCGCTTCGTCCCTAAAGTGCTCCTGGCCTACGACCGGGACGCGGCGGGCCGGGCGGCCACGTTGCGGGGGGTGGCCCAGCTCCTGCGGGCGGGACTGGAAGTGGAAGTCGTGGTCCTGCCTCCCGGCGAAGACCCCGACGGGCTGCTGCGCCGCGGGGGCCCCGAAGCGTTTCGGGAATTTCTGCAGGGGGCAAGGCCCTTCCCCGAGTTCTACGTGCAGGCCCTCCTAGAGGAGCACGACGTGCAAAGCATCCGCGGGCAGGAGGAGGTCCTCATGGAGGTCAAGGCGTTTCTGGCCCACGTAGAGAGCCCCGCACTGCGAGCTCAGGTCCTTCGGGAGCTATCGGGAAGCTTAGATATTCCGCTAGAAGAGCTCCGATCCACGCTATGGAGAAGACAGGGGATGCAAGGGGAGAGGACGATAGCTATAATGTCTCCGGGAGCCCCACAACGAGGAGCGGCGTGGGGGGTGGAAGAGCACTTGGTTTCCCTTTTGCTGCAGGGTGTGTTCCCTCTGGAGCAGGCTCTTCGGGAGCTGGCTCCTACGGACTTCTCCCGGCTGGCGCCTGCCATACATGCGCTTGTCTCCCTCTGCCGCGAACGAAAGGAACGTGGCGATCCTCTTCCCGCTCGCCTCACGGGCGTCGAAGGCCAGGCCTTGCTCAACGAGTGGCTCGAACGCCTCCCCCCTCGGATCCAGCAGAGGCTGCGGGCCCTGGCCGTCAGCGAACGCCGGGACTTCGACGAGGGGCGGGCTATACAGGAACTGATCGGACAACTACGGCTTCAGGGCGTCGAACGGAGACTTCGTGAAATCCAGCAGGCGATTCGCGAAGCGGAGCGGGCCGACGATCGCATCGCCCTCGAACGGTTACAAAGCGAGCAGCAGCGGGAGCTGCACGAACGGCGTCGCATCCTCGCCCAACTGGGCTGGGGGACCTTTGCAGCTCGAGTCTAAACAACCGGTGCCCCCGTGCGCACCGGTTGCGCTCGGCATGAGGCACAAGCAGGGAGGAGGGAGAGACGTCTATGGGTGATCCGCAGACGAACGGGGCCGAGTTCCTTCCCAACGGACAACGCCTCCGTCTCAACGGGGAGTTTGAGGGGGACCTCTTCGAGCTGGGGCTCGGGGCCCCGCCCGAAGAGCTGGAAGAGGAGATCGAAGAGGAGTCGTTCCTCGCGGAAACCGATTCCGACGACGAGGAAGAGAAAGAACTGCCCAGCTCCGCCGGCGATCCCGTCAAGATGTACCTCCAGGAGATCGGGAAGATCCCGTTGCTCACCCGGGAGCAGGAGGTCGAGCTGGCCAAGGCGATCGCCCAAGGGGACGAGAAAGCCCGTGAAGCCTTGATCAACGCCAACCTGCGCCTTGTGGTCTCCATCGCTAAAAAATACATAGGCCGCGGCCTGTCGTTCTTGGACCTCATCCAGGAGGGGAATTTGGGCCTGATGAAGGCCGTGGAGAAGTTCGACTACACCAAAGGCTACAAATTTAGCACCTACGCCACCTGGTGGATCCGCCAGGCGATCACGCGGGCCATCGCCGACCAGGCGCGGACCATCCGCATCCCCGTCCACATGATCGACACCGTCCGGGAGCTGCAGCGCGTCAAGAAAGAGCTCATCCAAGAGACGGGGGAGGTCCCCGACCCGGAGACCCTGGCCCAAGAGCTGGGGATGCCCGTGGAAAAGATCAAGCGGGTGGAGAACGTCTCCCAGTACACCAGCTCCTTGGAGAGGCCGATCGGCGAGGACGAGGAGGACTCGTTAGGAGATCTGATCCCCGACGAGCACGCCCTCTCCCCCACCAAGGAGGCGTATAAGCAGTTCATGATGGAGGAGCTGGAGCGGGCCTTGAGCCAGCTGAGCCCCCGGGAGCGGGAGATCCTCATATTGCGCTACGGCATCAAGGACGGCCACCCCCGCACCCTCAAGGAGGTCGCCGGGGAGTTCAACATCACCCGCGAGCGGGTCCGCCAGATCGAGATCAAGGCGTTGGACAAGCTGAAGCACCCCACCCGCAAGGAGGAGCTCAAGAAGTTCCGCCAGCTCCTCCTCAGCGAGGACGCCGGCCTCTAAGGGTGACGGAGCGCGCCGGAACCGAGCCCGTCTTGGTGATCCTGGGCCCCACGGGCGTGGGGAAGTCCCGCGTGGCCTATGAGCTCGCCCTCCGCTTAGGAGACGTAGAGATCCTCTCCGCCGACGCCCGAGCCATCTACAAGGGCATGGACGTCGGGACGGACAAGCCCCCTCCCGAGTGGCGCGAGCGCGTGCCCCACCACCTCATCGACATCAAAGAGCCCCACGAGCGCTACAGCGCGATGGACTTCCGCCGGGACGCCCTCCGCCTTGTGGACGAGATCTTCGAGCGGGGCAAGCGGCCCGTGGTGGTAGGCGGAAGCACCCTCTATCTAGACGCCTTCTTCGGGAAGCTCTTCGAAGGCCCGTCGGCGGACTTGGCGTTGCGGGCGGAGCTGCAGAAGCGCCCGCTGCCCGAACTCTACGAGGAGCTGCAGCGGGTGGACCCCGAAGCCGCCCGCAGAATCCACCCCAACGACCGCCTCCGGATCGTCCGCGCTCTGGAGGTCTACCGCGTGACGGGGAAGCCCATCAGCGAGCTGCAGAAGCAGCTGCCCAAGCCGCCCTATGAGTTCTTGAAGGTGGGACTGACGGCCCGACGGGACGTCTTGTACGAGCGCATCGACCGCCGCGTAGACGAGATGATGCAGAAGGGACTCCTCGACGAGGTGAGAGCCCTTCGACCCCAGGTGCCCAAGGGCTCGCAGGCGTACAAGTCGAACGCCTACCGAGAGCTCTTTTTATATCTAGAGGGCGAAATCCCCTCGCTCGAAGAGGCCATACGCCGGATCAAGAAGCACACCCGCGGGCACGCCCGCAGGCAGCTGATCTACTTCCGCCGCGACCCGGAGATCCACTGGATCGACACCACGGAGCGCGAGCCCGCCGAGATCGCCCAAGAGATCCTCGATCTGCTACAATCTTGCCGATGAAAGTCTTCACCGGCCAGCAGATGAAGGAGTTCGACGCCCAAGCGATCCGCGACTTCGCGATGCCCAGCTTGGTCTTGATGGAGAACGCCGGGCGGGGCGTCTGCGAGCTCCTCGTAGAGCGCATCCCCGACCTCCCCAGGAAGCGGGTGGCGATCGTCGCGGGCAAGGGGAACAACGGCGGGGACGGGCTCTGCGTCGCCCGCCATCTGCTCGTGCGGGGCCACCCTCCCGCTCAGCTTGCGGTCTTCGTGGTCGGGGAACCCGACAAGCTCTCGGAGGAGACGCGAACCCAAGTCGAGATCCTCGAGCGCTTCGGGTTCTCCCTTCCATACATCCAGAAGGAGAAGGACCTCCCCGCGCTCGAGGAGGCCCTCTCCCGTGCCCATGTCGTGATAGACGCCCTCCTGGGCATCGGGGTGAAGGGACCCGTCCGCGGGCTGCTTGCGCCCGTCATCGAGCGCATCCACGCTTC
>Ga0256839_1004027_pt1 | contig 14636 bp, 13 predicted proteins | sample 354166metaG_FD_185968 | JGI IMG/M metagenome (GOLD analysis project Ga0256839, IMG submission 185968) | Hydrothermal vent microbial communities from Mid Atlantic Ridge, Atlantic Ocean - 354-166 | ecosystem: Environmental > Aquatic > Marine > Hydrothermal vents | place: Atlantic Ocean: Mid... | reverse complement strand
TCACCACCTCGCGTGGATTGCTCGTCAGGGTAATGCCTGTCGTATCGCAAATACGCGCCTTGTTGATATCGCGCGCCGCTGCATGGGTAATCTGAATACCCCGCCCGGCACGGCGGGCAATTTCCTGTGCATTTCGCATGAGCACATTCACCGTGCCACCGCCGACGGTACCCATTCCCAACAATCCGACTTTTACTGGTTCCACACCTGTTTCCTCACTTTTTACGTATTTATCAATGTAGAGTGCATCTGCAAAAAAAACATCTCTGCGCCCTTTGTTTCTCCGCATCTTTGCGCTGAAAGGTTTTTATATCCAGCCAGCACCTTAAGCTAAGCCTGTTTATTATCAGCCCGAAACATATCCCGAATACCTCGCAAAGCCTGACGGGTGCGATGTTCATTCTCAATCAAACCAAAACGCACATGGTCATCACCGTATTCACCAAAACCAATACCGGGTGATACTGCCACCCCGGCTTCTTTCAATAATTTTTTAGTGAATTCCAGTGACCCCATTTCCTTGTACTGTTCAGGAATCGGTGCCCATACAAACATGGTCGCTTTGGGTTTCTCCACCGGCCAGCCAATGGCGCAAAGGCCTTCGCACAGCACGTCACGACGACGGCAATACATGTCAGCAATTTCTTTCACACACTCCTGCGGGCCTTCCAGTGCCGTGATAGCGGCCACCTGAATCGGCGTGAACGTACCATAATCCAAATATGATTTGATGCGTGCCAGTGCAGCCACCAGGATGGGATTACCCACCATAAAGCCCACTCGCCAGCCGGGCATATTATAACTTTTCGACAGAGTGAAAAATTCCACCGCCACTTCTTTAGCTCCCGGCACTTCCATAATGGAAGGCGGCTTGTACCCATCGAACACAATATCCGCATAGGCCAGATCATGAATCACCCAAATCTGATGTTCTTTGGCAATGGCCACGACTTTTTCAAAAAACTCCAGATCCACACACTGTGTGGTGGGGTTGCCGGGAAAATTCAGCACCAGCATTTTGGGTTTTGGCCAGGTGTCTTTGATGGCCTTTTCCAGTTCGGCGAAAAAATCCACATTGGGGGTCAACGGCACATGGCGGATATCCGCACCCGCGATAACAAAACCGTAAGGATGAATAGGGTAGGACGGATTGGGCACCAACACCGCATCGCCCGGCCCCACCGTGGCCAGCGCCAGATGTGCCAAGCCCTCTTTGGAACCGATGGTCACAATGGCTTCGGACTCAGGATCCAGCTCCACTGTGTAGCGATCTTTGTACCAGTTGCAAATAGCACGGCGCAGGCGCGGAATACCGCGTGATACCGAATAGCGGTGTGTATTGCCTCGCTCGGCGACTTCGATCAGCTTATCCACAATGTGTTTTGGCGTGGGCTGATCCGGATTGCCCATACCAAAATCCACAATATCTTCGCCCCGCGCGCGCGCCTGGGCCTTCAGGTCATTTACAATATTGAAAACATAGGGTGGCAGGCGATTGATTCGAGGGAAATTTTCAAACATAGTGATGGATAAACTCGGCTTGGCAACAGGGCAAATGGCTGTAAAATCAGATGCTTGGGAAATTCACCCGGTTCCTGAAAAAAAGAGTCAGAGTATACCTTAAGCACCCGACACTTGGCCATTGGCAGATATCGAGTGACGTTTACACAAACCAGTAGTGTGCAAGCATATCTTGCCGAATAAACATACAAACACGAGCCGGATTCGATATAAACTTTACCCATTAAAGAAAAAGCCATTCGTTTGAGCAAATTGTGGCCGTGATACCGCATTGAACCTATGCCTGCCCAACAAAAACCAGCTTTACACCTTCCTTCCGGCTTAATGACTATTTTTTCTTCATTTTAGCGATTAAAACTTATTAAGTTTAGTTGATGTGAGTAGATGTGAGTAAATGCCCTTACTAAGTAATTATTCAATGCATGCGCCTCAATTCACCAATCCACCACGTAACCGACCTTGGCTGGAAATGTCTAAGCGAGGGAAATCTGTACAAAGGGGACATTCAAAATTCGATAAATTTCGTACCCTTCACAAACCGTTTCTTCTTTCAGTTCATATACACCCAATTATCTTTACTTATTGACAAATTGTAAAGATGCAGCCATTCTTTACATATAGCCATACAGTAAAGGAGGCCATGCCATGCCTAAAGTGAGTGCAAAAAGACAAATTACATTGCCCGTCGATCAGTGCCGTCAGGCACATATAGAACCGGGTGATGAATATAATAGTTATGTTGATAACAATGGTTATATAACTATCATTAAAAGCACACCTGGTGCAGCGAAAGGTATATTAAAAGGTGTTAAAGCTGATAAGCGGACGAGTGATGAAGCATCACTACAGAGTACTTTTGATTCATGATTGCGATTGATACGAATATACTGCTTCGATATTTGCTTGATGATGATGCCGGACAATCAAAAAAAGCATCATCAATTATTGCAGGTAACAGCAATATCCTGATTACTGACATAGTGCTAACGGAAACAATCTGGACGCTTAAAGGCAAGAAATACAACCTTAATAAAGAGTCTATTATAAAAGTTATCAATACTTTATTTGCAGAACCAAATATTATATTTGAAGACGGACAAACTGTTTGGCGAGCTTTGAATGACTATAAACAAGCAACAACAATAAAGGTAGGCAATAAGCGAAAAGAAACTGACTTCTCTGATGCACTTATCATCAATAAAGCGTTATATGTTGCTAATACATTAAATGAAACGTTAGACGGTGTGTATACATTTGACCTTGCGTTACAAACGTTACCGAAAACAAGAAAACCTTAAGGGTCTAATGCTTCCAATCATAATAAGACATTCAAGCATTCGGACATAATTCATCAATCCACCACATAACTTAACTGACATTTAGAGAACTCTGATATAGCGTCAGGAATCAGCTAAAGCTCACATTGAAAAATAGATTTTTCCATCCGTATATCCAGACTCAATGATTGAGTAGGACACAGCCTATGCCGTGCGACCAGAAAATAAAACCTCGTTATTTTATCTATAAATATTCGTTAGCTGCATAATATTTACAGCGCCTAAACAGATTCTAATGCTTGCTCAACATCCCCTAAAATATCTTCTATATTCTCAATACCAACAGAAATCCTAATTAAATCAGTGCTCACGCCAGCGGCTTTTAATTCTTCCTCATTTAACTGGCGATGCGTCGTTGATGCAGGGTGACAAGCTAGTGACTTTGAATCACCTATATTGACTAAACGTAAAATCATTTGAAGTGCGTCAATAAACTTACCTCCCGCTTCTTTACCATCAATATTTCCATCCCCTTTAATACCAAAACTTATAATTCCAGATGCTTTGCCACCAGTGATTTTTTTACAGGTTTCAAAATAGGGGCTGTCTTCTAAAGCGGCATAGTTAACCCATGCAATTTTTTCATGCTTTTTCAAATACTCAGCTAATTTTTCAGTATTTTCGCAATGTCTTTCCATCCGCAAACCTAATGTCTCAAGACCTTGTAAAATCTGAAAAGAATTGAGTGGAGAAATTGCCGCTCCCGTATTTCTTAATGGAACAACTCTACAACGCCCAATATAGGCAGCAGGCCCTAAAGCTTCCGTATATACAACACCGTGATATGAAGGGTCTGGCTCATTTAGCATTGGAAACCGTTCTTTATTAGCGACCCAATCAAACTTGCCAGAATCAATGATAATCCCTCCAATAGATGTCCCATGACCACCGATATATTTAGTTAACGAATGAACAACAATATCTGCTCCAAAATCTATTGGCTTGCATAAATAAGGGGTCGCAACAGTGCTATCAACAATGAGTGGGATACCATGCCTATGAGCAACTTCTGATAATTTTTGAATATCTACAATATTGCCTGCTGGATTACCGATAGATTCACAAAAAATAGCTTTAGTATTCTCGTCTACCGCCTTATCAAAAGCCTCAAAATCATCATGTGAAATCATCTTGACATCAATACCCTGACGAGGAAAAGTATGTGCAAATAAATTATAGGTTCCACCATAGACTTGACTTGTACTAAGAATATTATCCCCCGCCTGGCAAATACATTGTATTGCATAAGTTATTGCTGCCATGCCAGAGGCAACCGCTAAACCAGCTACACCACCTTCCATTTCAGCTAATCTCTGTTCAAGCACATCTGTTGTTGGGTTCATAATGCGGGTGTATATGTTCCCGGGAACTTTTAAATCAAATAAATCAGCACCATGCTGGGTATCATCAAATGTATACGATGTAGTTTGATAAATAGGTACAGCCGCCGCTTTGGTTGTTGCTTCAGATGTATACCCATGATGTAAGGCGAGTGATTCGAGTTTCATATATTCTCCAAAGTGGTTTAACGACGCTTTTTAATTTGACTGAAAGCTTAAACAAAAAAAACAAAATAAAGATGTCAATTGATTCATGGGTATCTTACATTATTTCGATACACCATAGGCCATTATCAACTGGCTCAATACCCTGGCGTAGACCAGAGGCTAATACCGTCCACCCGATTTGTGGATGTAGTTGGATAATTCTTGTGTTTCCACATTCATGCGCATCAGGTTAATGTGTGTTAACCGGAACAAACCACGCATGACTTTGTAAACAATACGCGGGTGTCTTTCCAGCAGTTGTTCAAAGTCTTCTGGCTCCAGAGTGTAAACTGTGGTGTTTCCTTCAGCCGTTAACGTTGCCCGGCGGGGTGCCAAGTCAACAAAGGCACGGGTGCCTGCACACTCCCCCACTTTCATGGTGTAAACAGACATATTTTTTCCATCGATTTCACTGCTGACAATGAGTTTTCCTTTTGTCAGAATAAACAATGTATTGTCGTCATCACCTTCTTTCACCAATACTTCGCCATCAGTCAATGTGCGTATTTTCATCACGCTGGTCAGTATCTGGCATTCATCCTTTTCCAGCTCCTGTCCCAGTGATGAATCGACGATGGCTTCGCAGTCCGGCTCTTGTTCCTGATCCATGTTGTTATCCCTCTGTTTGTTGTTCGCTGACTCTGGGAAAAATATACCCGATAAAAATACACAGCTATTATTGATTTGTCACTCTAATCTGGGTTTAACGCAAAGAACGCCGCACGTTATTTTTCCAATAACTCCAACAGCCCTGCTTCATCCAGGATGTCAATGCCCAGGGCTTCTGCTTTTTCCCGTTTGGAGCCTGCGGCTTCTCCGGCAATAACCAGGTCGGTTTTTTTCGATACGCTGCCTGCTACTTTGGCTCCCAGTGCTTGCAGTTTTTCTTTGGCTTCGCTGCGGCCCAGGCTATGTAAGGTGCCCGTGAGTACCACGGTTTTTCCTGCCAGTGGCAAGGTGTCTGTTTCCACCGCCTCGATAACCGGCCAGTTCACACCGTGCGCCAGCAGTTGTTCAATCACCTCCCGGTTATGCGCCTGTTTGAAAAATGTCACGACGTGCGCGGCGACAATGGGACCAACATCCGGCACGGTCTGCAAGTCTTCTTCGTCGGTTTGCATAATGGCGTCTAACGTTCTGTAGTGTTTGGCCAGATTTTGCGCGGTGGTTTCTCCCACATCCCGGATGCCCAGGGCAAACAGGAAGCGCGCCAGGGTGGTGGATTTGCTTTTTTCCAATGCAGCCAGCAGGTTTTCGGCGGATTTTTTTGCCATGCGTTCCAACCCGGCAATGGTGTCTGTTTTGAGTTGAAACAAGTCTGCCGGGTTTTGTATAAGTCCGGCATCCACCAGCTGTTCGACGAGCTTGTCACCCAGACCGTCTATATCCATGGCACGTCGCGAGGCAAAGTGTTTAATGGCTTCTTTGCGCTGTGCGGGACAATACAAACCACCAGAGCAGCGTAAAATCACTTCGCCTTCTTCGCGTTCAATATCCGAGTCGCATTCCGGGCAGCGGTTTGGCAGGCTGAAGCGCTGTGTATCCTGGGGACGTCGGGATAATACAACACTCGCCACTTTGGGGATGACATCTCCGGCGCGATATATCACCACGGTATCGCCAATACGCAAGTCCATGCGGTCGATTTCATCCTGATTGTGCAGAGTGGCATTGGTGACGGTAACGCCTCCTACTTCCACCGGTTCCAGCCGGGCGACCGGTGTCAGGGCTCCGGTGCGTCCGACTTGTACGTCAATCGCCAGTAATCGGGTGATGGCTTCCTGTGCCGGAAATTTGTGGGCAATGGCCCAGCGTGGTGCGCGTGAGACAAAACCTAATATTTGCTGTTGAGCGAGGTTATCCACTTTGTAAACGACGCCGTCGATATCGTAGGGTAGCTTGTCGCGTTGAGCGGCAATCTGCCGGTAAAAATCCAGACAGGCATCAATACCTTGCATGGTTTGTGTCTCCGGGCAGATACGCAGCCCCCAGTCGTTCAGGCGATGCAAAATAGCGGCGTGGCTGTCCGGTAACGTTCCGTTTTCCATTTGTCCGACACCGTAACAAAATATGGCCAGTGGCCGGGTGGCGGTGATGCGTGAATCCAGCTGTCGCAGTGAGCCTGCGGCTGCATTACGCGGATTGGCAAAGGCTTTTTCTCCGGCGGCGCGTTGCCGTTGGTTCAGTGCCTCAAACCCCGCCTTGGGCATGTATACTTCGCCACGAACCTCCAGCAGGCGCGGGTAGTCGTCACCCCGCAGGTGTAACGGGATGGATGGAATGGTGCGTATATTTTGCGTGACATCTTCACCTGTCATACCGTCACCGCGTGTGGCGGCCCGTACCAGTACGCCATTTTCGTATAACAAACTGATGGCGAGTCCGTCGAGTTTGGGTTCCGCGGTAAACACGGTGTCTTCACTGCCAAGTTTTTCATTCACCCGGCGGGCAAACGCGACTACATCGTCGTCACTAAAGGCATTGCCCAGTGACAGCATGGGCACGACGTGTTGCACCTCGTCAAAAGCGGCAAGGGGCTGCGCGCCAACACGTTGTGTCGGGGAATCACTGCTGACCAGTGCCGGGTATTTTTCTTCCAGGGCTTGCAATTCACGGAACAACCGGTCGTATTCAGCATCCGGCACTTCCGGGTCGTCTAACACGTAGTAGCGGTAGTTGTGTTGATTGATTTGCTCGCGCAGGGTGTCTGTCTGTGCGCGGATATCAGCGGGAATCGTCATTTTTGAGTCAGTTTTTGAGTCAATCTTTGAATCAGTCAACGGGCGTCTTCCCTGTCAGCGTCAGCATGTTCGTCAAACAGTTCATTTTCAAAACCAAATTTTGTCATGTCTTCAATACGCTGCGGATAAAGAATACCGTCGAGATGGTCAACTTCGTGCTGTACTACGCGGGCGTGAAAACCGTCTACTTCGCGTTCAATGAGCTGGCCCTGAGGATCAAAACCCCGGTAGATAATGTGTTGATGGCGTGGCACCCAGCCTCGCATATCCGGTACGCTAAGGCAGCCTTCCCAGTCACTTTCGATCTCGTTTCCCTGTGGCTGGATGTCGGGATTCACCAGTATCGTAAGTTCCACGGGGTCTCGTTCAGGATAACGCGGGTTGTTTTCAAAACCGAAAATCACCACCCGTTGCAATACGCCGATCTGGGTGGCTGCCAGTCCGGCACCCTCTGCGGCGGCCATGGTATCCAGCATGTCTGTCACCAGCGCATCCAATGCTGGCGTGTTAAGCTCCGCGACGGGCAACGCGGTTTGCAGCAGGCATGGGTGACCGATGCGTAAAATGGATCGTACTGGCATAATGTTGTCCTTCCTACTCTTTCAGGGTGATTTGAGTGACGTTGATAAACCGCCATCATAACAAGAACTTCCGCCTGTCGGCGCAGCATACCTGTGCATTTTTTCTCATGCTCATGTTTTTTTTACCGGCAGCCCTGCTCGCCGCTACAGAGACAAAACCCGCCCCTCCCTCGCTGGAAGATGCTCGCTGGTTTCAAGTGGAGCTGATTCTTTTCGCACAGAAAAATGGCGGCCCGCTGGATGCCGAACAATGGCCGGATATCGAAGGACTAACCCTGCCGGATACGCTGCTGGAGCTGCATTTTCCGCAAGAGGCCGAAGTACCTGAACAGACAACTGGCCTGCCACCCGCCTATCAATTTCTCGGTAAAGATGCCTTGCAGCTCACAGATGCGGCGAAAAGAATCCGGCGCTCATCCCGTTACACAACCCTGCTGCATGTAGCCTGGCAGCAACCCACTTATGACAGGCAGCAAGCACAACCGATTTTTTTTATGGAAGGAATGGATGCCCCGTTATCCGCTGACGAAACCGGCCCGCCCAACCCCCGCTTCGTTGGCACAATCACCCTGAGTGTCGAGCGTTATCTGCATCTCGCGGCTGATCTGCTTTATCGACAACCGGTTACCCAGCATTCAGCCATTCCCGTTTCTGACCTGGATCTCTGGTACGACCGCCCTTACCCTACACTGCGCGAGCCCCAGGGCCCCGCCTATCGACTGGAATCCTGGCAGGCCGTGCGCGGTTTCCGGCTCAAAGAATCACGCCGCATGCGTTCCAAAAGAATACATTACCTGGATCACCCGTTTATGGGTCTGGTGGTGGTAATTACTCCAGTAAAACTACCAGAAACAGAAGAAGAAATTCAGCAAACCCGTCCGCAGAATATTTTATCAGTGCCGAGCAGACGATAAGTACAGCGACGAAGGAGCACCACTCTACCTATTCCCCGGGTAGGTAGAGTGATGAAAAAAATGTATCACAACAATGCCGCGTAACTACTCCACCCGGTTTATTATCACGTCCTTTTCCAGTGCCACGATAACGTATGACCCACAGTTGTCGCGACGCATTTCCGCTACAAACGTGATATTTGTGCCCGCAGTAATGGCGCTTTGTGGATGCTGCTGTCCCTGTAACCATGAATATTCACATGAAATAATGTCACCCAATGAAGTCAATTTTCTTCACTACGTCAATATCCTGGCAGGGTGAATTTTAGGACTAAGCAGTAGGGCATAATCATGCTCTACTGCTTATACATAAAACAACACCGCACAAACCAATACACTCGCTTCAATGATCTCAATCAACGCGCCCGCAACATCCCCCGTCACCCCGCCGATACGTTGAATCATCAAATGCCGGGCCCACATAAACACCACCGCTGCCACAAACACCAACCACAAACCAGCACCGCCTGCCAGTAACACCACGCTGGCAACAACAACAGCCATAACAATCATCAAACCTCGGCGAGGTAAATCAGCAACCAACGCAGCACCCAGCCCCTGCGGACGAACATAAGGCGTAGTAAGAAATAACAATGATGGCACCGCTCGCGCCAATAGCGGTGCGAGCAGAATCATTAACAACGGCGAGCTAAGCCATAACGATGTTGCCGACGTATCAAGCAACGCATACAGTGCTGCAAATTTAAGCAGCAACAACAATACAATGCTAACCACACCGGCGGGACCACAAGAAGGATCCTTCATGATCGCCAAGGTTTTATCACGATCACCCAACCCACCCGCCCAGGCATCCGCGCTATCAGCAAGGCCATCCAAATGCAAGCCACCAGTGATGAGCACCCAGCCAGCCAGCACAATGGCGGCAAGCAACATGGTCGGTATACCGTCAAAAACCCAGGCAAGCAGAGCCAGTGCTGCGCCAATCAACAAACCAACCACTGGATAATACAATTGTGACAATGCGATCTGTTTTTCGCTTGGGCAATCTGTCAGACGCACAGGAATACGAGTAAGAAACTGCACAGCAATGAGAAATGAGCGCATCATTCTGGTGTATTTTCAGTAACACCACGGTCATTAATGCACAACTGTTTCAGTGCGGCATGTTTCACTTCTATATTCAGCAATTGCTTAATAGGCCGTTGCCGGACATGACAAAGCACGACACGAATCACCCCCCCGTGGGTAACCAGAAGAATGCGCTCCCCCGGATAATCCCGCAAGAGATCAGTCCATGCTGCCAATACACGCTGTTGAAATACCAACAACGGCTCTGCTTCGGGCGGTGTATTTTGCAGAGGATCATTCCAGAATTGTGTTAGCGCATTTTCATCTGCATTCATCAACTCAATAGCAGTACGCCCTTCCCAGAGGCCAAAGTGCATTTCTTTAAAACGAGTATCAAGGCTTACCGGCAGTGAATATTGTTGGCCGAGTTTATGCGCGAAATTTGCGCAGCGCTGCAATGGAGAACTGACAATACGCTGCCACGTTTGCGAGTGATTTGCCATTCTCTGTTTTATCGCCGCGTCCATTTGCGCCCAGCCTTCATCTGTCAGCGCATCATCAATGCTGCCACGAAAGCAAGCCCCACCCGTTGTTTCACCGTGGCGCAACAAATCAATCATGGTCTGCACATTATCAGAAGACTTACAGATTTCCAGAAACCTCAGCTTCAGCGAAAGTCGCCATGCCATTGTGCAAAGCACAAGCCATGCGTAACAACGGAACAGCGATGGCCGCACCACTGCCCTCCCCCAGGCGCATATCCAAATCAAGCAAAGGCTTTGCCTGCAATGCCTTCACAATATGTTTATGGCCGGGTTCAGCTGAAGCATGTGCGTAAAACAGCCACTCACTGACACCGGCACATTGCCGGGTTGCCACCAGTGCCGCAACACTGGCGATAAAACCATCCACCAACACGGGCACCCCCATTTGTGCGCAGGTGATAAATGCACCCGTGAGTGCAGCAATTTCAAAACCACCAAAATAACGTAACGCAGAGAGCGGCGAGTCAACCTGTGCCTGATGTAAATCCAGCGCAGCCTTGATAACCGCTACTTTATGTGAGACTCCCCTGCCATCCAGCCCCGTACCCGGGCCTGTCAGGTCTTCAACAGAGCTATCGATAAGGCAACAAGCCAATGCTGTTGCGGCACTGGTATTACCGATGCCCATTTCACCACCAATAAACAGATCCATACCTTTCGTAACAGCACGTTCAACGCTTTGTCGGCCACTCCTCATCGCCTGCGCCAGCTGTTGCTCTGTCATTGCGGCCTGCTTGGCAAAGTTCGCTGTACCGGGGGCAATGCACTGTTCACTGACATTGTTCAACGGGCCAGGGTCCACAACCGTACCAAGATTGACCACTTCCAGCGAAGCATTTAACTCACGCGCGGCGACACTGATCGCAGCACCGCCCTGGGCAAAATTACGCACCATTTCCGCAGTAACTGCCTGCGGAAAAGCGGATACACCCTCAGCGGCAATACCATGGTCTGCGGCAAAAACAACAATGTGTACCTGTTCCAGTGTGGGTTTTTCTTTTCCCTGCATAGCAGCCAATTGAATGGCAATAGATTCCAAACGACCCAAAGCCCCCGGCGGCTTAGTCAATACCGCCTGGCGAGCCTTTGCTGCCTCCCGGGCCGTGTTATCCAGCGCCACACCGGGTGTACTTAACCAATCGGAATGGTTCACTTGACCTCCTCTTTACACTGTATATTGATAACAACTCTGCTTCCCATACCGAAGCCCAGGGAACAAAACATAATATTCATCACAATTTCACCATACAAAGAACACAAAGAAATACCAAAGTAGGCACCTCCCCTCTGTGCGTTTCTTCACCGCCTTGCGATTAATTGGTAACAGCTGCACACTCAGAATTTATTGATGAATTTATTCATTTTACCCTATAGAATTAAAACACCCAAAAAACCACGAGGGTCAGGCCTGCGTATTTGCATTAATATACTCGTGGCGTTTGAAGTTTAAGCGTCAATGTGCGTCATATTTATTTCATGGCCCCAAAAGCAAGCGCTCTTAGGCGAGGCGAAATGACAAAGAATAGTCTTTCTATTGCGAGGACAACAACGCAGCCATGAGATAAAGAGAGCGTGCTGTGGTACCTGAATCTCAATCGCCACGAGTATATCTCGTTAACGCTCGACTTTCGCTACGCAAAAGCGGGGCATCAATACCATTACGTCACTCCGGCGAAAGCCGGAGTCCAGGAGCTTCACCAAAAACAGGCGCTTTTAAACGACCTATGGATTCCGGATAAAAACAGACCGGAATGACAGCATTCACAGCAAGCTGTGTGGGAATTAAACCCCAAGCGATTAAATACACCACAAAAACACATAACCAAATCAGGCTCAATCGTAAAAAACAATGATGACAATCGCTTTTTAAATGTTGAGATCACTCAAGGACGGGTTACAGCTAAAAACCCTCCCCCCGACTCCCTCGTTTATTTATCATCTCATAAACCTGGACTCCACAACTGATCACTTAAAGTGATATCCTAATATTTTGGTAACCATTATGTCTTACAACATTAAAAAACACACTGGCTGGATAGCAGCATTAACAACATCATTGACAATCGCCCTCTCCCCTCCACTGCATGCAGAAAAAATCGGTAGCGTCAGCACCAAATTCAAACTGGTGGGAGCCAACGATACAGTAGTCGTAGAAGCCTTTGATGACCCATTGATTCCCGGAGCGACCTGCCATCTGAGCCGTGCCAAAACAGGAGGCGTAAGCGGCTCTCTCGGGCTTGCAGAAGACACCGCTGACGCCTCAATCGCCTGTCGCCAAACCGGGCCCATCACCCTTCCTGCCGACGTCAAGTCAGGCAAACTCGATGGCCAGGCAGTATTCAAAAAAAGCACATCACTCCTGTTTAAAACACTACAAGTCGTGCGTTTCTATGATACTAAACGTAATACACTCATTTACCTAAGCTACAGCGACAAACTGGTTGATGGCTCTCCCAAAAACAGTATTTCGACAATCCCAGTGATGAACTGGCGGCCATGAGCCGGTAATTTTCTCCTAACTTTACTGACAACCACCACCATGAACCTCATAACTGAAAATACACATGGCAGTCTATAACTGCCCCCACGCATATCACCACCATTAAGTTAACCACTCTCGTCCCCATGCTCCGCGTGGGGATGCATACAGTGCTATCATTTTATTGCGATATATACTCGTGGCGATTGAGATTTAAGTGCCACGAGCATAGAGCTTGCCAGTTCAAAAAGAGACTACTATCAGAATCCGCAGTTGAACGACCTGTAGAGTGCGTTGAATTTTGTTGTGGCTGGCAAGGCGCGGTTCATCCCCACGCATGTGGGGAACACTGGTGCGGACGCGAACGGATTTGAATCTGTGACGGTTCATCCCCACGCATGTGGGGAACACCACGATGGTGCATAGAGGTGGTGCTATGCAGGCGGTTCATCCCCACGCATGTGGGGAACACTATTTCAACGAAAATATTGCGGCCCGATCATTCGGTTCATCCCCACGCATGTGGGGAACACGTAAAATAATCGTGTCTTTTTCCTCGACGTAACGGTTCATCCCCACGCATGTGGGGAACACATGGTCGCTCTTTCTACTGGTGCTGCTATCGGCGGTTCATCCCCACGCATGTGGGGAACACTAATCGTTGGCAGGTACCTATCCCGGCTATTTCGGTTCATCCCCACGCATGTGGGGAACACTCAGCTAGCACACCTGCTACCGGTGTAGCCTGCGGTTCATCCCCACGCATGTGGGGAACACCTAGCCAAATTACTGGTCTATTCCGCTCTGACCGGTTCATCCCCACGCATGTGGGGAACACGGTTTCGTGATCAAAATTTGCAGGATAGCGTACGGTTCATCCCCACGCATGTGGGGAACACACTTCCTGTAACCTGTTGTTACACCAGCAAAAATCCGGCACTGGAAATTGTACCAACTATTTCAGGCCAGACAAGGGGCAAAAACGGAGGATTTGTTGAAGGTTTTTCCGAGTTGTTAAAGAGCATCCGACGGTGTTTCCGGCGGCAGAAATGAAACAAGCTTGAGCCCGTCAAATTCGACGGGGATACGACGATTTTTACCAAAGGTCACGAAGTCAAAGCCGCTTTCAGTATTGGTGCTCCACGCCATAACCGCATTACCATCTTCGCACCCTTGAGTCACTTGTTCCCAGATGTTTTCGCGCAGGCGTTTGGAGGGGGTGCCGATGTAAACACCCGCGCGAATTTCCAGCAGCCACACGGCGAGCCGTCCACGCAACCGTGGCGGGACATTTTCAACTACGATGGCCAGCATCGCCGAGATTCTCCGGGTTTGGAATGGCTGGACCAATGGCGTCTTCCGGCGGTTTCGGTGGCGCAAGTTCGCCAGCGGCCAGGATTTCTTCAATGGTGGGAATGATTTTTTTGAGAATTTTATTCTCGCGAAAGGTGTCCCGGCAGGCGAGGCGTACTTTGCGTTCCGGTTCATGCGGGTTTTTCGCGGCAATCTGGAAGGCAATGGGAACAACGGTGTCAAACTTGAACAAGTCGGCAATGTCGTAAACAAACGATAGCGGTTTGCCGGTGTGTATGAATCCAATAGCAGGTGCATAGCCTGCGGCAAGAATGGCGGCTTCGGTAATACCATAAAGAGCGGAGGTGGCTGAGCTAAGGCAACGATTGGGAATGTCGCTGGCATCCCAGTTTTTGGGATTGTAATCACGTCCTTTCCAGTCCACGCCATGGCGCTTTGCCAGCAGCTGGTAGGTTTTTTTCACTCTCGCGCCTTCAATGCCCCGCAGTTGTTCGACACTGCGCCGTTGTGGCGGTGCTTCACCAAAACGGAATTCATACATTTTGCGCACCACTTTGAGCCGTGCCTGTTCGTCCAGTGCCAGTTTGGC
>Ga0256839_1004026_pt1 | contig 14637 bp, 12 predicted proteins | sample 354166metaG_FD_185968 | JGI IMG/M metagenome (GOLD analysis project Ga0256839, IMG submission 185968) | Hydrothermal vent microbial communities from Mid Atlantic Ridge, Atlantic Ocean - 354-166 | ecosystem: Environmental > Aquatic > Marine > Hydrothermal vents | place: Atlantic Ocean: Mid... | reverse complement strand
AATTGAGCTTTGGAAAAATCATGGTGAGTATGAGAATAAAGTTTATGTGCTTCCAAAGCATTTGGATGAAAAAGTTGCATCTCTTCATCTTGGTAAGGTTGGAGCGAAGCTAACTGTTTTAAGCCAAGAACAAGCGGATTATATCGGAGTGCCTGTTAAAGGTCCTTTCAAGGATGATGCTTACAGGTATTAATTTGCCCATCTATTCATTTGGATCATCGTTACTTCGCGCCTTACGTATTAAAATACGCTGCGTTGCTTGTGCCTTGTCCAAATAAAGATATGAACAAATTTGGCTTTTTAGCCTATATATAATTTTTGAGTGATCGTGCAATTTGTACGGTCATTTTTTATATGGTAGTTTACTCTTGTATTTAATTATGAGTAATCCTAGAATCTAAATATTGTGGTGAATAAAAATAAAAATTCAGGTTTTTTGAGTTTTCTTAGCGTATTTGGCGTTCAAGGGGATTTGCGCGCGGAAAAAGCTCGGCTTGAGGCGTTTTTGTCGGCTGTTCCAGGGGAGTATTGTGGCTGGGCTATGGATGGCTCTATCGTATATAGTCGTGGATTTTGCGCCGCCCTAGAGCTTGATCAAATTGAAAATATTACTGATGTGCAAAATAGATTGTCACCAGAAGATGGAGCGGCACTTGAGGGAATGTTTAACCGCCTTTTAAGCGATGGTTTGCCATTTACAATAAATGTGCAAAATATTCCTGAAACCAAGACATTAAAGCTATCGGGAACGAGGGGTCAGGATTTAAGTGGCTCTGATAATTTTTATATTTTATGGCTTGAAGATATTACCGCGCTGAAATCTGCTAATGATATATTTGAAGAAGAGCATTCCCGCCTAAGAGATGATATGGATGATTTGCAAGAGTCGCTGGACGCTCTTCCTCACCCTGTTTGGATTAGGGATGAGAACCAAAAAATAACATGGTGCAATGTTGCATATGCAAAGATTATTGATGCGCCTCCTAGTGAAATTATTGCGCAGCAAAAAGAGATAATATCATCTTCCAAGAAAAGAAAGCCTAGTGAAAAAGATATGTTATTTGGCGCGGAATTGGCGCGGGCAGCTTTGGAAAAGTCACATATTCAAGTGACAAAAACTCATGAGGTTCTGGGCGGCTCTCGGCGTTTGATTAAAATATCTGAAGTTCCTATTAAGTCTAAAAATACCAGTGTTGGTATTGCCGAGGATATAACAGAAGAAGAGCGCATTCTTGATGAGGTTAATAACAATAATTTGGCTAACCGCGCGTTGTTAGAGCAGCTCCGATCTGCCATTGCTATTTATGGCGCGGATCATCGGTTAGAGTTTTATAACTCATCATTCGCGCAGCTTTGGGATTTAGAAGATGGTTGGCTTAATAAAAAGCCAAAGCTTGGTGATATAATGGAAAAATTGCGCGAGACTCGGCGTTTACCTGAACAAGTAGATTTCAGAGCTTTTAAGAAAAGCTGGATTGATATGTTTACAGACTTGATAGAGCCGCGAGATGATATGCTCTATTTACCTGATGGGTCGGCTTTGCGTATGCTTGTGGTGGCGCATAAGCTTGGTGGCTTAATGATGACCTTTGAGGATGTGACTAGCAGGCTTGCGCTTGAGTCATCTTATAATACACTCATAGCGGTTCAAAAAGAAACTCTTGATAATCTGGACGAGGCCGTATCGGTTTATGGCGGCGATGGGCGTTTGAAATTGTGGAATCCTGCTTTTGGGCGGTTATGGTCTATTGATCCTGAGAGCTTGGAGGGCGAGCCGCATATATCGCGCGTTGTTGGTAAAATGTCTGGATGCTTTGCTGAAATTAAGTGGCAAAATGTTAAGGAAACCTTGATATCCATTGCTTTAGATCGTTCGGTTAATAAGGGTTGGCTTAAGCTCATAAATAATACTCTTATTGATTATTCAACCATGCCATTGCCTGATGGTGGGGTTTTGGTTACCTATACCGATGTTACCGATACAGTGCGCATCGAAAAGGCTTTGCGTGAAAAGAATGCTGCGCTTGAGGCTGCAGAGCGTCTTAAATTAGATTTCTTAGCTAATGTTTCCTACCAGTTAAGAACTCCTTTGAATGTCATTATGGGGTTTAATGAAATGCTTTCCCGTGAGTTTTTTGGGTCATTAAATGAGAAGCAAAAAGAATATACCCGTGATATTGGAGGTGCAAGTCAGCAGCTTTTGAACCTTGTTAATGATATTTTGGATTTGTCCACTATTGAGGCGGGGCAGATGGATCTTGATATTGAAAATACTTTTATGAAAGAGGTAATGGAAAGCGTTAATGATTTGGTTCGTGATTGGGCGCGGAAAAAGAAAATAGAAATATCGCTTCATTGTCCCGCTAATATCGGAAAGGCAGAGATAGATGCTCAGCGTTTGAAGCAGGCTATTATTAATCTTATACGCAATTCTATTGCATATACAAATGAAGGCGGGGCTATCGAGCTTAGAATAGCGCGTAAGGGCAGTGATAATGTTGAAATTACTGTAAAAGATAATGGCTCTGGCATTCCTAAGGCGGCGCAAAAAAGGATATTACAGCCGTTCGAACGTATAGAAGGGCAGCAGCAAGGAGTTCGCGGCGCAGGGCTTGGTCTAACTCTTGTGCAAAATATTATAGAGCTTCATGGTGGCGGATTTGCCCTTGAATCTGAAGTCGGCGTTGGAACAGTTATTAGATTATCATTACCTAGGAAGCAGTCAATTAATAACAAATAGCCCATGTTTTTGTTGTGCCATCTTCTTTTATTCGTCCTTTTATAACGATTTCATCGAGTTCAATATTGGTTTTACAGGAAAAAGTTGGGATCAATGTGCGCAGTGTTATTTCTAGCTGCCTTCCTGAATAGAAAGGCCCTGATGAGCAAAATTCCGAGCGATCAATGAAATGATCCTTTCCCTCGCGTTTTGTGCCGGCTTTTTCAAGGCGAAATGTTCCTGTGTGACGCGCTTTTGACCCATCGGGCGCAGTGTAGTAGTCTGTGGATACTTCGCCATAAACCCTGTATGGAGCTTCGTTGCGCACTGTAAAACATATTGGTTGCCCTGTTATTTCTTGAGCCATTATATTTGGTGTGAATAAGATAGATAACAATAATAAGACAGATAATTGTTTCATGGAATCAGACCCTAGTTTATAGATAATAATATGATATTAGATTCTAGTTCAGAGCAGGAAACAAGGGAAATTGCACGAGGCTTTGCAAAAAGCCTTGTTGGGGGCGATATTATATTGCTTAATGGTGATCTTGGGATGGGCAAAAGCGTGTTTGCTCGCTCTGTTATTCGCAGCTTATGTGATAATGAAAATCTGGAAGTACCTAGTCCTACTTTTACGCTGGTGCAGACATATGACACGTCAATAGGGCAGGTTTGGCATTTTGATTTATATCGGCTATCTAGCCCTGAAGAAATTTATGAGATAGGCTGGGAAGAGGCGATATCAAGCGGCGGTATTTTATTGGTGGAATGGTCTGAGCGGCTTGGCGATTTGATGCCCACTTCTTATATGGATGTAAAATTTTCACCTATTATAGATAATCCTGATAAACGCAAAATCGAGGTTTTAAAACATGTATAAAGCATTTATTTTGGCGGCGGGTCTTGGTACGCGGATGCGCCCACTTACGGATCATTATCCTAAGCCGATGGTATCGGTAGCGGGGCGGAGCTTGATTTGGCGTATATTAGATAAGCTGGGCGATGCGGGCATTAATGAGGTAGTAGTTAATCTTCATTATATGGCTGATATTTTGGCGGGTCATTTACAGGAATATATGGTGCAAAATCCCGATATGCTTATTCATTTGTCTTTTGAGGAGGGGATTTTAGATACTGGCGGCGGGGTTAGGAATGCTCTTGATTATTTTGATGATGAAGAGCCATTTTATGTGATTGCAGGGGACGCGCTTTGGAATGATAAGGACAGCGGGTCTGCTCTTGAAACATTGTCCCGTAATTGGGATTCTAGTAAAATGGATATTTTAACGCTTATGCAGCCGCTTAATCGGATGAAATTAACGCGCGGGGTTGGGGATTATGATTTGCTTGATAGCGGCTTGGCGCGTCGATCCCACGATAAGAGCGGTTCTCATATGTGGAGCAATATTCGTCTTAACTCTAAAAGCATTTATAAAAATATTACCGAGGAGAGCTTTTCATTTTTGAAAATAATGGATGAATGTGAGAAGAATGGCAGACTCTATGCGATTGAATATCAAGGTGATTGGCATCATGTAAGCACTCCGCAAGATTTAGAAGCGGTGAGCAAGGAATTTGATGGATAATTGCGCGCAGCATAAAATCTATAATATCAAGGCTGGCCGTCCTTTTTCAAAGGATTTGGCTCGGTATTTGCTGCGCGTTACGGCGGGCAAGCCAGAAGAGTTAACGCGCTATAGAATTTTATTGCCAACGCGCCGAGCTTGCAGAATTTTACGCGAAACATTTTTAAGCATTAATGAGGGCAAGTCTATATTATTGCCTGTTATTAGCCCCATTGGTGATGTTGAAGAGCAGGATTTATCCTTAATGATGTTTGGGAATTCTGGAGGGTTTTTGGACATACCAAATGCTATTGCGCCATTAAAACGCCAATTATTGCTTGCCAAGCTTATATGTGGCGCTCCCGATTTTGCACAAGGTCAAGACCATGCATTGGCTATGGCTGCGGCTTTGGCAAAATTTATAGATCAGGTGGTTGTTGAGGGGCTGGAATTTTCTGATCTTCATAAAATTGTACCTGATGAATTTGCCGCGCATTGGCAGATTACTTTGGATTTTTTGAAAATCATAAGCGAGAATTGGTCATTGATACTTGCCGAGCATGGCTTGATTGATGTGGCGGAGCGCAGGAATTTATTGCTGCAAGCTTTAGCAGATTATTGGCGAGAATCTCCGCCTGATTATCCGATTATTGCTGCGGGCTCTACTGGCTCTATCCCCGCGGTTGGTGAGCTTTTGGGCGTTATTTCGTCTATGGATAAGGGGCAGGTTATTTTGCCCGCTCTTGATATGTCTATGGATGACGAGGCGTGGGGATATATTGGCGCAAATCACCCGCAACATAGTCTTAAATCTTTGTTAGAGCGCATAGGGGTTGATAGGTCTGATGTGATGGATCTTAATGTTGGTAGTGGCTTTGATCGCAGTGTTTTGGCTTCTGAGCTTATGCTTCCTGCCGAGGTTAGCGAGCGGTGGAAGGATTTTCCATCACGCTATGAATTATCACCTATGCTTGAAAATCTGCAATATTTCTCTTGCGGGTCGCAGCAAGAAGAGGCTTCACTTATTGCGCTTATAATGCGGGGCGCGTTGCAGCATAAAACAAATGTTACGGCTTTAGTTACCCCAGATCGGAATTTAGCGCGACGCGTTGCTGCGCTATGCCGTAGGTGGGGGATAGAAGTTGATGACTCGGCAGGGCATAGCTTATTAGAAAGCAGGCTGGGTAAATTTATGGTTTTATCCATAAATATGGCTGGAAGCGGGTTTGACGTTATATCCATGTTGTCATTATTAAAGATATCACTGTGCCGATTTGGCTTTGAAGATGCTCATTACAACAAGATGCTTAATTTGCTGGAAGTTAGATTTTTAAGGCAGGGTAATTTATACGGCTCTTATGAAATGCTGCGGGGTGATGTTGCAGCAAAAGAAGAATATACTGAGCTTTTGGAATTTATTGATGGGTTTTATGCTGCACTTAAGCCATTGATATATTATGCGCGGCAAAGTGATAAACAAAATTTTTCAGATATATTAAAAGCTCATATAAAAGTGCTGGAATCCTTAGCTTTGCATCCTGAAAAAGCAGGAGCAGATATATTATGGCGCGGAGATGATGGCGAGGCGGCGGCTGTTTTTTTAAGCGAAATATTAGAGCATGCTAGCTTGATTGATAATGTGAATATGGATGAATATGAGCTGATTTTAAAGGCTCTTATGAGCAATGTCACTATTCGCTCTGCCTATAATGTTCACCCGCGCTTGCTGATATTAGGGCAGTTGGAAGCCCGCCTTAGTGACGCTGATTTGGTTATACTTGGCGGGCTTAATGAAGGGGTGTGGCCACCTGACGCGGGGCATGATCCGTGGATGTCACGCCCTATGCGTAATGAGTTTGGCTTGCCTCCCGCTGATCAAGCAATCGGAATTGCTGCGCATGATTTTGTGCAAGGGTTTTGCGGCTCTAATGTTATTATGACCAGATCTGAGAAGATTGATGGTAGCCCTAGCGTTCCTGCTCGCTGGCTTGATCGGCTTGATACGGTTATGCGTGCTTGTGGTAAAAATCTATCGGATTTATCAACTGCGCCATATAAGGAATGGGCGCAATCTTTGGATAAGCCAAGCCATGTCAAGCCGTTTGAAAGACCATCGCCAAGACCGCCGCTATCTACGCGTCCAAACGCCGCGTCAATTACCAAAATTGATGTATGGATGAAAGACCCGTATTCTATTTACATGCATTATGTGCTTAATCTTAGGAAAATGAAGCCTTTGATTCAGGATAATGATGCAGCATTGCGCGGAACTATATTGCATGAGATTTTGGAAAAATTTACAAAGCAATTCCCGCTTGATTTGCCTGATGAAGCGCACGATGAGATTATTAATATTGCTAAAAATGTGTTGGAAGACAGGCTGGAAAGCCCTGATCTTATGCGCTATTGGTGGCCTAAATTCCTTAAAATTGCTGCATGGTTTGTGGCTCATGAGCAAGGCTGGCGCGAGGATGCTAAATTCCTAGAAAGTGAGATTAAAGGCAATATTGATATTGATGTAGGCGGCGCGCCATTTAATCTATATGGAACAGCGGATAGAATTGATCGCATGCATGGTGGTTACGGCATTATTGATTATAAAACTGGCGGCTCGTTTTCAATTAAAGCCTTGAAAAGCGGGGCATTGCCGCAAATGCCGCTAGAAGCATTAATATTAGCGCAAGGCGGGTTTAATGGGCGAGGATTTAAACAACAGCCTAAAACTCACGGCGTTAAATATGCGCCATCGGGCGATAGTGTTTATTTGGGATATTGGAAATTAACGGGCGGCAATAAAGCAGGTGAAATAGTGGCCATTTCTGGTGATATAAGTGAAACTATAGATACTGTTTTAGATGGATTAAAAAGCTTGATTGCTGTGTTTAGGGAGCTGGACACGCCGTTTTATGCAATCCCTGATACTATGAATGCGCCGCGTTTTAATGATTATGAGCATGTATCACGCCTTAAAGAATGGGCTGCACTTGATGATAATGAGGGCGAATAAATGGAATCAATAAAGCATAAATTAGAAGAAACTGATCCGAATATTTTGCAGCGCACGGCATCTAATCCTCAAGAATCTATTTGGGTGGGCGCGTCTGCTGGCACTGGTAAGACAAAGGTTTTGACTGATCGAGTGCTACGCTTGTTATTGCCTAGGGCTGATGGGAACGTAGGAACGCCGCCAAACCGCATTTTATGCCTAACATTTACCAAGGCCGCAGCAAATGAAATGGCGCTTAGAATTAATAAAACCCTTAGCTGTTGGGCGGTTATGGATTTGGAAGAGCTTAGCTCTACGTTAGAAAATCTGTTGGGTCATGAACCATCGGGGGAGCAGCTAGGCGTTGCGGGTAGGCTGTTTGCTGATGTGATTGATTGCGCGGGCGGCTTGCAGATCATGACTATTCACTCATTTTGCCAATCGGTGCTTGGGCGTTTCCCGCTTGAGGCTGACTTGCCGCCAAATTTCAAATTGCTTGATGAGGTTATGGCGGCAGAAATAATGAGCCGCGCTCAAAATGATGTGTTTGAGAAGGCGCAAAGCTCCGAATATGCAAGCTCGCCTTTAAATGCGGCGTTGCATAATTTGGCGGCGGAACTGGATGAAGATAGTTTTAGCTCTATTATTCGCGGTATATGCTCGGAGCGTCATCAATTGGTCAATTTGTTTGCGCGTTATCATGGCGCAGATGGTGTTTATGCTGCTATTTGTGAGCATTATGGCATAAATCAGGGCGCGGGGGCTGATGATATTATTGCATCTATTTGCATTGATGGCAGTTATGACGGCGCGAATTTACGCGTTGTTGCAATGGAATTGGCGCAGGATAAAGGCAAGCATGCCTCTGCTCGAGCTGCAAATATGCTGGCATGGCTTAATGCTTCGTTTGAAGGCCGTCAAAAATTGTTCCATGATTATAAATCTGCATTTTTAACCCAAAAAGAAACAATGCTTAAGCAGGCTTTCCCGCCTAGTAATATTGATAAGAAATATCCTGAATATAAGGGGATATTACAAAAAGAAGCAAATAGGCTGATAGATGCTATTGAGACTATGGGGCTAGTAAAATCGGCGCAAATGACGCGTGATTTGCTTATTATTGGTCATGAGATTTTCATGCGCTATAGCCAGATTAAAAAAGAAAAAGCTACGTTAGATTTTGACGATCAAATATTGCGCACTATGGAGTTACTTAAGGGAGAGACTAAGGTTTTAGCTGGTTTAAGTGATGTTGCTCCGTGGATAATGTATAAGCTGGATCAGGGGTTGGATCATATTTTAGTAGACGAAGCGCAAGATACTAATCCTGAACAATGGCGCATTATTGAAAGCCTGTGCGAGGAGTTCTTTAGCGGGATGAGCGCTCGGGATGAGGTAATGCGCACTTCATTTACTGTGGGGGATATCAAGCAATCCATTTACAGCTTTCAACGCGCCGCGCCCGAAGAGTTCAAAAATATGCAGGGCATTTTTGATCGTAAAATTAAAGATTCTGGTAAGGTGAATAGGGAGGTTGCGCTTGATATTTCCTTTCGCTCTACTGAAAGTATTTTGCGGGTTGTTGATAATGTATTCAAATATGAGGAGCTTAATAAAGCCGTTGGCGGGGGCAGTATTCACCATGAATCGTTTCGCGCGGGTCAAGCTGGAGTGGTGGAGCTATGGCCTTTGTTTGAGACAAAGAAAAAAGAGGATCGTGACTTTTGGAATGCACCTATTGAGGTCAAAAGCCAGCAAAGCGCGTCAAGTGAGCTTGCATCATATATAGCGCAAAATATTCGAAACTGGCTAGACCGTAAAGAAATGCTTCCCGCCTATAATCGCCCGATAGGAGCGGGTGACATAATGATTTTGGTTCGCTCGCGCTCGGCTTTCGTAGATCAGATGGTCAAGGCTCTAAAGGCTCTTGATGTTCCTGTTAGTGGCGCAGATCGTATGAAGCTAGGGGATCAGCTTGCGGTTCAAGACTTGCTTGCGATGGCTCGGTTTTGCTTGCTTCCCGACGATGATTTGACCTTGGCAGAGGTTTTGAAATCTCCATTATTAGGATGGAACGAGGATGAATTATTCTCTCTTTCATATAACCGTAAAGGAACATTATGGCAGGAATTATGCAATTTTGATTATGATAAAATCGCAAGCATTACGGGTCATGATAAAACTGTGCTATGTGCGGATAACCAAAAGCGGGACAATGCGCGGGACTATCTATCTCGCTTAATGGGCAGGGCGCGGTATCTTGGGGCTTATGAATTTTTCAGCCATATATTAAATATGAAATGCCCTGCTAATGAGCATTCGGGGCTAAAGGCAATTAGATCGCGCTTAGGTGATGATGCGCTTGACCCTATAGATGAATTTTTGAATGCTGCTATGGCTTTTAGCCATGATGATACGGATCATTTACAGATATTCTTGGATCAAATGGAGCGCAAAAATATTGAAATTAAACGCGAAATGGATGAAGGCGGCGGGCAGGTTAGGATAATGACTATCCATGGCTCTAAGGGGTTGCAAGCTCCGATTGTTATAATGCCTGATACGATTAAAAGCAGCGCGGCTAAAAAAACTGGTCGGATGTTATGGATGAATAAAACAGGGCTTAATATGCCGATTTATTCAGCCCGTAAAGATGATGACCCTAAGTCATATAAAGAAATTTATGATGCATGCAGCGCACGGGATGAAGAGGAATATTATCGCTTGCTTTATGTTGCGATGACACGGGCAGCAGATAGGCTTTATATAGCAGGACATCAGGGGAGTAAGGGCGCAAAGGATAGCTCTTGGTATTTCAAAATCCGCGCAGCAATGGAAAATGATGAAAGCTGCATTGAGCTTGAGGATGGGCTTTTGCGCATTGAAAATCCGCAAGAGGCAAAGCCTGATAAAGCGGCGGCGGTTACTTTATCTGATAAGGAGATTGCCGCACTGCCTGACTGGGCACTTGAACTTGCGCCAGATGAGCCAAATCCTCCGCGCCCGCTTGTTCCTTCTGCTCCGTCTATTGAGGATAGGGCGGCGGCGTTATCACCGCTGAAATCATTGGATAATAAACGATTTAGGCGCGGGAATATTACGCATAAATTGCTGCAATTTTTACCTGATTTTGTGGAAGGCAAACGCGAGGATGCTGCACTAAAATTTGTGCATAAAAATGCTGCAGATTTATCCGAAGAAATACGTCTTGAAATTGTCTATGAGGTAATGAAGATTTTCTCTAACCCTGAATATGCACCGTTTTTTAGCTCTAATTCTATGGCGGAGGTTTCGGTTACGGGATTAATGCAGGATAACCGAATAGTTAGCGGGCAGATTGATCGGCTGGTAATTGGCAGTGATGAGATATGGATTGTGGATTATAAAACCAACCGCCCTCCGCCAAACGATGTTAAAGACGTGCCACAAATTTATTATAAGCAGCTAGTCGCTTACCGCGATTCTATTGCAGAGATTTACCCTAATCATAAAATTAACTGCGCGCTGCTGTGGACTGATGGGCCAAGGTTAATGGTTTTATGTTAAATATTATAGCAATCAATTGATAATATTGATCAAATTTTTGGTTGGTGGTGAGGCGGTAAGCCGCCCGCCCGCATTTTTAACAGCTATTAAAGTATAAACTTGTTAAGCTACCATCCCCCTGTGTCAGGATAGTTGCGATCTAAGTTAAATTCTAAAAGGAGACACAAAATGAGCAAACACTATAGTCAAAGATTCATCAATCAAGCAGTATCAAATTCCCAGCGCGCCACACAGTTCAGGCAAGCCCGCGACAAAGCCATCGCCATCATGGCCTCTGTGAATGATGGCAATGACCCGCAGGTCGAAAAATCCCAAAAGCGGAAAGAACAAACGGTTGCCGATCTGGCACAGCGCTATATGGAAGAGCATGTGCACGTACATTGCAAACCCAGCACGGCAAAGGGATATCAATATAATCTTGATAAACGTATTTTTCCGCAACTCGGGGATTTGCGTGTCTCCGAAGTTACAAGAAAAGATATTGCCAATTTCCATCATACTTTCAGATACGTGCCCTATGAAGCCAATCGGTGCCTTGAGATGCTTTCCAAAATGTTCAATCTGGCGGAGATGTGGGGGCTGCGCCCTGATGGCACAAACCCGCGCAGGCACATTAAAAAATATCCTGAAAAAAAACGAGAGCGGTATTTGAGCTAAGAAGAAATGAGAAGGCTTGGGAATGTTCTTGGTAAATGCGAACAAGACACGGCGCAGGGCATTGCTCAGCAATGGCTAATTACATTGATAGATTAGACATAATGCATTATAGTTGCGTTTTTTAAAGTAACTTGTGTAAAGGTAACAGTCAATGAGTTCTCTACAAACATTTGAAAATGTTAGCTCCGTAATAGCAAACATAAAGCCAGATAATTCTATATTATGCTTTAATCCTGAAAAGATTCATGCGCGAGTTGCCGAATTTCAAAAAGGTTTTCCTGGAACTATTTCATGGGCAGTAAAATCAAATCCGCACCCTGAAGTTGTAAGGGCTATAGTAGAAGCTGGAATTACAGAGTTTGATGTTGCGTCAAGAAGTGAAATAGAACAGATGCGTTATCAGTGCCCATCAGGTATCCTAAACTTCAACCACCCTGTGAAACCATCCGAAGAGATTAGCTTTGCCTATTTAACAGCAGATGTAAAAAACTTCGTTGTCGATTGTATGGAGGAAGTTGAAAAAATAACAGGTGAGTTCCAGAAAGCAGCAAAAGGAGATTATTCAGATGTAACGCTACTCATTAGGTTTTTAGATGCAAACTCAAAAGGATCTGAAAATTATGATTTTGATGCTAAGTTTGGTGCTACGCCAAATGAAGCCGCTGAAATTATGCGGATATGCAAAGAAAAAGGATTTAAAGTTGGACTAACTTTTCATTCAGGCTCTCAAAATGAAAATGCCTTGGCCTATTGCTTTATCAAATAAAGCGCATCATCTTCTTTTTCGCATTCCTCAATATCATCGTTAAAAACATGAAGCGCGTCCACCCATTTTTGTAGCGGCGTGCGGTATATATTTTCTTTCCTGTGTTCTTGTTGCTGTTCTTGCATTTCTCGTATCTCCTTTTTTGTTTTGCAGCAAGGGCAATTTGCCCCTCTCATTATTACTGGTATGCGGTTGCTGCAAAAAACGACGACGAAAAAGGAAAAATATTTTAAGGATGTGAATATTTATGCATGAACGCCATAGATTTGTTGTGATATCAAGGGAATTAGGGTAATATTAATCTTGAATTATGTTAAAATCATTGTCCGAAATGTAAGAGAAACACGTCGTTTTCTTGGGATTTTTATCCCACCCACTTTGTCTGATTGTCTAGCCGGAATGGCGTGTGTCCAATCATAGCGAGCAGAACCGGAAATAACAGCAAGACTACGCGGCTTAAGATAATATTCCCGCCGTTCCGTCCCTTTATCAAATTGCATCATAACACTGGATCCCAGACTGATAATAGCAATCGCATCACCAAAGCATGGCACACAATCAATATGCGCGGAAATCCCCTGTCCGGGCAAATATTCATTAACAATGAGCTGCTCTGGATTTTTAGCGAAAATATCGTCTTCTGCCAAACGGCTAGACAAAGAATTTATCCATTTCGGCAATGGCCCCAAATAAGAATCCGACGTTACCATCCTGGCTTTATAATCATATCTATAGCCGTAATGCTGAACCCGGCGTTTAAGATCATGAATCCACGGCCCTTCATCTATACAAGCAATAAACTCTCGTTCTTCTTTAGCACTAATAAAATTAGGCACATAAGTTAGCCCCGGAATATCCAAGGGCGGCTCTTCTTCAATTTCAAATAGTAATCCATTCATTTTTTAAGCCTAAACACCCATGTCGCAAAACGCTTGTGATCATCAAGCGCGCTATCATCATCATTTGTATTGGTATGAGAATATCCTGAAAATATTGATGGGTCAAAAGGATATGTTTCTGGTGTCTCAAAACCGGCAAATTTGGCAGCCGCATCAAATTGAAAGGCCCCTTCATAATGCGGGCTATCAACAGCAGAAATCATAACTCTACCGTCAGGGGTTAAATAATCACCAGCAGAGCGTAAAAACTTCCTGATCATAACATGGTTCGGATTATGCCCGTATTTAGAATCGCGGCTTCCAACATTGGGAAATTGAAAAATAATCGTATCAAATTTTTCAGATCTAAAATGTTTTTCCAAATGCGTTGCATCAACATTGTGCATAATTTGTGCACCGTTACATTTTATAATTTGAGCGTTTTTAGTGGCACCATCTGGTAAATTATTTTCACTTTCAAATGTTGTAGCAATCATATGTGTGATATGAGCCGTAGGCATCTTTAGTAAAGTTTTTGCAAAACTTAAATTCCCCTCACCAACAAGCAGGACATCTCCAAGAGCCTGCCACGGTCCAAGGCGAATTTGTGAAAACGCTTTAACGGTCTGGCCGATAACATCAAACATTATTATTCCTTTCATTCAAACATAAAAAAACACCGCAGACGGATCTGTGGTGTTGATACTGAATATATTCCTATATTTTGCCTTAAAAGTCAAGGAAAATATAGATTTAAAAACAGAAGCTTAAATTGAAAAAGTCTTTTTGTCTTTTTAATTTCTCCCTGTGTGATCGTCACTTCGAAACGGAAGAAGGCAGATTTTTTCTTTATCGGGTCGTATTGTTTATATCTCAATATTGGGTCGTCGGCGCATAAAAAAAGAGCCTCAAAATCGAGGCTCTCATGTCTTTAGGAATGCTGCTTTTTTTAATATTCTCGCAAAAGATACATTTTAACTTTTCGGCTAAAAAATGTGGGGCCAGAGCATAATGTGCCGGTGATGTCGCGCGCGATTTCTGTGAGGCTGTCATAACGTGTGCGTTTATACTCATAAAAATCTTTGCGGCGGTATATGACATATATTTTGCCGTTATATGCGCGCTCTAAAACTGTGCCTTCTGCCAGCCGTGTTATTGATCCTCTTGATGCCATCGCAATCGCATCGGCATTAAAATCTATCGGATTTACATTTGCGGGTAGTAAATTTGGATCTACAATTCCTGTCAAATCATTTTGGATTTTTGCCAAAATACTCAGAATTATTTCATTGCGCAATAAATCTTCTGGGCATTTTTTCTTAAGATGTTGTTTGTAATCCGCCCTGAGCTGTTTTGTCGATGAAAGCTGGAGTCGTGCATACTGTTTTATCAAATAAAGCGCATCATCTTCTTTTTCATACGCCTCAATATCATCATCAAAAACATGAAGCGCGTCCACCCATTTTTGTAGTGGTGTGCGGTATGTATTTTCTTGCCTGTGTTCTTGCATTTCTCAT
>Ga0256839_1004025_pt1 | contig 14637 bp, 13 predicted proteins | sample 354166metaG_FD_185968 | JGI IMG/M metagenome (GOLD analysis project Ga0256839, IMG submission 185968) | Hydrothermal vent microbial communities from Mid Atlantic Ridge, Atlantic Ocean - 354-166 | ecosystem: Environmental > Aquatic > Marine > Hydrothermal vents | place: Atlantic Ocean: Mid... | reverse complement strand
AAAGGTAGCGTTTCTGGGTCTCGGGGTCATGGGCTACCCGATGGCGGGGCATCTGAAGGCGGCAGGGCACGAGGTTACCGTTTACAACCGCACCACCGCCAAGGCGGAAAAATGGGCGGCTGAACACGGCGGAGCCTTTGCCGAAACGCCGGCCGAAGCGGTTGCAGGCGTCGATGTGGCCTTCGCCTGTGTGGGGAACGACGACGATCTGCGCAGCATTACCATTGGCGAGAACGGCGCCTTTGGTGCCATGGGCAAGGGCACGGTGTTTGTCGATCATACGACGGCCTCGGCCGCGGTTGCGCGGGAACTGTATGCGGCGGCGCAGGCGGGCGGTTTCGACTTTATCGACGCGCCGGTGTCCGGCGGGCAGGCAGGGGCCGAAAACGGGGTTCTGACGGTGATGTGCGGTGGCGATGCCGCGCCCTATGCTGTGGCCGAACCGCTGATCGGAAGCTTTGCCCGCTCCACCCGCCTGATGGGCGAGAGCGGTGCCGGGCAGCTGACCAAGATGGTGAACCAGATATGCATTGCCGGACTGGTGCAGGGCCTGTCCGAGGGGCTGCATTTCGCGCAGAAGGCCGGTCTGGACGGCAAGGCAGTGGTCGATGTGATCTCCAAGGGTGCCGCCGGAAGCTGGCAGATGGAGAACCGCGGCTATACCATGCTCGATGACGAGTTCGACTTCGGTTTTGCCGTGGACTGGATGCGCAAGGATCTGGGGATTTGTCTGGGCGAGGCCGACGCGAACGGTGCCAGCCTGCCGGTGACGGCGCAAATCGACCAGTTCTACAAGGATGTGCAGAACATGGGCGGCAACCGCTGGGATACCTCGAGCCTGATCCGCCGCTTGCGGCGCCTTGACGGTGAATAGGGCGGGCGGACCCCGGGTTTCTCCGGTTTTTCTATGGCGTGTCGGGGCCGGTTGGCCGGTGCCCGTTCAAAACCACTAAACCGGTTTAGTGGTTTTGATTTTGATGGAAATGATTGAAAAACAAATGGATAGTCGGTGCTTGCGTCTTAACGTTTTGGAAATGCCTTTCCACTAAACCGGTTTAGTAGTTTCCAGAGCGCGAGAGAAAAAGGAAAGGATGCCGCCATGAAGCCGACCAGAGAACAGGAGCGCGCCGCCGCGTTTTTCCACGCCCTCGGCCACCGTCGTCGCCAGATGCTTTGCGCGGTTCTGCTGCAATACGGTCCGAACGGCCTGTCCTTCGAGCAATTGCAACGCAAAACCGGTCTTGCGGCCTCCACCCTTGGCCACCACCTGCACTTCATGGATCGCGGAGGCCTGCTGCACCGCCGGCAAAAGGGGCGCGAGACGTGGATTTCGCTTGACGCGGCGCGCCTGAAAAACCTGACGCAGGCGTTTTCGCAGCGGGTCGGCCGCGCTATTGCCGCCTGATATTCCGCAGCGCCTCGCGCGTTGCAAACGGTTTCATTCGCGCGCCATGTTCGGCCACAAAGGCCTCGACCCGCGCCGGATCGTGTTTGGACAGGCTGCGCAACCACCAGCCGATGGATTTCTGGATAAACCAGTCGTGGTCGCCAACATAACCGGCCGCCCAGCCGAGTATCCGCTCCCGCCGCGCCCGGTCATCCGCCGAAGGGTGGGGCATCTTGCTCCACGGCAGGGTCATCACCAGCGCCGCGCGCCGCACCCATTTGTTTTCGTCGCATGTCCAGCCTTCGACCGTGTCGAGGCGCGCAGGCGCCACCACCAGCCGCCGTGCGCCTGCGGAACAGGCGTGATCGGCAATCGCCCAGGCGTCGAACATCGGCACCCAGCGGCAAACCTCCTGCCAGACAGTTTCGTCGGGGCGGATGCGCGCCTGTGTCAGCAGTTTCGCCGCCGCAACCCGCGCTTCGTGAATATTGCTGTCCCAGAGTTCCGCCGCCAGTGCCACGCGCCCGTTAACGTCCCGCTCTGCTCGCCACGCCTTGCACAGCGCGTCGATTTCCGGCACCGGAACCCCCAGATAGACGCGTTCGGCCTTGTGGTAGCGGGCCATCTCTGCCGCTTTTCCGGCATCCGCGCGGGCCTGCAGGGCCGCCAACGGGGTCATTTTTTCGTCGCCTTCGCTGCCCGCAGCCGTTCCATGAAGCGTTTGCCCAGACCCTTTTTGGTCACCTGGCGCACCCGTGCAAAGGCCATGTCACCCGCAGGCACATCTTCCGTCACCACGGCCCCCGTGGTCACAAACGCTTCGTCTCCCAGCGTTACTGGCGCCACCAGCGCCGAGTTGGAGCCGACAAACACATGTTTGCCGATCTCGGTATGGTGTTTGTTTACACCGTCGTAGTTGCAGAAAATCGTGCCCGCGCCGATATTCGTGCCCTCGCCGATATGCGCGTCGCCGACGTAGCTCAGGTGGTTCACTTTGGCACCCCGATCGACGATGGCGTTTTTGATCTCGACAAAATTCCCGACCTTGACGTCGCCGCCCAGTTCGGTGCCCGGGCGCAGGCGGGCAAAGGGGCCGACGATACTGCCCGAGGAAATATGACAGCCCTCGAAATGGCAGAATACGCGGATATGCACGTTGTTTTCCACCGTCACGCCGGGGCCGAAAAACACGTTCGGCCCGATGATCGTGTCGCGCCCGATCACGGTATCAAAGGCGAAAAACACGGTTTCCGGCGCCGTCATGGTGACGCCGTTTTCCAGCATGGCGGCGCGGGCGGCCTGCTGGAAGGTGGCCTCGGCCCGGGCCAGATCGGCGCGGGTGTTGACGCCCATGGTCTCGGCCTCGGCGCATTCGATGGCGCTGCAGGCGAGGCCGCGGGCGTTGGCGATGGCAACGATGTCGGTCAGATAGACCTCGCCGCTGGCGTTGTCGCTGCCGACCTGCTCCAGCAGGGAAAACAGCAGCGGGGCAGGGGCGCAGATGACGCCGGAGTTGCAGAAATCTATGGCGCGCTGTTCCGCTGTGGCGTCCTTGGCCTCGACAATCGCGCCCAGAACACCGTTTTCCATGACCAGCCGGCCATAGCCGCCCGGTTCGGCGGCCTTGAAGCCCAGAACCACGATATCGCTGCCGCTTGTCCGCGCTTCCAGCATTCGCGCCAGCGTTTCGGGGGCGATAAACGGCGTATCGCCATAAAGCACGATCACATCCCCGTCGAAACCGGCCAGCGCCGCTTGCGCCTGCTGCACCGCATGGCCGGTGCCGTTCTGTTCGTGTTGCCAGACCACCTCGCAATCGGGATTGCAGGCTTTTGCCGATTCCGCCACCTGTTCGCCTTCGTGTCCGACGACCACCACGGTTTTTTCCGCTTCCAGCCCTTCGGCGCGGCGCATGGCGTGCCAAAGCAGCGGGGCGCTGGCTACGCGGTGCAGAACCTTGGGCTTGTCGGATTTCATGCGGCTGCCGTGTCCGGCGGCAAGGATGATCAGGGCGGTGCTCATGCGGGTTCTCCGGTTGTCTGCCGGCGTTTTAGCAGGCGGCGAAGACGGGCAAAAGCTCTTTTCGCTCAAACGGGCGAAGCAGGGTCTTGAACTGGCCCGCAAGCCTCCATATAACGGCGCCTGAAGCGGGTGTAGCTCAATGGTAGAGCAGCAGCCTTCCAAGCTGAATACGTGGGTTCGATTCCCATCACCCGCTCCATCTATCCCCCCATGTTCTTGCTGATCTCCGCGGCTGCTGTCCGCACCCGCTCGCCGAGGGCGCTGGTGGCGTTGGGGGGGATGCGGAAAGCGGGGCCGGATATCGAGACCCCCGCCACCGGATCGCCGTTGGCATCGTGGATGACCGAGGCGATGCAGCGCATGCCTTCGGTGCGTTCCTCGTTGTCGACGGCATAGCCCTTGCGCCGGACGGTCTCCAGCTCGCGCCGCAGGTCGTCGGGGTCGGTGATGGTGGTGTCGGTGAACCGCTCCAGCCCCTGTTCGCGCACGATCCGGTCCACCTGTTCCTGCGGAAAGGCGGCCAGCAGGGCCTTGCCGATGCCCGAGGCGTGCATCAGGTTGCGCGTGCCGGGCGGGAAAAACGCACGGATGGTCTGGCGGCTTTCGGCCTGCGAGATGAACAGCACCCGGTCGCCCCGTTCGATCCCGAGGTTGGCGGTCTCGCCGGTGTCGCGCATCAGGGCGCGCATGACGGGGCGGCTGCGTTCCAGAATATTGGTGCGTTTCAGGAAAACGCTGCCGATGCGAAAGGCGCCCGCGCCGATGAACCAGAGCTGCGTTGTCTCCTCGAATTCGACGACCTCGTGGTTCTGCAATGTGGAAAGCGCGCGATAGACGGTCGAGACCGGCTCGCCCGCGCGCTCCGCCAGTTCGGTTAGCGAGACGCCGTCGCCCTCGGCCAGCGCCGCCAGCACCGCGATACCGCGATCCAGCGCGCGCACGGTCTTGTTCTCGCTCTGGTCATTGAAGGCCCTAGGCCGCCCGCGCGCCCGCTTCTGTTTCTCTTCCACTTTTCCGCTCCGCCCTCATGTCGAATACCGGCGTTATCCGTAGCACGGTTCCGGTAAAAAAAGTAAACCAAAAAAAGGTTTCGATATGCGGAAAAATATAACCGTATGAATAATAGAAATAAAATGCTCAATTTCCCGAAAACTAAATAATTTTGAAAAAATTGTGAAAAATACCCGCGCGCCGTAAGGTAAAGGCCAACCTCAGAAAAACACGAGAGTTCCATGTCCGACCAGAATCCGGTTTTCATCCCCGGCCCGACCAATATCCCCGAGAGCATCCGCAAGGCCTGCGACATGCCGACCCTCGACCATCGCTCGCCGGTGTTCCGGACGATCCTGACGCCGGCGCTCGACGGGGTGAAAAAGGTGATGAAGGCGGAAAACGCCGAAGTGGTGGTTTTTCCTTCCTCCGGCACCGGCGGCTGGGAGGCGGCGATCAGCAACACGCTCTCGGCCGGTGACAGGGTGCTGGCGGCGCAGCAGGGCATGTTTTCGCAGAAATGGATCGACATGTGCGAGCGCCACGGCCTCGACATGATCGTGCACGAGGTCGAATGGGGCGAGGCCTGTCCGGTGGAAAAATACGCCGAGACGCTGAAAGCCGACACGGATCATGCCATCAAGGCGGTTCTGGTCACGCATAACGAAACCGCCACCGGGGTTCTGAGCGACGTCGCCGCCGTGCGCCGTGCGCTGGACGAGGCGGGCCACCCCGCGCTGCTTTATGTTGACGGAGTCAGCTCCATCGGTTCCATGGATTTCCGTTTCGACGAATGGCAGGTCGATCTGGCCATTGCCGGTTCGCAAAAGGGTTTCATGCTTCCCGCCGGCCTGTCCATCGTCGCCGTGAGCAAAAAGGCTCTGGCGACGATGGCGCAGGCGGAACTGCCGCGCTACTATTTCGATATTCCCGACATGATCGCCAATCTGGCGGCGGGCGGCTATCCCTATACGCCGGTTGTCGGGATGCTGAACGGTCTGGCCAAATCCTGCGAGATGCTGCTGGACGAGGGGCTGGACAATGTGTTCGCCCGCCACCACCGCATTGCCGAAGGCGTGCGTCTGGCCGTGAAGGCCTGGGGGCTGGAACTGTGCGCGGTGCGGCCGGAGATATATTCCGACTCCGTCACCGCCATTGTCGTGCCCGAAGGGTTCGACGGGGCGGAACTGGTCAACCATGCCGCCGTGAAATACGGGGTGTCTTTTGGCGGCGGTCTGGGTAAGGTCGCGGGCAAGGTGTTCCGTATCGGCCACCTTGGCAGCATGACAGACGCGATGGCGCTTCTGGGGCTGGCGACGGCGGAAATGGCGATGGCCGATCTGGGATATCCGGTCGAACTCGGCTCCGGTGTGGCGGCGGCGCAGGAATACTATCGCACGACAGCATAAACGAGGACGCAGATGTATATTCCCACTTTCGACGATGTAGAAACCGCCCGCGCGCGCATCGAACCCTATGTCCACAGGACGCCGGTGCTGACCAGCACCTTCATGAACAAGCTGACCGGCGCCGAGCTGTTCTTCAAGTGCGAGAACTTCCAGAAGGCCGGTGCCTTCAAGGTGCGCGGGGCCTCCAACGCCGTGTTCGGGCTGGGCGATGAAATGGCGGAGAAGGGCGTGGCCACGCATTCCTCGGGCAACCATGCGCTGTCGCTGTCCTATGCGGCCGGCCGGCGCGGGATTCCGTGCCATGTCGTCATGCCGCGCACCGCACCGCAGGCCAAGAAGGACGCGGTGATCGGATACGGCGGCACCATCACCGAATGCGAGCCGTCCACCAGCAGCCGCGAGGCGGTGTTTGCCGAGGTGCAGGCCGCCACCGGCGCCGATTTCGTGCATCCCTACAACGATCCGCGCGTGATTGCGGGGCAGGCGACCTGCTCGCTGGAGCTGCTGGAACAGACCGGCGGGCTGGATGCGGTCGTGGCCCCTATCGGCGGCGGCGGCATGATCTCGGGCACCTGTCTGGCGCTGTCGAATGTGGCGCCGGAGGTGAAAATCTATGCCGCCGAGCCGAAAAACGCCGATGATGCCTGTCGTTCGTTCAAGGCCGGTCACATCATCGCCGACGATGCGCCGGAAACCGTGGCCGACGGGCTGAAAGTGCCGCTCAAGGATCTGACGTGGCATTTCGTGTCCAACCACGTTTCCGACATCCTGCTCGCTACCGAGCAGGAAATCATTGACGCCATGAAGCTGATCTGGCAGCGCATGAAGATCGTGATGGAACCCTCCAGCGCCGTGCCGCTGGCGACCATCCTCAAGAACAGGGAAGCCTTCGCGGGCAAGCGCGTCGGTGTGATTATAACAGGCGGCAATGTCGATCTCGACAAACTGCCGTGGATGAAAAAATAGGAGAGTAGCATGACCGGATCGACGAAATACGAAGGCCTCGAAGTAGGATACAATGTGCCGGCCCTGCCGGGCATGGACGAGGCGGATATCCAGACCCCCTGTCTGGTGCTGGACCTCGACGCGCTGGAGCGCAACATCAAGAAAATGGGCGATTACGCCAAGGCCCACAACATGCGCCACCGTGTGCATGGCAAGATGCACAAATCGGTGGATGTGGCCAAGCTGCAGGAAAAGCTCGGCGGTTCCGTCGGCGTTTGCTGCCAGAAGGTCTCCGAGGCCGAGGTGTTCGCCCGTGGCGGCATCAAGGATATTCTGGTGTCCAACCAGGTGCGCGATGCGGCCAAGATCGACCGTCTGGCCCGTCTGCCGAACTGGGGCGCGCGCACCATCGTTTGCGTTGACGACCTTGCCAATGTCGCCGACCTGTCCGCCGGCGCTGTCAAGCACGGCAACGAAATCGAGTGCCTTGTCGAGATCGACTGCGGCGCCGGCCGTTGCGGTGTGACGACCACCCCCGAGGTCGTGGAAATCGCCAAGGCGATCATCGCCGCCGAGGGGCTGAAATTCACCGGCATCCAGGCCTATCAGGGCGCGATGCAGCACATCGACAGCTACGAGGGCCGCAAGGAAAAACTCGACATCGCCATCGCCATGGTCAAGGACGCCGTCGAGGGCCTGAAGGCCGAGGGCATCGAGTGCGAACTGGTTTCCGGCGGCGGCACGGGTTCCTATTATTTCGAGAGCAACTCGGGCGTTTACAACGAACTCCAGTGCGGCTCCTATGCCTTCATGGATGCGGATTACGGCCGGATCCTCGACAAGGACGGCAAGCGCATCGACCAGGGCGAATGGGAAAACGCCATGTTTATCCTGACTTCGGTGATGAGCCACGCCAAGGCCGACAAGGCGATCTGCGACGCGGGGCTGAAAGCCCAGTCCGTCGACAGCGGCCTGCCGTTCATCTATGGCCGCGACGATGTGGAATACATCAAATGTTCCGACGAACACGGTGTGATTTCCGACCCGAACGGGGTTCTGAAGGTCAACGAGAAGCTGAAACTGGTGCCGGGCCACTGCGACCCGACCGCCAACGTGCATGACTGGTATGTCGGCGTGCGCAACGGCAAGGTCGAGACCCTGTGGCCGGTTTCCGCCCGCGGCAAAGCCTATTAAGGAGCGCAAAACATGATTATCGTCCCCGAAAACGTCATCCCCGACCTGATCGACCGCAAAACCTCTTTCGACGCTGTCGAAGCGGTGTTCGGTGCGATGGCGCGGGGCGATGCCTATAATTTTCCGGTGATCCGCGAGAATATCGGCTATGCCGATGCGCTTTACGGTTTCAAATCCGGTTTCGACAAGGCCGGTCTGGCCCTTGGCCTCAAATCCGGCGGCTACTGGCCGGGGAACGAGGCGAAAGGCCTGACCAACCACCAGTCCACGGTGTTTCTGTTCGATGCCGATACCGGCCGGGTCAAGGCTGTCGTCGGCGGCAACTATCTGACCGCTGTGCGCACGGCGGCGGCCTCGGCCGTTTCGATCAAGCATCTGGCGCGCGAGGATTCGAAAGTGCTGGGCATGATCGGGGCAGGGCACCAGTCGGCCTTCCAGATGCGCGCGGCCGCCGAGCAGCGTGATTTTGAAAAGGTGATCGGCTGGAATTTCCACCCCGAGATGCTCTCGCGTCTTGCCGATACCGCAGCCGAGATCGGCCTGCCATTCGAGGAGGTCTCGCTGGACGAACTGGGGGCGCAGGCGGATGTGATTATCTCGATCACCTCCAGCTTCGATCCGATCCTGAAGGCGGATCAGGTCAAACCGGGCACCCATATTGCCTGCATGGGCACCGACACCAAGGGCAAGCAGGAGGTCGAGGCGGCGCTGGTCGCAAAGGCCACCGTGTTCACCGACGAAATCGCGCAGGCGATCACCATCGGCGAATGCCAGCACGCGATTGCCGACGGTTCGCTGACCGAAGGGCGGATCACGGAGCTTGGCGCGGTCATCAACGGCACCCATGCGGGGCGGACCTCGGCCGGGGAAATCACCCTGTTCGACGGCACCGGAGTCGGCCTGCAGGATCTGGCCGTGGCCTCGGCCGCGGTCGATCTGGCGCTGGAATCCGGCGTGGCGGTCGAGGTGGATTTCTAGTCACACAGATGTGAGACAAGGCCCGCTGAAACGGCTGCAAAACCTGCCTATATTGCTGTTAACAAACAGTGCCCGGTTCCCCGAAAGGTGCCGGGCATTTTTATAACGGGAGGATACTTTGCGCCGGATACGCCTTGGCTGGAAGTCACGACAATTCGCAACCCTGCTGCTTGCGGTTCTGCTCACCTATCTGTTTTTGTGGTCGCGCGCCGAATGGTCCGCCATGCACAAATGGAACCGTGCGATCGGTGATGCCTCGCTGGTTCTGGTGGCGCTTTCCATGGCGATCGGCCCGCTGTCGCGGCTTTTCGTGCGCGCCAAACGCCTGCTGCCCTGGCGGCGCGAACTTGGCATTTTCGGCGTTTACCTTGCCTTTATCCACGCCACGATCATCCTGTTCGGCTGGGTCGAACTGGACCTGATGCGCCTGTTCGGGTTTGAATTCCACCCCGATCTTCAACGCTATGTGATGTTCGACCAGGGGTTCGGGCTCGGCAACCTTCTCGGGATTGCAGCGTTGGTGTTTGCGGCGGTTCTGGCCCTGACTTCCAACGATCTCAGCCAGCGGTTCTTTGGCGCGTCGGTCTGGAAATTTATCCAGCAAAGCACTTATGTTCTGTGGTGGCTCATCGTGCTGCACACAGGGTATTTCCTGTTTATGCACTTCCTCGATTTTCACCGGCGCGTGCCGGATCCGAACTGGGCGCGCTGGCCGTTTGTCTGGCTGGTGGTCGGCGTTTCCGCGCTGCAAATTGCCGCCTCCGTCCGCACATGGCGGTTGAAAAACGGGCGCGCGCAGGCGGCCTGATGCCGCGACGCCTTCCCGCGTTTTTCCGAATTGTCGGCATGACGGACGCCGCCGGTTTTCCGCCCCCTGTAACCCGTTGTGAAAACATCTTGAATCGCCCCGCCACGGAAATACTCCGGCGCGGGGCTTTTCCCTGTGCCGCAACGAAAAACGGAGTGCAGAAACCTTACGTCACGACAATAAAAACATTGCAAAAAACCGCGTTTTTGGTTAGGTTTCATTACCAATATGCAGTTTTAGCGTATCGTGCGCTAGATAAGGGAGGAGAAACCAAAATGACTGACAATTTGAATCGCAGAAAGTTCCTCAAGGGAACCGCCGTTGCCGCTGCCGGCACGGCCCTCGCGGCGCCGGCATTGGCGCAGGCCAAGCCGGTTGTTCTGAAGATGCAGGCTGCCTGGGGCGGCGGTATCTTTCTTGAAAACGCCAAATCCTATGTGGAGCGTGTGCATGCCATGGCCGGCGATGCGCTGAAAATCGACCTTCTGTCGGTTGGCGCGGTTGTGAAAACCAGCCAGATGCAGGACGCGGTGCATCGCGGTGTTCTGGATGCGGCGCACTATGTGCCCGCCTACTGGTATTCCAAATCCAAAACCGCCTCGCTGTTCGGCACCGGCCCGTGTTTCGGCTGGTCCTCGCAGGAGGTTCTGGGCTGGGTCAACTACGGCGGCGGTCAGGAACTGTTCGACGAGCTGATGGGCAAACTGGGCCTGAACGTTGTTTCGTTCTTCAACAGCCCGATGCCGGCGCAGCCGCTCGGCTGGTTCAAGGAGGAAATCAAGGATGCGTCGCAGATGGACGGTATGAAATACCGCACCGTCGGTCTTGCGGCCGACGTCATGCTGGAAATGGGCATGTCTGTTGTGCAGCTTCCGGGGGGCGAGATCCAGCCGGCGATGAAATCCGGCCTGATCGACGCGGCGGAGTTCAACAACCCGACCTCGGACCGTGACTTCGGTATGCAGGATGTGGCCAAACACTACATGCTGGCCTCGTTCCACCAGTCGCAGGAGTTCTTCGAAATTACCTTCAACAAGAAGAAGTTCAACTCGCTGCCGACCGAGCTGCAGTCGATCCTGAAGTATGCTTCCGAGGCGGAAAATTCCAACTTCTACTGGAACAACACCAAGCGCTATGCCGAGGATCTGCAGAAACTGCAGGACGAAAGCGGCGTGGCCGTGCACCGCACGCCGGATTCGGTCATGCAGGCGCAGCTGGATGCGTGGGATGTGGTCGTGGACCGTATTTCCGCCGAAGACGAGTTCTTCGCCAAGGTTCTGGAATCGCAGAAAGCCTATGCCAAGGAGGTCATGGGGTACCTGAACCTGAACCAGCCCGACTACAAGCTGGCCTACAAGCACTACTTCGGCTAAGCGCCTGAAGTTTCACAATTTACCGGAGTCCGCCCGGCGGGCTCCGGTCGCCCTATAGCACAATACTGGAGTCGGCTGTGGACAAGTTTATCTATACAATCGAGGGCCTGAATATCTGGGTCGGTCGCGCCTTTGGCTGGACCATCCTGATCCTGACGCTCTCTGTTTCCTACGAGGTTTTCGTGCGCTATGTGCTGAACTCCCCGACCGTCTGGGCCTTCGACATGATGGTGCAGATGTATGGCGCGCTGTTTCTGATGGCCGGACCATACGCGCTGGCGCAGGATGCGCATGTGCGCGGCGATGTTCTGTATCGCCTGTTTTCGGTGCGCTGGCAGGCGCGGCTCGATTTCATTCTGTATCTGCTGTTCTTCTTCCCCGGTATGCTGGCCCTGTTCTGGTATGGCTGGGAGATCGCGCAGGACAGCTGGCGCTACAAGGAAGTGAGCTGGAACAGCCCCGCGCGCATCCAGGTCTATTTCTTCAAGACCCTTATTCCGGTCGCGGGCGCCCTGCTGATGTTGCAGGGACTGGCCGAGTTGGCCCGGTGCTGGCGTGCGATGAAAACCGGTGTGTGGATGGAACGTCTCGACGACGTGAAAGAAACCGAGGATCTGCTCATGGATATCGAGCAGCACGACCTCGAAGAGCAGGCCAAGTAACGCGCAACGCGCAACAGACGTTCCAACAGAGAGACAATCATGACAGATCCCCAAGTTGCCATTCTGATGCTGAGCCTGTTTATCGGGCTTGTGCTTCTGGGCTTTCCGATCGCGTTTACCCTGCTCGCCATGGGCGTGGGCTTCGGGTATTACGCCTACTATCAGGGCGGTATCGAAACCGTTTCCGATATCTTCAACAACAACATCTTCTACCTCCTGAACCAGAACACCTATTCGGTGATGGAGAACGACACGCTGGTCGCCATTCCGCTGTTCCTGTTCATGGGATATGTGGTCGAGCGCGCCAATATCGTGAACAAGCTGTTCTATTCGCTGCAGATGGCGGCGCGGAACCTGCCCGGCTCCATGGCCATTGCGGCCCTGCTGACCTGTGCGGTATTCGCGACGGCCTCGGGCATCGTGGGCGCGGTTGTGACCCTGATGGGGCTGCTGGCCTATCCGGCGATGGCCACGGCGGGCTATGACAAGCGGTTTGCCTCCGGTGTGATCTGTGCCGGCGGCACGCTCGGCATCCTGATCCCGCCGTCGATCATGCTGATCGTTTACGCCGCCATTGCGGAACTCTCGCCGCTGCGCCTCTATGCGGCTGCGGTGTTCCCGGGGCTGATGCTGGCCGGCCTCTATATCCTTTATGTGATCGGGCGCGTGATTCTGAATCCGTCGCTGGCGCCCAAGCCGAGCAAGGAGGACGTACCGCCGCCGGGCAAGGTGTTCCTCGACCTGCTGGTATCCTTCGTGCCGCTGACTGTGTTGATCATGCTGGTTCTCGGCTCGATCCTCGGCGGTCTGGCCACGCCGGCCGAAGCGGCGGCCATGGGTGCGCTCGGGGGGCTGGTTCTGGCGGCGATGTATCGTTCGCTGACATGGAAAAAGCTCAAGGAAAGCGTGTTCCTGACCGCAAAAGCCACCGCAATGGTGTGCTGGCTGTTCGTCGGTTCGTGGACCTTTGCCTCGGTGTTCTCCTATCTCGGCGGTCACGAGCTGATCTCCGACTGGGTGCTGGGCATGGATCTGGAGCCGTGGCAGTTCCTGGTGATGGCGCAGCTGATCATCTTCTTCCTCGGCTGGCCGCTGGAATGGTCGGAAATCCTGATCATCTTCGTGCCGATCTTCCTGCCGATGCTGGAACCTTTCGGTGTGAACCCGTATTTCTTCGCGATGCTGGTGGCGCTGAATCTGCAGACCTCTTTCCTGACGCCGCCCATGGCGATGTCGGCCTACTACCTGAAAGGGGTGTTGAAGAACGACATCGAGTTGATGGACATTTTCCGCGGAATTATGCCCTATCTCGCTATCGTGATCTTCAGTATGGTGCTGATGTACCAGTTCCCGGGCATTGCGCTCTGGCTGCCTGACGTGCTGTTCGGCGAGTATGTCCAGTGAGGGGAGAGGGAATGACACCCAATGCGCTTTCGGCGGTCGAGGCCGCCGGACAGATCAGAAGCGGAATGTTGTCTTCGGTCGATCTGGTCAGGGCCTGCCTTGACCGGATCGAACAGACCGACGGCGAATTGCGCGCCTGGGCGCATCTGGACCCCGATCACGCACTGGCACAGGCGGCCGAGGCCGACCGTATCCGCAAGGCCGGCCATGCGCTCGGCCCGCTGCACGGGGTGCCGGTGGCGCTGAAGGACATTGTCGACACGCGCGATTTTCCCACCGAACGGGGGACGCCGATCTACAAGGGTCGCCAGCCCGACCGGGACGCAACGCTGGTCGAACGCCTGGTCGAGGCGGGGGCGGTGATCATGGGGAAAACCGTCACCACGGAATTCGCCTTCATGCATCCGGCCGAAACCCGCAATCCGCACAACCCCGCCCATTCGCCCGGCGGCTCGTCGAGCGGTTCTGCCGCGGCGGTGGCGGCCTTCCATGTGCCGCTGGCCGTGGGGACACAGACCAACGGGTCGGTGATCCGGCCCGCCTCTTTCTGCGGCACTTTCGGGTTCAAGCCGACGCGCGGCGTGATCTCGCGCAGCGGTGTGTTGCAGACATCGGAAACCCTCGACCAGATCGGCGTTTTCGGCCGCTCGCTGGAGGATGTGGCGCTGCTGGCCGATGCTATCGGCAGCTATGACCAGCGCGACCCGCTCAGCATTCCGCGCCCGCGCCCGCAGATGCTGGCCGGTGCGCGCGAACAGGTTATGGTCGAACCGGATCTCGTCTGGCTCGACATGGGCTATCACGACCGCCTGACAGCGGATGCGCGCGAGGGGCTGGACGAGGTGGCCGCGGCCCTTGGCGGGCGGGTCGAACGCCTGCCGGTGTCCGACAAGCTGGAGGCGCTGGTTGCTGTGCAGCAGGTAATCCACGAATACGAGATCGTGCGCCATCTGGAGCGCGAATTCACCGAGAATCGCGATCAGGTCAGCGAGACGCTGCAACCGGTCATCGAGCGGGCGCGGCGTATTGGCGACGACCAGTATGAGGAGGCGCTGGAAGTCATGGCCTCGGCCATTGTCTTTTTCGACGGTTTTTTCAAGGACTTCGACGCCATCATCGCCCCGAGCGCCGCCGGCGAGGCGCCGCGTTTCGGGGAGGGCACCGGCGATCCGGTGTTCTGCTCGATATGGACGCTCTGCGGCCTGCCGACACTGAACCTGCCGTTGCTGGTGGGCGAAAACGGTCTGCCGGTCGGCGTGCAACTGATCGGCGCGGTCGAGGAAGACGACCGTTTGCTGCGCACGGCAAACTGGATGCTCAATACACTACAGTCCGATGCGGGCTGAACCGGAAGGAAACCAAAATGTTTAAAGGCTGGACAAGAATTATCGTGGCGGGGCTGTCGGTGGCGGGGTTGATCTTTTTCATCACCGGGCTGGCCAAGAGCATCACCGACGGTTTCGCG
>Ga0256839_1004024_pt1 | contig 14641 bp, 13 predicted proteins | sample 354166metaG_FD_185968 | JGI IMG/M metagenome (GOLD analysis project Ga0256839, IMG submission 185968) | Hydrothermal vent microbial communities from Mid Atlantic Ridge, Atlantic Ocean - 354-166 | ecosystem: Environmental > Aquatic > Marine > Hydrothermal vents | place: Atlantic Ocean: Mid... | reverse complement strand
CGATCTGAGGCGTAGCGCGAATGCCGGGCGCCACCGTCCGCAGGTAATGCATCGGCAAGCTATACCAGCGAGCCCCGGTAGCCACCTCGTGAAAAGACCCCATTTTGTGCAGATGATCCAGTCCCATCCGGACATTCCGGCTTATTGCCACTCCTACCATCCGAAAGGCCAGATTCTGAGCACGCGCTTTCTGCGGCAGCTCCTTACGGATCCGATCCAGCAAGTCAGGCAACTCCGGATCATTCGAAGGACCACAGGTAGGGGACCCGATGTACACCAGGAGTAATACATCCGTCTCGTTTCCTACCTGGAGTTGTTGCCACACGTCTGGACGCAGCTTGTGATAATAGAGGAGGCTCGCCCATCCCAGCAGCAATCCGCTGCACAGTAGCAAAGCATCTCGCATTGCGTTCACGGTCGTCGCGCGACGGCAAGGGATACGTTTTCTGGTAGCTGAAACAGCGCCACACGGGGCAGCGTCGTCTCCATAGGGGTCCCCAACCATAGACGTCCCTGGCGGTCATATAACTGACGAAACGGCAGGGACATCTCCAGCCAGCCCCAATCCTGAAAGTCGGGACGGATCCAGAAAATGTAGGTTCGTTCCTGATCGATGATGGTAGGCTGGTCGCGCCGCATCACCTGTTCGACCACATGCAGCACGATCACCCCTGATGGAAAGACCACGACATTCCTAAAGCGGATGCCACGTGGCCGCAAAATCGGCTCAATGATCGCACCCTGTATGCGATGGGCCAGGAGTGGAACGTCATCCAGGCGCAGACGCCAGCGACGCCGACCCTCGGTGGTATAGGATTCCACAACGGGAAGGTATCGATAGGCCAGTATCAGGCCTGCGTGATCTGGATCACAGAACAGCCGGGCTTCCAGCCTGATCGGCGGGGTTCCCTCCGGAAGTCCTTCCCGCGGATAAAAATCCAGCAGGCCGAAAGCCCGCACGTGCTCGCCGTCCAGCGTCAGCACATGGAGTCGGGGCTGCTCCCACCAGTTGAGCGGGTTGGCATATACATACAACGTATCCTGCATCAGGCATCCGCCCAGCACTTCGCCGTTTAAGGCCGTCCGCAATTCATAGGTGCGGTTCCATATAAATGTGTCGTTTCTTTTCAGGAACCGATGCACCCGCCCACTGCTCCGCTCCACCACGTAAAGGCGTCCCTGCCGATCGAAGGCGGCATAAACCGGAGGCGCCAGAAACTCACCGGGACCTTCTCCCTGGCGCCCCAGCCTGAAGCGAAACTGGCCGGTCTGATCAAAAAAGAGCAAGGCGTAGTTTTCCTCGTCCACCACAACCAGCCCGCCGGCAGGATCAAATGCAGCATAAACGACCTGACCGAAAAAATAAGCCGGCGGCTGCGCCTCCCGGGCGCCCAGTAAAAGCAGCGATTCCATCTGCGACAGCGCCGCCACTTCTGGCAACACGGCCGACGTAGATTGCCGGTCCGCTGCACGCGTCAGCACCAGATCAAACCTTCCCTGCCACCGATCCAGTAGGGGATAGATTCGGGACTCCTGCGAGGCTGGCGATCGACATCCTATCCAACCCACTACCAGAACAACCCATATCGTTCTCATGATCATTATTGCTATTTCTTCGGAAGTACATAATAAGCAATATGCGGAATATCTCTTTGATACATATCCCATCTATATCCTACAAGTATGGAATCCCTGTAAGCCTCTATTACAGCAAAAGGATAATTTTCCAGATTCAACAACATAGCTTTCTTATTATTCAGATTCATCAAATAGGCCATCGGATATTTCCGAAGGACCTTGCCTCGCTCCGCTTCATATCTAACAAAAACATACAGCAGAATCTCATCTGACAAAAGCGTAATTCCTGAAGGCTTATCCAGCTTTCCAGAATATGAAAACTCCTTGATGAACACTTCTGAAGGGAAATAGCGCGCCCGACTATTTCCTTTCATAAGAAACGGCTGCAACACGATATGCTTCAGAAAAACATGATGTACGTTACCATCATTACTGAACAGAATATCTATAATCGGATAATAAAGAAAAGCCCCTACTACATGTTTAGAACCACATGCCATAAATGCTCGATGCACTAATAAATTAAGAAACCGTTCTTTTTCTTCTACCATATAATGCCTATGATTATCCATATTTACAAGGCGGTTATTCATGATATCGACTTTATAAAACAAAGGATCATTGAAGGAGTAATAAGGCGGTTTATTGATCACAATATACCTTTCATTTTGTAAACATACGTAGTCTAAACCTGGAATTCTTTCTGGTAAATCCAGAATTCTTTTAAATGCATAACCATTTTCATTTCTATGATAGACAACAAAAAATCCTCTCGTGTTATCATATACATACAACGAATCATTTTCCCCGATTAACAGGTATCCTGCCTGCATGTATTCGCCAGGTCCCTCGCCCTGCTTTCCTACCACCTCTACAAACTGTCCTGACGGGTCGTAAAGACGTACCTCCTGATTGTCAAAATCCAGCACAATGACGCGCCCTTCACTGTCAATGACTACATCGGAGATGTCCCCAAACATATGGTATCGATTTGCCGAGGCCAACGCGCCGCGCTGCCATTGCAACCGGGCCTGCTGTAACCGATTTGCCCATTGGTGCAATACCGAATCTCCTTGCTCTGCCTCCGTAACGATCCAGTCGAACGTGCGCAGATCTGCCAGACGCTCCGGATTGGGATGAAACTCCTGCCCCTTACCCGGACGGGCACTGTTACGCCCCGCACACCCTCCACCCACCAATAGCAACAGCACCCCCACCCAGCACCCCTTCACGCTCCACTTACTCCCGCTCCACCACTCCGCAGTTATATGTCTCACAACCGCCACTACTTTTTGCATCGCACCCCGTAGGCGTCTCAGCATCCTGGCATTGATCATGCACGCAGGCATCATACTCACAGTGTACCGCCTGGACATAGCGCGGCGGCATCCATAAGCCTCCGATAAACGCAAGCAACGCCAACAGAAAGAGTACGATCACAAAGATTTTCCCAGCCTTCATGGCTCATTTCCCGGGCTTGCTGACGGTCACTCTGGATTAATACTATTCTCCGTGCGGCACAAGTCCCCATACATCAAGCAATTGGTTGCGTAAAACGAGATGTCCTTACAGATACCCAGATACTGATCTTCTGACTGCGCCAATTCGCAGACGTCGTTCTCACAGAAAGGATGACTGTGCAAATTTTCAGGCAGCCAGAGCGCTCCGGCCAGCAGTCCTGCGGAAACAAGCAGGTAGCCCAGTGCTCGCTTCATGGCTCTTGCAGACTTGTTTCTGGATTACATGCAGTTTTTGTGAACCGCAACGATAATCAACGTAGACAGAAGGGGATTGTCATTTTTTTTGAAAAAATATTGAATACATCCAAATACCCCTGAACTCCTACCGGTTAAGGCGTCCACCTGCCCCTTCATCGCAACCAGACATGCGGTCACCCTGCAATGCCTCCCTCCCGCGACAGACGCGCACAATGTATCCTCCTGCGCCAAGCCCTAAAGCATCGGATCCGCTCCGCTCGGTGCGCTTTTCCTATGGATTGCCATAGATGTGCAGCACCGCCCTTATCGCAGGCGGCCTGTCGAAAGGCAAAACCTCAACCGGCTGTTGTTTTCAGGGCATCAGCGCTGTAGCAGCCGCCGGGGGGGCCGCCGGTGTCGGGAAAAATGAAGCAGTTACCTCCAGCAGGCCGGGCAATACGCCCAGCACGACAATTAGCACCACACACACCACCAGGGCTGCCCGTGGGGCCAGCGGTACTGGGAACGTTTGCTGCCGTACCGCTTCAGGGGCTTCGTCAGGCGACCGCATCCAGAAGACGTAAACGACCCGCAGGTAGTAGTAGGCCGACAGCACGCTGGCCAACACCCCTACCACGACCAGCCAAGTCAATCCCGCCTTCACGGCCGGCGCAAACACGGCATACTTTGCAATGAACCCGGCCAGCGGCGGAAAGCCGGTCAGGCTGAACATAAAGAAGGCCATGGCTACGCCCAGCAACGGCCGCCGGTATCCGATGCCCGCCAGCGAACTGACGGTCTGTTCGTACCCCTCTTTTCCGTCCCACTCCAGGAAGGCCATCACCCCGAAGGCACCAATGTTCATCAGGGCATAGACCAGCAGGTAGAACAGCGCGCCGGCATAGCCTTCGGCGGTACCGGCCGCCAGTCCCGTCAGAATATAGCCGGCGTGCGCAATCGACGAGTAGGCCAGCATGCGCTTGACGTTCTGCTGCACCAGCGCCAGCACGTTACCGGCCACCATTGTCACCAGCGCCACCAGCGCCAGCAGCAGTTGCCAGCGCTCGGCCGGCAACGCCGCATCCAGCACCAGCACCAGCGCCGCAAAGGCCGCCGCCTTCGAGGCCGCCGCCATGTAGCCGGTCAGCGTCGTCGGCGCTCCCTGATAGACGTCGGGCGTCCACATGTGGAAAGGCACAGCCCCTACCTTGAACAGAAAACCGATCAACAGCAGCGCCACACCGGCCCAGAACATGATCGGATGGGCCCCTTCCGCCAGATGCGCGGCCATCTGCGGCAGATACATGGTGCCCGTGGCCCCGTAGAGCAACGCAATGCCGTACAGGAAAAAGCCGGTCGAGAACGCTCCCAGCAAAAAGTACTTCAGCGCGGCCTCACCCGCCCCGACATCTTCGCGGACCAGGCCCGTCATGATGTAGAGGCAGATCGACATGGTCTCCAGGCCCACGAAGATCGAAATCAGGCTGTTGGCCGAGGCCAGCACGATCATTCCTACTGTGGCAAACAGAATCAGGGCATAGACCTCGCCATGCAGATGCCGGATACGTTTCAGATAAGGTACCGACAGCGCAATGGTCAATAGGCCGCTGCTCAGCACGATTGCGTTTATAAACGAGGCCATGCCCCCTACCCGAATCAGCCCATAGAAGGCCGTCTCCGGCGGACGGCTCAGTCCACCCAACTCCCAGAGCAGCGCCAGCGCCAGCGTACCCGCTGCAATCCAGGGAATCGCTGGCGCATCGTTCCAGAAGGCATCCCAGACCACCAGCACCAGGCCCACAACGGCTGTCAACACCAGCGGAAAGGCCGCCCAGAGGTCGGCCGGAAGCATTCGGTACGCTTCCAGTAGATCCATTGTGGATGAGGCGTTTTTTTGTTTGCGTACTACTTCACCCAGGCAATGCGCTCAATTGCACGAGCCAGCTCCACATCCCGGGCTGTCACCCGATTGCCGGCCGCGTGTGTCGTCAGCGCCAGCGTTACCCGGTTATACACGTTGTGCAGCTCGGGATGGTGGTTCAGCTGTTCTGCTTCAAAAGCAATGCGAACGATAAAGCTTACCGCCTCCCGAAAGCTGCCAAACGTATAGGTTCTCTGCAACCGATCATTGGCGTAGGTCCATCCTTCCAGTTCAGCCAGCGCCGCCGTAATTTCTTCACGGCGCAACGGTTCCATCTGGCTCATAGTCCCCTCTTATCGAATCAGCAACTGTTCAAAAAAGGTATCCAGTGTCGGAAACAGCCCGCTATAAAACAGCAGGTAAATCAGGAAATAAATCGGGATCAAAATCGGAAGCGAGTACTTTGTTACATAGCCCATGAAAGAAGGCATCTCTACTTTGTTCTCCTCCGCAATTGCTTTCACCATAAAGTTCGGCGCATTCCCAATATACGTCATCGCTCCGAAAAACACGGCAGCAATAGAAATCGCCTGCAGGTAGAACCAGGTCTCCGGATGCACCGCTGCCTCGGCGAAAGCTTTCACCTGCTCGGGCACGTTCACGTCGAGCCCGAACTTACCCATCGCTGCTGCCAGGAAGTTCAGATATGTCGGCGCATTATCCAGCACACTGGAGAGTATGCCGGTGCCCCAGTAGAACATACCCACGGTGAGTTGCTCGGCGTGATCGTGCGCAAACAGGCTGATAAGCTGTAACGCCGGTTGCATCGTGGCAAAGATCCCCAGAAACAGCCACCCGACTTCTCGGATAGGCTCGAACGTGAACTCATTTTTCCGGAGTGCTTCCTTGTCGGCCAGCTTGTAGGCCAGCACCGCCACGGTAAACATGATGATCTCACGAATCCCGAACGGCACGTGGTAAAGCTTACGCAGATCGGGCACCCAGTCAAAAACGTTCGGATCGATAAAGACGGACAGGATGATCACAAGTACCCAGAGAAAGTTCTTGGCGCCTCGGATTTGCAACAGTGGTTGCGATGGATCGGGGTCCGGGCTTTCACTCTTGTTGCGGGCATCAATTACATAGAAGACGGCAAGGATTAACAACATAGTGGGCAGCCAGACGAACCACACGTGCGTCAGCGTCCAGAAAAAGGGTACGCCCCGTAGGAAGCCCAGAAACAGCGGCGGATCGCCGATTGGTGTCAGGCCTCCTCCCACATTGGCCACCAGAAAGATGAAAAAGATCAGGTGGTAGGGCTTCAGCCGGCCCCTGTTCAGGCGCATGTAGCTGCGCACAAAGAGCATGGCAGCCCCTGTGGTCGCAATCAGATTGGCGACCAGCGATCCCACAAACAGCAGAATCGCATTATTTCGGGGGGTTCCTTTGGCGTTGATGTTAATATAAATGCCGCTGGCGGCGATAAAGAGCGACGCCACCAGGGCAATGAACGAAAGGTACTCTTCAATAGCATGGATGACAGGCGTGGCTGAGCCCAGCCCGAAGATATAGTAGAGCGAAACAAACAGCCCCAGAGCGACCGCATATTTGGGATAGTGATGATGCCAGTGATGCGGATAGAACAGCGGTCCAGTAGCAATCATCACCAGCAGGAGAGCAAACGGAAGGACGAGCCAGACCGGGGGGCGAGGTCCGTGCTCTTCGACGGTCTCATGGCCTTCCGTCTCCAGGGCAACCGCCGAGGTATCAGATGCATGCAGCGTCTCGACGGCTTCGGTGGTCGAGCGTTCGGTCGCTATAGCTTCCTGGGCCTGGGCCGGCCCGGCGGTCAGCAGGAGGAGCAGACACACAACAAGTGGGCTCAGTCTGCCTACCAGCCCACTTCCCGGAATGTGCATATACTCGTTCATAGGGCGTCGGGTTAATGATGGACTCAGGGGTTGGCGGTCTGCACCGTCTCCCTGTCCAACACCTCCAGACGTGCCACGCTCGCAGCCGTTGGCTCCTGTGCCTCCTCCAGGGCAGCCAGCCGCTTCTGCTCGACGACTTCCAGAAGGAAGCGCGCCGTTGGTTCCGTCCGTTCCAGGAACGGCTTCGGGGCCAACCCAATCCAGAGCATGAAGACTGCCAGCGGCACCAGCAACAGCACCTCACGGGCGTTCAGGTCAGGGAGGGTGCGGTTGACCTCCTTTTGAATCGGCCCAAAAAGCGTTCGGTAAAGTAGCCAGAGCAAATACACCGCCGCCAGAATCACCCCCGACGTCGCCACTGCAATCAGCAGCGGATGTCCTATCAGCGTACTCTTGAACGCGCCCAGCAGGATCATAAACTCGCCCACAAACCCATTCAGGCCAGGCAGCCCGGCCGACGCCAGCGCTGTAAAGACCAGAAAGAAGGCAAACACGGGCATTACGCGGGCAATCCCTCCAAACTCCTCCATAAGCCGGGTATGGCGCCGCTCGTAGAGCATACCGACCAGCAAAAAGAGTGCGCCGGTTGAGAGGCCATGGTTGATCATCTGAATAATGGCCCCTTGCAGAGCCTCCACCGTGAAGGCAAAAATACCCAGCACAACAAAGCCCAGGTGACTCACCGACGAGTAGGCCACGAGCTTTTTGGCATCGGCCTGTACACGGGATACCAGCGCGCCATAGACGATGCCGACCACGGCCAGCACGGCCAGCCAAAGGGCATAATCGACCGCAGCGTTCGGGAAGAACGGCAGACAGAAACGCACCAGTCCATAGGTTCCCATCTTCAGCAACACACCGGCCAGAATAACCGAGCCACCGGTGGGCGCCTGCACGTGCGCATCGGGCAGCCATGTGTGCAGCGGAAAAAGGGGCACCTTGATCGCAAACGCCAGCGCAAACACGAAAAACAGCCAGCCCTGAGCTGCCAGCGGTACCTGATAGGCCAGCAACTTGAAGTAGTCGGTCGTGAACACGCCGTCGTTGACCGCATCGCCAGCCGCAAAGCCCAGGTATAGGATGCCGACAAGCATCAGCAGCGAGCCCACCAGCGTGTAGAGCACAAACTTAACGGCCGCATAGATGCGATCTTCGCCGCCCCAGATCCCAATGATGAAGTACATCGGAATGAGCGTCAGCTCGAAAAAGATGTAGAACAGGATCAGATCGTAGGCGGCGAAAACGCCCGTCATGCCGGTCTGCAGCACCAGTAGCAGCGTGTAGTAGCCCTTCTGATGCCGGTCGATGTAGTTCCACGACGAAAGCACTACGATAGGCCCCAGCAGCGTCGTGAGCAGGATCAGCAGCAGGCCCAGCCCGTCGATGCCCACATAGTACTGGATATCTACCCCGGGGAACCATCCGGACAGCCGATCTACAAACTGAAGCTGCGTCGGATTACCGGACGGATCATAGCCCGCATAGAGCAGCAGAGATACCAGGAACGTGATGGTGGTAGTCGCCAGGGCCATCCATCGAATGGCCGACGCGCGACGCAGCGGCAGCATCAGGAGCGCGCCGACCAGCGGCAAAAAGATGACAATAGAAGTCAGATACGGCAGATTCATCGCAGCTTGCCTTCAGGCTAACGTTTTGCGGACTTACCCAAACAGCATCAAGGCCAGCACAAGAGCCACGCCCAGCACAATGGCCATGGCATAGGCCTGCACAACCCCGGTCTGCACGCGACGCACCCGCTGGCCAATTCCCACCATCAGGCGTGCCATACCATTGACAGCGCCGTCAATGACTTTCTGATCGAACACAGCCAGTCCATAGCGTGCAAAGCGCAGCAGCGGTTGCACTACTATCCGATCGTAGAATTCATCCCAGTAGTACTTGGCGGCCCAGACGCGATAAAGCACCCCAAAGCGCTGGCGCAACACCTCATCGTAAGCCAGTCCGTGACGACGATAGGCGGACCAGCTCCAGTAAAGGCCCGTCAGTGCCACCGCCACGCCCAGTCCAATCAGCGCCCATTCGATGGCCAGCGGCACGTGCGCGGGCAGTTCAGGTTCGGCTACAGGCCCCCCTCCCGAAGCGCCCAGGTAGTGATGGATCAGGTTCCACTCTCCATGAGCAATCACCCCGGGAAGTCCGACAAATCCGCCCACCAGCGACAGCACGGCCAGCACCCAGAGCGGCAACGTCATCGTAGCAGGCGACTCGTGCGGATGCACCTGATCGGCCATGGGCCAGCGGGGCGTTCCTTCAAAGGTGAGCACGTAAGAGCGCATCATGTAGAAAGCCGTCAGCAGGGCCGTTACCACGCCCAGAATCCAAGCAATCCAGGCATAAGCATAGCCATTGTAGCCATACTCAAAGGCCTTGAACAGAATCTCATCTTTCGAGAAAAAGCCAGCCGTCAGCGGAAACCCCGCAATGGCCAGCGTGGCGATCAGATACGTGGTACGAGTGGCCGGCATAAAACGGCCCAGTCCCCCCATGTTGCGCATGTCCTGCGGATCGAGGTGGCCGTGATGTCCTCGTTCCTGCAGTTTATGCTCCACGTGATGCATGGCGTGGATTACACTCCCCGATCCCAGAAAGAGGCAGGCCTTGAAAAACGCGTGCGTCATTACGTGAAAGATCGATACGAAGAAAGCGCCCACGCCGGCGGCCATGAACATGTAGCCGAGCTGCGAGACCGTCGAATAGGCCAGCGCCTTCTTGATGTCGTACTGCGTGATGGCGATGGTCGCCGCCATGAAAGCCGTCAGTGCTCCCACCAGCGCAATCACCATGAGCACGTCCGGTGCTGCCAGCGCCAGCGGCGAGATACGGGCGAATAGGTACAGACCGCTCGTTACCATCGTAGCGGCATGGATCAGCGCCGAAACAGGCGTCGGGCCAGCCATCGCATCCGGCAGCCACACAAACAGCGGAATCTGCGCACTCTTACCGGTGGCGCCGATGAACAGCAACAGCACAGCTACGGCTACCACCCCGGACGGTAATGAAGCCGGATCGGCCAGCAGCGCCCCGAAGTCCAGGCTTCCCACCTCACGGAATAGCAGAAACATCGCCAGCAGGAAGGCCGCATCCCCCACCCGGTTGACGATGAACGCTTTGTTGGCGGCCTCGCTGTTTTTGAAGTCCTCGTACCAGAAGCCGATCAGCAGATAGGAACACAACCCGACGCCTTCCCAGCCCAGAAACAGAAGCACCAGATTATCGGCGAGGACCAGGTTGAGCATCATGAAAATAAAGAGATTCAGGTAGCTGAAGTATTTCCAATACCCCCGGTCCTCATGCATGTAGCCGATCGAGTACAGATGGATCAAGGCCCCCACGCCCGTGACGATGAGCGTCATCACGAGCGAGAGTTCGTCGATGCGGTATTGGAAGGACAGTTCCAGTTCACCGGCAGCGATCCAGGTAAAGAAGCGGGCTAGCAGCGGCTCTCCCTCATAATTGAAGAACAGGTAGAGCGTCAGCCCAAAAGGCACGGCGACGGCCAGCGTCGCCACGATGCCGATCAAGCCCTTCTGTTGCCGGAGTCCACGGAAGGCCAACCCCCCCAGTCCATTAAAAACCGCTCCTGCCAGGGGCAGCAGCAGAATCAGTCCAACCAGGGTTGTGTGGTTCATATGCCGAGTAGGTCCGTTAGCTTCAGATCAGTATTTGAACAGATTGAAGGCCCCTACATCTACGGTCACTTTCTTACGAAACAGGGCAATCACGATGGCCAGCCCGACGGCCGCTTCGGCGGCCGCCACCGAGATCACAAAAAACACCAGTACCTGTCCCGACACATCCCCCATCGCCTGACTGAGCGCCACCAGGGTCAGGTTGACGGCGTTGAGCATGAGTTCCACCGACATTAAAATCACAATCGCGTTGCGCCGAAAGAGCACCCCCAGCACGCCCAACGTAAAGAGCACCACCCCGAGGGCCAGGTACCAGTTCAGTGTAATTTCCATGGTCAAATCCCTTTGGTCGTGCCGTTCAAATGAAGCGCCGCTTGGCCAGCATTACAGCGCCGATCGTAGCCGCCAGCAATAGAATGCCGATCACCTGCAAAGGCATGATGTAGCGTGTCAGCAACTCCCGTCCCAGCGCTTCGGCGCTGCCGGTAACGGCAGCCTGTTCGGGAGACGCCACAAAGGTGGGCAGCACGTCCAGTCCCAGCGCTACCACATAGACCAACTGCGCCAGCACAATCATTGTCACCCCGAAGGCCAGCACCTTCCCCCAGTCGATCTGGCGCGGATGAGGCAGAACCTCCAGGTTTAACAGCATGATCACAAATAGAAACAGGACCATAATAGCGCCGGCGTAAATCAACACCTGGATCACACCCAGAAAGGCGGCCTGTAGGGTCAGATACAGGCCGGCAATGCAAAACAGGTTGAGCACCAGCCAGAGCGCACTTGCTACCGGGTTGCGTGCGATGAGCATGCCAAGGGCGGCTGCTATGGCCGTTACAGCCAGCAGGAAAAACAGGAATTGCGCAATCATGCGGGGCTTCCGGGTTTGGCCAGCGGCTTTTTTGGCTCAACAGTCGGCCAAATTAGAGCACACCCATCACAACGGCAAGCGTTGCCTGTCAAAAATCCCGTTAAGCGCCGGGTGTCTCTTCCAACAGCGGAGGTTCGGCCGTCGCCATCACCTCCACTGACCGTCCAAAGGTCTGTTCAAACAGTTCGGCGCTACGCCGCACCCCCCAGATCTCCAGCTCCGGATCCCCTCGCGTCTCCAGATGGAGCACCAGCCGATCGGGCTCCAGGCGTACATGTAGTGTGTGGACGTTCTGATTGTGGCTTCGGTCAAGCCCTTCGGCCAACCGGAGCAGCGCCGCCAGTTTGCAGACGCGCCTCTGATTCTCCTCCGACAGCGCCATGTAATCAGCGTGCGTCGATCGGGGCAGGCTACCACGGTGGTAACGCACGACATTGGCCAGCACGGCTATCTCCTCCGACGTAAAACCACGCAGATCAGCGTGCTTGATCAGGTACAGGCCATGCTTATGGTGGCTGCGATGACTGATGTGATAGCCGATGTCGTGCAACAGCGCCGCGTATTCAAGCAGTTCACGGTCGACAGCCCCCAACCCATGGAGAGGTTGTGTGGCATCAAAAAGTTGTAGGGCGAGTGCTGCCACCTGCTGCGCATGGCGATACTCCCAGTCGAATCGCCAGCCCATCTCGTAGATGCTGCGGCGGCGCACGTCCGCAAACGCTGTAAGCCGGGCCAGCAGGGGCGCGTTGCGTTCGACAAAATCTACAACCAGGCCTTCCCGGAGGGCATGCGGCGAGATGCGCACGCGTTCGATGGCCAGATCCTTCAACACGACGTCGATTAATGCGGCTGCTGCCACAATCTGATCGACCCGCTTTGGGTCGATACCCCGCAACCGACGCCGCTCTTCCCGGGTACGCCGCATGAGGTGTCGGGCCACCCGACGAAAATCCTCAGCCGCAAAGACCAGCTCATAGATCGAACGGGCTGCACTCCCGCGCCGGCGGGCACAGACCGACGCCAGGTTTTCCATCGCACCAGAGGAGCCTACCACTTCGCGCACGCCGTGAGCACGCGCTGCCTTGAAGACGGGCACAAGTTGCTGGCGATAGAAAGCCCGCAATGCCTTTAGTTCTTCGCGGGTAGCCGGATCATTTCGAATGAAGCGACGCGTCATGCGCGCCGCCCCCAGCTTCAGGCTGAACAGATGCAGCGGTTGCTGCCCGGTACCCACAATAAACTCGACAGAGCCACCGCCCACATCCATAATAAGCACTGGCTCGGGCATCGAGACAGCCCGCCGAACCCCTTTGTAGATGAGGCGGGCCTCCTGTAGGCCATCAATCACCCGTACGTGCAGGCCCACTTCATTACGGATGCGCTGCAGCAGCTCACCACCGTTTGCCGCCTCCCGAACCGCGCTGGTCGCACAGGCCAGAAATTCAGTGGCTCCCCAGCCTTCGGCCAGCCGACGGATGCGCCGCAGTGCGCGAATAGCCCGGCGCATAGCCCCTTCCGAAAGGCGCTGCCCCTGCAACCCCTCCTCTCCCAGCCGCACCATTTCTTTGAAGCGATCAATTACCCGAAACGTACCGGGCAACGCGTCAACAATAACGGCATGAAAGGAATTGGTCCCCAGATCAATCACACACATACGCACCGGGGACCGGGTGGCCTGCTCCAGCTCCGCCACCGTGGCCGGCACCGGACAGGCCCCTACTTCGTCCGCATCGGACATAGAACCTGGCGGGTTATTTACTTCCGCGGCTTCCAACCGCCGCACATTCCAGCCGTTCCCGGCAATTGATGCTTTAATCTTCTCCTGTCAATCGGCTCAGGTCGATCTGATCCAGTGCAGCCCGCAACACCTCGATAGCAACATTCATCCCTTCCAGCTCAATCATATAGCGGCTACGTACCACGACCTGCAACTGCGCCCGTGTACTGCCGTCTTCCCCCCGCGTGAACTTCTCGTAGGCCGGAAATCCTTTGTAACGCATGGTGCGCTCGTAACCCCGCTCGTCCTCCCGATCGATTTCCTGCTGCATCCAGACCGCTGCAAATCCCATGAGATGCTGCATCGATCCCATGTCGCTGATCGTCAGCCGCACTTCTCGATTTCCGTCGCGATAGGTGGCCGTGGCTCGGCTGACCCGGAAGCCCATTGCCGAACTCCGCTCGCCCGAAGCTTCCACCCGCTCAAATCCATCGATTGCCTCCGGCAGCATCGCTTTGAGCACCCGAAAATCCATTAATTCCGCCTCAGCAGCCGCCCCCAGCTCCTTCGCCATCTCCTCCAGGGCCGCCAGATCCATCTGGCGCAGCACGTCCCGCAGACTTTCAATCGGCACATTCTCTCCTTCCAGATTCACAATGAAACGGCCGGCCACAATTGTTGCGAGTTCCGTTTCGATCGTACCCCCGTAGCGCGCGAACTTTTCATACGCCCGTCGGCCATCGAGCGTCAGCGTGCGCTCATACCCGTCCTCATCTTCACGATCGATGTCCTGCTGCATCCAGCTATAGCCCATAGCCGCAAAACCCTGAAGCGTGCCCGGATCAATGATCTGGATGCGAATACGTCGGTCTCCCGCTTCGTAAAGGCCCTCAGCCTGCGAGGTGCGAATGCCAAAAGCACCTCCTTTTGATCCTTCGGCCCGCACGCGGGGCAGGCCGGCCGCTTCTTCGGGCAACAGCGCTTTCAGCTTGCGAAAATCAGCAATACCGTCCGCCTCCTCCGCCTGCTGCTTGGCAGCTTCTTCTACCTTTTTCTGCAGGCGTTTCCAGATCTGCGCCTGCGACGAAATCGGTCCGATCAGCCAGCAACCGATCAACAGAAGCAGAATGGACAGCAACGATAAACGCCTCATAACAGCCTCCCCAGAGTTTGTCCCAAATGGTACGCAGCAGGTTATAAGTTAAAACGGGGAAGATGTATTTCCCAACGCCTATGTGTTGCTGGCTGATGCGCCTGGGCCGTCAGGTTTCTGCCATTTATGCGTGCTCTGGTGTACACCACGACCAATACGCTGGCAGAAACGTGCCACCGACTC
>Ga0256839_1004023_pt1 | contig 14645 bp, 13 predicted proteins | sample 354166metaG_FD_185968 | JGI IMG/M metagenome (GOLD analysis project Ga0256839, IMG submission 185968) | Hydrothermal vent microbial communities from Mid Atlantic Ridge, Atlantic Ocean - 354-166 | ecosystem: Environmental > Aquatic > Marine > Hydrothermal vents | place: Atlantic Ocean: Mid... | reverse complement strand
AGGGCAAAAACCAAATAATCTGTACTATGATCACGACGCAGGGTATCTACAAGATTCACAAATCCCGTAAGCAGTCCCGTAGGAAAACCATCTGAGTTGCGTAAAGGTGGTAAAGCAAAATAGGAACGGAAAAAAAATCCAAAAGTGTCTATAATAGTAATTGTTTTCAATAAAAAAGCCTTGTTTTTTATGTATTTTAGCTTATTAAGAGTTAGATATCGCTCATGTAAGGTTTTACTTTTGACTTTTTTGACTTTGTTTAAGTTAGAATATTTAAATTAATTATGGCATATTTTATATAGAGGGGATGCATTGCAAAAAAATAATTTTAACAATATACATGTTAGCTACATACCAAAAGAAAAACGAATTAAAAATACAAATAATAAGTTCACTCAACAAAGTATTACTTATGATGATACTCCTCTATTTTTTCCATCAGGACTAGAAAAGCTCTTCCTTTTTGTATATTTTATTTTCTTACCCTATATTACTGGTCTACTATTTCTTTTTTTCTATGTATCTGAAGGTAGTATAGAAGTATTTTTATCTCTCAATGAAAAATCTTCTTTTATACTTACTTGGGCTATTGGCTATGAAATAATTGCGAGTATACTTCTATTGGGTATCCTTAAAAGTGCTATTTCTTTCAGTCTCAATAAAAGCAGAGGACTAAACAAAAATTTTCAAAAACCTTAGATATATTTCATTTGACAATTTTTGACAATATTTATTATATACTCTAATTAATACAATACTAAAATGTATAAGGAATTAAACTATGGAAACTAAAGCGCTCAATAGCAATACACCCATTACACATGAAACTCTTTTTGGGAAACATGATATTTATGCAGAAGAGGTATCCCAACAAGAAAATAAACATACCCAAAGTACTCTGTCGAAAAATGAAATATTGGATACAATTAAAAAAATGGGGAGAGAAATAACATTAGAGGATGCTTCTTCTCTTCTACCAGAGGGAAAAGAAAAAATATTTTTAGTAATATATACTTTCTTACTTCCTTATGTTGCTGGTTTAATATTTTTATTTACTTATATTGCAGAACTTAACTTTAATCTTTTTATCTCTATGTTAGATAACCACTCATATTTCCTCACTTGGTGTATTGGGTATGAAATACTCATGTTGATAACCTTAAGCACTCTGACTATCAAAAATCTTATGATTATGCGTAAAAAAAATACAAATACATTAAAACTAAAAACTTTATAATCTATCACTTTTATTCGCCAATTCTTTTATCAAATACTCACCTGTATACGATCGAGTCTTTTTATACTCTTTAGCCAATTGTTCTGGACTACCTGTAGCGATAATAAGTCCACCTTTGTTACCACCTTCTGGTCCCATATCTATAATGTAATCTGCATTTTTAACCATGTCAAGGTTATGTTCTATCACAACCACAGAATTCCCAAGTTCTACTAAGTGATGTAATACACCGGTTAGTCTATCAACATCTGCAAAATGTAGTCCTGTAGTGGGTTCATCAAGTATGTAGAGTGTCTTTCCTGTGTCTTTACGGCTAAGTTCTTTAGAGAGTTTAATACGCTGTGCCTCACCACCTGAAAGCGTAGTAGCATTTTGTCCTAAAGTAATATAGTCTAGTCCAACATCTGTAAGTGTTTTAAGTTTTATAGCAATATTAGGAATAGCTTTAAAAAATGCTAATGCCTCACCTACTGACATAGCCAAAACATCAGAAATAGACTTTCCTTTATAGCGCACTTCTCTTGTCTGAGCGTTATAACGCGTACCTTCACAAGCATCACATTCGACTAAAACGTCTGGTAAGAAATGCATCTCAATTTTGAGTTGCCCATCTCCTTGACACGTTTCACACCTCCCACCTTTGACGTTGAATGAGAAACGTCCTATTTTATACCCACGAAGTTCTGCTTCTTTGGTTTGTGCAAAAAGTTTACGTATCTCATCCATAATACCTGTGTATGTTGCAGGGTTAGAACGAGGGGTTCGCCCTATAGGACTTTGGTCTAGATAGATGACTTTATCAACTTTATCCAGTCCTGTTATCTCCACACCCTCAATTTTATTGACTTTTTTGGCACGGTTGAGTAACTCACGTGCTACAGGTAACAGTGTTTGCAATATAAGAGAAGATTTTCCTGAGCCACTTACACCTGTCACACAAACAAAATTTTGTAAAGGTATCTTGGCATCAAGTTTTTGAATGTTATTGAGTGTGACATTTTTTATCTCTATCCACTCTTTTTGAGGATTGTCATGTGAATAACAAATATCTTTTTTTCCATACATATACTCTGCAGTCAGAGTCTTAGCTTTAGCTAATTTTTTTGCATCTCCAGCAAAAACCACCTCCCCACCATAAGCGCCAGCTCCAGGACCAATATCTATGATATAGTCTGCTGCTAGTATCGTCTCTTTATCATGCTCTACTACGATAACAGAATTTCCTTTATCACGCAGCGAGTTTAATGTACGTATGAGTTTCATAGTATCACGTTCATGTAATCCGATACTGGGTTCATCAAGTACATACATCACACCTGTAAGCCCAGACCCTATCTGAGATGCAATACGTATACGCTGTGCTTCTCCTCCAGATATACTCCGTGCATCACGACTTAAAGTGATATACCCCAACCCTACGTCATACAGAAAGTAAAGTCTTTCATAAAGTTCTTTAAGAATAGACTCTGCTATCATCTTTTGTTGTTCATTCAGATGAGAAAAGCTCCCCTTATCTGCGAAAAGAGCATACGATTTTTCGATGGGCATATCGATAATATCTGCAATATTAAGACCTTCAATCTTTACGGAGAGTGAACGTGGACGCAATCTGTGTCCATGACATTTATCACATACTTTTTCTGTCATATATTCTGAAAGGTCTTTCTCTTCTTTGAACATATCATGGGCAAACTTCACAACTCCTGGCCACTCGCGTGTAAGTTTATGACGTTTCCATGTAAAATTAACTGTACCACCATTACCATAGAGTATCGCTTTTTGTTGGTGGGTTTCAAGTTCTCCATAAGGTATTTTTATATCTATATCATTTTGTTCACAAAAGGCATTGAGAAACTTCGTATAGTAACTCTTGTTGAACCCATACATAATTTTCACCGCACCTTTGTCGATACTAAGTTCAGAGTCTATCACTTTTTTAAGGTCAATCGCATAACGAATGCCTAAGCCATCACACGTAGGACATGCTCCTTTAGGGGAGTTAAAAGAAAAACTAACTGGTTCCAAAGGTTCAAAACTTAACTTACAGTCAAAACATGCCAAATGCTCTGAGTAATGCATGTGTTGACGTGGGAAATCTATCTCTTCATAATTTAACACTTCTATTTCAAGTTCGCCATAAGACTCTTTAAGTGCTTTTTCTACATCTTGACCTATACGGTCTCGACTCTCTTCTTTTATCACTACACGGTCAATAACGACTTTAATCGTATGTTTTTTAGTCTTTGAGAGTTCTATCTCATCATCAAGTCTTACCATCACTCCATCTATCATGGCTCGTATATAGCCTTTATGACGTAGCGATTCCAGCATATCTGAAAACGTACCTTTTTTTTCTTTTACCAGTGGTGCCATGATGACAAGCTTCGCACCTTCTGGTAAACGTAATACCTCTTCAATGATATCAGAAGCAGACATAGAAGAGATAGGTTTATTACACTCATGACAATATTGCTCCCCCACACGGGCAAAAAGCAAACGTAAATAGTCATAAATTTCAGTGATTGTTCCTACAGTAGAACGTGGATTTTTAGAAGTTGTCTTTTGATCTATCGCTATGGCGGGAGTAAGTCCTTCTATTTTGTCTACATCTGGTTTACCTACACGTCCCAAAAACTGCCTGGCATAAGAAGAGAGTGATTCTATATACCGTCGTTGCCCTTCTGCATAAAGTGTTGAAAAAGCCAACGTAGATTTACCAGAACCTGAGATACCTGTAACAACTACTAGTTTATTTTTAGGAATACTTATATCTATATTTTTTAAGTTATTTTCTCTTGCTCCGTAAACGTGTATCATATCTTGTTTATTTTTCAATTCTTATTTCCTTCACTTTATACATGATTTTCTAGCATATTTTACTACAAAATTTAACTTGGAATTATAGCATAATAACTCCCGAATTTATGCAATAATCTACTTTAGAAACACTACAGATTTTATGGAAACAGATTATATATCAAGATATATTGATATATAATCTGTTCTATGCTACAATCACCAAACAATTCAACAAAGGTAAACAAAAATGGCAAAAAAAGTTCTCATACTCTGTACTGGAAATTCTTGCAGGAGTATCATAGCTGAAGCACTCATTAATGCTGAATGTCAAGGTATCATATCTGAAAGTTCTGGAGTAAAATCTTCAGGAAAAGTCAATCCTTATGCGAAGAAAGTCCTAGAAGATGAAGGTATTTGGAAAGAAAAATACCACTCTAAATCATTAGATACCGTCATAAATAATCACTATGACCTTATTGTCACAGTGTGTGATCATGCACAAGAGACTTGTCCTGTGTTTCCTAAACCAGTCAAAACTATACATGTAGGATTTGATGATCCTCATGGTAAAGGTTACGAGGCATTTGAAGCCACACTTATTGAAATACGTGAAAAATTACTGCCTAAAATAACAGAAGCATTTTCATGAAATTTTGCACAACAATCAAACACTACACTTAATCAAAACGAACGCTATGACAGCAAAGATATAAAACAATTACTCAATTTAGAAGGAAAAGAATGAACAAGCATGTATTTAACACAAAAAAAGGTGTCAAGATAGCTTTCACAGGGACAGTAGAAAAACAAAATATCATCAAAATGGTAGAAAACTGTACGACAGGTTCTTGTGAATGTATGACAAATGAGACAAAAGCAAAAATAACCAATATGGAAGTCTCAGGGAAAGATGGTGAAGTCAATCTAAACCTTACAGGGAATGTAAGTAAAGAAGAGATAGAGGCTGCTTTGGCGAAATCTAAGGTCATTAATAACGAAAGTGATTTTGATTTATGAAACGTTATCTTGCTGAACTTGTAGGTACATATATTCTTGTCTTTGCAGGATGTGGTGCTATTGTAGTAGAAACTCTTACTGGTGCTATGGGGCATGTAGGTATTGCATTGGTTTTTGGTTTTATCGTATCTGCGGTTATTTATACTTTTGGTCATGTGAGTGGTGCACATATTAACCCAGCTGTGAGTATTAGTTTTGCGTTTACCAAAGAACTTAGTTTAAAAGATACACTGTACTATATACTCTTTCAAGTCACTGGAGCAACACTTGCTATCCTGACTCTTGTCTTGCTTTTTTTAGAAGAATCCAAAAGTGTACAACAGTTAGCCTACTACGGCTCAACCTTACCTCGTGGTAGTTGGTATCAATCTTTTATATTTGAGTTCATCTTAACATTTATTCTTATGCTTGTTATTTATGGTTCTGCTGTACATGGTAAGGCCATTAAAAATTTTGCAGGTATCGCTATAGGATTTACTGTAGGTGTAGAAGCAATGTTTGCAGGTCCCATTACAGGAGCTAGTATGAATCCTGCTAGAAGTATAGCACCTGCTATAATTTCTGGAAATATAAGTGACTTATGGATCTATATCATTGCACCTATTATGGGTGCAGTGCTTGCAGCTTACTTCTATATAAGAGTGATAAAAGAATAATCACTCCTGATTTTTAATATTTCTCTAAAGGATTATACTTGATAGTTACAGCTTCAGAGAAATTTGGTACATCATCATAGGTAAATACAGAATAATATTTTTCCTTATCAAATGACGCAAAATTATCATATGTCCAACTATCTTTACCACCATATATTTTCACACCATCCATAAAATGTCTAGGTGGATGAAAACTATTACGTACAACATAATAACCTCTCAGAGCATCATCTTCTACTTTATCCCACATAAGTTTTATCATGCGATTCTCTTTAGAAATTGATAGGTTTTCGACCTTGCCTACTGCATTACGTCTTTTATCAATATATTTTACTGTAAGCTGAACATCATCCCATTTGACAATACGGTTTTTAATGCCCAAGGAACTGGTAGGCTTTATCACCAACTTAAGTTTTTGAGCATTTTGGTGGATTTCATCCAAAATATTTTTTGCAAATGTGTCAAATTTAAAGTATTGTTTCTCTTTAGTATTAAGCGCTGATTCTGCTACTTCGTATCCAATATATTCAATCTTTTCGCGTGCTTTAATATCTTCATAACTGTTAGCCTCTTCAAGCTCTACAAGTTCCACATAATAGCGTACATCTGACTTGTTTTTAAATGTATTGGTATTACGTATTTGAAGCGTACATTCAGTAATAACGGTATTTTCAGAATCAGGCAGTTGACTTAAATCAAACTCCATATATCCATAAACACGTTCTGCGTCTTCATCAAACCCACTCTTTAAGCCCTCTTCCATTTTGTTGTTCTTACATACAGTAGAAAGTGTTGAAGGAGAAAGATGTATTTTATCATTTTCAAGTGTATATTTAATGTCTAAAATAGGTCTATGATGGATACCTCCACCAAACTTTCCATAACCAATATCAAACTGCATCATTTGAGAGTCTTCACCATCAGGCAAATTTTTTGGACCGTCCATTCTAAAAACTGCTTTATTTTTTTCTAATTCAGCCTGTAACAGTTCACACTCATGTTTTGAAAAACTCCAATGATTCCAAATACCTTGCGTTAAATTACTAGATTGGATTGCACGACCTATCACACCATGTGCAGTAGCATTTTCTACATCATTAAAGTCTGTTATTTCAGGACAACTGTCTTGCTCAAGCAAAGAAAGATTCCATTCACCAAACTTTTCTATTTTTGCAGCAACACGATTCATTGGATAGATATAAAAACGTGCTGATTTAATCGTTGCATTTTCAGGAATACTGCTCAAATCAAAACTGATGACAGCGTTACATATACCTTTAGATTTATTAATACCCACAAAAAGTGAATTTTGACCAAAATGGGATCTATTTTCTTCTTGCATAAATTCTCCGACATAGCCTGTACTAGATTTATTTGCAAAGATAAGCTTGAAAAACTCATCCTTTTCAAGACCAGTACGTACATCTACAACAGGTGCGAAAGCTGATTTGTATCCTGTTTTTTTATTCACAGCACGTATAGTGTAGTGATAGTTTGTAGAAGAGTTTAAATCAGTATCTGTAAAATGTGTTCCACCTACTATCCCTACTTTTGTACGTGGATTACATGCATCTTTATCTTTTGTGCTTCTATATATTTCAAAAAATATATCATCACGTACTTCATATTTCCATTTCAAAGTCACAGAAGATGCATCTCTGCTTTCGATAGTAAATGCATCTACTCTTTTTGGGGCTGCAGTAGAATAATTAATCACTTCTGAAAAAACATGTTTAAGTGCTGGTATATTTTCATTAATACTCCCAGACATACTTTTCATATAATCAGGTATATTTTTTGTGCCTACTTCTACTACAATCGCGATGATTCCTTTACTGTAATAATATTCTCTACCAGAACCAGATATCAAATGTGCAGGTGGTTTCCCTCTATGGATACCATATTTTCTACCAGTTACTTTAGATATTTCATCATTCATATTTGCACATAAGACATTCATGTCTGTTCCGTCTATTTCTGCCTCATGCGTAAATTTATGTGCAGGGAAAAAGACATTACCTTGTGAATGATAATCCAACGCTATAGTGATGTTATCATGGGTATCCACAAAAGCTTTGATAGCACTGCTCTCTGCTTCAGAAAAAGGTTCTTCCCCGCCATACACATTTGAAGAGGTACTACTTTGTTTTACAAAACCAATAGAGAAATTTCTGTTAAGATCTACACCGATAGTTCCATCATGATTGGGTCGTCTGTTTTTACGCCAAAAAGAAAAATGTTTCCGTGAGTACTCATATCCATCAGGATTTAAACAAGGTACCATATAAATAGTAGACTCTTCTAAACTTTTTTCGAGTTGAGGGTCTATACTTTGATTTTCTGTTATATACTCAATGAATTTTAGTGCCAACTCATGACCTATCCATTCACGTGCATGTACAGAACCTGTGAAAAGCATCGCTGGTTTTTCATCGGCATGTTCTACATTTTTAGATATTTTGGCAAGTACAATATCTCTGCCCTCGTAGGTTGTACCTATTTTAATAATGTTGATTAGATTTGGATGCGCTTTTTCCATCGTATAAAGAAAGTCTAAACTTTCTTTATACGACATATATTGTTTTTTCATTCGTAGTATTCTCTTTATATAATTTCTTTTGTCCCGATATAAGGTACATACATCAGCATAATAATACATATACACTCATGTATGTTTCCACGCAATACGCGTAGAAACAAAAAATCATGGAATTTTACAGTTTATTTTTAAATGTTTCCCATTCTTTGATAAGTTTTGTAAGAAATTTTTTCTTAAACCATGAAATTTCTTCCATGATTTTATGAGGTGCAGTCTCTAATGCATGAACCAACTCTGTGGTATCAAACTTGTCCATAATATGTTCAGCTTTTTTCTTTCCTATCCCTTCAACTGATGTTAAAAGCTTTTGTATTTTCTTTTCAGTTAAGACGATAGATGATTTTTCTGATTCTTCAGACTCATCTGCTGATATTTTTGGATTACTCTGTGCATGTACTTTTCTTATGCTTCTTCCATAGTTATCTTGGAAATTCCATTTTTCACTTGGCCATTCTTCATAGTTTCTGTCTTCAGTTAAAAGCATTGGGTATAGACTATCCATCTCATGTAAATACATCTCACCTTCTTCTGTTTCTTTAACTTTTTTATCAAGGAAATATGCACCATCATAACTTGGTGTATAGTTACCAAATGTAATATAACGAAGTGTTCGTAGTACTGAAGGATCCATTTTACCAAGCTCTTCCCAGTTAAAAAGTGGGATATTTGGTTTAGGGAATCTACCATCTGAGAATTTCCACATGAGGTATTGACCTATCCAGTCTCTAATATATGGAAATGCTGCAAATGCAGTAGCACATTCTAAAATACGGTATTTTCCATCTTTTCCTACTGCCACATCACATGCCCAGTATTCTGCATTGGCCGCTTTAGATACTTTTACAGCAAGGTCTAGCAATTCTTTAGGAACATTCATATAGTCCATCTCACCACCTTGAGACGTATTGGTTAACCATTCACCTTCAGGAGCTCTTCTCCAAAAAGCACAAACAGGTTTATGGCCTATGAGCATTACACGTACATCTGCTTCCATAGGAACAAAATCTTGAAAATATGCAGGATGATATTTTTTCTGAGCCAAAAGATTTCTAGCTTCTTGTTTAGAATCTACTTTATGTACAAAATAACCACCATAATTAGAAGGACCATATGATTTTTTAACAATTTTAGGAAATTTTGTTTTACCTATAAAATTATCTGCTTTATTTTTATCATAAAAAATGTATGTTTTAGGGATAGGTATTTCATATTTCCATGCAAAACGCGTTACATTTTCTTTAGATTTATTTGAAAATTGTGTGTCTAATGATGGTATAAACTGTACATCTGGTAACTCACGTGCAATTTCTCTAAATGTTTCATATGCTGTTGCTGGTATATTTCCTATCAGTACATCAATCTTTTTACGCTTTACTTCTTTTATAAAACGGTTTTTATCATTTTTCCAATGATACGTTACAGTTTCAATCTTATTTGGCCACCCTCTAAAGTTTGATTTGTCGAAAAATCTTAATACGTAATCAAGATAGAGTAATCCTATTTTTGGTAGTTCTTCGTTACTTTTTTTCTTTGCCATGTTCATCTCTTTTTATTATACTTTGCTACTATTATTCTTTGAAGTTTTCCCAACAATACTTCAATCCCTCTTATTTAAACCTAAAACCTCTCTCTATGCTTTTACTGTGTTTTTCTGTCTATCAAATCTACAATCAAGTCAATCTTCCTTTTATTAAAATCTAATCCCATCTCTTCTTGTTCTGGTGTAGCAAAAGCTGGTATACCATTTACTTCAAGCACAACATATTCTTCTGTTTCCAAATCATAAATGATATCTACTCCTGCTATATCTACTCCACAGACCTTGGCTGCTTTTTTTGCTATTTCAATCACTTCATCATCAGGTTCTCTCATAAACACTGAACCTCCAGATGTAATATTTGTACGCCAGTCATCTCCTGAAGCTTTACGACCATAACATCCTACAAACTGACCATCAACGATATCAACTCTAAAATCAGTATTATCATAATCAACAAATTTTTCTACATAGAAAAAACGTAAATCCATCTGATTTAGAAATGGCATAAGCATATCTAGGGTTGATTGACTTTCTATTTTGGTTAGACCCACCCCACCCCAACCATCTGTTGGTTTATACACCATTTTTGACCATTTATTCATAATCTTTTGAAGTTGTTTCCCATCATCTCTGTGACAAAGTTGAAATTCAGGTGTGGCAATACCATGTTGTTGAAGCAAAAAGGAGGTTTGGAACTTATCTTCAGTTAAGGAAAAGGAATCATAAGAATTAATCATAGGAATCACCCGATTGAGTGCTTGATAAAGAAACATTTGGTATTGTGTTTGTTCTCCTGCATTATATGAAAAGAAAAGATCCAATTCCTCAAGGTTGACTTTTTTATGTACAATATGGTTATTTTTAGCTACTGCATGACGTAGATTGATATCCGTAATTGTTTCTATCTCTCGTTCACGTAATTTTTTAACGATTTTTTTCTGAATTTTATCTCCACCACCATTACTGTAGAGCCACATCCCAATATTTCGTCCCATTTCACTCTCCTTTGGATTATAAGCAATCTATAATCAACTATTTAATGTCAAATTATACTATTGTTTACTAAAATATCTTTAGTGAACATACAAAATAAGCCCCTAATTTGGGCATTTCGAGGTTATTATGCTTAATGTAAACTTAAATGAATTAAAAACTATCATAGAAATCAATTCTTGGACTAAAAATAAACAAGGTGTAGACAAAGTTGGAGAACTATTTGCCTCATGGATGCAAGCACTTGACTATACACTTGAAAAACACACTAGAGAACATATAGGTAATCACTTACATTTTAAATCACCGAAGAAAGAAGGAAAAAAGCTACTGCTTTTAGGTCATATAGATACTGTTTTTCCTCCAGATAGTTTTGAAAAATTTACAGAAGATGAAACGTGGATTTATGGACCAGGTGTTTGCGACATGAAGGGTGGAAATCATGTTGCACTTCAATCCCTAAGGAATGTCTACAAAAAATACAGCCAAATTCATAATATAGACTTTTTACTTGTCAGTGATGAAGAAACAGGCAGTGATGACAGTAAATATCTCTCAGCTGCCATTGCAAAAGAGTATGACTACTGTATGGTCTTTGAAGCTGCTGGTGTTAATGAAGAGATTGTAGTCGGAAGAAAAGGTGTGGGAACATTTTTTGTAGATATAGAAGGTAAAGCTGCACATGCTGGGAATCATTACAGTGATGGTGCAGATGCGAACCTTGAAGCTGCACATAAAATCGTTGAGCTTATAGCTTTGACAAATCTAGACAAACAAACCACCGTCAATGTAGGTAAAATAAAAGGTGGTATAGGTGCAAATACTATCTCACCACAGGCACATCTTATATTTGAATTACGGTACACCACTACAGATGAAAGAGACCGTGTACTTGAAGCAATAGATAAAATCATAGCCCATTCCCATGTCAAAGGCACTGTTTCAACGCTCTCAGGAGGTATACAAAGAGATGTCATGCAACCCTCACCCGAACAAATGGCATTTGTAGATAAAATAAACACCTTATGTAATATCACCCTGCCCACGGAGAAGAGAGGTGGCGTAAGTGACGCCAACGTCATCTCTGCTCAAGGTGTCGCTACATTAGATGGATGGGGGCCATTTGGAGATGGTGATCATACGATAGATGAAAGAGCTTCAAAAAAGAGTTTTGAAGATCGTATCACACTTGTAACTCAAATATTTGAACATTTTCTTGAAGGTAGAATCTAACGATACATAAGATAACGATTTACTTTAGGCATCAATGTTAAGTTTTAAATGACTCTTATAATCCATGAGTAAGCATCGTTTTCTTAATTCATGGTATTTGAGTAGTTTACTCACCCATTTTTGGTTGCACAGGTGGAAATGCTCTAAGAGCTACTTTCCTATATGCTGGTCTTTTAGAGGTCTCCTTATATCCTACTTTTAAAAGATCATAGTAGGCAAACAGCATGGAGTCTTTTTTCGTTATCACTACTACTAACGAAGGTATACACAAAAAACAGTATCTTGTTCAACAATAATATAGACTACCAAGATGGATGGTATTATGGTAATAAAAAGTGTAATCCCTCACAAGCACAACAATAAACAAAATGTTTTCTATACTGTCCATAGAATTACTTCATTTATCTCACTTCAAAGTGCTGTAAAGCTTTAAGTTTTTTCTCAAACTCATCACTTTTTTCACTCTCTCCTATTTGTTTGGTGTAATACACTAATCCAGACACAACTTGCATATCTCCCGTATGTTTTGGGTAGACTGATTCAAGTACTACTACCGCTTCTTTGGCATTTGTTTCACCCAGTGCCACGGCATAGACATAAGCAAACCTAGCATTATCTGGTTCCATAGTATATGCTTTTTTAATGGAGTTTAAGGCTTTAGCTTTCTCTTTGTTACGTACGTACCATAGTCCTAAGTGCATGATGGAGTATGCCAACATAAGGGACATTTTTTAAGCTCTTTTGAAACATATCATATACCTCTTGTTTTTTGCCTTCTGAAAGTAAGAGGTTACTGTAGTTTACATCGAGGGTTGAGTAAGAGTTTGAAGTTGAATTTAGTTGATTATTATTTGCTGAGCAATAAGAAAAGGTAGGGAATTATATATCCATTTTTTTCATTAACTCCATTTTTACATATTGGTACTATGAATACTTATGGACTGGGAATACATAGAGAAGATTATGGAATTTATGTAGAGTTTCGTTATAACTATATGCAGCTTAAAAGTTTTAAATTACAATATAGTTCCAACACTGGTTCATCCAATGCAAATATAATAAATCTGTGATCACGATGGAGAGCGCCTACTGGTATAACAATGCTAAACAATCCTTTACGTTATTCATTGAACTTAGTAATACAACTTTTTTGGGTGCACAATATAATGCACTTGGATTCAATTACCTTACTACCATAGGTGCAGGGTTTGAACTTGATTCCAGTAACGACCCTGTATTCATTACACGCACAAGACTGCTGTATCGATATACATTTGGGAAAGATGTTTCAGGCTTTGCCATTGGATTAGCTATGAGTTTTTGATACATACAGTTAAGAGTAATACTACTTTGGAAAAATAAACGTCAATATAAACCTAGCACCCCAACCATTTGGACCACCCGTAGGAGCTTCTGCCCAGTATGTTACACCTGCTCCATAAGAAATCATCTGTCCGCCAATTTTTGTTACTTTCGTAATGGAAAAATTGAGAGGTATAGTAAATTGATCATTCTCCCAATCATAAATTGTTTCTGTGTTTAGGGCAAAGGTAACTGCTTGTGGCGTAATATACGTTAAAAAAGGTTGTACAAATGTTTGATTGATACTGGCAGTTACTGCATCGTTTCCTCCAAAAGACCAGATATGATTAAAAAGTCCACCGTAAGTCCATGGTCCGTCTTGTTTAAGGGCTAACCCTGTAGGCCCTGCACCCCATTTTCTTGCACTCACATCAGAACCTGAGGGTATAAGAAACGCTGCACCTGCACCCCATATCCATCCTGCTTTTGTAGGTGATTTAGGAGAAACCCAAGCACTCTGCACAATGTCACCTACACCACTAACTCTATCAACACCACTCACACCAATATCTTTAGAGACCAAAGGAATAATAGTACGAGATATAATGTTCCATTCATCATTAAAATCTATTGGTATAACAGGTTGAACATTTGTTAACCATTGACTTCCATTACCAGTAGGTCCTATATTTGGTTGATAATTCACTTGTATTGGTAAAGATATCAACGCAGCAACTGGATTTGCCAATTCTTTGGCTGCTTTTTCTGCACTCGAATCAGCATAAATTGAGCTAGTCACACATGTAAAGAGCAATAATAAGGTTTTCATATATTTTTTTTTCATTCTTTTCCTTGATATAATAAAACTTCTTATACTATCTTAGCATCTGCCCCTGAAAGTTACGTTTATTTGAAAACACTCACATGTTCTATCAATCCACACAAAAATATATACTTATCTTATGACATTGCTGTCAACTTTTAATGTGTTTCAAAAACTGATATCAAAGCCCATATTCTGTATAATTCAAGTCATACTGTTATAGCATAATTCATAAATGTAGATATAGTTTATGTATCTACAATATCTGTTCAAACAGATATGAACATTAGTCTAAAATTTTATACAAAAACATGTCTAAACAAGCGATAAAATAGGCTTTATAAAAATAAAGAATGGGCACTATTGTGAGTACTTTTCAAAAAAAGAAGACTCATAAGATACCGATTACACGGGGGTTTGAGAGTGAAGATACGAGTCTATTACGA
>Ga0256839_1004022_pt1 | contig 14648 bp, 14 predicted proteins | sample 354166metaG_FD_185968 | JGI IMG/M metagenome (GOLD analysis project Ga0256839, IMG submission 185968) | Hydrothermal vent microbial communities from Mid Atlantic Ridge, Atlantic Ocean - 354-166 | ecosystem: Environmental > Aquatic > Marine > Hydrothermal vents | place: Atlantic Ocean: Mid... | reverse complement strand
CGGCGACAAACTGGAATTTCGCGGCGAGGTGTTGCGCCCCGATGGTTCGCGCCTGTTCAACGGCGTTTGGCACGGGCTTGCATCAGACGCCGAAGCGATTGGCATTCAGGCTGGCGAAGCCCTGAAAGCCAAAGGCGGGGAGGGGTTCTTTGACTAACGTCAAAACCCTGCTGCTGACACGCCCAAAGGCGCAATCGCGTGCGCTTGTTACAGAATTAGAAACCAGATTTCCGGACAAGGCAACTTGTCTAATCTCGCCGATGATGGCGATTACGCCGATGGGCGATCTGCCCGATACCTCCAGATTTCAAGCGGTTTTGTTTAGCTCGGTAAACGGCGTGCAAGCCTTCGCTGATTTGGGTGGCACGGCCCAAAAATGTTATTGCGTAGGGGCGCGCACGATGCAGGCCGCGCATGCGGTTGGGCTGAAAGCTGTTTCAGCCAACGGTGCCGCGGCGGAACTGGTGACGCTGGTTGAAAACGACCTTAACCCAGCAGACGGCCCAATTCTGCATGTCCACGGTGAACACACCACAGGCGACATCGCCGAAAATCTGGCGGCACAGGGTTTCACGGTGAAACAAGCGGGGCTTTATCGCCAGCAAGCCTGCGATTTAACCGATACAGCCCGCCAAGCGCTGGCGCGTGGTGAGGTGCAGGGCGTGCCGCTTTATTCCCCGTTAACTGCTCGTCGGTTCGCCGAAATTCTGGCGAAAAATCCAAGCTGGCCAACGCAAAACTTGACGGCCCTGTGCATTAGTCAAAACGTCGCGAGCGAGCTGCGAAATCTGACGTTCCAGCGCATCGACATTGCCGCCAAACCAAGCGGTGCGGAAATGCTGGCCTTGATTGGCCGGTTTTTGCGCTAAATATCGCTGATTACGCACGCCTGCGGGTTGTGGCCGTGCTGCACTGCATCTAGACTTTAGCGCGATTGCTCACCACATAATGGTGACACACCGCATTGATACCAGAGGCGAACTGATGGCAGAAAACGAAACCCCGGAAAAGGTTATTGATGTCGAGGCCGCGCCCGATATCGAAGATGCGGCTACCGTTGAGGAAGACCATGACGAAACCGGCCTCGCCGCGCGTGTTCTGAAAGTCTCGGGCATTCTGGTGGTGGGTGGCATTCTGGCCTTATGGCTTGGCCCGAAAATCGCGCCCTCACTTCCGTCCGGCATGGCCCCCGTTGCGGCGTGGCTGGCCCCCGGCGGCGCGCAAACAAACGCTGACATCACGGCCCTGCAAGCGGCATTGGCCGATATGCCCGAACCCGTTTCGCGCGACCAGATCGACGCGATGATCGCAGGCGGTATTTCAACTAAAACCGCAGCCCTTACGGCACAGATTGAGGCGTTGGGTGACGGGCCTGACACCGCATTGATTGAATCACGTCTGGCCGCGCTAGAATTGAAAACCGATGGCTTGCGGGCCGAACTTTCATCACTGCTGTCGCAACTTTCCGATGTTTCCCAAATCGGCGGCGAGGTTTCAGCAGAAACCGCCGCCAAGCTGGCTGGATTTGCCGCCGCGAATGAGGGTTTGAAAGCCGAAATCGCCGCCTTGGCCAACCGGATTGACGGCTTATCGGCCACCGCCGCGCAGGTTTCGACCGTGGAAACCAACGCCGAAGTTGCGCGAAATGCGGCGGTTATAAAGAACAGCCTTACCGCCATTGATACGGCGCTATCGGCAGGCCTGCCGTTTGCCGCAACACTGAACGATATGGAAAATGCAGGCATCACGGATATTCCAGCAGCCCTTGCTGATGCGTCAAACGGTGTTGTCACAATGGCCGAACTGCGCGCCGATTTCCCTGATGCTGCACACGCCGCGATCCGCGCGTCGATCTTGGCGTCGGCGGGTGACGGTCTATTCGCATCCATCAGCGCCTTTACCAAAGCCCAAGTCGCGGGGCGTTCCTTAACACCGCAAGACGGGCTGGGGCCAGACGCGGTATTATCCCGCGCCGAGGCTGCCTTGAAACAGGACGATTTGGACAAAGCGTTAAGCGAATTGGATGCGTTGCCGAACGCGGCCATGTCACCAGATGGTGATGGCCCGATGGATGTCTGGTTGGCGCAAGCGCGCGACCTTCAAAACGCGCGAAACGCTTTTGATACGCTACAAGCAAGCCTGATGGACGAATAGGGATACCGATATGATCTGGTCACTCGTTAAAGTTATTTTCTTTGTTTCACTGGCAATCGCGCTGTCTTTCGCGCTGTCCTTCGTGCTGGAAACACCGGGCGGTGTGCGGATTGCCTTTGGTGATCAAGAAATCAGCCTCGCCCCGATCGGCTTCATTCTCGCACTGTTGCTACTGCTGGCAACCTTCTGGGTTTTGCTGAAACTCTCCGGTCTACTGGTGGCCGTATTGCGGTTTGTGATGGGTGATGAAACCGCACTGACCCGTTATTGGGGCCGCAAACGCGAACGCCGCGGGTTTGATGCGCTGGCCGATGGCATGGTGTCTTTGGCGGCGGGCGAGGGCGAAAAAGCGATGGCGCAGGCCGCCAAAGCAGAACGCTTGTTGAACCGCCCCGAACTAACGCGGCTTTTAAGTGCGCAAGCGGCGGAACAGTCCGGCAACGGCGCCCGCGCGCTGGGATATTATAAAGAAATGCTGCAAGATGACCGCACACGGTTCGTTGGTGTCCAAGGTATCTTGAAGCAAAAACTGGCCGAAGGCGATACGGATACCGCCTTGAAATTGGCCGAAAAAGCCTTTGCACTGCGCCCCGCACATCACGGCAATCTGGATACGTTGTTCCTGTTGCAATCCGAAGCGGCGGACTGGTCTGGCGCACGTACGACCCTGTCGGCCAAACTGAAAGCCAAGGCCTTGCCGCGCGATGTTGCCAAGCGGCGCGATGCGGTTTTGTTGCTGGCCGATGCCAAAGTGGCATACGAGGACGGTGATCAAATATCGGCGCGCGAGGCCGCCTTACAGGCCAACAAAATGGCCCCGACATTGGTTCCAGCCGCTGTTCTGGCCGCCCGTATCTTGATCGAGGAAGGCGCAAAACGCCCTGCCGCCAAGATATTGAAAGCGGCGTGGCAATCCATGCCGCACCCGGATCTGGCAACCGCTTTCGCCGCTATCGAGCCTGACGAAACGCATGAAAAACGTCGCAAACGGTTTGACCAACTGGTGAACCTGCAACCCGCGCTCCGCGAAACCAAAATGCTGTTAACCGAGCTGGCCCTTAGCGAAGAAGATTTCCCCGCCGCGCGCCGCGCAATCGGTGACTTGGCGGAGGAAAAACCAACTACCCGCACCTTGGCGTTGATGGCCGCGATCGAGCGTGGCTCCGGTTCAGACGAAGACGTCGTGCGCGCAATCCTTGCCAAAGCGTTAAGTGCTAGCCGCGGTGATCAGTGGGTCTGTTCGGCCTGTGGACACGCGCACGCGGAATGGTCGCCGACCTGTCATAATTGCAGCGCGTTCGACACGCTGGAATGGAAAGAACCGGCAGAATCCGAGGCTGAACCGATGGATGCGGTGCTGTCGTTAATCGTCGGGGCCACCCCGATAGCCGCCCCTGAGCCGGACGAGGAGCAAGACACACCGCCGATCATCATTGATGCCGAAGTGGTGGATGAGGATACGGTTTAGCCGCCCCCAAAGCTACCCACTCAGGGCTTGCGTCAATGCGCTGTCGGGTTCCACAAGGCTGTTGATAACCGTGAAGTGGTTTAGGCCCAAGGCCTCGACGCAGGTGATATTCATTCCGAAACCTGTCCAGATATTGGCCAGTAACGCGTTTTGACGCACGAATTCTGGCCGTTCAGCCGCGCCAACCCAGCAGGTCAGATCGAAGCCCGTCCGCGGGGTCAACAGGGCAGGGCTTTCGGCAATGGCATCCGCCATATCCATCTTGAAATCAGCGTTCATCGCGGTGCGCAGCATCGGGCGCAGATCATGCACGCCGCTGATCGGGACAATCCGTTTGACGCGGGCGGCACAGGCCAGATCGACATCGCTGCACCCCATCCGCGCCGCTAAATGCCCGCCTGCGGAATGCCCTGTTACGTGAATTGGCCCAACGATCCGCGCGGCGGCAAAATCAATTGCCGTGGCGATTTGGCGGGTGATATCAGCAATTCGAACCTCGGGGCAAAGGGCATATCCGGGCATTGCAACCGCCCAGCCGTTGGCAAGCGGCCCTGCTGCCAGATGCGACCACAGGTTTTTGTCGCGCGATATCCAGTACCCCCCGTGGATAAAAACCACCAACCCTTTGGGCGTGCCTTCAGGATGGTAAATATCCATAACCTCGCGCGGGTGTTGGCCGTAAGGTACGTTCAGCTCTGCCCGTTTGGCATTGGTCATCCGGTCGCGAAACGCGGCTCCGTCTACTTCCCACTTCGCGGCGATATCGTCGACGTCGTCCACGTAAATCCCGTTTGCATAGGCGTCATCCCAGTCGGTAATCATCGCACGTTCCTAAACGGTTCACCCACTGCGCCCGCTTTTCTCCGGTATCAACCCGCGTGGACTGAAGCGTAACACCAACAACAAGATCATGCCCATCACCATAAGGCGCATGTGTGGGGCGGATGTGATCAGGTGGTCGCGCAAGGCGCTGCCCTCATTCATGCCCGATGTCACAAGGTTCATCAGCCACGCACCGGCCGGTTCAGCCTCGATCCAGACGAACCAGATCAGGAAACCACCCAACACCGCGCCCCAGTTGTTGCCGGACCCGCCGACAATAACCATCACCCAGATAAGGAACGTAAACCGTAACGGGTTGTATGTAGTTGGTGTAAATTGCCCGTCCAGCGTTGTCAGCATCGCGCCCGCAATACCCACGACAGCAGACCCCAGAATGAACACCTGTAGATGGCGGCGAGTTACGTCTTTACCCATCGCTTCAGCCGCGTCGCGGTTGTCACGAATGGCACGCATCATGCGGCCCCACGGCGATTTCAGGGCCTTTTCGGATAGCCACAAAATGGCCAGCAAAACGATCGTAAACAACACGGAATAAGACAGCTTTACGAAGATAGAGCTGAAGCTGATAACGTTTGTCCCAAGCGTGTCTGCAAGCGATATAAACCAGTCAGCGTTCTGCAACTCGATCTCGCGTGGAACGGGGCGCTCAAGGCCCGCGACGTTTTTCACGCCGCGCGTTAACCAATCCTCGTTTTTCAGCACCGCGAGGATGATTTCCGCGATTCCCAGCGTCGCAATCGCCAGATAATCCGAGCGCAAACCTAGGGCGATTTTACCCACCAGCCACGCGGCCGCAGCGGCGAATAACCCGCCCACCAGCCACGATAAGATAATTGGCAAGCCCAACCCGCCGAGGTATCCGGTTTTGGCCGGCTCAATCGCCTCGATTGCGCTAACGGCGGGGTCGAATATCCCGCGTGTTATGAAAAACCCTGCAACGATAATGGCTAAGCTGACAAGGTTGCGAACTCGCCCTGTTAGCTTGCGACGTGCATAAATCGTGGCCGCTATGGTTACGCCCAGCGACACAATCGCAAGGCCTATGCCCATTGCGCCTGCGCTCCACGCCTCGGTTACGGGTGGTTTGGAGACCAGCACCGCCGCCACGCCGCCAAGGGCTGCAAAGCCCATGATGCCGACGTTGAACAGCCCCGCATATCCCCACTGGATGTTAACGCCTAGCGCCATTATCGCCGAAATCAGACATAGGTTGAAAATGGTTAATGCCACGGACCAACTCTGGCCGAAACCAACGATCGCCAATAGGCCGAACATGCCCGCGAACAACACGACATTACGGTTAATGCTCATAACACTTTCCCCTTGAATATACCCGTCGGCCTTATCAGCAACACCAGCACGAGGATCACAAACGATACTGCGAATTTATAATCGGTTGAAAGAAGCTGCACCAAGCTGTCCGGTTCCAGATTTTCGGGTAACAGGTAGCGCAGGAATTTTTTGTAGGCATAGGTGATCGTGACCTCGGAAAACGCCACAACGAACCCGCCAGCGATTGCGCCCAGCGGGTTACCGATACCCCCGACGATTGCCGCAGCGAAGATCGGCAGCAGCAGTTGGAAATAGGTGAACGGTTTGAAGCTTTTGTCCAACCCGTAAAGCGTACCTGCAATCGTTGCCAGCGCGGCGGCGATAATCCATGTGATCATCACCACGCGTTCAGGCGAAATCCCTGACAGCAACGCCAAATCCTCGTTATCGGAAAACGCCCGCATCGCTTTGCCGGTGCGGGTGCGTTGCAAGAACCAGAACAGCGCGATCACCACGATCACGGCAATGCCCAGCGTTAAAGCTTGGGAAACCTTGATCGTTAACCCCTCTGCCATACCGGTGGCCGCCTTGAAATCACGGGCCTTGATAATAAACCGTTCGCCATCAGCAAAGCGCTGATCGTTTGGTCCGATGATAAACCGCACGATGCCGTTCATTACAAACATCACCCCGACGGAGGCCATAACGAACACAATCGGTGGAGATTTTTCCTTGCGATAGAACTTGTAGACCAACCTGTCGGTCGCCAATAGCATACCCACCGTGGCCAGAATGCCGAATGGCAGAGCCAGCAAAGCGGTAGGTAGCGGATGGATCGAAACCCCCATCGACTGGAACCACCACGTCACCAGAATAACCACCATCGTGCCAAAGGCCATGGTGTCCCCATGCGCGAAATTGGAGAACCGCAGGATGCCAAAAACCAACGTTACCCCCAGCGCTCCAAGCGCAAGTTGCGCGCCGTAAGCCGTGGCAGGCACCAAAACGAAGTTGGCGAAAAGGATCAGTGCGTTAAGAATATCGGTCATCGCTTAACCCCCCAAGAAAGATTTGCGGACTTCGGGGTTCGCTAAAAGCGCCTCGCCGGTGTCTGTGAAACGGTTGCGGCCTTGCACCAGCACATAGCCCTTGTCGGCGATGTTCAGCGCTTGGCGGGCGTTTTGTTCGACCATCAGAATGGCGATGCCGGTGCGGGCGACCTCGATAATGCGGTCAAAAAGTTCATCCATCACGATGGGTGAAACGCCAGCGGTGGGTTCGTCCAGCATCAGAACCTTGGGCTGGGTCATCAGCGCGCGGCCAACGGCGACTTGCTGTCGCTGCCCCCCCGATAATTCCCCTGCGTGCTGGTGGCGTTTTTCCTTCAGGATCGGGAACAGGTCAAACACCTGATGCATCGTATCGCCGAAATCATCCTTGCGGATATAAGCCCCCATCTCGAGGTTTTCCTGCACGGTCATGCTTGTGAATACGTTATTGTTTTGCGGCACAAACCCCATACCCGCCTTGACGCGGTCTTGCGGGGAAAGACCTGAAATGTCCGTTCCATCCAGTATCACGCGGCCGGTGTGGATTTTAAGCATCCCGAAAACGGCCTTCATCGCGGTCGATTTACCAGCCCCGTTCGGGCCAACAATCACGGCGATCTGCCCCTTATCCACGGCGATAGTGCAGTCGTGCAGAATATCTGCGCCACCGTACCCGCCGGTCATATTTTCACCGCTCAGAAAGCTCATGTTTTTGCCTCCACGGTTTTGTTTTTCAAACCAGTGCCAAGATACGCCTCGATCACGGCCTCGTTGTTTTTGACCTCGTCGACCGTGCCTTGGGCCAACACTTGCCCCTCGGCCATGCAGATGACTGGGTCACATAGGCGGCCAATGAAATCCATGTCGTGTTCGATCATGCAAAACGTATAGCCGCGCTCCTGATTTAAGCGCAAAATCGCATCGCCAATGGTATTAAGCAACGTGCGGTTAACGCCTGCGCCTACCTCGTCCAGAAATACGATTTTGGCGTCCACCATCATAGTGCGCCCCAGCTCCAACAGCTTTTTCTGACCACCAGACAGGTTCCCCGCCAATTCATCGGCCACGTGGCTGATTTCCAGAAACTCGATAACCTCATTGGCTTTGCGCGCAACTTCGGCTTCTTGGTCACGGACCTCGGCAGATTTGAACCAAGCGTTCCACAGCGTTTCACCCGATTGCGCGCCCGGCACCATCATCAGGTTCTCTCGAACGGTCAGGGTTGAAAATTCATGTGCGATTTGAAAGGTTCGCAGTAACCCTTTGCCAAACAATTCGTGCGGGCTTAGGCCGGTGATATCCTCACCATCCAGATAAATCGTGCCCGACGTCGGCGTGTAATGTCCGGCAACCACGTTAAACAACGTAGTTTTGCCAGCGCCGTTTGGTCCGATCAGTCCAGTGATCGAGCCTTTTGCGATTTCAATGCTGGTCCCGTTGACCGCTTTGATCCCGCCAAAATGCATATGCAGGTTTTCAACCTTGATCATATCCACATACCCCTAAATGCGAAAAAGCAGCCCGAAATACATCGGGCTGCTCTGATTTATTTTAAGAACCGATTAACGGAAGCGCTGTGTTTCGAACACGCCGTCAATGATTTCGTACTCTTGGTAAGAACCGGAAGCTTCGCCCGGGCCAATCAGTTCTACGCCGGATGCACCCTCATAGTTGATTTCGCCACCGTCAGCCAGGATCTGAAGACCTTTGGCAAGCTCACCCGGAAGGATGATTTCGCCCGGAGCGTTAGCTACACCCAGAACGTTTGCCGCGATGCTTGCGCGATCAGCAGAACCACCAGCCTGAATGGCCAGCGCGATTAGTGCAGCCGCATCATAGCTTTCAGCTGTGAACGGGCCACCAGGGTTGCCAACAGTGCCTGTTAGCATTTCGATAAGCATTGCAGTGCCGTCACTGTCGGAACCTGGCTGTGTACCAATTGAACCGTTCAGGTCTGGCCCGATAGCTTCGATCAGGGAATCGGATTTCATGCCGTCGCCCATAACGAATGTATCGAAAGCGCCTGTATCAAGCGCGCTCTGGATGATGCCTTTACCACCTTGGTCTGCGTACCCAAGAACGGCCAGAATGTCACCACCAGCGGACGCTAGTGCGCCAACTTCAGCTGAATAATCCGCTTTGCCATCTTCGTGTGCAGCCGAAATAGTGATCGTACCGCCAAGGGCTTTGAAGGATGCTTCAAACGCATCGGCCAGACCTTTACCGTAATCGTTGTTGGTGTAGGTCACAGCAACTTCTTTAATGCCTTTGTCGTTCAGCACGTCAGCCATAACCGCACCCTGACGGGCATCGGATGGTGCTGTACGGAAGAACAAGCCGTTGTCGTCGATGGATGACAGACCAGGCGATGTCGCGGAAGGCGAAATCAATACAACACCGTTAGGCACTGCAACGTTTGACACAATCGCGCCTGTTACGCCGGAACAGTCAGCACCCACGATGGCGGCAACATTGTCAGCAGTGATCTGTTTTTCAGCAACAGCCGTGGCCGCCGCAGAATCGATACATGTGGAATCGCCAGTGATCACGTTAAGTGTTTTGCCACCCAGCAGCAGGCCGGATGCGTTAACTTCGGCAAATGCGAATTCCGCAGCAGGGCCCATGTCCGCAACAAGCGATTCAATCGGGCCGGTGTAGCCGAGGATAATCCCGACGTTGATTTCATGGCCGCCAGCGAATGCTGACGTAGCGATCAGCGAAGAGGCCGCCGTCGCGAGAAGTAGTTTTTTCATAATAGTCTCCCTAGTTGAGCAGATGACATTCGTCATTCCGGCGCACATTCCACGACATTGAAGGCTGTTATGCAACAGCTATAACGTGCTAAATAAGACTTAACGATCAAATTTACGGTGTTTTTTGACCCATTACACGCGATACGGGTTCTCTTTGGTACCAGAATGCGCCCAAACCACGCGTTAACGAAAGGTTGCCATGCAAATTTTGAATGCAGCTTGGGGTTTGATGACGGGATTCGGTTCGGCTTTAACGCCAGATCCGCGACAGGAGGGCTGTAAAAACCACAAGGCTGCCCACGCCGATCCCGCTTAGGGCGACAGTAAACCCGACATATTCGATCAACACCCCGACGGCCAACGCCCCCAGCGCCGTGCCACCAACCGCCACGGTCATCCACAGGCTCATGACGCGACCACGGATATCGTCGTCCAGCTGCATCTGCACCGCTGCCTGAAAGTTGATACCGACAAGCGTGCTGGCAAACCCGATCAAACCGATCAGCAATACCGCAACCGGCCAGCTTTCGTTCAGACCCAACGCCAACGTCGTCGCCGCCCCGATCAGGGTTGCAAACAACGCCCGCTTGGGGATGTGCCCTTTAACGGGGGGGGCCGCCGTCACCTGAATAACCGAGGCCGCAATCGCCCCGACACCTGCCGCCGCCGTAACAATACCCAGACCCGCCGCCCCGCGCTCAAAAACACCATCCGCGATGATCGGCAAAACCTCGATGGAGGCGCGAATGGCCACGGAAAATAACCCCGTGGTCAGCAGCGCCACACGAATAAGATGGTCGGAGGCAATAAACACAAACCCTTGGCGCATGGATTGCCAGAACGGCAGGTGTTCAACCTGAACGTTCCGGTCACGCGGTTTCAGGCGCGACAAGATTAGCAGAAACGGAACATACAGAATGCAAGCCACCATCAAGGTCTTGGTGACACCAAAGCTCGCGATCAACATTCCGGCAATCGCTGGCCCTGTCAGACGGCTAATGTTAAAATTCAACGCCCCGATACTAACGACCGAAGAAACCCGCTCCGCCCGAACCAACCGTGGCCCCAAGGTCAGACGGATAGGTTGGTAGGCGGAAAAGGCCGTGCCAAGTGTCAGCGCGTAAACTGCCAAGAACGTCGGGTTCATCGCATCCGCTGCAACCACACTTAACATCAGAACGGCCAGCGCGGCGACGGTGAACTGCACCGTCAGTATCGCGGTTTTCAGCTCGACCCGATCGGCAATCACGCCAAAGAACGGCCCGCCCAGCAACACCGGCGCATAAGCCAGAAAGCTGACAAGCCCCACGAAACTGGCCGATTTGGTCAAATCCCACGCCAGCCAGCCAATAACCAGCCGCATAATCCAGTTGGCATTCATGCCAAAAACATTGCCGATCATATACAGGCGATACTGGGGGGATTGCAGGGCTGACAGGTTCATGCCCTATCCCTATGCCCGTTTAACGGGTTTGGCCAGCGCCATTGCCGTTATTAAACTTGTTTAACCGAAGCCCCCGTTTTAAAGCTACATATACGCGCCCCTTACGATTTCAAAGAAACGAGGCCCCCGTTGCACACACCGTCACTGCTTGTTGATGTGTTGATTTTTCTGCTGGCGGCCGTGGTCATCGTTCCGGTTTTTCGCCGCCTTAAAACCAGCGCCATATTGGGATACCTCGCCGCAGGTATGATTATCGGCCCGCACGGGTTTTCCCTGATCGGGGACACGGACAGCGCCCACACCCTCGCCGAATTCGGTGTCGTCTTTTTGTTGTTTATGATCGGGTTGGAGTTATCCCTCGAACGCCTGTACACCATGCGCAAATACGTGTTCGGCTTGGGCCTTCTGCAAGTCCTTGTCACAGGCGCGGTTATCACCACCATCGCCATCGCGCTGGGTATCGAGGCCAAAGCCGCCGTTATTATCGCCGGTGCTTTGGCGCTATCCTCGACCGCGTTCGTTTTACAACTGCTTATTGATCGGGGGGAACGGGCAACCAATTTCGGCTATGCCACCTTCGCCATTCTATTGCTGCAAGACCTCGCCGTGGTGCCGTTGCTGATTATGGTCACGACCCTGTCACAAGAAGGGACATCCTTCTTCGTCGCGTTCGGCCTTTCAATGGTGCAAGCAGGCGTCGCGCTTGTCGTTACGATTTGGGTGGGGCGAAAGCTGTTCAAGCCCGTGTTCCGCCAGATTGCAGCGGCGCGCAGTTCCGAATTGTTTGTCGCAATGACGCTGCTTTCGGTGCTTGGCATGGGCTGGGTTTTATCGTTAACGGGGCTATCCATGGCGCTCGGGGCGTTTTTGGCGGGGCTGCTGCTGGGTGAAACCGAATACCGCCACCAGATCGAAGCGGATGTTAAACCGTTCCGCGGCCTGCTGCTCGGTCTGTTTTTCATGACCATCGGTATGAGCATTAACATTTCGTTCATATTCCAAAACGCCGGATTGATCCTGTTGCTGACTGTCAGTGTGATTGTCGGGAAAGCCCTGATTACAGCCTTGCTTTGCCGCTTGTTTTCCATCCCGTCCTCGACAGCCGTTAAGGCGGGGTTAACCCTTGCGCAGGGCGGGGAGTTCGGCTTCGTCCTGTTCGGCGCGGCGGGCGCGTTGGGATTGGTGCCATCGAACCTTGTGCAGATATTCTTGGCGGTGATCGCGATCAGCATGGCCGTTACCCCGGGCCTCGTTTTGATTGGTGATCGCTTGTCGAAATTCTTCGAGGCTCGTGAAAACACCACCGGCGATACAATCACACCCGAAATTGCCCACACCGAAAACCATGTTCTGATCGCCGGTTTCGGGCGCGTCGGCCAAACCATTTCCAAAGTGTTAATGGACGGTGGCATCCCCTACATCGCCATAGATGCAGACCATAAACGCGTCGCGGAATGCCGCGCTATGGATATGCCGGTTTATTTCGGCAACGCCTATCAGCTTTCGGTTCTGGAGGCCGCGGGCGCACAAAACGCCGCGGCGATTGTGATAACGCTCGATCAAACGGCGGCGACGGTTCGCATTGTTAAAGAACTGCGTAAAAACTGCCCCGACCTCAAGATATTCGTGCGCGCCCGTGATATGAAACACTTGGCGGCCCTGAAAACCGAGGGGGCGACCGCCACCGTCCCTGAAACCGCCGAGGCCAGCCTGCAACTCGGCGCGATTGTGATGAACGATCTGGGCATTAGCGAGGATTTATCCGCGAGCATCGTGCAGGCCTACCGCGACAATGATTATGCGTTACTCGAAGATATAGTCGGGCAGAATCGCTAGCTATGCGCCCCGTGCATAGCGGGATTACCTAACTGTGCGTTGTTGTATTCGCCGCGAGGTTTATATCGCTGGTATCGAAACAACACGGCCTTCAAGGGCCGCCCGCAAGTAAGGAATTACATCATGGCATACGCAGTCAACAACACATCATCCGTGTCCATTTTGGACCGCGCATCAGCATTCATCACACGCCAACGCGAGGCATACGCCCTGCACAGCCTGTACGTGCAAACAATGAACGAGCTGAAATCCCTTTCCACACGCGAGCTGAACGACCTAGGTCTTTCCCGCTCCAGCCTGCACGACACGGCTTACACAGCTGTTTATGGCTAAACGAGATGCCGGAGTGACCCTCCCTTACTTCGGATAAATAGTGGCGATACTGGACCCTCCCTCCGGTATCGCCATTTTTTTATGCTTGAACGATTTATAATGGAGTGTCCAAATAAATGGACACTCCATTAAGCGCTTTAATCATGAATACATATTTTATTTTTATCCAAGTCCCGCACATACCCGGAAAAACGGGGTCCTTTTTGACTTGGCTCACCCTCGCAAGTGCCGCCCAATTCAATCGCCAATTTATGAAACTTATTTACGTCTTCGATAGACCCGACGCCAAAACCAACCATGGTTCCATTTCCATTACTTGCTGGTTTTTCGTCAAAAGGTATAGCCACTGCAAATGCGAAATCTTCGCCCAGCCAATAAGTCATTCTGTCAGTTGATGGAATTCGATTAACTTCTGTTTGCTCAAAGAGTGAGTCATAGAATTTGGTCGCGGCTTCCATGTCGTTTGTTCCAACAACAAAATAGTTCATTTTCATAGTTCAATCTCTCGGATGTTAAAGTTGTGTGACTGTGTGTCATGTCATCTATATTGACAAATAAGACATTTTATGTCCTATTTGTTTAATGGTGCGTACAAATTCGAACGGCAGACTGAGGCGGATGGAATTGCTGGCTGTTCAGCTAAAGCAAGAAGAACTTTGCACGGTAAAAGATCTGGCGCATCAGCACGGCGTCAGTGAGCGAACGATTGCCCGCGATCTGGTGCTTATGCGTGAACAAGGTATGCCCATCGACGCCGATCGTGGCCGTGGCGGTGGTGTCCGCCTTGACTGCAATTGGGGCGTCGGTCGGATGAACTTGGCTTATCCCGAGGCGGTTGACCTTCTAATTAGCATCGAAGTGGCAGAGCAAATGAACTCTCCAATGTTTCTGGCCGGCCTAGGTTCGGTCAGACGACAGCTAGTGGCATCATTTTCTGCTGAAAAACGTACCAAAGTGAATCGCCTGAAATCCCGCATACTGATTGGTGTCACCGCATCAACTTATGTCCAAGCGTCGGTCAAGACCCCTCCGAAACGTGTTGTACAGGCGCTGCATCAAGCATTCATTGATCAAGGAATGTTGGCGATACGATATCAAAACGAGGGTGGAGCAACCTCCGAACGGCAGATCGAGCCTCACTTCCTTTTGTTAAAGTATCCGGTTTGGTATGTGATCGCGTTTGATCATCTGCGGTTTGCGCCCCGCACATTTCGGTGTGACCGAATTCTGAGAGCGGAAATGACGGGAACCCATTTCCGCTTGCTGCCAAAGAAACATTTCCAGCAGTCCTTGGACGGAAACGATCTCGTTGTCTGAGGCAGGTGCGCTAACTCCAACCCATCAGTTACACGTTTTGTTAACGATATTACGGTATAAGATTCGGTACTGAGCGAGGCGGATTAACAACCCGTAGGTTTATCGCGCTAAAGCATTATGAATATCCGTTGCATTTTTTCGCAACACGCAGACCCTAAACCGCCCATTCGTTGCACCGG
>Ga0256839_1004021_pt1 | contig 14650 bp, 9 predicted proteins | sample 354166metaG_FD_185968 | JGI IMG/M metagenome (GOLD analysis project Ga0256839, IMG submission 185968) | Hydrothermal vent microbial communities from Mid Atlantic Ridge, Atlantic Ocean - 354-166 | ecosystem: Environmental > Aquatic > Marine > Hydrothermal vents | place: Atlantic Ocean: Mid... | reverse complement strand
TCATAGGCTACTTTCTGATTTGCGCCCCGATTTCTTTTTCGAGCCGCTGTACTAATTTACTGATTATTTGATCGACCTGCCGGTCGTTGAGCGTTTTTTCGGGATCGCGGAAGACAAAGCCGAGGGCATAGGATATTTTATCCGCCCCCATTTTTTTGTCTTCGTAAATGTCAAAGAGCTTTAGCGATTCCAGGAGGCGGCCTCCGCTTTCGAGGGCTATTTTTTCCAGTTCGCGGTAGCTTGTCGTTTTGTCGATGAGCAGGGCAAGGTCTCTCCGGATAGACGGGAATCGCGGTATGCTTTGGAACGCGGGCACGTGGGCAGCCGAAAGGGAGGCCAGCAGTTCCCAGTCAAAATCCGCATACCAGGCGGGTTTTTCAAGCCCGAAGGCTTTTTCCCGTTCGGATTTTACCGCACCAAAATCAACAAGTTTTTTTCCTTTTAGCTCATAGCGCAAGCCAAAGTCGAGATTTTCATCTTCTGCGGCTTTCACTTTCCATCTGCTGATGCCGGCTTTGGCCAGGAGGCCGTGAACAACGGCTTTGAGATCAAAGAATCCGATTTCGCGCGCCTGTTCTTCCCAGGTTTCGGGATGGCGCATGCCGCTCATCAGAAGGGCCAGATGGTGTTTTTCAAAGTAGCCGTCTGCTTTTTTATGGTAGCTTCTGCCGAATTCAAAAATCTTCAGATCGAGTATGCGCCTTTTGTGGTTGAAGGCGGCTGTTCTGAGCATGGAGGGCAGCATCCCCGAGCGCATGACATTGAGGTCGGCAGAAAGGGGATTGAGCAGCTTCACCACATCGTCAGCGCTTTGTTTTTCTCCGTTTTCGATGGAGAGCGTTGCGCTTTCCATAAATCCGAGGTCTGCCAGGTAGTCCCCCAGGCGTTTTTTTTCTTTAAAAGGGCTTTCGTCCCGGTCGAGCGAGAGAGATACGTCCAGCATCTCCGGCATGTCAATGTGATTGTAGCCGTAGATTCTCAGCAGTTCTTCGACCAGGTCGGCCGGGCGTGTCACTTCATTTTTCACCGTGGGCACCTTCACACGGAGATGGGTTTCGTCCATTTTCGTCACCTCCATTCCCAGTGCTTCGAGTATTTCGCGGGCCGTGTTCCGGTCAAAGTGCTGTCCGGTCATTTTATCGAGATAGGCAAAATCGAGGCGCAGCTCTTTGGGGTGCACTTTGCGCGGATAAATATCGATCAATTCGGAAGCGATCCTGGCTCCGGCATACTTTTTCAGCAGAAAAGCCGCCCTTTCGAGGGCCCTTACCGTAAGGTTGGGGTCCGTTCCTTTTTCGAAATGCATGGCAGCATCGGTTCGGAGCTTGTGCCGCAGGGCGCTCTTTCGGATGGCCACCGGGTTGAAATAGGCACTCTCCAGAAAAATGCGCTTTGTCTTTTCGCTGACCCCGGTTCCCAGCCCTCCGTACACACCCGCAATGCACATGCCGCCCTGCTCATCACAAATCATAAGGTCCTCGCTGCTCAGTTTGCGTTCTTCCTCGTCCAGCGCAACGAAAGGTGTGCCCTCATCGAGGGTTTTTACGCTTATGCGATGGCCTTTGATTTTGTCATAGTCGAAGGCATGAAGGGGCTGCCCGAGTTCGTGCAATATGAAATTGGTGATATCGACAATGTTGTTAATAGGCTTCACTCCGATGTGGCTGAGATATTTGCTCATCCACTCCGGTGACTCCCCGATTTGCAGATCGCTGAAGAGGATGCCCGAATAGCGGGGACAAAGGAAGGCATCTTCCACTTTTACCATGATGGGCAGCAAATCCGCACCGGGTTCGAGGCTGCTTAGCTCCGGCTCGAGAATGTTCACTTCGTAATCCGTGTGGGTGCGCAGGCTGGCAGCCAGGTCGCGGGCCACCCCGAGGTAGCTCATGGCATCGGCCCGGTTGGGCGTGACGGCAATGTCAAATATCCAGTCCCTTTCGATATCGAGCACCTCGCTCACCGGAGTTCCCACCGCTGCGTCATCGGGCAATACAATGATGCCATCGTGGTCTGTGCCAATCCCGATCTCATCTTCGGCACAGATCATTCCGCGCGACTCGACCCCCCGGATTTTGGCTTTTTTGATTTTAAAAGGTTTTTCACCGATCGGGTGAAGGGTTGTATTCACCGGGGCTACCACCACTTTTTGCCCGGCAGTTACATTGGGTGCCCCGCAGACGATCTCCTGCAACGCACCCGTGCCGATGTCGACCTGTGTGACTTTCAGCTTGTCGGCATTGGGGTGTTTTTCGGCCTTTACCACATAGCCCACCACCAGGCCCGAAAGCTGATCGCTTCCGACTCCGATGAGGCGGACGTCTTCCACTTCCAGTCCGGTGTCGGTAAGGATTTCGGCTATCTCTTCGGCCGGCAGCCGGATGGCTTTGCCTTCTTTCTTTATCTCCAGGTAATCTTGTAACCAGTTGTAGCTTATCAGCATAGGCGCTTTCTCTTTCTCTGATGGTCAAAGTGCAAAATTACTGAAATCCGGAGGCTCTTTTTATCCGAATTGAAAAGTGCGGAAATTACCCGGAAAGCCCTCTGGTTTTCTGGGGGCCGGCCTTGCGGCTTTGCTGCTTATCTTTGCAGATATGTTAAAGCGTTTGCCCCCTTTTGCAAAGAAATTTTTCCTGTCTGTCAGCGGGGGGCTCCTGCTCTGGCTTGCCTGGCCTCCGCATCCCGCTCTTTTTTCCCTTCTCCTCTTCACCGCTTTGCTGCCTTTCTTCTTTCTTGAGGAGCATTTCTTTCGGGAAAAAGTGCCCAACAGCCGCCTGCAGGTATTTGCCTGGAGCTATCTGGGATTTGTCGTCTGGAATGCAGCCACTACCTGGTGGATATGCCTGGCTTCACCGGGGGGCGGTGTTTTTGCCATACTGGCCAATTCTGCATTCATGGCGCTGGTCTTTTTGCTCTATCATATCGCAAGGCAGCAGCTGAACAAAACCTTTGCTTACCTCGCCTTTTTCGCTTATTGGCTGGGATTTGAGTATTTGCATCTGCACTGGGAACTGGCCTGGCCCTGGCTTACCCTCGGCAACGGATTTGCAGAATGGCCGGCAGCCGTTCAATGGTACAGCATCACGGGCACCCTCGGAGGCAGTTTTTGGATACTGGCGGTCAACCTTCTTCTCTTCAGGGCCATCCGTTTGCAGGGTATCTTCCGCAAGCGCCTCCTTGCTTCCCCCGGTGACTCCGACCTTCGCCTTGCCAAAAAGGCCCGTCTGGCTTTTTCCTCTTTCAAATTGCTTTTTCTGATTGCCGTGCCCCTCTTTGTCTCATGGCGGCAGTTTTCGAAATATGAAGAACAAGGGCGGGAAGTGGAAGTGGTCATCGTGCAGCCGGGCATTGACCCGTACACCGAGAAATTTCCTGGCAACGAAGATTTTATCCCCTTTCGTGAGCAGATTGCCCGTTTCATCCGCCTCTCGGAAGAAAAAATAAGCGATCGTACGCGCTTTGTACTTTGGCCCGAAACGGCCCTGCCCGGGGGGATCAATGTGGAGCAGTTCTTCCGCTCCAATCAATACCGTCAGATACGGGAATTTCTGGAGCGGCACCCCCGCATGGCGCTGGTGACGGGGATTGAAGGATACAGAATCTATCAGGACAGCACGAAGCCAACGGCTACGGCACGCTGGTCGAATGGCAAATTCTGGTACGATGCCTTCAATTCGGCCATCGTCATCGGAGCCCGTACGTCCTACGACTATTACCACAAGTCGAGGTTGGTGCCGGGCGTGGAACGCATGCCTTATCCGCAGCTTTTCGGATGGCTCGATCGCTTTGCCATCGACCTGGGTGGCATCAGCGGAAGCCTGGGCACCCAGCCCGAACCGGAAGTGTTTTACGGCCCCGACTCCGTGGCCGTAGCGCCCGTCATTTGCTTCGAGTCGGTTTTTGGCGACTATGTGGCCCGTTTTGTCCGCAAAGGGGCCGGGGCCATTTTTATAATGACCAATGACGGATGGTGGGGCAACACGGCCGGCTATCGTCAGCATCTGGCCTATGCCAGCCTGCGGGCCATTGAAAATCGCAGAGCCATCGCCCGGAGTGCCAATACCGGCATTTCGGCATTCATCGATCAGCGGGGCATGCGCAGCATGCAAAGCAAATGGTGGGAAGCCACTGCACTGCGGGGCAGCATCCGCATCAATGAAGAGAGTACGAGCTATTCGCTTAATGGCGACCTCATCGGGCGGGTGGCTTCTTTCATGGCCGTGTTTTTTATGCTCTTTACACTCAGCAGCATCCTCACCAATCGCTTTTATTTCAGGGTAAACAAGATACGATGATGAAGGAACTGACTGAAAAAGTGATGACACTGGTAAGAAAAACAGGGGCCTTTATCCGCCAGGAGCGGCAGCGAATGAACTTTTCGAATATCCGTGATAAGTCGCACAACAGCTTCGTCACGGAGCTCGATATTGCATCGGAAAAAAGACTGGTCGAAGGCCTCTCGCGCATCCTTCCCGAAGCCGGGTTTCTCACCGAAGAGGAAACCGTGCGACAGGAACACAAGGAGCTGGAATGGATCGTGGACCCGATAGACGGCACGACCAATTTTATTCACTGCATTCCGCTTTATTCGATCAGTGTGGCCCTGCTCAAAGGCGGGAAGCCGGTGATCGGAGTGGTCTATTCCATTGCCACCGATGAGCTTTTTTATACCTGGAAAGGCGGAGAAACCCATCTCAACGGCAAGGTGAAAAGGGTATCCAAAGCAGGCACGCTGCCCGAGTCGCTGCTCGTAACGGGATTTCCTTACGAGAAGGAGGAATGGATGGATATCTACCTTGCCATTTTCAAGGAGTTCATGCTGGGAAGTCAGGGATTGCGGAGGCTGGGCTCGGCCGCCATCGACCTGGCGTATGTGGCGGCAGGGCGCTTCGATGGATTCTATGAGCATCACCTTCATGCCTGGGATGTGGCAGCCGGCATATTGCTGGTCGAAAATGCAGGCGGGGAGGTCAGCGATTTTTCGGGAGGCGGTGAAGCGCTCTTCGGAGGAGAAATCATAGCCAGCAACGGCCTCATTCACGATTCCATGCGCGAGGTCATCGCACGGCATTTCTTCCCGGTGGGATTTTAACGTTTTGCAACTTTATTCCTCCGTCCGCTTTCCTAATTTTGGAAAATTCAATAAAAAAGCAATCAGCAATGAAAAAAATCATCCTATGGGCTTTCGCGGCCCTCCTCTTTACGGCTGCTCAGGCCCGGGATACGGAAGCCCGTCTTTTGCGTTTTCCGGCCATTCATGGCGAACAGGTGGTATTCTCCTATGCAGGCGACCTCTACACGGTGCCCCGGACAGGCGGAACGGCCCGTCAACTGACCAGCGACCCCGGATATGAATTGTTTGCCCGCATTTCCCCGGACGGGAAGTGGATCGCCTACACGGGCCAGCATGACGGAAATACGGAAGTCTATATCATCCCCGCCACGGGCGGCACTCCGAAGCGCCTGACCTATACGGCCACCCTGGGCCGCGATTTTGTATGGGACCGCATGGGGCCCAACAACATCGTCATGGGATGGACCCCCGACAGCAAGCGCATCGTCTTTCGCTCGCGCATGCGATCTTTCAACTCTTTCAAAGGGCAGCTCTTCAGCATCGGCCTCGAAGGGGGGCTGCCCGAGCAGCTGCCGCTGGCTACGGCCGGTTTCTGCAGCTATTCTCCGGACGGGAAAAAACTGGCTTTCAATAAGGTGTTTCGTGAATTCCGTACCTGGAAATACTACAAAGGCGGTATGGCCGATGATATACTCATCTTTGATTTCGAGAGCAAGGAGATGAAAAAAATTACGAAAAATCCCGCCCAGGATATCATCCCGATGTGGGTGGGCAATGCCATCTATTTCCTCTCTGACCGCGATCGTACGATGAATGTATTCAAGTATGACCTTGCCAGCGGATCGGTGAGCAAGGTGAGTGATTTCGATAATTATGACGTGAAATTTCCCTCCACGGACGGGGAGTCCGTCATCTTTGAAAATGGCGGCTACCTCTATGTGCTGGACAGCAAAACCGACCAATATGAAAAGATCAGGGTGGTGATTGACAATGAAGAAAGCCATAGCCGGGTAGTGCTCAAAGACGCTTCGAAGCAGATCAGCGATCTCGATCTGGCACCCGATGGCAGCCGGCTGGCCATCACGGGGCGTGGCGATATTTGGTCCGTGCCTGTCAAAGAAGGCGTAACCCGCAATCTGACACAAAGCAACGGAGCCCATGAACGCAATGTGGCCTGGTCGCCCGATGGCAAGTTCCTCGCCTATATTTCGGACCAAAGCGGGGAAGACGAAATCTATCTGCGCGACCCGATGGGCAGGGGGGAGGCAAGACAGCTGACAAAAGGAGGGGATACGTACAAATACGAGCTGGAGTGGAGCCCTGACGGAAAGAAAATTCTATGGGCCGACAAGATGCTGCGCCTGCAATATGTAGATGTGGAAAGCGGAAAGGTGACCCTCGTGACGAAGGCCAGCGACTGGGAGATACGCAACTACAACTGGAGCCCCGACAGCAAATGGATCACCTACACCCTGCCCAAACGCGGAGGAGCCAGCCGCGTGGCCCTCTATGATGTGAGCAAGGGCGAAAACTACCTCGTCAGCAGCGAATGGTACAACTCCAACTCCGCCAATTTCTCGCGTGACGGAAAGTTTCTCCTCTTTGCCTCGGCCCGTGATTTTCGCCCGCAATACAGCCGGACGGAGTGGAACCACGCCTATTTCAATATGGAAAAAGTATACCTGATTCCGCTGAGCAAAAAAACGGCATCGCCTTTTGCTTTGCGCAGCGATGAAGTAAATGCACAGGAGGAGAAAAGCGATGAAAACGAAAGCAGCGTGGACATTGAGGGCATGGAAGAGCGCATCATTGCACTTCCGGTGGAAGCCGGCAACTACGGCAACCTGGAAATGATCAACGGCAAAGTATATTACAGCATGAGCAAGGTGGGCCAGGACGGCAACCGGGTAAAAGTCTACGACCTCGAAAAGAAGAAAGAAAGCACCATTGGCAAGTACGGTGGATACAGCCTCTCGGACAACGGGAAGAAAATGCTGCTCTATGCAGGACCGAAAAAATACAGTGTGACAGACCTGCCTGCGGGCGAAACCAAAGCCAAAGATTTTGTAGCACTCAATGATATGGACGTAAGGATCGACCTGAAAGAGGAGTGGAAAGAAGTGTATTACGAAAGCTGGAGGCAAATGCGCGACTTCTTCTACGACCCGGGCATGCACGGCAATGATTGGCCGGCCATCTACGAAAAATACAAGGTGCTGGTGGATCACGTAAATCACCGGGCCGATCTGACCTACATCATCGGAGAGATGATCGGTGAATTGAATGTGGGCCATGCCTATGCGGGGGAAGGAGACCTGCCCGAACAGACGAGACTGAAAACGGGCCTGCTGGGGGCCGAACTGCAGAAAGACCCTTCCGGTTATTACCGCGTAGCGCGCATTTTGAAAGGAGAAAACTGGAGAAAAGACCTGCGTTCACCCCTGAGCGAGGCCGGTGTCGGCATCCGGGAGGGAGATTACCTCATTGCCATCAACGGGCAGTCGCTGAAGAATCTCGAAAACCCCTACATCCCGCTCCTCGACAAAGCGGGCTCTGTTGTGGAGATCAGCTACAACAGCAAACCCTCGGCAGAAGGAGCCGAAACAACCCTTGTAAAACCCATTGCCGATGAATCGGAGCTCTATTACTTCAACTGGGTGAATGAAAACATTCGCAAAGTAAATGAAGCCAGCAACGGCAAGGTGGGCTATATCCACATTCCCGACATGGGCGTGGCCGGGCTGAACGAGTTTGTAAAACATTTCTATCCGCAATTGCGCAAGGAAGGACTGATCATTGACGTTAGGGGCAACGGTGGAGGCAATGTGTCTCCGATGATTATCGAGCGGCTTCGCAGAGAGCTTGCCATGATTGACAAGCCGCGCAATGCGGCTCCCTCGACCGACCCGGGCGAGATGCTGCTGGGCCCCAAAGTGACACTCCTCGACCAGTGGTCGGCCTCTGACGGGGATTTGTTTCCTTACCGCTTCAAGCACCACGGCATCGGCCCGCTGATCGGTCACCGCTCGTGGGGCGGTGTGGTCGGTATCAGAGGATCGCTGCCATTGGTGGACGGTGGCTATCTCTACAAGCCGGAGTTTGCCAGCTACGATGTGGACGGTAAAAAGTGGATCATCGAAGGACATGGTGTGGACCCGGACATTGAAGTCGACAACAATGTCTACAAAGAGTTTATGGGCGAAGACGAACAACTGAACCGGGGCATCGAGGAAGTGATGAAACGGATGGAAACGGAAATGCACAGCATACCGCCCCCGCCTCCCTATCCGAATAAAACAAAATAAAAAAAGCCCCGGGGCAATTGCTCCGGGGCTTTTTTATGACAGTTCTTGATTTGATTACTGCATCAAAGTACTTTTCAACTGACGTTCCAGCCTGATTTTATCGGCAATATGAAGCGAGTTATTGACCGATAGCAAATCCCGCTTACCGAGCAGGCTCAGTTTACGAATCCGCGCTCGTTCAAAAGCGTTTAGCGGACGTTCGTCAGTGATTTTGGGAATACTTATAAGCAGCATATTCGTGTATTTACAACACCGAATATAGTTTGCCTCTCCGGACGGCACAATTCCATTCGGTGAATGAACCGAATACTACGTCTAAATGATCAGAAGCGGGCTTTCAGTCCGAGCTGAAGCAGGGGAACACCCAATCCGCTTTCAATGTAGAAACCCAGGGGCCCGGCTACCTGCATTTGCAATCCGACATAGGCGCCCACTCTTGGCACCAAGGTGCTTCCTTCCAGTTTATTTTTATTGAATCCGATGGAGGAGAGGTAGTCATAGATGGCCTGAATGTCGTCCACATCCGAATCCAGAATGATGCTGCCGTGATTGAGGCGGACACCGGCCAGGCCGCCAAAGTAGATATCGGGGGCCCGTTCGCTGCCTGCAAACCAGCCCGGGTGATACTCGGCATGAAAGCCCAGTACATAACGGGTGAGGTCGATGCCGAAGCGTCCGCTGTAGAGGGTTGAATCAAAGCTGAAGGTGTCCTGATAAATGTCCGATTTGCTTTTGCGGTAGTTGAAACTCAGGCCGATGGCCAGCTTTTCATTTGCAAAATATTCGGCTTTGGCCGAAGGCATAATCATGAGGCCGCTGCGCTTTACGCTTCCGGCAGGCAGGAGGTTCAATCCCAGTTGCTGCCAGTTGGGCCCGCCAAGACCTGCTTTAATCTGGATATCACCGCTTTCGAAGTTTTGGCCCCGGCTGCTCAGGGCAGCGAGGGCAAAGAGAACAGCAAACAGAATGCTTTTTCTTTTCATGGCTTGTTTTTTGTCGCTTAAATACAAAAAGAGTGCCGCGAAGTTTCATTATAAACATGAAAAACAAACCCCGCGCATCCCGCTTTGTCTATGCAATTTTATCCGGCTGTTTTTTTGTTTCTCCCGTGTCGCAAGCCCTGTTTTATTTCAGTGTTTCATTGAGCCAGCGAAAAAACTCGCGATGCCAGAGCACTCCGTTTTGCGGAGAGAGCACCCAGTGTCCTTCATCCGGGAAATAGAGAAAGCGGCTTTTGATGTCGAGGAGCCGGGCTCCGTTGAAGGCCTGCATGCCCTGCTCGACCGGCACGCGAAAGTCGCGCTGACCGTGAATGACAAGAATGGGCGTGTCCCAGTTTTGTATAAAATTGTGCGGGGAAAAGGCTTCGTATTTTTCTTTGAGGGCGGGGTCCCAGTAGGGGCCGCCCATGTCCCAATTTACAAACCACATTTCCTCGGTCGAGAGGTACATGCTTTCGAGGTTGAAGACTCCGCAGTGGGCTACAAAGCTTTTGAAGCGCCCTTCATGGTGGCCGGCCAGCCAATAGACCGAATAGCCGCCAAAGCTGGCCCCGATGGCTCCGAGGCGCTCATTGTCCACGTAGCTTTCTTTGGCCACTTCGTCAATGGCCGAGAGGTAATCGCGCATGGCCTGTCCGCCCCAGTCGCCACTGATCTCGTCATTCCAGGCCCGCCCGAAGGAGGGGAGTCCCCTGCGGTTAGGCGCTACGATGATGTAATCATTGGCAGCCATGAGCTGAAAATTCCAGCGATAGCTGAAAAACTGGCTGACGGCACTTTGCGGGCCGCCCTGGCAGTAGAGCAGGGTGGGGTATTTTTTCGAAGGATCGAAATCGGGCGGATAGATGACCCAGGTGAGCATGTCTTTTCCGTCCGTGGTTTTTATCCAGCGCTTTTCGATTTTTCCGGTCTTCAATTGATCATATATGGGTGCATTGACGTGTGTCAGTGCTTCGGCTTTTCCGCCTTTGATGTTAATGCGGTAGAGTTCGGAAGGGTGGTTCATATCCTGCCGGGTGGCCACCAGATGCCCGTCAGACAGGAGATCAAAAGAGCGGTAGTTGTAATCGCCTTTTGTGATCTGCCGGACTTTTCGGCTTTCAAAATCGATGCTGAAGATCTGATAAGTCGCTTTTTCTCCGCTGATGAAATAAAGCGTTTTTTCATCGGGGGCCCATCGGGCTGCCATGGCGTCTCTGTCGAGGCCTTTGCTCAGTTCGAAGCGCTGCCCCGTTTCGAAATCATGCACCATCAGGCGCTGGCGGTCGGATTCGAAACCGGCCCGCTCCATGCTTTGCCACAGGAGGTAGCGCCCGCCCGGAGAGAATACCGGCTCCATGTCATAACCGGGCAATCCTTCACTTATGTTCTTTGTCTCTCCGCTTTGCAGATCGTAGAGATAAATTTCCGAGTTGGTGCTCAGTGCATATTCGCGGCCGTTCATCTTTTTGCAGGTGTAGGCAATTCTTTTGCCGTCAGGGCTCCAGGCAATTTGGCTGCTTCCGCCAAAGGGCATGAGCGGAGTGTCGTAAGGTTCCCCTTCCATGATGTCCTTCATGGCTCCGATTTGGCCGTCTTGATAGGTGGCTACAAAAAGGTGGCTTTTGTATTCGTCTTCCCAGTGATCCCAGTGGCGATACATCAGGTCATCGATGATGCGGGCTTCGGCATGCGGAAGGTCGGGATATCTTTCGTGCAGCGTTTGCGCCATTTTCACATCATGCGTAAAATAGACATGCTTCATATCCGGGGCATAGGCAAAATGAGCGATTCCGCCTTCGATCCGGCTTATCTGCGTGATGCCGCTGCCATCGGGGTTCATCTCAAAAAGCTGCGTGCCGTCATCGCCCGCGGCCAGAAAAGCTATTTTTTTGCCATCGGGCCGCCAGCATTCGTTGAATTCGGAGCCCTCGCTGCGTGTGAGGCGAATGGCTTGGCCACCGGCAGCCGGCAGAAGGTAGAGCTCGCGGTTTCCTTTGTTTTCATCCAATTGGTAGTAGCTGATGCCAAAGAGGATAAATTGTCCATCGGGAGATACCTGATGGCCGCTCACACGGCCCAGCTTCCACAGGAGTTCGGGGGTCATACGATCCTGGGAGCGGAGCACGGCCGCGCTGAGCAGAGCAAGGAAGAGAAGGAAATATTTTTTCATAATAAAAGGTATTAAAAAATTGAAGCGGCAAGATAATAAGTTGATGGCTTTTGTAAGCGGGGTGTCCGTGATTTGCCCGTAAATGAATAATTTAACCGGCAGATGAAAATGAACTTGCTATGTCGCTGAAGGTCTGGCTTCGCAGACTGGGCCCGGGTTTGCTCTTTGCCGCTGCGGCCATCGGGGTTTCGCATCTCGTGCAGAGTACACGTGCCGGTGCGCTCTACGGCTTCGATCTGCTTTGGGCAATTGTGGCGATACACATCGCAAAGTATCCCTTTTTTCAGTTTGGCCCCCGCTACGTAGCCGCCACGGGGCGCAATCTGCTTCACGGATACAAGGCCCTCGGTTCCTGGGCGATTTTCGCTTTTGTGATGGTCACACTGGGCACGGTATTTACCATTCAGGCAGCCGTGACGGTCGTCACGGCCGCCATCATGGCGCAGCTCTTTCAGATCACTTTGCCGCTCTGGCAGCTGAGTGGACTCATTCTCATGGCATGCGCAGCACTGCTTTATGCCGAGAAGTTTTATCTCCTCGAGCGCTCCGTAAAGTTTATCATTCTTCTTCTTACCCTCTGCACCATCACGGCTGTGTTGGCTGCCGCTTCCAAAGGCTACCGTCCGCCCGTGGCACAGCATTTTGAGTGGACTCCCGCGGGCATTGCTTTTCTTATTGCACTCATGGGATGGATGCCGTCTCCCTTGGATTTGTCGGTATGGGTAAGCTTCTGGAATGAAGAGAAGAACAAGGAACTGGGTGGCCGCATGAAGCTGCGGGATACCCTTCGCGATTTCAATATCGGTTATTGGGGCACCCTCTTCGTGGCGCTGTTTTTTATGGCGCTGGGCGCTTATATCATGCATGGCCGGGGGGTCTCTTTTTCTCCGAAAGGGGCGGTTTTTGCACAGCAACTGATTGAGATGTATACCCAAAGCCTGGGCGGCTGGGCCTACTGGGTCATTGGCGGAGCGGCACTTACTACCATGCTCAGCACCACGCTTACCGTTTTTGACGGCATTCCCCGTACGCTGGAGAAAACCACAGTGCTTTTGCTGCCGGGGCTGCAAAAAAGAGAGAAAGCGCTCTACCGGGCATATATGCTTCTGGTCGGAGGCGGGGCTGTCTTACTGCTGGCAGTGTTTATCGGTAATATGCAGGCCATGGTGGATGTGGCTACGGTTCTCTCTTTTTGTACGGCTCCTTTCTTTGCTTTGGCCAACTATCTCGTCATTCGGGAGCAATCGATCCCGGAAGCTTTCAGGCCCGGCCGGGGCATGCGATGGCTCAGCCGTGCGGGCATTGTCATGCTCAGTGCTTTTGCCGCTTATTATCTCTTTGCGCTTTTCACCCGTTGATCCCCAGGGCCTTCTTGAAGTGGCGCCAGGCTTCGTTCATTTCCGTGTTGAAGTCTTGCAATTGCCCGCTGCTTTTCTTTTCCCACTTTTTTATCCTGCTTTTTAGTTCCTCAATTTCTTTTTGCAGCACTTTCTTTTTCTCTTCCCATTCGCTGCGGGCTTCCATGGCCGCCAGATGGGTCTGTACCTGCAGTATTTCGAGCCGTATTTGCAGAAGCTGAAGTCCCTGGCCCGCTTTTTCCGAAATCGCTTTTAGTTTTTGATCGCCTGTGGCGGCCAGCTTTTCAAGCATTTTTCCGCTGTCGCGAATGAGCTCTTTCAGACGTTGCTCCTGCATTTGAAGGGCATCGCTGCTTTCTGCTTTGGCCCGCGCGGCCTGCCGTTTCAGTTCTTCAAGCTTGCGCCTCAGATTTTGGATATCGTCCCGGCTCCTTTCTTCCAGGCTGTCAAGTCGGTCTTCCAGGTATTCGATCCATTCTTTGCTTTTGTTTTTGAGTTCTTCCAGCTTTTCGGAGACCTCTCCGCCTTGGATTTTAGCCTCATTCTTTAAATCGATGAGGCGCTTTTTCCATTCCATCACCCTGACCTTTGCTCTTTGTTGCTCTTTTTCTTTTTTCATGGCACTTGATTTTATCCGGGTCAAATGCATATAGAATAAAAATTGAAAAAGAGAAAAAATTGTTTCTTTCCTCAGCAGCTAATATTTGATCACTTTAAAAAAAGCAATGCGCCCGCCTGCCCGGAGACGGAGGATGTAAAATCCGGAGTTGATATCTTTGATATCCAAGTAGTTAAGCCCTGCCGCAAGTCTTCCCTGCCGGCATATCCGGCCCCGGCTGTCGAGCAGTTCGTAGTGTGCCTCTTCGCCCTGCTCCTTCCATTCTATGCCGAGAAAATGGCCGGCCGGGTTGGGGAAGATGCGGGCAGCGATATCCGGCAGATTGCCGGTTCCGTTCCATTGCTTCAGCACCAGTTCCGTTCCTGTTTTTACGGCTACGAGATTGATGGCCAAAGGCTGTGCTGCCGTGAGTTCAATTACGGGTGCGGCCTTGTTTTCGAGATAGGGCCAGTCACCGTAGAGCCGGTAACTTTGCAGCGGAAGATTGCCGATGCTGAAATAGCCGTTGCTGTCGGTGATGGAGGCATAGCGTATGCTGTCGTTTCGGACCAGATAGACAATCATGGGAAAAAGGGCCTGGCCCCTTTGCCCGATTACCCGGCAGCGGATAAGCCCCGGCCCGCTTTGCAAAGAGCCCCTGATCAGATTGAAACGGATGTTTTTTATGTACGAACAGCTGTCGGGGCTGAGCGTATCGGCATTGTGCCAGAAGGCGGAGGATGAGAGGTATTGCGGCAGGATGTAGTCCATGTCCGGGTTTAGTTGCGGCACCGCTCGCAAAGAGAAGGAGAGGCCGGTGTCGCGGAGCTCAAAGGAACCGCTGGCATTGCTTTGTGTCCTTGCTATTTCGTAGAGGCTGCTGTCGCGTTCTTCATAAGCAATCATGGAGACGGCCACCCCTTCGAGGAGAGTGCTGCCCTTTCGCACAGTTCCCTTCAGCGTATTCGGGGTATTTTGCAGGCGCACTACGGCAAAGCCGGTATCCCGTTCGCAGGCTCCCGCCCCGATGGCCGTGACGGTAAATTCACGGCTTCCGAGTATTCGGATGACTACGCTGGGTGCATTCTTCGGGCTGGAGATGATCCAGTCTTTGGGTTCCCAGCGGTATGTCTGTGCTCCCGAGGCACTGGCTACTATGGAC
>Ga0256839_1004020_pt1 | contig 14651 bp, 14 predicted proteins | sample 354166metaG_FD_185968 | JGI IMG/M metagenome (GOLD analysis project Ga0256839, IMG submission 185968) | Hydrothermal vent microbial communities from Mid Atlantic Ridge, Atlantic Ocean - 354-166 | ecosystem: Environmental > Aquatic > Marine > Hydrothermal vents | place: Atlantic Ocean: Mid... | reverse complement strand
CTGCTCTGGCGTCGGCGTCCAGCCTTCGCATCCGGACAGGCCCCGTAGCAGCGCGAAAAACCCGAGGGTAACGACAGGGCGTCCGTAGCGCGCATGAGCTATTCCTTTCATGAGGTAGAGGAGTTAGGTGTGGGAAATGTGCTGTTGGAACGGAAAGAAAATTGTTTTTTCAGAGCAAGTCTTCACGTGTTAAGGTTGTGTGAACAAAACCTGTTTGCCCGATAATTTGTAGATGCTTATCCCAGAAAGAAATTGCATCTTTTTACAAAATAATTTTGACGAAATAATGTAAAGTTACTACAGCATGTCAGACAACGGGCTGAATTTGCTTCGGCCAGTCTGGGGATCGGAAGGGCGTGATAGCTAATCGTATAGAACAGGCATACCGGAGGCAGGCCATGAACGGTCGGGCAGACTGTTTTAAAAGCAACCCATTTCTATTTTATCGATCAGAGGTACAGGTGGGCTGGCTTTTTATCACGTGCTTTGTATCTGTTGACCCCGAATCGCGGCCATGGTCGAAGCTGTCGTTTCAGCACGTAGTTGACGGCGCGTGCTGGCCCTTCGATAGCCTGCACTGGAGCTTTGGCGGCCCGCTATAGCCGAAGCGCCTGGTGGAGCACATCTGGATACTTATGCGCCGTGGCGGTGTTGAAGAGTACGACCGTTTCATTGGGATGCACCCATCCCGTTTCTCGCAGCCGGATCAAGGCCGCCAGTGTGGCGGCACCTTCCGGGGCGGCCAGGAGGCCTTCGGTCTGCGCCCAGCGCCGCATGGCCTGCAGCATTTCGGTGTCCTCCACGGCCACCGCCGTGCCGCCGCTTTCCCGAAGCGCCCGCAGTATGAGAAAATCTCCCAGCGCCTTCGGCACGCGCAGGCCTGCCGCGATAGTCTGCGCGTTTACCCAGAAAGGTGCCGTATTCTGTCCTTCATGAAAAGCACGTACGATCGGTGCACAGCCAGCCGCCTGTACGGCTACCATCCGCGGCCGCTCCGCGCCAATCCATCCCAGCGTTTCCATTTCCTCGAATGCTTTCCACATGCCGATCAGGCCGGTACCTCCCCCCGTGGGGTAAAGAATCACGTCGGGCAGCCGTCCACCAAGCTGCTCGAACAGCTCATAGCCCATGGTTTTCTTGCCTTCCAGCCGATATGGCTCCCGAAGCGTGGCCATACTGAAAATGTCCGGGTGCTCCTGGCGGTACGCTTCAAAAGCGGCCCCCGCTTCGGCAATGGTTCCGGGCACCCGATGCACCTCCGCTCCCGCCATCTGACACTCCCACACGGCCGGCTCAGGCGTCGCTTCCGGTAAAAAGATGGTAGCCTGCAGTCCCATTCGAGCCGCGTACAGTGCCAGTGCTCCGGCCGCATTGCCCGCCGAAGCCACCCCTACATGCCGCACGCCGCGAAGCGCTGCGGCCGCTACCGCCACTGCCAGTCCCCGCGCCTTGAAGCTACCGCCCGGATTCAGGCTTTCATCCTTGACATACAGCTTTGGTAACCCCAGCGCACGCCCCAGTCGAGGTTGCGGCAGGAGCGGCGTCCACCCTTCTCCCAGCGTCCGAGAAGCCGCAAAAGGTACCGGAAGCAGCGCTGCATACCGCCAGAGGCTACGGACCTGCCCCGCCAGTTGGTCCGGGCGAAAACGCTCACGAAGCGCTTCCCATCGATACGAAACCAGCAATGGTTTGCCACACTTCGCACAGACCGTGTGCAGGGGCTCGGGGGCATATGCCACGCCACAGCCGCTACAGACCAGCCGATCGACGTATTCGGCAACAGCGTGCATTTTCTCCTCGCAATGGCACCGCGTCAGACAATTTACAGCTTGTCTTTTTTCTTTGGAGGTCAATATATTCATGTCTTGAATATTCATCTATTGAAGATGATTGCCTATGTGCTACTGGGCTTGTTGGCGCCGGGTCCGCGCCATGCCTATGCCCTCTACCGAGAGCTACGACAGGCGGACGGCCTGTGGATGATCTGGCGGCTGAAGTTGCCCCGGCTCTATGCGATCCTAGACCGCTTGGAACGTGAGGGTCTGATTCGCTCGGAGCCGGTGCCTCAGGTTCGTCGACCGACCCGTCGGGTTTTCCGGTTGACGCCGGAGGGCGAAGCCCGCTACCGGCAATGGCGCACCGAGCCGGTTCCGCGCGGCCGGGACATCCGACAGTTGTTTCTGGCTAAACTCTACCTGGCTCGACGCGAGGGACCGGAAATCGTCCGCCAGCTCCTTCAAAGACAACGTGCGGCCTGCCAGCAGTGGCTGGATGCGTTACAGGCGGCCCCTCCCTCCCCTGACCCTTTTGCCCGGGCGGTATGGCACTACCGGAGGCGGTATGTCGAAATGCTCCTGGACTGGTTGCAGGATGTGGAAACGTCGTGGCATTGAACTGCTGAGCGGGCTCCTGTTGCTTGTCGGGGGGTGCCGTCAACCGGAGACGCCTGCACCTCGGCCGGCCGAGGTGCAGGTAGCAGCGGCTGCCGATCTGCGCTATGCCTTTGAAGTGCTGCGTGACCGCTTCGAAGGAGTGCATCCGAACATTCGCCTGAAGGTCATTTATGGTTCTTCGGGACAGTTTTTTGCTCAGCTTCGTAACGGGGCCCCCTATGATCTCTACTTTTCGGCCGATGCCGACTATCCGCGCAGATTGATCGCAGAAGGGCTGGCTGTGGACTCATCGTTCTTTCTGTATGCCATCGGACAACTGGTCGTGTGGGTGCCCCAAAATTCACCGTTGGCGCTTGCCTCCTGGGATGAACTGGCCGGTTCGGCTATCCGTCGACTGGCCTTGGCCAATCCCCGACACGCACCCTATGGACGGGCGGCGATTGCCGCCCTGCGGTCACTGGGGCTCTACGAACGCCTGCGCAACCGGCTCGTGTTCGGCGAGAACGTGGCCCAGGCCGCCCAGTTTGCCGCCAGTGGTGCCGCCGATGCGGGACTTATTGCGTTGGCGCTGGCGCTGGCGCCTGAAATGCAGCAACGCGGCCGCTATCGTCTGCTTCCTCCGGAGAGTTATCCACCCATCGAGCAGGGGGCCGTTGTTTTGCAACAGGCTGCGGCCCGTCCTGAAGTATGGACGTTCTGGCGCTTTGTGCAACGGCCGGAGGGACGCGCCGTGCTTCACCAGTACGGCTTTGCCTTGCCCGACACGTCCGACCACTTCGAACCGTAAGCCCCATGGACTGGACCGCCGCCTGGGTAACGCTGCGTCTGGCGCTGTGGACGACCGGACTGCTGTTCGTGCTGGGATTGCCGCTGGCTTACTGGCTGGCCACTACCCGCTTTCCGGGACGGGGTCTGATCGAAGCCCTCGTTACCCTGCCCCTGGTCCTCCCACCCACCGTGGTCGGCTTTTACCTGCTGGTGGCTACAGCCCCCGACAGTCCGATCGGCCGGATCCTGGCCCTGATCGGCATTGATCGCCTGGCCTTTACCTTTCCCGGGATTGTGCTGGGTTCGGTGCTGTTCAATCTCCCATTTGCCGTCCGGCCCTTCACAGCCGCCTTTCAGAGCATCGATCGCCGCCTGATCGAGGCGGCCTGGTGCCTGGGTGTCTCTCGATGGCGTGCCTTTACTGGCGTTATGCTCCCGCTGGCCTGGCCCGGCATTCTGACCGGACTGGTGCTTACCTTTGCCCACAGCCTGGGCGAGTTTGGCGTCGTGCTCATGGTAGGGGGTAACATTCCCGGCGTCACTCGCACGCTTTCCATTGCCATTTATGACGAAGTGCAGGCGCTTAATTATAGGGCGGCCGACCGCATGGCCGGGGTACTGGTGGGCTTGGCGCTGGGCGTGTTGACGCTGGTTTACTGGCTGGAACGGAAGGGGAAGAGACGATGAGGGCCGAACTGCTGGTGCAGATCCGTCGGCGCTACCGGAGCGGCTTCGAAGTCGCGGCGGCCTGGCACCAGTCGCTTGATCCCGCCACCGTTACTGTGCTGTTCGGTCCTTCCGGTAGCGGTAAGACGACGCTTCTGCGCTGCCTGGCCGGTCTGGAGCGACCTGACGACGGACGAATAGTGTTGGGCGAAGAGGTCTGGTTCGATGCAGCCACCGGTCGCCACCTGCCGCCTCAGCGGCGCCGTATCGGTTTTCTCTTTCAGGAATATGCGCTGTTTCCACACCGGACGGTGGCCGGCAACATTGCCTTCGGCCTGGCGCATCTGTCGCGTGCCGAGCGTCGGCGTCGCGTGGCCGAGTTGCTTGCTCTGTTCGAGCTGGAAGAACTGGCTGAGCGCTATCCGCATGAGCTTTCGGGTGGTCAGCAGCAGCGTGTGGCCCTGGCACGGGCTCTGGCCCCTCATCCCCGCCTTCTGTTGCTCGACGAACCGCTTGCGGCACTGGATGGGCCCACGCGGGACGGGCTACGGCGCAAGCTTCGGCGCTGGCTGCACACGCTGAACATTCCAGCCGTGATCGTCACCCACGACTGGCTGGAGGCCAGCACGCTGGGTCAGCAAGTGATCGTGCTCGCCAGCGGCCGGGTCTTGCAGCAGGGGCCGGTCGAGGAAGTCTTCTCCCGTCCGGCCAGCACGCGAGTGGCCGACATCGTGGGCGTCGAAACGGTAGTGCCCGGCGAAGTACTGAACATAGCAGGCGGGCTGGCGCGAGTAGCCGTCGGTAGCGCCACCTTGACGGCAGTCGCTCCCTCAGAGTTAAACGGCCGCGTGTATGTGTGCATCCGGGCCGAAGAGGTTACGCTGCTGCCGGCTCCACCCGAGGCGACCAGTGCCCGCAACCGACTGCGGGCGCGTGTCGTGCACGTCGAACCCGAAGGGGCGCTCGTGCGCGTGGAACTGGATGCCGGCTTCCCCCTCGTAGCGCTGGTAACGCGTCCCTCCTGCGACGAGCTCCAACTCGCCCCGGGACGGTCCGTCTGGGCCCTGATTAAGGCCCCGGCCATTCACCTGGTGCCGCGGTAAGATTGGGGGAATTATTTTTGGTCGGCACCTTGACATAGTATCATTTTTTTATGCTGTTACAAAAACTCTTCTGTTTCACTTAAACCAATTCATCGGTACCATGAAGGGCAGGTTGCTCCGGACGCTTGTGCTGCTGACGCTTCCGCTGCTTCTCTCAGCCCACCGTCCCAACGACGCGACGGATGCCGCTTCGGCGCTTCCCTGTCTTCAGGCGGCGCAGATGCTGGCGGCCTCTTCCAGGCAACCACTTTGTGAACTGGCCTGTGCACGGGCCTGGCGAAACGAGTGGGAAGGACACCACGTTTGCTATGCCGATGACGACCAGATCTGTGCCGGGCTGGCCGAAGCGCTGAGTTGTCCGCCATGCGGTGGTCCCGAATAATAGGGGTTCTGCTGATGCTTGGAGGCAGCGGGATCGCTCGCTGCCTCCAGGCTCAGCCGCACATCCTGGTAGGAGAGCGCCAGCGGCTGCAATTGGTTTCGCAGCCGCCCATTCCACTTACCGGAGCGCTGGTCGGAGATCCCCATCAGGTGCTGGCCCATCCAACGCGCGCGCTGTTTCTGGTGAGCGACCGGCAGCCGCCCAGCCTTTACATTTTCTCGGGAGAAGGACGCCTGCTGCGGCGTGTGGGGTTTCGGGGCGAGGGGCCGGGCGAATTTGTGGCGCCGCCGCAGATCACGGTCTGGGGCGATACGTTGCTCCTCCGAGGAGGCCTGCGCAACCGGGTGGCCGCCTATCGGATATCGGACGGCAGCCTCCTGCGCGACCCGTTTCTTCCATCGCTTCCGGCTGCGCTGCAGCACTGGCTGCTCTATCGCCAACAGCTCATTCTGTACTGGGCAACACGTCGCCGACCCGCTCTGGTCGAAGTATTCGACCTGAACGCGCAACAGTTCACGCATGCCCTTTCGTTACCGGTATTGACTGAAGCGCATGAGACGTTACTGGGATACTATGCCTCAGGCGGACTTACATTGCTGGGCGACTCCCTTGTGCTGGCTACGCTGGCCGATACCCCTACGATCTACTATCTCGATCTGCGTACTGGTGAGCAGGGCGTCTGGCGTAACCTGGAAGACGCAGCCTTTCAGGTGCGTCCGCCGCCTGATCTGGAAGAGTTACTCCGTCAGGGCAGGTGGAAAGCATACCGGGAGCAATGGGTGGGCTACCTGACGACAAACAGTCGTACACGCGGGCTGTTTGTGCTGCAGGATCGCTATCTGGTTGTGCAACTCGAACACGGACAGGGCCAGGAAAAGCGCTGGCTCCGGCTCCTTGTGATCGACCCGGCCACACGCCAGGAAATCGACCGCATCACGTTTCCGCTGGCCCTGCGCCAGCAATACAACCTCCATTACAGTTCCTTTGCCACGGCGCGGGGCGCCTGCCTGTACCTCAAACGTTTTCTGGAGGAGCAGGATCGCTGGGCACTCTGGCCCTGGTGCCTGGAGGCGGTACCGTCGGGTGGCCCTCCCTGAAAAACCAATAGAAGCAAGTTCCTTTCCTGTCGAACAGTCAGATGCTCACTGGCTGATGGCGCTGTCGGGCAGGGTGGCCCGGAATGTGCCTTTCAGATCAATGGTATCGCGGATGGACCAGAGCAGCAGTTTCGGGCGGCGCACCTTGAACTGCGAAAGCGCAATGGAAAAGGCGCCTGTCGCTTCGAATCGGTTGCCCTCAATACGCACCGTTACCGGAATCGTGACCGGATGCGTCTGGCCGTGAAACGTCAGGTTGCCGCCCACGGTCCAGACACCTTCATAGCCAGAGTCAGTTCGTTCCCAGCGCTGTACAGCAATGGTTGTTGATTCAAAAAGCACGTCCGGATAGCGATCGGCTTCGACGGCATCGAGCATGTTCGAGTCTCGGTTGCTATTGCCACTGTCGAAGCTGGCGACCGGGACACGGATAGTGACGGCTGATCGGGCGGGATCGTCCAGATCAAGCTGAAGTGTGCCATGGACCGACCGGCTGGTGCCTGTCCATCCATGCAGCGGATGATGACCGCGATATTGCAGGATGCTCTCCGTGCTGTCGAAAGCCACGGTAATCGGTTGGGCGTTGAGCCGAACGCCGGCAGCCAGGAGCCCTAACAGCAAAAGTGCGGCAAAACGTTGCATGGCAACTTCTCGCATCTCAGTAGGGGAGCAAAATGACCAGAAACGCCGCAGTATAAGCGCCGAACGTCAGGCGTCCAACCCACCGATGGGTGCGCAGGCGACGCTCGTAGCTTTCCGGGGAGGGAGCCAGCCGGAGTCGTCGGCCAAGCCAGGGTTGCAGCATCATGCCCGTGAAATGGATCAATGCCAGGGCTCGATGTAGCTTGATCGAGCTGAAGCCGGGGGTGTAGCGCCGTGCCGGAGGGGCGCCAAGCGACAGGCTGGCGGTGGTTAGATACAGCCCAAATGTTGCATAGCCGAGAGGCTGATGAATAGGTTGCAACTTCTGATAATAGCGGGCCCGATCACTTGCCAGTACTTCTCCCAGAATAAACTGAGTTGTCAGCGCCGCCAGTGTTACCAGGGCCAGGCGCTGGTGCCACTGCAGCATTGTGCGGCGAATCTCCAGCTCGCGTCGTCGCGTAGCCGGGGCCAGTCCCAGCAGGCGAATTAACCCCTTGCGCCCCCAGAGCAGTCGTGTGTTCAGGGGCATGCCGTCGGGAAGACTGTCGGTAGGACTGGGGCTAACGAATTGTAGCGGGAAGGTGGTTTGAGTAAATGCGACCGGTGTAGCCCGAGAAAAAAACGCACTTGGCGGATGGTGCACCAGACCGACCGACGTCTGGAACACGGGATGTGCCCGCAGGGCCGGGACAACCAGCATCCCCAGCATGACAACCCAGCCGTAACGCATAAGCTCTGTTACCCTTTCGTAATGCGAACGATATTGCCGTTACGTTCGACGGTGTACTCCGGCAGCGGCGACGATGCCGGTCCGCGCACCACCTGCCCGTCGGTGTCAAACTGCGAGCCGTGGCACCAGCAGGTGAACAGATTATTTTGGAAGTCACGAATTTCACAGCCCTGATGCGTGCAGATGGCCGAAAAGGCGCGAATTGTGCCGTTCACATTCACCACGAGCATGTCGGCGGCATCAATATGGAGAAAACCTCCGGGCTCAGCTACTCGCTTGGCCACCGATCCGGTCAGGTCAAGCGTGACCACGTTGCCTTCGATCGTGATGCCGGTTTCTTCGCCCGGTGGATTGCCTCGGTCGGCATCGCCTTCCATGCCGCCCGTGTCGCACCCAACCAGTGAGACGACAATCGCGCCCAGCGACAATCCACCGGCCCGTTGCAAAAACTCCCGCCGTGAAAAAAGCTCGAACTTCATGGCTACGAGGGATGAAAGGTGAACGGAACGCCTTTATAAAAAAGTACCCGAGTCCCTGTCAATAACTACCTGACGCTTTCCTATCGCCCTAAAAATTTGCAAACCGCAGAAAGACGAGTCCCGCGCAGGTAGACCATTTTCGAACGTTTCGGTTACTGTCTCCTTACGCCAACAAACGTGGAGTCTTTGCCATTTTTCAGGGTATCACCTGCCGTCGTAGTCAGAATAAACTGGCATCCCACCGCATAAGATCCTGTTTTATAAGGAAATCAGACACTCGTCTTCCCATCTGAATGCTGACGCCTACAGGCGGGGCCTGCATCGCTTTGTCAGAAATGTCCTCATCATCTGTCAGGCGCCAGAGGACCCTTTGCGACATGAGGCTGTCAGTATACAACTTGTAGCGTCAGTAGCCATTGTCGACCGGGCAGGTAGCGGTTAACAAACAGAGGTGAGGCCTGGTCGATCAACATCAGGCTTCGGTCGTACACCTCACGGCGATCCAGCACATTTCGCACGAGGAGTTGCAGTTGAAGGTGTATGCTCTGAAATTTTCCATGCCACGACACACCCAGATCCAGCCGATAGCGGCCAGGTAGCGGGTGCGCCTCCGGCTGATCCAGATTGTAGCCGCCAATTATCGGATTGCCGCTATAGCGAAGATAGTCGTAATAAAGGCGGCGGAAGGCCCAGCGCTTTCCCCAGTAGACCTGCCAGCTTCCGAAGCCCGTCAGTCCAGTGGGATGGCGATGGGAGAGTTTCAGATGGAAGCGGTAGGGTTCGTTCCAGGGGACGGGCACCTGACGTAGCACGCCCTGGCTGTTCGGATAGGCCCGGTAAGCCCGATCGTAACTGTAGCTTACCGTGGCCTGGGTGCGCGTACTCCGATACCGAAGACGCACGTTGATGCCCCGGGCGATGCCCCGGGTAGGTCGCAGAAAATCCTGCTGTTCAAGCAGCACCGCTTCCGGAGACGGCTGATGAGCCGGTAATCGAGTCAGCAACGCAGGATAGTCAACGATTAGCAGATGGAGCTGTCTCTTCTGGTAAAGAGACGCTTCCAGTTGCCAGCTATCACCCTGGGTCAGCAGCAACTCCCCGGTCAGATGGTAGCTCGATGGAGGGGCTACGGTAGCATCAGGCGGTAGCCAGAAAAGTACGGAGGGCACGATGGCGGTGGCACCTACGCTCGTTAATGCAAACTGGTTGATAAACTGCCGGTAAATGCCACCGGCCAGGCGTGTGGCCAGGGAGAATGGCCCCAGCCGCACGTCCTGGCGCACGGCCAGTCGGGGTTCGGCGTAGACTGTAGCCCGCGCCGGCAGCCAGGTCAGCCGCAGGCCAGGCTCTATGTGGATGTTCTCTGCCGGCGACCATCGGGCTGTCAGGTACGTAGCTGGCTGCCATCCTGTTGTATAGTGGCGAAAAGGAGCAATCAACACGTTGCCCAGTCGAAAACGGGCCTGCACCTGCTCCAGCGAGATGCTGCCTTCCAGTTGCCAGCGGGGGGACAGGCTGTAGTGCAGCGTAGCCTCCATGGCCAGCTCACGGATCATATTGTACTCAGATGTGCCCGGCGCACGGTCCAGTTCCGCCTGTAGCCGAGACTCAAGCGCTTTCCAGGCAGCAGGATCTCCTCGGGGGGCTATCCCTTTACGGGCGCGGTAGCGGTAGCGGGATGCATGCCAGCTTCCCCGAAGTTGTAGGCCCAGCAATGCTCGGGCACTCAACAGGCGGTCGTAACGCACTCGAACGGCCCGGTTGAGCCATTGGTAAAGGTCGTGGGTCAACAGAAGGCGCGCCGAGTCAGCTCCGGTGATCACATAGCGCGTCTGCTGGCCAGCCGCCAGCCGGTTGGTGCCCTGATAGGCCGATACGTGGAGCGTCTGAAATGGATCGAATTGCGTACGCAGAGCCGCATGCAGGTCCGAGAAGCTTGCCTGTGGGGTCCATCGATAGGCCTGCATGTCTTTGGATGCTACGGGTTCGCCCAGCCATCGGGCAGCCATCAGCGGATCGATCGCATTCCATTGCTGTAGCAAGGTCCGCAGGCCTGGTTCCTGGTAGAGCCTCCAGATGCTGTGGCGCATGGCTACCAGGGCAGCCGTACGGCGGGACCGGCCTCGCACGCGCATATTGACCGCCAGGGGATCCACCCGGGCGACCGCGTCGAACGGTCTCGGTACATTCAGGTCGTGTTCCAGCGCGATCAGGCCTGCCAGTTGGCTGCCCTGAGCTACCCCATAGCCTGCCCGATAAACCGTCAGGCGCCCGATAGCCAGCGGACTGAACGCACTCAGATAGCGGCCCAGACTGACAGGATTCCGGATGGGCATGCCATCAAGCATCGTCAGGTGCTCGCCGCTGTCGCTGCCCTGCAGATGCAGTTCGGCCAGGGGATGCCTCACCTGTATACCCGGCAGCCGCGCGAGGGTCTGGAGCAAATCGTCGTCCATCTCGGCTTGCTGCAACTGTTCGGCGTTCATCTGCAGCCGGCCCAGGTCCGCTGAAAGCGGTCGGTGGACCAGTCCGTCAATTACGATCGGGGGAACTTCCAGTGGTGTTGGCTCCAGTGCGATACGCAGATAGACAGGACGGTCTGGATCGATCCGTACACTATCGACTTTAGGGCGATATCCTACATACGAAATTATCAGCCGATGTGGTCCGGCCAGTAGCCCACTCAGCGTGAACAGTCCAGCCTCGTTTGTGACCGTTCCTGTGCCCGCATCGGCCAGCAGTACATGGGCGAAAGGCAGCGGAGCCCCCGTTGCTCCATCGATCACCTGGCCGGTCAGCAACCCCAGCCGGGCAGGCAGCGCCCGCGCCTTCAAAATCACGTAAGCTCCCGACGAGGTGCGGACAAAGTCCAGTCCGGTACCGGCCAGCAGACACCGCAGAAGCTCTTCGACCGGAGCATCCCGAAGCGCACAGGAAGCCGTCCGGTTGCGTACCAGCTCGGATGGATAGACCAAATTGATGCGGGCCGTTCGCGCCAGTGTTTCGAGCGCTTTGTGCAAAGGCGCGCTGCGCACGACCAGCGTAAAGCGCCCCTCTTCCTGTGCAACCACCGTTCCAGCGCTCCAGAGTAGCACGCCTGCGATGATCAGCGCCCGGCTGAAGGCACGGCCTCGACCACAAAACCACGACTGATACGGCGGTAGTAGCATGGCAAGGTCAGACAGAGATCTTGAAGGATCGCTTCGGGGGAGGCCGGTTGCTGGTACAGGACGGTCACGTGCCGGTCGAGGGGCAGCGGACCTGCTACTTCGATGCGAAGGGCAAAGGTCCGTTCCAGCTCACGCAGCACGACACCTACCGGCTCGTCGATCACAACAAAGCCGCCCTGACGCCAGGCCAGCACCTGTTCGGGTACCGAGCGTTCCGGCGTAGCAACTCCTTCCATATTAATGCGCACACTCTGACCTGGACTTTCTAATACCAGCAATTGTCGGGATATTCCCCGAGCTCGTACTCGTACCCGTCCTTCCAGCAGGGTGACGCGGGTCTCACGGGCTTCCGGCCAGGCGCGGACATTGAAGCGTGTACCCAGGACCTCTACGTGTGCCTGGGCGGTCTCGACACGCAGCGGATGGCCCGGTACAACCTCGAACAGGGCTTCGCCTATCAGCCGAACGCGCCGGGGCTGCCTCCAGGGGAGCGCCGGCGCGTAGTGCAACTTCGAACCGGCACGCAACGTGATGGTCGTACCGTCCAGCGTGACGGTCTGGATAGTGCCCGGCGGTACGGCCAGCGTGCGCGTCCGGAGCAGAGCATAGGTGCCGATCAATCCCAGCACCAGTCCGACCACCACCAGCACGGGCCAGCGGTGGCGGAATGCCGCTCGCGGTCGTCGAGCCAGCCGCGACGTTGCAGCCAGTCGAACAGCCAGTGCTTCCCAGGCAGCATCCGTGGATGGCACCTTTTCAACAGACGGCTCCAGCGCCCCCAGACGCACCCAGAGCGCTCGAATCTGGCGGCGCTCTTCCGGGCTTCGTTCCTGCAGGGCGGCCTCCAGCTCCCGGGGCAATTCAGAGGGCAGACGTCCGTTCATGGCATCAGGGCGAGCGCCTGAAGGCGCCGACGCAGCGTCTCCAGCGCCCGCAGCATGTGGTTGTTGACGGTTCGTGGTGAAATCCCCATCACGTGTGCAATTTCTCGATGGCTCAGGCCATGCCAGCGGCTGAGTACCAGCACCTCTCGCTGACGCTCAGGCAGCTCGTCGAGCCAGCGCGCCAGGAGCTCCTCCAATTGCCGCGATTCCAGACGGACATCCGGTGCCAGCGGCTCGACCGCCGGCGCTTTGGGCAGATACTCGGCGCGCTTACGGGCCCGGCGGCGTTCATCCCGCAGGTAACGCAACGCACGATTGCGGGCCATACGGTAGAGATAGGGACGCAGCGGTTGCTTCGGATTGAGCGTCGTCCGCCGCAGCCACAGATCCAGAAATACATCCTGCACCAAGTCGTGTGCGGTCGTGGCATCTGCCACGATAGCGCAGACGTAGCGCAGGAGCGGCTCCCGCAGGCGGCGAAACACTTCCTCCAGGGCCGCACGGTCCGAGCTGCGCAACCGCTGGCAGAGGGTCTGCAGGTCGTCGATCACCGAAAGCCTCCGGGCACGTAACGATTCTTTCTGTATAGTACCCGAGACGTGGACCACACCTATTCGGCCTCAGACGGATGAGCGTCCAGCTCGCGTTCAAGCGCCCGCACTGTATCACGTAGCTCGGCAGCTCGCTCAAACTCCAGATTTTCAGCAGCCTCAAGCATTTCGCGCCGAAGCTGCTCGATCAACTCGCGCTTCTGCTCGGGGGTTAGTGCTTTCAGGACCGGATCGGCTGCCACTGGTGGTACCTCAGGCTCTTCATAACGCGGCGAATCAATCAGTGGCCGATGCTTTTCTTCGGCAACAATGGTGCTTTTCAGGATCTCTTCGCGCGATTTGTACACCGTGCGGGGCGTGATCCCATGCGTGCGGTTGTATTCGAGCTGAATGGCACGGCGGCGGTTCGTCTCGTCGATCATGCGCTGCATGGCCTCGGTGATCTTGTCGGCGTACAGCAGGATCTTGCCGTTCGCGTTGCGGGCCGCACGCCCCGCTGTCTGAATAAGCGAGCGCTCCGAGCGCAGAAATCCTTCCTTATCGGCATCCAGAATGGCCACCAGCGACACTTCGGGCAGGTCAAGCCCTTCGCGTAGCAGGTTGACTCCCACCAGCACGTCGAAATCGCCCAGCCGCAGGCCTCGTAGTAGGTCTACGCGTTCGAGCGCGTCAATCTCGGAGTGCAAATAGCGCACGCGCACGCCGAAGCGGTCCAGGTACTCGGCCAGATCTTCTGCCATGCGCTTGGTCAGTGTGGTCACCAGCGCCCGCTCACCGCGCGCTACCACCTGGCGGATTTCTTCGAGCAGGTCATCGATCTGGCCTTCGGTGGGACGCACTTCGACCTCCGGATCGGGAATGCCAGTGGGGCGAATGATTTGCTCGACCACCACCCCGCCACACTTTTCCAGCTCGTAGTCACCAGGCGTGGCGCTTACAAAGATCACCTGGTTATGCAGGGCCTCGAACTCTTCAAAGGTCAACGGCCGGTTGTCGAGCGCTGAAGGCAACCGGAAGCCATGCTCGACGAGCGTCAACTTGCGGGCCCGGTCGCCGTTGTACATGGCCCGCACCTGCGGAATGGTAACGTGACTTTCGTCGATGATGAGCAGGTAATCGTCCGGAAAATAGTCGAACAGACAGTAGGGCCGTTCGCCGGGGGCCCGGCCCGACAGGTGCCGGCTATAGTTCTCAATGCCCGAACAATAGCCGACTTCCCGCAGCATTTCGATGTCGAAGCGCGTGCGCTGCTCCAGCCGCTGGGCTTCCAGCAACTTCCCTTCGGCCCGTAGCACGGCCAGCCGCCAGCGCAGCTCTTCTTCGATCGACGCAAGGGCCCGCTCCAGTCGGTCCCGGGGTGTTACAAAGATTTTTGCCGGATAGATGGTGATGGCCACCTCTTCAGCGCCCAGCTCACCGGTTACCGGATCCAGTCGAGCAATCCGATCGATTTCATCGCCCCAGAACTCGATACGGAAAGCACTCTCTTCGGCATAGGCCGGGAAGATGTCCACCACATCGCCGCGCACGCGGAAGGTGCCCGGCTTGAATTCTACATCGTTCCGGGTGTAATAGATGTTGACCAGCCGCCGAAGCAGCTCGTTGCGCTCAATCTGCTGACCGACGTGGAGGGGAACGATCTGCTCACGGTACTCCTCGGGGGAGCCAATCCCATAGATGCAGGAGACCGACGCCACGACGATCACATCCCGCCGGCCCGAAACAAGCGCGCTGGTCGCCCGCAACCGCAACCGATCGATGCGTTCGTTAATGGCCAGATCTT
>Ga0256839_1004019_pt1 | contig 14656 bp, 24 predicted proteins | sample 354166metaG_FD_185968 | JGI IMG/M metagenome (GOLD analysis project Ga0256839, IMG submission 185968) | Hydrothermal vent microbial communities from Mid Atlantic Ridge, Atlantic Ocean - 354-166 | ecosystem: Environmental > Aquatic > Marine > Hydrothermal vents | place: Atlantic Ocean: Mid... | reverse complement strand
GGACACCGCCAGATTGTGGGCTGCGTTTTTCGTCGTTGATGTCGTTTAGCCATCCTGGCACCTCCTTCTGGTCATCCATGACCAGAGCGTTTATCGGCTATCGGGTGGGTTTTGAGATAGTTTCTTAGACCAACGATTCGTTCAGCACCTGAAGAAGCGCAGATTCCATCGCGTCTCCAATCTGATCCCAGCTGTGCCGCTGAGCCTCAGCCCGGGCGAGTTGGGACATGTCACGCCACTCCGCATCACCAAGCGACAAAATCCCCTCAACGGCATCGGCGAGCACCCCAGGATCATCCGAATCCACCAACTTTCCACTACCAGATTGCAACAACTCGGGCGCTGCACCAGCGGGCGTACCGACTACCGGCGTGCCGCTCGACATCGCTTCAAGCAAGGGCAATCCATACCCCTCTTTATCACTGGTAAAGAGCCAGCAATCGCACGAGCCATAAATCTCCGCAATCCGACTTTGTGTCGGCGTCACTTCGAACCGTGCCCCATCAGGCAGCACCCCACGCTCAGGTTCGCGGGCACCGAACCCAACGAACTCAACACTGCGACCGCGCCGCTGCAACTCACGAACCACATCACACGCCAAATCAAACCGCTTAAATGAAGCTGTCGAAAACATCGCACCAACAACACGCCGACCACTCAAACCGCGCTCAACAAACGGAAAATCGGAAGTGCTCACCCCATTGGGAACAAGAATGGACGAGTTATCCCCAAACTGTTCACGCGCAATTCCCTCAAGCCAACGACTCACCACAATCTTCCGCATCGGCAAACGCCACACTGCATCGACCCGATCCTTAGGCTGCCCCGGATGCGCCTCATACCCCTGAAAGAAGTTCACCTTCACCCCCTTGCACGCAGGCATCGCCGCGACCCACTCCGCCGTCTCCCACCAAGTGGCAAGAATCAAATCCGCATCGGGAACATCGTCAGCAACAATCGCCCCCGCATGCTCAACAATGCGCACGCAATACGGCACATCATCAAGATGCGTCGGGCCATCCGCCACCGAAAGCTTGAACTGCCCACGAAGCCCCGCCCGCACACGCGACCGAATCGTCGGCTTCTCAGATCGCCCCGCCACCACCGTCACCTTATGCCCACGCTCATGGAGCATCTGCGCATGCTCAGCCACGATCCGAATCCCCCCGGAAAGATTCGCACGCGGGATGACAAAAGTAATATCCATCACTCACACCCAATCCAGATCGCCTTATGACGACACAAAAATAATCGGCCCGACCAAAAAAGAACCCATACCAAGTGCAAAATAGACCGCGAAAACCGCGACATCAAACCGAGGAAACCAAAGACCAAGCCGATGCAAACGCCACGCCTCAAACGGATAAATAACCGCCTGAGCCAAAATATCGGCCAGAAGCATACCGACCACACCACTGAGCTTATATCCCACAACCACCGCTGCGATGCGCGAAACCGCTGTCACCACCATGATTACCGCATGACCAAATGAATCTCCTGTCGCAATCAACACCATCCCAAACGGAGTCCGCTGAGAAGCAATTGCCGAACCCGTTGCCATAATCAAAAGAAAAAGCCCTGCCGAATGGTATCGCTCATCGTACATCAGCGTAATCAAATCACGACCAAACACGATGAGAAAACCAAAAAGGGGAAAGGACATTAGAAAAAGCTTCGTCCTTGCCTCACGAAGCTTCATCACGAGATTCTCGGGGCGTTCGAGATGAATCCGAGCAAACGCCGGAAACAAAACTCCACCACCAATCTTCTTGATCAACTGATCAACCATGATTCCAAACATGCCTGCGATGGAAATCACACCCAACACATCCATTGGCACCAACCCACCCTGTACAAGACGCAACCCCTGTCCACCAAAGTAAGTCATCGCTGTTGCAACAAATATCCATTTCCCAAAATGAAATATCTCACGAGCTGCCGAACGCTCAAAATGAAACCGGTTCCCCGCAGAAGCCAAATACAAATGCCCAAGCACCACGCGGATAATCGAAACAACCACACCACCAGCAACCAACGCCCAGACTGTCGGATAAAACCACGCCCAGACAATCATCGTCGCAATTCCAACCCCCTGAGAAACCAAGTCAATCATCGTCAAGCGACCCAGCGCCATCTTCCGGCTCGCCGTCGCCATACCGATACTCCGAAAACCCTGCACCACCGCGGTTGTCCCAATCAAAATCAAAATCGGAAACAACACAGGCTCCTCGTAAAACAAAGATGCCGGATACGCCAACGCACACATCCCCAAAAACAAAGCAAACCCACGAATCACCTGCATCGTCCACGCCGTCGCCAAAAAATTAGGATCATCCCCCCGCTTATTTTGAATAATCGAAGGCCCAACCCCAATATCACTGAGCATGTTGAGCCCTTGAAGGAAAACCTGGGCCAACGCCATCAAACCAAACGCCTCGGGAAACAACAGCCGGGTCAAAATCAGATTTGACCCCAACCGAAGCACCTGCGAAGCCCCAAACCCCGCAATCGTCCACCCAGACCCACGCAGTGCCTTGGCGCGAAGACCATCGCCCTGCATCGCCTGGGCAAGCCGATGGTTCTTGATCTTCCCTACAAGACCCCGAGACCCAGCAGACTCAACTGGTTCAGATACACCCTCCCCGCTCGTCAGATTGGAATCTGACTCGCTCATCTGCCCACCACGTCCAACAGCCAGGCCCCAGGCGTATTATCGAACCAGCCACAAAACATGAATCCTCCGTTATCGACCCTTTATCGACCTGCTCCGACAATATCTTGAAGCCTATGCCAAATGACCACCACCACTCGATTACTTTACACAATGAGGCTTGAATCACCCATGACCACAAAACACACACACCACCAAACCCGTCTGATCTGCCTGCTGCTCATCCTATCCATCGTCGGCTCATATGCAACCGCTGCCCAATCTTCCCCCATCGCCCTGCGCATTGCCACCTTCAACATCCAAGATGTCCGCTCAGCAGACCTCGATACCCCCGACAACCCCCGACTCAAGCAGATCGCAGCCATCATCCAGCGTATCCGCCCCAATATCCTCCTCCTCTCCGAACTGGCCATCAATCAGAATCCAAACCAGCCCTCCAACGCCGACCGATTCATCAATCTCTACCTCGCCGTCCCCCAAGCCCACGATCTCAAGCCCATCGCCTTCACCACCTACACCCCCCCTTCAAACACAGGCATCCCATCAGGGCACGATCTCGACCGCTCGGGCACCATCATTTCCACGCCACCGGCCATCACCCCCGACCAAACCCATGCCGGGCGTGCCTACGCCAACGACTGCTTCGGCTTTGGAACCTTCCCTGGTCAATATGCCATGGCCATCCTCGTAAGCCCCAAACTCACCATCCAGACCGACCAGATCCGTACCTTCACCAACTTCCTCTGGAAAGACCTTCCGGGCAACAATCCCCCCACCAATCCCGACGGCTCGCCTTGGTACACCCCCGACGCATGGAACAACTTCCGCCTCCCGTCCAAAACATTCGCAGACATCCCCATCCTCCTGCCCAACGGCTCACTCCTCCACGCACTCATCTCACACCCGACTCCCCCCGCATTCGATGGCCCAGAAGCCCGCAACAAGCACCGAAACCATGACGAGATCAAATTCATCCGCCACTACATCGACAACGACCAAGCCCTCTACGACGACCAAGGCAACTCCGGAGGGCTCGCCTCGAACTCCTCATTCGTCATCATGGGCGATCTCAACGCCGACCCATCCGACGGCTCCTCTCTTAACATGGTCATGATGCTCCAACTCCTCACCTCTCCCAAACTCGCTGACGACGCCTTCCCAAGCTCAGAGATCAAAATAGAAGGGCTCGATCCCACCGATACCGCCCGCTTCAAACTCCGCGTCGACTATGTCCTCCCATCAAGCAACATCACCATCACCAACTCGGGCGTCTGGCGCACCACAGAACCCGATACCGACTTCCCCTCCGATCACTTCCCCGTCTGGATCGAAACCATCATTCCCTGATCCCGCTAGGTCTATCATCTCCCGTGCCCACATCACCCCAAACCCAACCCATCACCGCCGATGAAAAAACGGTCAACTCCGATCAATCCTCGGCTGACATTCCCACACCCTCCACCTTCACAGCCTGCAAAGAACTCACCAAACCAGGCATCACCAAACTCGTCACCATCACCGCCCTCGTCGGGCTCCTCCTCGCCGGGCTTCACTACGACCTCACAGGCTGGTCCCTCTGGCTCAAACTCATCCTCGGAACCACCATCGGCACCGCACTCTCATCAGGAGGAGCCAACGCACTCAACATGTGGTACGAATCAGACCGCGATGCCCTGATGAACCGTACCAAGATCCGACCCATCCCTTCCGACCGACTCTCATCACCCTTCGTCCTCAACTTTGGACTCGCCCTCACCATCATCGGCACATTCATCCTCTGGCTCACCGTCGGCATCATCCCCGCACTCATCGCACTCATCACCGCCGCCTCTTATGTCCTCATCTACACCCCCCTCAAACCAATCACCATCACCAACACCCTCATCGGAGCCGTCCCGGGCGCACTGCCCACCATGATCGGTACCACCGCCATCGGCATCACTCCCGCTGCACCCGCAACCGGATTCGACCTCCTCACCGAACCCATCGGGCTCATGCTCTTCATGCTCATGTTCGTCTGGCAACTCCCACACTTCTTCGCCATCGCATGGATGTGCAAAGACGACTACAAAGCCGGCGGGTTCCGCATGCTCCCCATCGTGGACCCACAAGGCAACCACACCGCACTAGCCATGATCGTCACCTCAGCGCTCCTCATTCCCTGCGGCCTCTCCCCCCTCTGGATCATCCCAGAACTCACAGGATTCTTCACCGCTGCTGCTTCGATCATTCTCGGTGCACTGCTGATCTACCTTTCGATCAAGTTCGCCTTTACCCGCACCGACCAAGCCGCCCGCAAAGTATTCTTCGGCTCAATCATCCACCTCCCCGTCTACCTCACCGTCCTCGTCGCCGAATCCGCCATCAGGACACTCATCACATGACCAATCCGACACCAGCAAACCCCGCCATCGCTCTCAAAAACATCCGCGTCGTCTATCACACCAAAAAAACCGGCGACCGCATCGCCCTCGACAACTTCTCCCTCACCGCCAACAACGAACTCCTCGCACTGCTGGGCCCAAACGGTGCAGGAAAATCTACCCTCCTCAACATCATCGCCCAGACCATCACCCCAGGCAGTGGCCAAGTCCTCGCCCCGACCTCACGCAAATCCTTGTCCATCGTCTTCCAAACCCCCGCCCTCGATGAACTATTAACCGTCCGCGAGAATCTCATGGTCGCCGGCGCATTACATGATCTCCCCAAAGCCCAAATCCAATCCCGCATTGAATCCATCGCGCCCGAACTCGGACTCGAAGATCGCCTCAATGACCAAATCCGCCACCTCTCCGGCGGACTCGCCCGCCGAGCCGATCTCGCACGAGCACTCATCCCCCACCCCACCGTCCTGCTCCTCGACGAACCAACCACCGGACTCGACATCGACGCACGAAGAATCTTCTGGGAGACCCTCAACCACACACGCGCCCGCCTCGACATGACCATCATCATGGCCACCCACATCACCGAAGAAGCAGACCACGCTGACCGTGTCCTGATGATCCGTGATGGAAAATCCATCAAAGACGACACCCCAACCAACCTCAAATCATCCCTCGGCGATCGCATCATCCGTATCGCCTTCAACAACGATGCCGACGCATCGCCAATTTCCAACTGGCTCGCCTCCAATGCCATCGAACACATCACCATCAACCACCTCATCATCGCCATCAACGCCGACCCATCGCTGGCATCCTCCTGCCCCATCAAATCCGTCTCCATCACCATCGCCCCGCCAACACTCGCCGACGCCTACACCTACTACGCCCAAGCACCCGTTGCACCAACCGAATCAGGAGCTCGGTCATGATCGGTACCCGCGCCACCATCGCCCTCTCCAAACGCGAACTCATCCGCCAAACCCGTCAACCATCGCGCATCATCGCATCCATCGCAACCCCCTTGCTCATCTGGCTCTTCATCGTCGGCGGCTTCTCAAACTCCATCGGATCAGTCGCCCAGTCAGACGCCAATCTCGCTGCATACACCATCCCAGGCATGGCTTCGCTCACCGTCATGTTCGCCTCGATCTTCGCTGCCATCTCACTCATCCAAGACCGACACGACGGCGTCCTCCGCGCCGCACTCGTCTCACCGGCACCAAGATGGTCCATCGCAACCTCCAAAATCGCCGCCGGATCAATCCTCGCACTCCTCCAAGCACTCATCGTCCTGCTCACCCTCCCATTCCTCGGCATCACCATCACCCCGCTGGGCATCCTCGGTGCCATCGCCGGGCTCGCGTGCATCTCGATCGCACTCATCGGGCTCGGGCTCGCACTCGCATGGATCGTCGATTCCTCCCAAGGATTCCACGGCGTCATGAACACCATCCTCATGCCCATGTGGCTCACCTCGGGCGCCGTTTTCCCCGTTGAAAACGCTGCAGGATGGCTCAAGATCATCGCACTCATCAACCCACTCACCTGGACCCACATCGCCATCCGATCATCCCTGGGCATCGACACCACCTACAGCCCAACCATCGCCTGGATCATTTCCATCGCCTTCGCCATCTTCGGCATCGCCCTCGCCACATTCGCCATTTCACGCACAAAGAAATCAAAGGCCTAACCCATGCGCCCACGCGTTATCATCCAGTCACTGATCCTCCTCACCCTCACCTTTATCGCCTTGCTCGTCTTCTGGATCACCCAGAAGCCACAACCAACCCAATATCCCAAAACCCCAACGCTCCTCGACAACGACAACCCTTACGCAGACCTCTACATCCCCGCATTCAAACTCACCGACGCCAACGGCAACACCATCGACCAAACCATCCTTGAAGGCCAATACACCCTCATCGACTTCTTCTATACCTCATGCCCGCTTATCTGCCCAGGCATGACCGCCGCCATGCGACAAGTCCAAGACGCAACAACCGACACCACCCTCCAGCTCCTGAGTATCTCCATCGACCCTGAGGTCGACACCCCAGAAATCATCAAACGCTACAGCCAGGCCCACAAGGCAGATCCGAACCGCTGGACATTCGCCACCGGCGATATGGAAATGATCACCATCCTCCTCATGGGAATGAACTTCGACATAGACACCCTGAGCACCGACAAAGGCTACCGAAATATTGACCATCCCTCGACCCTGATCCTCCTAGGTCCAGACCGCCATGTCATCTCCCTCTATCGCTACTCCGACCCCGACCAGCTCGAAGCCCTCATCAAAAAAGCCCGCGAACTCGCAGGCTAAATCTTCTCCGGTAGAACGGGCTTCCAGCCCGTTTCCTATTTCCCTTTTCTCAGCCGCCCAATCGCCCCTTCAACCTCTTCCACCGTCTTAGGAATCCCCGAAGACAAGTTTCGACACCCCGTCTTCGTCACCACCACATCATCCTCAATCCGAATCCCAATCCCCTCATCGGGCAGATAAATCCCAGGCTCAATCGTCACCACCATCCCCTCCTTGAGCGCCACCGCAGGCGATGGATCATGCGTCTCCAATCCCATGTGATGCCCCACACTATGCGGATAAAAATCCCCATACCCTGCATCCACAATCACCTTGCGTGAAACCCCGTCCACCTGCGTCATCGTCGCCCCGGGCTTGACCGCCCGAATCGCCGCCTTCTGCGCCTTGAGTACAATGTTGTACAACTCCGCTTGACGCTTGGAAAACTTCCCATTCGCCGGCAGTGTCCGTGTGATATCCGAAGCATACCCCCCCATCTCCGCTCCACAATCCAGAACCACCAACTCCCCATCCCCCACCGGCCCATTATTCGCCTTATAGTGCAACACCGTCCCATTGTGCCCCGATCCCACAATCGGATTGAACGCATTGCGCACCGACCCCATCGCTGCAAACCCACCAACGAGCGCATTATGCAAATCTCGCTCATTGACCCCGCCCGCGATCGCCCCCATCACACATTCGATCCCATAAGCCGTTGCCTTGATCGCATTCTTAATCTGCTTGATCTCTGCTGCACTCTTGATCAGCCGAAGGTTGAGAATCAAATCCGTTTTATCCTCAATCGAGCACCCCGGAATCCGCGCCGTAACCTTCCCGAACAACTCCAAATCCTTCGACATCGGCGATGAATACGCTGCAAACGGATGCAAACACGCCAATCGCTTGGTTCGTGTCGCTGCTTCGGTCATCAGTCTGGGCAATGCATAGTCCCGCATTACTGTCTCAAACCCCGTTTCATCGCGCAGCTTCTGCGAAACCACATCACGGTACCCATCCCACACATCAATCTCAGGATTCACAGGCTTGAGCAAAAGCACAATCCGCTTCTTCGCATCAGGATTCGATGGATCAAAGAACACCATCGCCCCAGGCTCATCATCAATCCCCGTCAGATACTTGAAATTCATATCAGGCATCCATTCACCGAGCAAAGGCGGCGACCCATCCCCCGCAAATACCACGCCCACCGCCCCTTTGAGCCCACTGAGCACCTTCTTACGCCGCCCCTGATATTCACTCACCTTGATCGCTGTATCCATTGATAAATCTTTCTGGCCCCAAAGGCTTCTAGCCCGTTTCTTCAATCTTGCCCACTGACACAAGTGCCCCACCTGTGGTCTTGATCTTTTATTCCCGAATCAAATCCCCAACGCATCCTTCAAAGCCCGCTCCGCTTCCTGAGACCGCATCGCCGACTTCCCAAATCCCATCACCCCACCTGCCTCGATCGACTCTTTCATCGAATCTTCAAAGTTCGTAATCAACATCGCAGGCGGCGCCCCCTCACCCAATCCACGAATCAACTCGATCCCAGACTCCGTCCCAAACCCCTCCTCAAGCACTCGGTTCACCAACAACAAACTCAAATCATCCATTTTCTCATCAAGCTCATCGCGCGTATTCACTTTATGAATCACCGCACCAGATACAAACCCCATCACCGAACTCTGCAACGCAAAAGCATCAGGCCCACAGTGCCCAACCAATGCAATCTGAATCTGCTCACTCATCACAACTCCACCTCAAAGCTCAACCATCACCACAATCCTTGGCTGGCGAAAAAACAACTTCCCGCCCACGAACAGTCACAACAATAGGACCAACCCGATGCACACACGGGTCCGTGGCCTCAGATTTGATCGCTAAGACACACCCTTCGACCGCCCGCCGTCCCATCGAATCGGCCCCAACTCCGCCGAGCACATCATGAACATACACAAACATCAACTCTGCCAGCACTGCTCGGTGCTCGCACTGAAGCCGATCCCGATCCCACCACCACACATCACCATCACAATGCCCATCCCATCGCACACCATCGCGCACCACTTCCTCAAGAAAATCACTCGTCTCAAAGCATGACCGCGCCAAACCTGCCACCTTCTCCGTAAGTCCAGGCTCAATCGCCCGAAGCATCGGCATCACCTCGTGACGAATCCGATTACGCATCAGCCCCACATCATCGTTTGTCGCATCATGCACCCACTCAAACCCCGCCTCGACACACAACGCTTCAATCGCTGCTCGCGAAACACCAAGCATCGGACGCACGACCACCACCCCAATCATCTCATCCATCTCAACCCGTTCGAGAATCCCCCCCATACCACGCACACCACTCCCACGCATCATCCGCATAAGAAGTGTCTCTAATTGATCATCCCCATGATGCCCCGTCGCCACAAACCCCGCCCCCACCTCGTCGGCCATCTCCCCAAGCGCCCCATACCGCAGCCGACGAGCATTGCCCTCAAGGTTCCCCCCCTGTTTCTTCACCAGAATCCTTCGCTCAATAAAATCACACCCAATCAACGCCGCCAACCGCTTCACCGCATCCCGATCCGCAATCGCCACCCCATCCCCCCGCACATCATGCACCACATGCGCCACGATCGGCTTGGGTTCCACCAACGCCAACACCGCAGCCAACGCCACTGAATCCACCCCACCCGAACACGCCACAACCGTCCGACGATCCACATCCCGAATCCCCTTCCCCCCCGTCAGTTCACGCCACCGGCGCAGGATCCGCGCCGCGACAGGATGATTCCGAGAAATCATCCCTCTTGCTCCTCCTTCCTCACCTTGTTGCGATGCCTCACACACGACCAGATGATACTGTGGTACAATCGCACAAGCGAACCGCAAGCCAAATCAGGAGCAAACCGTGCAGTACGGCCCAACAGAGACATCCAACCGCCCCGCCGTGATCGAGCAACCCCAAACCACCACCGCTCAAACGACCACCACGCAAACCAGTGAAATTGAGACACAACCCACTGAGCAGACCAATCAATCCGTCGCCTTTGAGCAACTCTGGGACCGCTTCCAATCACCGAATACCCTCTTCATCTTTGGCATCCTCCTCATGGTCATCATGATGTTCCGCCTCCTGCGAAAAAAACACAAGGCCAACGCCAAACGAGCAAACACACAATCCACCCCATCACAGCGCATCGCAGACATCCACACCCAAGCCCAATCATCCATGGAGCCATCGCGTCGTGTTATGGTCGAAGCTGAGGAGATGGCCCGCCGACTCGGCGCAACCCTCGACAACAAAGCCGCAAGATTAGAACTACTCATCGAAGAGGCCGACCAAAAACTCACTGCCCTCAACCGCACCCTCGCCAACTCAGCACCAACCCACCCCACCGAACCACCACCTCTACCACCAACCAGCCCAACGCGCACCATCGACCCCACCCTCCTCGACCGCGCTCGCCTCGAACAAGACCAAGCCGAGCGCCAATCCCGCATCGCAGGCCGAATCGAACCAACCATCCAAGAACCCAAGCCCGATCCAGCCCCTCAGTTGGCCCCACAACCAGAGCCTCAATCCATCCAATCCCAAGTCTTCACCCTTGCCGACTCAGGGCACACCTCCACAGAGATCGCCCACCGGCTCAACCAACCCGTGGGTCAAGTCGAACTCATCCTCAACCTCCGCAAACAACAAGGCTAACCACACATCTTGATTTTCTTGGTGCCCCGGTGGCACAAGCCTCCCGCCTGTGCCCGCTCTCCCTCACCTACTTCTTCCCAACCTTTTTCTTCCCCCCGTTTTCTTTGCTGTTTTCTTCTTTACAGGTGCTTTCTTCGCAACCAATTTCTTCGCACGCCCAGACTCCACCGGCACACGCATCGGTGTACATCCTACATCAACCCCAGGCTCGGTATGCAACGCCGCCATTGCCTCGGAAGTTACCCGAAGCCGATCCGATCGGTCAATCGAAAACGCCGTTTGGATTGCACGGAAATCGCCGTCACCGTTGAGCACCGACACAATCCCAACCTGATCCGTCTGCTCATGCCCAATGGCAGTCCCAAGCGTCGCATGAAAAGTATTCTTCACCAGATCAATATCATCGGTCTTGGCCGTCACATAGGGCCCACCATCAAACGGATCGACATACCCCTCATACTTGAACCCAAGTCCTTCGAGCATCCGACGCGCGGGCAAAGTCTCAGGGCCAACCTCGCCAATCTGCGCACGCGCCGCCGGAGGCAACAACGACAGATGGATATCACCCGCAGGCAACAACTCCATCATAAACTCACGCGAATACTGACAGAACCGATCCGCCTCCTCATAACTCAACGGAATAAACCGTCTTCCAAGTGTGTCCCACACCAGCGACTCGCCGCTGGAAGTAATCGGCGCCATCAACTCGGCCAAAATTGTCTGCCGGAACATCTTGCGATGCAACCCAATAAAATGAAACCGAACCAACGCAATAAACCGTCCGAGTTTCATCTTGTGACCACGGAACGAAGGCTGCAACACCAACCCGCCAAGCTCCGTAGGACCACTTTCATCCAAATGCACCCGCGCTACCGTATGACGAGCGCCAAACTTCAGATCAGTCGCATATTTCTCACGCGTCTCAAGCTTGAAGCACACATTCGGATGCCCCGGTCCGCCCATCTGTGAAACCAACTGACTCGTCCCAATGCACCCTTCCGTATTAATTTCTTCGAGTACAAACATAAAAATATCCGCCATCGCCGTCTTCTCAGACATCCCACCGGTCACACTTGGCCCCTTGGGTTTATGCACCGTCTTGGCATTACGAGCAGCACGAAGAAAACTCTTACGAGAGTTGCGAATCTTGTCCGCGAGAATCTCCTGATCTGGTGGAAGATTAATAAAATGAACCATCTTCGACATCTTGTGAAGTGTCGGAAGATCGCTCACCATCGCACGCCGGACAACAAATAACGGTGTATGCTTCGCCATATTTATTCTCCTGCAGCAACCCTGGCCATCGCCCGTTCAATGCATGCAAACACCCGAGGCCAATCTTCCACCTTCATCACCGGCATCGGTGGCAACATCCGCACATGGAACGGCCCATGCCCGCAATAAAAACAAATCACCCCTTCGTCATATGCATACCGACACACCTTCCCAACCTTGGCCTTGTCCCCGCCGAAGGGCGTGAACTTCATCATCCCACCAACACCGCCCATCAACTCCTTCGTCTGAGGCGCCCCGGGGAACCAGTCCGGATGCCTTTCGATCAACTGGCTCACCTGCGAACGAAACTCCGCATGTTGAATCGCAAACTTGCCCCTCGATCCATAATAATCGCCCGACGACAACTCATCGAGCAACAAATTTCCCACCGTAAAATCAGTCGTCGAACCCGTAAAAGTTCCGCTAAGCAACCCCCCCTTGGGGTTGTACTTTTCGGTAAAGAGTGTCGCGCATGCCTGCGTCATCTTCCCAACGCACAGCACATCAATATATTCACCCAAATCATACATCTCATAGGCAAACAACTCCTGCGTCCGCCCAAAGGTCTGGATCTCATCGTCCCATACCGCGATATTGTTCGTCTTACACACATCCATCAACGCCTTGAAAAATTCCCGCGGCGCTACCTTAAACCCACCCTCGCCCTGCACCAGCTCAAAGATAAAACACGCATGACCCTTGGGATACCGATCAATATACGCTTGCAGCAACCCCACGCAATGCGCAATATATTTCTCCGTCCCGCCAAACTCCTCCGCAACCGCATCGTTCCAGAACGGTATATAATCCACCTGCGTCGACAACGGAATCCCCTGCCGCCCGCCCGCCGAATCACCAATCTGCGCCATCGTCACGCTCCGGCCCATAAAGCAATGCTCAAAGGCGATTACCCGCGAGGCCGGCGCGTGCTTCTGATAGCACACTTTGAGCGCACTCTCGTTGGCCATCGCACCCGAAGTTGTCATGAACGCATGCTGCAAATTCGAGTTCTTCGACGCCAGTTTTACCAGCTTCTCACCAAATTCATACGCCACAAAATTCGTTTGCAGGTTTCCATGCTTGGTCGTCTCATTGATCCCGCCCACCAACTGGGCCTTGATGACCTTTGGGTTCCCATGCCCTAAAAAATGAACCCCGATCCCCGTGAGCATATCCCACTTGACCGACCCATCAGCCATCTCCACCAACGCACCATTGCCCGCGCCCGAACCAAGCGATGGATACATCAACCCCTTGCCCTTGACCGCTGCGCACCGCTCGAGCATCCCCTTGAACAACTCAGCAAGCTCAGGCTTGGCATCACAGATATCGGTAATCTTCGCGTTCTGCTCGCCCACCTGTTCGACCAGCGCATCAATCGCTGATTCAATCGCCTCGCTACTCAAAATTCCATCGCCAATCGTTCCGCTCGTCGCTGTTGTCTGTGGCATTGCCATCTCCTGTTCATTCATTCTTTTTAAACCGCCTCGGAACCACCTGTACTGAGCCGAGCGACCAAAATCGCCAGCAACTGACACCGTTCAACAAGACTTGTCAAATCAATCCATTCATCCGGGGTATGCAATCCCCCACCCCGAACACCAAGCGTATCAATCGTGGGCAGCCCCGCGCTCTGCAAGACATTCCCATCACACACCCCACCCGTCGAAGCAAACGGCAATTTCTGCCCCAAAGCCTCCGCCACCTCCCGGGCACGCAACCCAAGGGCCTCAACCTCAGGTGTCAAAGGCTTCGCTGGACGATTAAAACTCCGTCGCACAATCACTCCAGGCACCTTCCCCGCCTCAGTCTGTAAACCATCAAGCTCCACCGCTAACTCATCGGCAATCCCCTCATCCGCAAACCGCACATTCCCCCATGCCTTCGCAGAATCGGGCACTGCGTTCGTCGCAACCCCACCTTTAAGCGGTCCGATATTCAGTATCTTCCCTCGCCCAGGCTCGGGGAACTTCGCCGACGCAAGAATACACCGAGCCAACTCCACCACCGCGGATCGCCCTTCGGTGAACGCCCGTCCGACATGCGCACTCTTGCCAACCGTCTCGATCAAAAACTGCCCAGACCCCATCCGCTCGATCGCCAGCTCACCACCAGGCAAAGCAGGTTCAAGGGCCAATCCAAAATCATGCAACCGCGCCTGATCCTTAAGTGCCTTCTCCGAATGATAAGTCCCCGTCTCCTCATCACCATTCATCGTAAAAGTCCAATTCGCCGCGACCCCACACTCTTCGAGCGCCTCAAGCGCTGCCACCGCGATCACCAGCCCACCCTTCATATCCACACAC
>Ga0256839_1004018_pt1 | contig 14660 bp, 14 predicted proteins | sample 354166metaG_FD_185968 | JGI IMG/M metagenome (GOLD analysis project Ga0256839, IMG submission 185968) | Hydrothermal vent microbial communities from Mid Atlantic Ridge, Atlantic Ocean - 354-166 | ecosystem: Environmental > Aquatic > Marine > Hydrothermal vents | place: Atlantic Ocean: Mid... | reverse complement strand
TGCGCCATGCACGCGGCGCGGTGCCCACCGCCGAGTTGCGCTTAGAGATGCAGAAAACCATGCAAAATGACGCCGCCGTGTTCCGCACCTCTGAAAGCCTGAAAGAGGGCTGCGAGAAAATGGATGTGGTTGCCAATAAAATGAATGATATCAACGTAACAGACCGCTCGATGATCTGGAATTCCGACCTGATGGAAACGCTGGAACTGGGCAACCTGATGCCCAACGCTTTGGCCACCATCGTTTCTGCCGAGGCCCGCAAGGAAAGCCGCGGTGCCCATGCCCATGAGGATTTCCCTGATCGTGATGATAAAAAGTGGCGTAAGCACTCCTTGGCCACCATCGGGGATGACTGGAAAGTAAACTTAAGCTATCGTGATGTCCATGTGACCCCGCTCACCCCCGAATCCGAGGGCGGGATCGAAGTGAAGCGTTTGGCACCCAAAAAACGGGTGTATTAAAAACGGAGCATCTTATGAAACATTTTTTAGCATTCTCAGTTCTGGCGATTACCGCCTGCACACCGACCTTGGAAACCATGAGCCGCACCGAGGCAATTGCGATATGCCAAGCACAGGCCGATGAGGCCGCGCAGGTGGTTTCGGGCAATGTGGGCATTGGGGTGAACTCGGTGACGGGTCCCTCTATTGGCGCGGGAATAAGCATAAACTTGACACCAAAACCAAAAGCCCAAACCTTTGAGGCTTGTATGAATAAATTAGCGGCCAGTGGCCAGATTGTGGAGGGGATGTAGATGAAATTATCTGTATTATTTGTGAGCGCACTGGCGCTCGGTGCCTGTGCTGAAATTGAGTCCGTCACCAGCCTCGCGCCAGATTATTTGCAGCTTTCGCCGGATGAGCAAAACATTTGGGGCACGCTAGACAAGGCGCAACGTGATCGAGCGATCTTGTTTATCACCAACGGGGCTACGCTCGTGTCGTCGCTCGGCTCTCAATAATATCGGCGCTGGCCTTCGGGCCGGCTGGCACTGCCATAAAGGATATGGACCATGGTTGAATTTACACTGCCAAAAAACTCGCGCATGAAGGCGGGCAAAATTTGGCCCAAGCCGGATGGCAAAGACGTGCGGGCGGTGAAGATTTATCGCTTTGACCCTGATTCAGGGGAAAACCCGCGCATTGATACCTATTATATTGATGTCGCCGAATGCGGCCCCATGGTGCTGGATGCGCTGATCAAGATCAAAACCGAGATCGACCCGACCCTAAGCTTCCGCCGCTCGTGCCGCGAGGGGATTTGCGGCTCTTGTGCGATGAATATCGACGGGATCAATACGCTCGCCTGCCTGTATGGCATTGATGAAATGAAGGGTGATATAAAGATTTACCCCTTGCCGCATATGCCGGTGGTAAAAGACCTTATCCCTGATCTCACACACTTTTATGCCCAGCACGCGTCCATTATGCCGTGGCTGGAAACCAAAACCAACCGCCCCGCAAAAGAGTGGAAGCAAAGCATTACAGACCGCAAAAAGCTTGATGGGCTTTATGAATGTGTTATGTGCGCCTGCTGCTCTACCTCCTGCCCGAGCTATTGGTGGAACGGGGACCGCTACCTCGGGCCAGCCGCGCTTTTGCACGCCTATCGCTGGATCATTGATAGCCGCGACGAGGCCACCGGCGAGCGGCTCGATAACCTCGAGGACCCGTTTAAGCTTTATCGCTGCCACACAATCATGAACTGCACCCGCAGTTGCCCCAAGGGACTGAACCCCGCCAAGGCCATTGCCGAAGTTAAAAAGCTGATGATCGCGCGCAAGGTTTAACCCATGCCCGACCAGCCTTTTGCCGAGATCGAACAGCAGCTTTTTGCCGCCTCAAGCAAGCGTATGCGGGTGCTTGGCATTCGGCGCACCGGGCAACATGCGATTATCAACTGGATCATGCGCAACTGCGGGCAGGTCGATTCAGTGTTTCTGAATAGCTGCACAATGCGGCGCTCGGTGGTGCGCACCTGTGGGCAATCAGAGCTAAGCGGGCGGCTATCGGGTGGGGGGTATCCGCTCAGAAAGGTGCTGGCGGCGTGGTTAACGCCTGAAAAGCGCCCCTTTGTGCTGGTCTCTTACGAGGCCGGTTTTGACACAGGCGGGCTTACGCCAAACTTCCCCGATGAAAGCTTTAGCCACGAGGTGTTGGTGACCCGCAGCTTTGTAAACTGGCTGCCCTCTTTCATCCGGCTTATGCGGGTGATGAACCCGAGCTGGGCGCCCGAGGGGCTGGAGGTTACAAATGGCATAGTGTTTGAAATGATGCGCTATAAGGCCCATTTGCTGGCCGCAGAAAACACGCCCCATGTGGTAGTGAACTTTGACCAGTGGGCCACCGCACCAGAGTATCGATTGGAAAAACTGGCCGAACTTGGCTTGCAAGCGCAAGATAACACCCTAGGGGCTGTGCAGCTCTATGGCGGCGGCTCGTCTTTTACGGCCTTGCAAACACCAGCAGAGGCCTTGCCGCTCACCCACCGCTGGAAAACCATGGAAACCGACCCTTTTGCGCTCATGTTTTTGCGCCTAGCCCGCGCCGACGCCCGCTTTATGGCGGCGCTGGAAAAGCGCGACCCGAAAGATACCGCAACCATTGCCGCACTCCTCTCGCAGACGTGAGGTTTTTTAACACCGTGGTCATGCTATGATAAGCTAACCCGGAGGACCAAATGCGCATACTCGCCCTGATCGCCCTGCTTATTTCCAGCCCAGCATTGGCGCAAGAGCGCGCCGCAAATCACTTGTTGGGGCAAAGCTCTCCTTACCTTTTGCAGCATCTTTACAATACCGTAGATTGGTATCCGTGGGGCGATGAGGCTTTTGCCAAGGCGCTGGCGGAGGATAAGCCGATCTTCCTGTCTGTCGGTTATGCCTCCTGCCACTGGTGCCGCGTGATGGCCGAAGAAAGCTTTGAGGACGAAGCTGTCGGGGCATTTTTGAACGAGCATTTTGTGTCTATCAAAATGGACCGCGAGGAGCGCCCTGACCTTGACGAGCAGTTTATGCTTGTCACACAAACGGCGACAGGCGGCGGTGGTTGGCCCAATTCTGTGTTTTTAACTTCATCTGGCGCCCCGTTTTATGGCGGCGGCTATTACCCCCGAGATTCGTTTTTGGAGGTCTTGCAAGAGCTAAATCGGCTGTGGCTGGAGGACCGTGAAAGCCTTGAAGGCACAGCGGCGGCGCTTAGTGATGTGGTGCGCACATATTTAGGCCGCAAGGCAGCCGCACGGCCATTTACGCCCGATCTGGCGACCGCTGTATCCTTGCGTATGCTCAGCCAGATGGATGATTTTAACGGCGGCTTTGGCGTGGCCCCGAAATTCCCGCAGGAATCAAAACTGCTTTACTTGCTTGACCAAGCCGAGCGCACCGCCGATAGCGACCTGCTTGAGGCGGTGCAACTTGCGGCCACAAACATGGTCAATGGAGGCATTCATGACCAAGCCGGCGGCGGTTTTCATCGCTATGCGGTGGATAACGAGTGGGCCGAGCCGCATTTTGAGAAAATGCTCTATAACCAAGCGCTCATTTCGCGGGTGCTGCTGCGGCTTGACGGGGTGCAGCCCACCCCCACATTTGCCCGCGCCGCCCAGCGCATATTTGACTATGTGTTGCGCGATATGCAGAATAAAAATGGCGGGTTCTATGCAACAGAAGACGCGGATTCTTTGACGGAAAACGGCACCTATAAAGAAGGTTACTTCTACACGTGGACACCTGAACGTATTCAAGCAGTGGCTGGCAGCGAGGCAGAGTTCCTGATCCGCGCGCTCAATGTGGAGGAAAACGGCCCATTTGAGGGCGAAAGCACCTTGCGGCTTGATTTTTTCAATGGCGACCAAGCGCGGCTCGATGCGGGGCTTGAAGTCCTTAGGTTGGCCCGCATGGCGCGTGCGCTGCCCCACACAGATAAAAAAATCCTGATGGGTTGGAACAGCGAAATGATCATTTCTCTGGTTGCAGGGGCAGACGCTTACGCCAAACCTGAATACCTGAGGGCGGCGCAGGCATCTGCGCGGTTTATCATGGAAAACATGCGCAATGGCGAAGGATATTTTCGCGCACATATTGCAGGGGCCGCCACGATTGAGGCGCAATTGCCGGATTATGCCGGCTTTGGCCGCGCGCTGGTGGCCCTGCATGATGCCGACCCAGAGGGCGGTTGGCTAGAAGAGGCCGCGCGCATTGCCCGCTACATATTGGCCAATTTTCAGGAAGATAACGGGATATTCCGGATGAATGAGCAGGTTGAGGGGCTGGGTGCGTTTATTCAAATTGATGATGGCGAGGTGCCCTCATCCAATGCCCAAGCTCAATGGTTGCTCAGCGCGCTTGCCCAGCGTAGCACTGATGTGGAATTCATCCAACAAGCCAGCGCTTTGGCAGATATTCTATCTGGTAGTGCCTTAACCTTCCCCGAGCAACGGGCGGCGGCGCTGGCGGCGGTGGATGCCCAAAATCGGGGTGATGTAGGCCCCCTGCGGGCTGTGGCCAATGGAGCGGTGCAAGTGCGGGCCAAGTTGGACCGCGCGGCGGGTGTGGTGAATTTCACTATATCTGTGGCTGAGGGCTGGCACATAAATGCCCATGAACCGCTAGAGGATTATTTCATCCCGACCGCGCTGCAAGTGAACGGCACGGCGCTGGGACCAGAGACCTATCCCGCACCGCTGATCACCACACTGGCCTTTAACAGCACCACCCCTTTGGCGCTGTATGAAGGCGTGGTGCGGCTGAGCGCCCCCATTGCGGACGGGGCCAATGTGGTCAACCTTGTGCTGCAATCCTGCAGTGATGAAATATGCCTTGCCCCAGAAAGCCTGAGCTTTAGTTTCTGGTAGCGGTGGATTGAGCGCTTTATGAGCGCCGCCGAATCGTTGGCTGGCGCTCGCCTTCGCCTTCATTTGAGCTATAGCTGTAGGTTGCCGCCGATTTCTGGCGGCTAGCCCCTTCGCGCGCCGCATTCGGTTTGCGCTTTTTTAGGTTGAAGGCAATGAAGGTTGCGATCACCCCCAGCAAAATGCCAACGCCTAGAAACATCATCGGAAAGCCCCAAAGGCCAAACCAGCTATTCAATCGAACGGTGCCTGGGTTGCGGGGGTCATACAGGATATCGAGCGTGGTGCCGCGCGCAAAGTTGTAGCTGGAGGCGGATAGAAAGGTCTGCCCTGTGTGTTTTGTGCCGTTAATATCAATGTAGGCAATGGTCGGTTTATAGCTGATTGTGCCCTCGTTATTGGTCATGGAAACATCAATGACCGTGCCGCTGACCTCATAAGCATTGGCGACAAAATCCGAGCTATAATACAGGAATGCCCCGCCGACGATCGAAAAAGTTAACGCCATAAACGCCAGAATATAAACGGCGATCTTTGGGTTGCCTTTTTTGGTCTGTTTCATACGTGGCCCTCACAACTATACCGCACAGCCTAGCCTAATAGGCTAGGCGCATGCAACCTGCGGCGGCTAAACCTCCATACAAATGTATTTAAGCTCCAGATAATCCTCGACCCCGTGATGCGAGCCTTCGCGCCCGAGGCCCGATTGCTTGACCCCGCCAAAGGGGGCAACCTCGGTGGAAATCAGGCCGGTATTCACCCCGACCATGCCATATTCCAGCGCCTCGGCCACACGCCAAACGCGGCTCAGGTTATTGGCATAAAAATAGCTGGCGAGGCCAAAGATGGTGTCATTGGCTTGCGCGATCACGTCGTCTTCATCGGTGAAGCGAAACAGCGGCGCAACGGGGCCGAAGGTTTCGTCATTGGTAACGATCATATCGCGGGTGACACCCGTAAGAATGGTCGGCTCAAAAAACGTGCCACCAAGCGCATGGCGGTGGCCGCCGGTGGTGATGGTCGCGCCTTTGGCGGTAGCGTCGGCAATATGCGCTTCCACCTTTTTCACAGCGGCTTGGGTAATCAGCGGGCCTGCAATGGTGCCGTCTTCAAACCCGTCCCCCACCTTCATCTTGCCCACAGCCTCGGCGAGCTTGGCGGCAAAGGCGTCATAAATGCCGTCTTGCACATAAATCCGGTTGGCGCAGACACAGGTTTGGCCGTTATTGCGGTATTTCGCGATCATCGCGCCTTCCACGGCGGCGTCTATGTCGGCATCGTCAAACACAATAAACGGCGCATTGCCGCCCAGCTCCATGCTCATTTTCATCACCCGCTCAGCCCCTTGGGCCAGCAGAATGCGCCCCACTTGGGTGGAGCCGGTAAAGGTGAGCTTGCGGACCTTGGGGTTGGAGGTGAACTCTTTGCCAATATCGGCAGCGGCAGAGGATGGCACCACCGAAAACACGCCTTTTGGCACGCCCGCGCGCTCGGCCAGCAGCGCCATGGCCAGCGCCGAAAGCGGGGTTTCGGCGGCGGGCTTGGCCACAAAAGCACAGCCCACGGCCAGCGCGGGGCCAACCTTGCGGGCAATCATGGCATTGGGGAAATTCCACGGGGTAATAGAGGCGACAACGCCGACGGGCTGCTTGAGCACGATAATGCGTTTGCTTTCTTGGTGGCCCGGAATGGTTTCGCCGTAAACCCGTTTAGCCTCCTCGGAAAACCACTCGATAAAGCTGGCCCCATACAGGATTTCACCTTTGGCCTCAGCCAAGGGCTTGCCCATTTCGGCGGTGAGAATCGCGGCCAGATCATCGGCGTTTTCAACCATCAGCTCATACCAGCGGCGCAGCACGGCGGCGCGGTCCTTTCCAGTGCGGGCGGCCCAAGGTTTTTGGGCCATGTAAGCCGCATCAATGGCGCGGGTGGTTTCCGCCACGCCACAATCGGCGACCTTGGCGACCACATCCCCGCGCGCGGGGTTGGTGACGTTAAGCGTGGCACCACTATCAGCCGCCACCCAGTCTCCGGCGATATAGGCGTCGGTGATCAAGAGGGACGGGTCTTTTAGCTTGCTGGCAAGGTCGGTTTTATCGAGCATCGGAGCCTCCATAAGAATTCAAGAGCAGGATGCGGGGAAGCAGGCGTTTGCGCAAGGGGTATTGGCCCCGAAGGGGAAAAATACCCGCGTTGGTGGTGGGGTATAACCCCACCCTACCGGAGCTGGCGCACGGCCTCGCCCAGCGCTATTCCAGCGGACACGGCCACATTGAGCGAGCGGCCGCCGCCGGGCATGGGGATGAGCAGGCGGGCATCGCAGGCTTGGGCCACTGCATCCGGCACCCCTGCGCTTTCACGACCCATCATAAGGATGTCTCCCGCTTGAAAGCTGAAATCCCACAGCGGTGAAGCGGCTTTGGTAGACATAAGAATCAGGCGACCATTTAGATTGGCCTGAAAATCTTCCCAAGAGGCATGGCGGGTAATATCGGCAATATCAGCATAATCCATCGCCGAGCGCCGCAGGGCTTTGACCGAAAACGGAAATCCGCACGGCTCGATCACATCGATTCCCGCATCAAAGCAAGCAGCGAGGCGAATCATTGTGCCGAGATTCGGGGCAATATCGGGCTGAAACGCCGCGATTCGTAGGTTTTTGGCCAAAATTTCCACTTTCTTTAGGCATGCGGCGCAAAGTCCGCTGGACCGCGCGCCATGTGAGGTGTATTCGGTTCTGGCAATGCCTGCAAACTGTAGGCTCAAATGTATACCAAGCCCAAGCATTCGGGCAACAGCAAGGGGGGACGTCCATTGTCTCACGCAGAAGATACAGGCACACGCCGCGATTTTCTTTATGTCGCGACCGCCACCACTGGGGCCGTTGCAGCAGGTGCTGCCGTTTGGCCGCTGGTTGACCAAATGAACGCCAGTGCCGATGTGTTAGCGCTCGCGTCAATTGAGATCGACATTGACGGCATTGAGCCCGGCACACAGATCACCAAAAAGTGGCGCGGCAAGCCGGTGTTTGTCCGTCGCCGCACTGCGGAAGAGATTGAAGAGAGCCGTGGCACGCCGCTGGCGGATCTTCCGGACCAAACGTCGCAAAATAACAACAAATTCGAGACAGATGCCTCTGACCAAAACCGCACGCTGGACGAAGCGGGCGAGTGGCTGGTGATGATCGGTGTTTGCACCCATTTGGGTTGTATTCCTATCGGCGATGGCGCCGGAGATTTTGGTGGCTGGTTCTGCCCATGCCACGGCTCGCACTATGACGCTGCTGGCCGTATTCGTAAGGGGCCTGCCCCGCTCAACCTTCTGATACCGACTTCCGAGTTTATATCAGACACCGTCATTAAACTAGGCTAAGGGAGAACATCATGGGTGGTATCCCACACGATAATTACGAGCCAAAATCGGGCTTTGAAAAATGGCTTCATAAGCGGCTTCCTATTGTGGGCCTTGCCTATGATACGCTGATGATCCCAACGCCAAAAAACCTGAACTGGATGTGGATCTGGGGCATTGTGCTTGCGTTCACGCTGGTTTTGCAAATCATTACCGGCATTATTTTGGCAATGCACTATACGCCAAATGTAAACATGGCCTTCCAGTCGGTTGAACACATCATGCGCAATGTGAACTATGGCTGGCTGCTGCGCTACACCCATATGAACGGCGCAACGCTGTTCTTTATTGCGGTTTACCTGCACATCTTCCGTGGCCTTTACTACGGCTCTTATAAAGCCCCGCGTGAGGTGACGTGGATCATCGGTATGCTGATTTACTTGGCCATGATGGCAACAGGTTTCCTCGGCTATGTGCTTCCATGGGGCCAAATGTCCTTCTGGGGCGCAACCGTGATCACTGGCCTGTTTGGCGCCATCCCCGGCATTGGCGAAAGCCTGCAAGCCTGGCTCCTTGGCGGACCATCGGTAGATAACGCTACGCTTAACCGCTTCTTCTCGCTGCATTACTTGCTGCCATTTGTGATCGTGGCCCTTGTGGCGCTGCACATTTGGGCCTTCCACACCACGGGCAATTCTAACCCGGCAGGGGTTGAGGTTCGCCGTGGCTCCAAGAAAGAAGCTGAGCAAGATACGCTGCCGTTTTGGCCTTACTTTGTTATCAAAGACCTATATGCGCTGGTGGTTGTGCTTATCATCTTTGCGGCGGTCATCGGCTTTATGCCAAACTTCTTTGGCGAGCCGGATAACTATATCATGGCTGACCCGCTCAAAACGCCGGCGCATATTGTGCCTGAATGGTATTACCTGCCGTTTTACGCAATTTTGCGGGCCTTCACCGATGACGTCATGATCGTGCAATTTGCGTCTTTCATCACCGGCGGCATTGTGGATGCTAAGTTCTTTGGCGTAATCGCGATGTTTGGCTCCATCTTTGTGATGGCCTTGGTGCCATGGCTTGATACCAGCCGCACCCGTTCGGGCCGGTTCCGCCCTGCCTTTAAGTTCTTCTTTTGGGCGCTGGCGGCAGACTTTATGTTCCTGATGTGGCTCGGCTCACGCCCCGCTGGGGAGCCTTATGCCAGCATGGCGCTTTACGCTTCATTCTACTGGTTCGGCTATTTCCTCATCATCCTGCCGCTGCTTGGCTTGTTTGAAAAGCCGCAAACCCCACCAGAAACCATTGAAGCGGACTTTGATAGTCACTATCCGCCGAAATCGGCAGAGTAAGAAAGGACATTGAAAATGTTTAAGAAAACGATCCTTTCCGCCCTTGTTGTTTTGGGATTTGGGACAGCGGCTTTTGCGGCCGAAGACGAGCGCGAAATCCATGATGTGGCGTTTAGCTTTGAGGGTGTCTTCGGGATATTCGACGAAGTGGAGCTTCAGCGCGGGTTGCAGGTTTATACCGAAGTCTGCGCGAGCTGCCACGGCTTGAACCTTGTGTCCTATCGCACCTTAGGTGATCACGGCGGCCCTGCGCTGCCCAAAGATCAAGTAAAAGCCTTTGCGGCGCAATTTGAAATATATGTCCCCGAGGATGACAGCTATCGCCCGTCTACACCAGCAGATTACTTCCCATCTGTTGTTAACCCAGACCTACCAGCACCCGATCTCTCGCTGATGGCCAAAGCCCGCAAAGGCTTTGAAGGCCCTTACGGCCTTGTGGTTAACCCGCTGTTTCGCGGTGTAGGTGGGCCAGAATATATTGTAGCCCTTCTCACAGGCTATACCGGCGAAGAAAAAGAGCAAGCAGGCACGGTTTTGTATGAAAACACAGCCTTCCCCGGTGGCTGGATCTCTATGCCACCACCGATCTTTGATGAGATGGTAGAGTTTGAACCCGCCGCTGATAACGATACCGAAGCTTTGTCAATGGATGTGGCATCCTTCTTGATGTGGACCGCTGAGCCAAAGCTGGTGCAGCGTAAAAAAGCCGGCCTTGTGGCGGTGCTTTTCCTCAGCTTCCTTGCGGTTTTACTTTATCTGACCAACAAAAAGATCTGGGCCAAAGCCAAGCGCAAAGACTAGGCTTTCCGCTTTGAATATAAAAAAAGGGCGCGCCAAAGGGTGCGCCCTTTTTATGTGATCCTAGCCCAAATACGCAATCAGCCCAGCAGAGGGTTGGGCAAAGAAAGCCCCTGTTTCCACCGGAGCCTCTACCTGCCCTGCATCCACAAACACACAATTCGCGGCAATCTCCCTCGCATCTTCGGGCGCATGGGTGACCAACAAAAGCGTGGCCCCTTGCTCGGCCCGTATTTCAGCCACAAGCGCCAGCATTTCGCGCCGAAGCCTCGGCCCGAGGGCAGCAAAAGGTTCATCCAAAAGCCAAATCGGTTTTTGCCTCAGCAATGCCCGCGCCAGCGCGGCCCGCTGCCGCTGCCCGCCAGAAAGCGCGCGGGGGAGCGCCGCCGCTTTGCCTGCAAGCCCAACCCGTTTAAGGGCGCGCTCAACATTCACTCGGTCTTTAGCGGTGAGGTTAAGATCAGGCCGCAACCCCAGCCCAACATTTTGCGAAATGCTTAGGTGCGGAAATAGGTTATGCTCTTGAAATAGCATTGAAATTGGTCGCTCTGAGGGCGCTTGTGCCTTTAGGCTATCTCCCTGCCAATGCAAATTTCCGGTATGCGCGGTAAAGCCCGCAATGGCCATGAGCAGGGTTGATTTACCCCCGCCTGACGGCCCAAGAATGGCTGTGGTTTGGTTGGCTTTTAACTGGCAGTTGGCCGCAAGCGCAAAGCCCCCCTGCACGATTTCCATTTGGTTAAGCGCCAGCACCACGGCCTCCTTTATCAAACACATAAAATAGCCCAAAACTTGCCAAAACCAGCACCAACGCCACCCCCGCTGCGGCCTCCATCTGGTAGCTGCCCATCAGGCGATACATTAACAACGGCAAGGTTTGCACATCGGGCGGGGCAAACAGGGTAATAACCCCGAGGTCGCCCATGGAAAGTGCCGCCGCCAGCCCCGTGGCAAACCCCAGCTCGGGGCGAATCTGTGGCAAGGTAAGCAGCTTGAAGCGCGCCCAGCCAGAGAGACCTAGCCCATCAGCAAGATGGCCGTAATCTTGGGTAACGCGGCTAAGGGCTGGCCGAAGAATGCGCAGCATAAGCGGCAGCGCAAGGGCCGCATTCACCAGCGCGGTGATCGGCAGGGCCAGCGCAAAGGGGCTGGCGAAGGGGTTGATAAGGATAAATAATCCGGTGCCTATCACAAAGGGCGAGGTGGCAAGTAGCAGGAGCGAAAACAGCTCAATTGCATGGCCGCGCTTGCTGCTTTCAATGAACTGCGCAAGGATAAGTGATAACCCTAGCGCAAGCAGAGTTGAGGCAGCGGCCACACCAAGGCTTACGGCAAAGGCCGCGCCAAGCCCTGCCGGGAGCGCCGCTAAGCCACCAAGCCCTTTGGCCAGAATGGCCAGCATCGGCAAGCCAATAAAAACGGCCGCGATTGATAAAATAAGCACATCGGCCAGCATTGGACCGCGCCGCCTGTCCCAGTTTTGAAATGGCGCGCCAAGCCCGCCACCAAAGCGCGCCGCCTTGCTAAAGTGAAAGGCGAGCGCGGCAGCAGCCAGGCCAATGAGAAGCTGCACGATTGCGAGCTGCGCCGCGCTGGCAAGGTCAAACTCAAAGCGCAGGGCTTGGTATATTGCCAGCTCGATCGTGCTGGCTTTTGGCCCACCACCCAGCGCCAGCACCACCGCAAAGCTAGACATGCACAGCATGAATATCACCAAAAGCGCTGAAGGTGCCGCGCCGCGCAAGACCGGCATATCAAAAAGCACAAACCTCGCGCGCGGCGCTAGATCAAGCTGCGCCGCAAGCCGAAAATGCTCGGCTGGCACCGCTTGCCAGCCTTGCAGCAGCATCCGCGTGGCCAAGGGCAGGTTAAAAAACACATGCGCCAAAAGCACGCCCGTAAGCCCGTAAATATCCAGCGGCCCAAGGCCAAACGGGGCCAGAATATCGCTTATAACCCCGCTGCGCCCAAATATCGCCAGCAGCCCCAGCACCGCCACAATCGAGGGCAGCAAAAACGGCGCGCCGAGAAGGGAAAGCATAAGCCCCCGCCCAAAGAACGCCCGCCGCGCCAGGGCTTTGGCCAGTGGAATGGCCAGCGCCACCGAGATCAGCGCCGAGAGGCTGGCTTGCAGCAGGGTAAAGCGGATGGCAGGCCAAACCGCCGCGCTCCCTCCGCCAGTTTCAGCGCGGGAAAGCAGCGCCAGCACCGGGGCCAGCACCAACAGCGCCACCGTAAGCAGTGCGGCCACGCCCAATAATTTGGGCAGCGCGCTCACTCGCTCAACACGCGGACCCATTCCTCAATCGAGGCTTCCAGATCAGCGTCTGACAGGGTCAACATGTTTGAAACGGGCGCGGGAGTGATCATCTGGCCAAAGCCCTCTGGCACCGCCACCGCCGTTGCCGGATACATCCAGTTGGTTTCCGGTATCACGCTCTGAAAAGCATCGGTGGTGATAAAAGCCAAAAATTCATCCGCCAGCGCTTGCTTGTCACTGCTTAAAAGTTTCGCCGCCACTTCTACCTGCAAATAATGCCCCTCGCTAAACAGCGCCGCTGATTTGCTTGGGTCATCCTCGGCTATCAGGTGGTAGGCGGGCGAGGTGGTGTAAGACAGCACCATATCGGCCTCGCCCTCCAAAAACATGCCATAAGCCTCGGACCAGCCTTTGGTGACGGTCACGATATTATCGGCAAGCCCGCGCCATATGTCCTCAGCCCCGTCGCCATAGGCCATTTTCACCCAATGCACCAAGCCAAGGCCGGGGGTAGAAGAGCGGGGGTCTTGAATGACAATGCTAAGGCTTGAATCGGCGAGGGCCTGAAAGCTATCAGGCACCTCGGTGAGTTTGGTAGAGTCATAGACAAAGGCCAGATAGCCCCAATCAAACGGCAGAAAGGTGTCATCCTCCCACGCAATCGGCAGGGCCAGCCCATTGGGCGCTTTGGCGAGGGGGGCAAAAATGCCCATACCCCGTGCTTGTGTCATCAGCGAATTATCCAGCCCCAGCACCACATCGGCCTCGGTGCGCGCGCCTTCCAGCCACAGCCGTGCCAGCAGGGCGGCACCATCTCCGGCCCCAATAAAGCGCAATTCGCAGCCGCATTCGGCCTCAAACGCGGCCTTTATCTGCGGGCCGGGGCCCCAATCTGATACAAAGCTATCGTAAGTATAAACGGTGAGAGTTTCAGCGGCTACGCTGCCAAATGGCAAGCTAAGGGCCGCAGCGAGAAGGAATTTATTCATTTGGTTTCTCCAACTGCGACGCAAGCAAAGTGTGGGGAGAAGCCCATACCTTCCCTACGCCGGCATGATCCGGTTCAGGTTCTACGGGTCCGCGCACTGCGTCTCAGCCAAAAAGGCCCCCCGAGGTAACACCTTGTTAAGCCGCAGGCGACGGAAACGCAATAAGGGGTTTTGCCGCCGCAAGGCTTGGGGTAGTAAAGGGCAAAGGGAGTAAGCCATGTCAATGAACAGCTTTGGCCATTTATTTCGGGTCACCACATGGGGCGAGAGCCACGGGCCAGCTTTGGGCGCCACCGTGGATGGCTGCCCGCCCAATGTGCCGGTGGATGAGGCGGATATTCAAAAGTGGTTGAATAAGCGCAAACCCGGGCAGAATAAATACACCACACAGCGGCGGGAAGCCGATGAAGTGCAGATAATGTCGGGGGTTTTTGAAGGTAAAACCACCGGAATGCCAGTGCAACTTATGATACACAACACCGATCAACGCTCAAAAGATTATAGCGAGATCGCGCAAAGCTTCCGGCCCGGCCATGCGGATTTTACCTATTTCACTAAATATGGCCACCGCGATTATCGTGGCGGAGGGCGCTCTAGTGCGCGGGAAACAGCAGCGCGCGTGGCAGCAGGCGGATTGGCACGCGCCGCCATAAGTGCCAACCCGGCTTGGGAAAACATCAAGATAACGGGCTATATGGTGCAAATGGGCGATCGCAAAATTGACCGCAGCCGCTTTGATTTGAAACACATCACCAAAAACCCGTTTTGGGCGCCAGACCCGAAAGCAGCCGAAGATTGGGCGGGCTATTTGGACGCGCTGCGCAAGGCCCATAATTCAGTAGGAGCCATTATCGAGGTTGTGGCTTCGGGCGTTCCGGCTGGGCTGGGCGCACCGGTCTATGCAAAGCTGGATACCGATATCGCGGCGGCGATGATGTCTATTAATGCCGTAAAGGCGGTGGAAATTGGCGCGGGCATGAGTGCGGCCATGCTCACAGGTGTGGAAAACGCCGACGAAATGCGGATGGGCCAAAACGGAGTCGAGTTTAGCTCAAACCATGC